>OCTA010000706.1_pt1 | contig 30658 bp, 21 predicted proteins | sample 1538991 | NCBI WGS metagenome assembly OCTA01 (sample SAMEA3539302, study PRJEB22396) | soil metagenome | biome: tundra; feature: field; material: soil | place: USA | collected 2010-05 | depth 0.15 m | reverse complement strand
ATTCTCTCGATTGGCCGATGCTTCGAGGAATCTCCCACTTCTGCGTCGCGCACCCTATCCCATCCGCTGGGCTGCCGCGCTGTTCGGAATGTGATAACGTCGGCATAAGGCGGTAAACAGGATGGATCGAAGACATTTTCTGATGGGTTCCGCGGCGGCTCTTGGCGCCGCATCGAGCGCGTTCGGCAGCCCCAGCGACACGGTACGGCTTGGCCAGATCGGTGTCGGCAAGGCCCAGACCCCCGCCGGTCATGGCCGCGGCAGGGACCACATCGCTGGCTATGGCCGTCTGCCCAACGTGGAGATTGCGGCCGTTTGCGACGTCGACCAGAAGAATCTGGACGAGGGCGCCGCTCTGATCGAGAAAGCCAAAGGGAAGAAGCCGCAGTGTTACACCGACTTTCGGAAACTGCTCGAAGACAAATCGATTGACGCGGTCTCCATCGCCACGCCCAACCACTGGCACACCCTGATGGCCATCTGGGCCTGCCAGGCCGGCAAGGACGTGTACGTCGAGAAGCCTTGCTCGCACAATATCTTCGAGGCAAAACAGATTGTGGCCGCGGCGCGCAAGTACGATCGCATCGTGCAACAGGGTTCGCAAAACCGGTCGGCGGCGGCGCTGCAGGACGCCGTGCAGAAGATGCGCGATGGCTTGATCGGCGACGTGTACCTGGCCCGCGGATTGTGCTACAAGTGGCGCGACACCATCGGGCACACGCCGGTCTCGCCCGTCCCGGCGGGCGTGGACTACGACCTCTGGACGGGGCCCGCGCCCAAGCGCGAATTCACGGCGAACCGCTTCCATTACAACTGGCACTGGTTCTGGGACACCGGCAACGGCGATATCGGCAACCAGGGGATTCACCAGATGGATATCGCGCGTTGGGGCCTGGGCGTGAAGTATCCCGTGAAGGCCAGCGCCATCGGCGGCCACTTCATGTTCGACGACGACCAGGAGACTCCCAACACCGTGAATGCCGCGTTCGAATTCAACGAGAACGGAAAACGCCAGATGCTGGAGTTCGAAGTCCGGCACTGGATGACCAACCCGGAAGCGACGGCCAGCGTCGGAAACCTGTTCTACGGATCGAAGGGCTATCTGGCCGTGAACGGCGAGGCCTACAAGACGTTTCTTGGCCGGCAGCAGACGCCAGGACCGCAGAGTTCCGGCGGCGGCGACCATTTCCTCAACTTCACCGACGCCGTGCGCAGCCGCAAGCGCGAAAGCCTGAACGCGGAAATCGAAGTCGGCGCCGCATCCACGGTGCTGGTACACCTGGCGAACATCTCGTACCGGGTCGGGCGAACCGTAAACTTCGATCCGAAGACCATGACGATTACCGGCGACGCCGAAGCCGCCAAGCTGATGACGCGGGAGTACCGCAAGCCGTTTGTCGTGCCGGAAAAGGTGTAGGGGCGAATAGCTATCGGCTATCAGCCGTCAGCTTTCAGCTTTTCGCTCGCGTTGCGCGCGAGCTTGCGTTAGCTGACGGCTGAAAGCTGATAGCTGATGGCTTCACGCCGAAACCTTCCGGACTCCGCGCAGCAGATCCGCCGCCACGCGCGGCACGCCAATCTCCGGGTCGTTCTCCTCGTATTCGAGCGAGACATAGCCGCGGTACCCGCCCTTCACGAACATGCCGAGCACGCGGTCCACGTCGGTATTTTCCTTCACGCCGCTCTCGTTGGACATCTTCACCTTGAAGTGGACATTTACGGCGTACGGAATGCATAGGGCCACTTGGGCATAGCCGTCCTTCGGGAAGTTCCCGATATCGAGATTGATGCCGGCCCATGGCGAATCCGCCTGCTTGATAATCGCCACGGTCGGTTCGGCCGTGGCCGAAAGGCCTCCATCGTCCTCCACGCCGAGAAAGACGCCTTTGGAACCGGCGTATTCCGCCGCCCGCTTCAACACCTCAACCGCCCATGGGATGGCCTGCTCCTGGGTGGCGCCTCTCGGAATGGCGCCGCCGAACACGCGCAGGTGCGTCGCGCCGATCTTCTGCGCCACATCCACCCACTTCTTGGCGTTCTCCACTTCGGCGCTCTGCAGCACCGGGGTCGCCTGGCAGAGGTTCACCCGCGCCGCGATGCTATAGAGGCTCACCGCGTTCTTGTACGCGGCGCGCCGCAGCGACGCCAGATACTGGTCGGACGTGTCCGTGAACCAGTAGACCGTCGTGTCGAGCCCGTCGAGCCCCAGGTCGGCGACATAGCGGATGAGGGCCTCGTAGCTCATGGTGTGCTTTTCGAGCTGCGTCCGGAACGAGTAAGCTACCAGTCCGGCGCGCAGACGTCCTCCGGCGGCAGCTTGCCCGCGCAGTTGCATGGCAGCCGCGAGTGCCGGCGCGGCCTTGAGGAGTTGTCGGCGGTTCATAGGGAAATGGTACACCTTTTGACGGAATCGGGGTAAACCGCAAGCGTTTGCCGATTTTATGGGGCCGATCAAAAATCGGGCATTCAATTCCGGTCTGAATTGGCGTATAATCCACCCATGGCTCTCACTCGGTTTTCAAGACGGTTCTTCTTCCAGGGCGCGCTTATGGCCGGCGCCGTACCCGCCGGCGGTTACGGGAGCACGCCATCCCTCACAAAGGCGGGTTTCAAGTCCCCCAGCGAGACTCTCAACATTGCTTCGATCGGCGCGGGGGGCCGCGCCGCCGACGACATCAACGGGTGCATGCCGGACAGCTTACCGCCCACGCCGGCGGGGGCCACGAAGTTCGTGGCTCTCTGCGACCCGGACCCCGTAAGCGCCGCGACGAATTTCAACAGGTTCGACAAAGTGCCGAAGTACTCCGACTTCCGCAAGATGCTCGACAAGGAAGCCAACAACATCGACGCGGTGATCATTGCCATTCCGGATTTCATGCATGGCACCGCTGCCATGTGGTGCATGGAGCGCGGCAAGCACGTCTACGTGGAGAAACCGCTCTGCAAGACCATTTGGGAGGCCCGCCAACTGAAAGAGGCGGCCGTGAAGTACGGCGTCGCCACGCAGATGGGCAACCAGCACGTTTCCCAGGAAACCTGCCGCCAGTTCTGCGAGGTGGTGTGGTCCGGCGCGATCGGCGATGTGAAGGAGGTCCACACCTGGACCAACCGCCCGATCTGGCCGCAGGCCGAGATGGTCGACGGCAAGCCGGTCGTGAGGCGGAGGGATGGCGTCGTGCTCCCGGCGATGGAACGCCCGACAGCGGATCCCGTCCCCAGCGGCCTCGATTATGACGCCTGGCTCGGCATTCATGAGCCGATTCCCTATAACAAGGCTTACCTGCCATTCAACTGGCGCGGCTGGAAGGATTTCGGCACCGGCCCCGTGGGCGACGAGTTGATCCACCTGCTGGGCGCGCCCGCCCTGGCATTGAATCTGCTTTCCCCGTTGAGCGTGGAATGCGTCAAGCAGGAATGTAAGAACCCTTACAGCTACGGCCGGAACGTGGTCACGAAGTGGGAATTCGGCGCACGCGGTTCGATGCCTCCTCTGACCATGTACTTCTACGACACCTCCACGGGCGCGCAGTACCGGCCGCCCGACCTGCCGCCGGATGAGCCTGTCATCCCGGCGCGGGCGAATACGTTCCCCGTACCCCCGACAATGGACGATACCGGAAGGCTCGCCGTCGGGTACCCCCCTCGCGCCGGACGAGGCGGCGGCGGAGGGGCTGGCGGCGGAGGCGGCCGCGCTAACGTTGCAGGTGGCGCGGCGCGAGGCGCAACTGGAGCCACAGGCGCAACTGCCGCAACGGGCGCCACAGGCGCGGCGGTTGCCGGCCGTGGCCGCGGCGGCGGCGGCGGTGGGGGCGGCGGACAGAATCAGGGCGTGGTCCTAGTGGGTACGAAGGGCTATCTGGCGGCCGGCGGAGAAGGCACCGAGGGCGGTGTGGCCTTCCTGCCCGCCGCGCGCAACAAGGATTACGTGTTGCCGCCGCAGTCCATGTGGCGGTCGCCGGGGCACTACGTGGAATGGGTCATGGCCTGCAAGGGATTACTTCCGCGGACCATGTCGGACTTTGCCTTTGCATCGCCGCTGGCGCAGATGGTCCTCCTCTCCACCGTCGCCATCGAGTACGAAGGCAAGCTCGAATATGACGCCGAAAAGGGCCAATTCACCAACAACAAGGACGCCAACAAGTACCTCCAGGCGCCGCACTTCCGCAAGGGCTGGAGCTTTACGTAGAAACACGGGCTACAGAAAGGCAAATCATGCTGTATACGAGAAGAGATTTGGGAAAGATGGCGCTTGCCTCCGTGCCGCTAGCTGGCGCGCTTAGGGCCGCAAAGATCGATTCGACGTTCTACGGCGTGCAGATCGGCGCCATCACGTACAGCTTCAACAGCATCGCCAGCCCGGACGTGGAAGCCATCATCCGGGCGTATGTCGAGATCGGGCTCGGCGAAGCGGAACTCATGTCCAACCACTGCGAATCTCTGGCTGGCGCGCCCAGCGCGGGTGGCCGTGGGGCGGGTGGAGCGGGCCGGGGCGCGGCAGCGACTCCCGAGCAAACGGCGGCCAGGCAGGCAGCGCAAGCGACGCTGACCAAGTGGCGCGCGGACGCCAACGCCAACACCTGGAAGGCCGTGACCAAGAAGTTCAACGATGCCGGCATCGATGTTGCCCTGCTCTGCTATAACATGCGCGACAGCATGACGGACGAGGACATCGAGTACGGCTTCCGTATGGCCGAGGGACTCGGCGCCAAGGCCATGAGCACCAGCACCACCCTCACTATGGCCAAGCGGATCGCTCCCATCGCCGACAAGCATAAGCTCCTGGTGGGTTACCACGGCCACGACGCAACCAACGACGCCAATCAGACGGCGACGCTGGAGAGCTACGACATTCTGATGGCTTACGGGAAGTACAACGGGGTCAACCTGGACATCGGCCACTTCACGGCCGCCAATTACGATGCGGTGGACTTCATTCAAAAGCACCACGACAAGATCACCAACTTGCACGTCAAGGACATGAAGCGGGACCACGGCACGTACACGCCTTTTGGCCAGGGCGACACGCCGATCAAGGGCGTCCTGCAACTGCTCAAGAAGGAGAAGTACGGTTTTCCGGCGAACATCGAACTGGAGTACCGCTACCCGCCCGAGTCGAACCTGATCGCCGAAATGAAAAAGTGCCTGGCATACTGCAAGGACTGCCTGGCCTGAGTTATCTCAGCCCTTCAGGGGCCGGCCCCCAACCCCCGGCCCCCGGCCATCCCCGTGCTAACGTGAAATCCAGGCATGAACATTCTGTTTATCGGGGATATCTTCGCTTCGCCCGGGCGGCGGATCGTGGCGGACCACTTGCAGGACATCGTGGAGACGAACCGCATCGAACTCGCTGTGGCGAACGCGGAGAACGCCGCCGGCGGTTTCGGCATCACGCCTGCGTTGGCGGAGGAGTTGTTCGCGCTCGGCCTCGACGTGCTCACCACCGGCAACCACGTTTGGGATAAGCGCGAGATTTACGCCTACCTGGACCGCCAGCCCCGCCTGCTGCGGCCGGCCAACTACCCCGATGCTCCGGGCAGCGGAGTGGCGGTGGTGCGCGCGCGCAACGGGGTCGAGTGCGCCGTGCTGAACCTCCAGGGCCGCACCTACATGCCCAATACAGATTGTCCGTTTCGCAAGGCCGACCAGATCCTGGGCGCGCTCGACCCGGCCGTCAAAGTGAGGCTCGTGGACTTTCATGCCGAGGTCACGAGCGAGAAGATCGCCATGGGCTGGTACCTGGACGGCCGTGTTTCCGCGGTAATCGGCACGCATACTCACGTCCCCACCGCCGACACGCGCATTCTGCCGGGCGGCGCGGCGTATCAGACGGACTGCGGCATGACCGGCCCGTACCATTCCGTGATTGGCGTCGATCCTGGCATCATCGTCCGGCGATTCCTCACCGCGCTACCGGTGCGCATGGAGGCTGCGAAGGGGTTGCCCGAGCTGCACGCCGTGATCGTCGACATAGACGAGACCAGCGGCAAGGCCCGCGCCGTACGGCGCCACGCCATCGGTGGAGATTAGCGGATGGCGCCATCCAGCCCGGCAGCGGACGTGGCCTCCTTTTATATTCGGGAACTCGGCGCGCTTCTGGCCGGCGTGGCGTTTCTGTTTCTCTGGCGTCGGTCGCGAGTGGCGTACTTCGGCCTGTTGGCCGCGGCTTTTGCCATGCGGATCGTCGCCGGGATCTTCGTTTTCGAGTGGTGGAGCCCATCGCATTCGGCGTGGCTGTCGCTCTATGCCGCCTTCGAATTCGCCGTCCTCGCCGCGATCGTCGCGGCCATGGCGATGTGGGGCGGGCGCCAGGCCGGCCGCATCCGCGAGCTCGGCGCCGAAATGGACCGCTTGCGCCGGGAGGCGGCCCGGAATCTCGATCTGGACCGTCTCACCGGCTTGTTGAACCAAGCGGCGCTGGCGCGTCGCTTGGAGGAGCCGCCGTCGTTCCAAGGAGTGGTGGCCGTCTGCGACATGGACGGTTTCAAGGACATCAACGACAGTTACGGCCACCTGGTGGGAGACGAAATCCTGCGCAACGTCGGGCACCTGCTGCAAGCCTCCATCCGCCACGAGGACGAGGCCTTCCGGTGGGGCGGCGACGAGTTCGTGATCCTATTCCATAACCAGCTCTCCGAGGTGGCGCGCCGGCGCATGACCGATATCGAAGCGCGGTTGCAGGGCTTCCGGGTGCGCGGCGTCGGGGCCCTGCCGATCTCCTTCAGTTGGGGCACGGCGGAAGCCCGCGGCCGACCCCTGCGCGAAGCCCTGGACGAGGCCGACCGCAGCATGTACGCGGGGAAGCGGAAGCGCGCGGCGAACGTTGCGGAACCACGCCCGCGGGCGGTCTGAACCTTTACTGAATCGCGATCGTCGTGATGTACTTCGTAAAGTCGTACGACGGCAGGCTGCTCAGGTTGCTCGCGAACACCGTAATCGGGATTTGGGTTCCCGTGGCGGCGAGTAAAGGTATCTTGACGTCGATCTGCCACACGCCCACCAGCCCCGGCGCCAGCCCGGAATAGTAGATGTGATCGACGGCTGTCCCATCGCCATTGGACTCCTTGAAATAAGGATCGTCAACCGATACGCCGGACAACAGCACGACCGGCCGTGCCGTTGTCGGGACCGGCCCGGTGGACACAGCACCGTCGGCCGGCGCGCCTGGCACGAAACCTTGCCCGGTACCAAAAATCTCGACCCACGTTCCGCGTACCGCGGGATGGGCGGCGCTGTTAATCGAGCCGTCGCTGTAGTTGATGACGGCCGCCTGCCGCAACGACCCGGTCGCGGCGAATGGATTCGTGAACAGACCCGGAGAGACGCTATTCATGGCCACCAATCCGGCGCCGTAGACTTGGCCGGTGGAGGTGTTGACCACCTGCACATTGGCGAAGCCAGTGGTCCGCGCGCCCATGGGAACGTAGAAGTTGATCTGCGAGGGCGACACCATGTACAGGGGAGCGGCAACGCCGTCAAACAGGACTTGGATATTCGCGATGGTCGTCGGAAGCGGAATCTGTCCGGCGAAATCGGCCGTGGTCGAGCCGAACGGGACGTTGACATTGGAGGGAAGCATCGAGCCGATCATACCCGGCGCGAGCGGCCGGGCGGCCAAGCCGTTGGCCAGGTTCTGGGACGTCAGGCCGGGGTAATAGAGAGCTAAGCGATTCGTCGCGTCGGCCCCCACCAGGTCGCCGAACTGGTCTTGCGCCATGGCCATCACCAAGCTGGGCGCCTGGATCTGGCCGATCGCGGAGGAACTGGTCACGAGGGTGAGGAACGCCGGGAAACGCTTGAAAATCCCGTTGTTCGTATCCGCCACCCAAATCTCCCCCGTGACTGGGTTGACATAGATGCCCTCCGGCGTGGAGAAGCCGCCGAGCGCCAACGTCGCCGCGGCGTCGAAAGCCGGAAACAACGGGTTGTCCAATGAATCGTAAATCAACACGCGGTTGTTGCCGGTGTCCGCCACGTACGGACGGTCGTTGCTGTCGAAGGCGACATGGTGCGGGGAGTTCATCGCGGTCGCGTCCGCGCCGGCGACGGCGGAGTAGAAATTCGCCTGCCCGAGGAGCCAAGCCGCCGGCTGCCCATTCGTGAACACTCCATTCACCGGCTGGAAGACCAGTACACGGTTCTGGACCTGGTCGGACACGATGAGTAAACCGCTGAGGGATATGGCCAAACCGTAAGGAGCCGCCAGGGTGCTCGGGGTGGGGTCGGAGGTGGTCAATTGAGCCGTGAACGACGGTCGACCCAGGACCAGGTCGGCCTGCGGCTGGCCGGTTTGCGCGAATGGAGCGGGGAATCGCAGCACGCGCCCGTTGCCCCGGTCGGCCACCCAGAGGTTGCCATTGGAATCCACCGTCAGGCCCACCGGGCTGCAGACACTCGTGCTCGTAGGCTGGGCCGGGTCGCCGGTAGGATAATTGCACAACGCGGTTTGCCCGTTCGGTTGGCCGATCACGATATCGGCTCTAACGCCCGCCGAGACCTTGCGCAGGTCCTTGAACCCCAGTATCCGGTTGTTGTAAGTGTCGGCCACGTAAAGGTGCGGCGTGGCGCCCGTGCTGTCGATCGCCAGCCCGCTATCCACGTGGACATTACCCAAGCTATCCTGCGTGACAAACTGGAATTCCCGGCCTTCGATCAAGTTGACGGATCCCGTGGTAAACAAGTCCTGCCCGAGCACACGCGTCGCGGCGGAGGTCCCCCCTAAAGGCGAGGGAAACGCCACCACGCGGCTGTTGCCCCCATCGGCCACGTACAACTGATTGTTAGCGAAAACCGCGGCGAACGGCCGGAAGAAAACGCTCGCCGAGGGCGGCGGGACGAACGTGACATTGGCGGCCCCATTGTTCGGCCGGAGGCTGGTGAAATCGGAGTTGTGACCCATAACCACCGTCGCCGACGGCGAGACCTGCGTGAGCGCGCTGGGCCATTGCTCGAACGGCGGAAAGAGCAGAATCCGGTTGTAAGCCGAATCCACCACGCCCACTTGGGCGCCGGTGAAGAAAATGGCCTCCGGATCGTCCATCACAATGGCGTCAACTTGCGGGGGAGGAGGCGTTACGCCGGCCGCCGCTTGGAACACGCCCATGATGCGCGACGCCGCCATGGCGTTAGTGAAGGGCGAAACAAACACCAGCACCCGGCTCAGGTTCTGCGGCTGGTTCGTATCGGCGTCGGAGACATAAAGGCGGCCCTGCGGATCGAACGCGATAGCCGAAGGCAGCGCGAATTGGTCCGCGGTCAGCTTGGCCGCGCCGTTGCCAGGGTTGAGGTTTGCACGCAGAGTCGTGAAATCCGCCTGCCCGATCTCCAGAATGGCCGTAGGCCCGGTCGCGCCGCTCTTGGCGACATCCGCCGCCGCGAATTCCAGGACGCGCCGGTTGCCCGGGTCCGTCATCCACAGGTTGCCGCTCGCATCGAACGCGATATTGGCTCTGAACCCGGCCAGGGAGATTCCCTGAGCGGAGACCGCGCCGGTGTAGTTGGCGGTGCTTCCGCCCAAGCTCGGCTGGCCGATGACTAGATCCGGGATGCGGCTGGTATTGGCAAACGGTTGGGGATACCGCAAGACGCGGTTGTTGCCGCCGTCGGCCACGTAGAGGTCGCCGTGGATGGCCGCCAGTCCGGTCGGGGAGTTCAACCCGGACTGCAAGGGGGTGCCTTGGCCCGGCGCGCGCGCCGCTAGGTTCGGGCCTTGTTGCCAGGTGGTGAAAAAATCGTTCTGGCCGATCACGATATCAGCCTTCTGACCGTTGGCGAAATTGGTGGCGTCTTTCCACCCGAGCACCCGGTTGTTGCCCGTGTCGGCGACGTAGATCGGAGACGGCGAGACCGAGGTATCCACCGCGATTCCCCCCGGTTGGGCCAACTCGCGGCCTTCCACCAGGTTGGGACTCGCCGAATAGACCGAGGTCACTTCCGGCTGCGGCGTCTGGGGATGCCCCACCGTGCGCGACGGCACCGGGTTCAGGGTAATCTGCGGCCAAGCCGGTGCGGCCAAAACCGCCAAAGCGATAATCGGAATACAACGGCGTATCATCATGGTTCACCGAGCGCGACGCGGAAAGCGCGCTTCTTTAGAAGATCTTACCAGAACCGGTGCGTCATGGGGGGACGTAGCGTGGGTTTCGGCCCACCCCCACGTCCGCGTGGGTTGCGGATTCCAGCCTGTTACACTGAGACTTGAGCCAAGCCACTGTTCCCCGTCTACGCGTCTGCGCCGTCAGCTACCTGAATACGCTCCCGCTGGTTTGGGGTATGCTGGGCGGGCCGCAGCAGGGTCTCTTCGATCTGGATTTTCAAATTCCCGCCGAGTGCGCGGATCGTCTGGCCTCGGGCGAGGCCGATTTGGGCATCGTGCCGTCCTTCGAGCTGACCCGGCAGGACTTGACCGTAGTGCCCGGCGTGGGCATCGCCTCTCACGGGCCGGTGCGCAGCATCCTGCTGATCTCCTCGCGCCCGCCGGCTGAAATCCGCACCCTGGCGGCGGATTCCAGCTCGCGCACGTCCGTGCAACTGGCGCGGGTGGTTCTGGAGCGGCGCTACGGGGCGTCTCCGGTAATCGCCCCGCACGCGCCGGACTTGCACGCGATGCTCCGGGTGGCCGACGCCGCCCTGCTGATCGGCGACCCGGCATTGCGCATCGACATCGGACGCGGGCCGTGCCGCATTTACGATCTGGGCGCGGAGTGGGGGGCCATGACCGGCCTGCCGATGGTGTTCGCCGTGTGGGCCGGCCGCAAGGACGCCGTCACACCGGAGGTGACCGCGGCCTTTCGCGACTCTTGCCGCTACGGCCGGGAGCGCATCGAGGAGATTGTGGCCTGCGAGGCGCCGCGGCGTCACTTCCCGCCCGAGCTGATTCGGGAGTACCTGACGCAACGCATCGTGCATGAACTGGGCCCCCGCGATTACGAAGGGATGAACCTCTTCTTGCGCTACGCGGGTCAGGCTACGCCCGGCCGGGAGCGGCGGGAAACCGCGGTTTGACGGGCGCCGTCTCGGTCCCCTATACTGGAGTTTCCCACTGGAAATACGACAATGTTGTACATTGCGATTTTATTGGTTCACATCCTGGTCTGCGTCTTCCTGATTATTGTGGTCTTGCTGCAAAGCGGGAAGGCCGCGGATCTGGCGGGCGCGTTTGGCGGCATGGGCTCGCAGACGGCGTTTGGCCCGCGCGGTTCGGCGACGCTGCTGTCGAAGGCGACCACGATTTCGGCGGTGCTGTTCATGCTCACGTCGCTCTCGCTTTCGATCCTGGCGACGCGGAATGCGGGACTCGCATCCACGGTGCTGGACGGGTCGCCCGCCAGCGCCCCGGCGAAGAGCAAGCCCGCGCCGTCGCAGCAGCCGGCGCCGGTTTCGAAGAGCCCAGATGGGACGACGACGTATCCGCTTTCGTATCCGGCGCAGCAGCCGGCGCCCAAGAAATGAGTTCGTCGCGCGCGGAGGTGGCGGAATTGGCAGACGCACTAGCTTGAGGTGCTAGCGGGAGCAATCTCGTGGGGGTTCAAGTCCCCCTCTCCGCACCAGAATTAGGCTCGTAAGATCAATAACTTACGGGCCTTTTTATTTCATCGGCCAGATATCGGCCGAAATCCGCCGTACTCGGACGCGCCTATCCCTCATCCGAGTTCCATAGCCGCGCGCAAGCCGCATTACGAACAGAAGCGGCGCTTTCCTGGTTGGGGCCGCTCCAGCCTGAGACTTCCTGCATGACGGCCCAAAACACGGCTCCAATTTCACCGTATTCGGAAACTGCGACGGCGGCTCATCCCGCAACCTTCCCTCCGAACTCGAGTTCGCATCTCCTCCAGAAGCTGCAATACCTCCGGCTACAAAGATTAGAGCTCCGGTTAGGCAAGAAGTGGCCGGCGCGGATCGCCTGCTGCACCGCCGGGTACAGCTTCTGCGTCTGTTCCACGTCGGACGGCTCGACAGTAAACTCCTGCTGCACCAACTCCGGCTTCTTGGTCTTGGTCAGCGTGTCCAGCCGGGCCTTGTTCGTGCCGCCAGGGATCAGTTGGGCGTAGGTGGCGATCTGGAAGCGGTAGTCGTTCGAGATGTCCCCGGGCTTGCGGGCCGCGCTCTTGAGATCAATGATGCGGCCCTGGACGTCCAGCAGGTCCACGTAGCCATGGACTGCAACGCCGCCGATCTGACCGCAAACCTGAAACTCCACCGCGGCTGGTTGGATCTTCGGGGCGGCCTCGTCCAGATACTTCACCGTGAGAGCCTCGCCCAGTTCCTTTAGCTCCTTTGGGTTCTCGTCGTCCCGGAACTCCGTCTCCACCGAGCTTTCGGCCCATGCTTGCCGGTAGACCGCCACCACGCCCGCGGCGGGCAGGTCTTCATGAGTCTCGATTTTCTGCTCGAAGTTGGCGCCAATGGCGGCATGCAGCGACCGGCCGAGGGTCAACGCGCCCGTGGGCGGGTCGGGCAGATGGAGAACCTTGCGGCAGCAATACTTGAAGCCGCAGCCCAAGAACTGGCTGCACGAGGATGGCGATAACACGTCGGCCGGAGCCGGCATGGCGATGAGCTGTTGCAGGGCGGCCATGTTAATTCACCTCCCGCGTCAGCGGCGCCCAGGAAACCGCCCCATCCCGGGCGGCCTGGATCATGAGCGTGCTCACCAAGTCCTGGCGGGCGGCATCGCTCCATTGTTCCCCGGCATCCTTCAACGCCGCGAGGGTGGTGCGCAGAATGCGGCGCAGGGCGACATCGTATCCCACCTTCACCGGCGGGGCCGGGATACCGGCCGCGGCATACGATCTCGGGTCTCCGTTGTTTCCGTTCGGGGCGTGCCCGTTGGTGCTACCATTTCCATTGTTCGATGGTGGCTGCGTAACCGCAGTCGCTGCCGGGGCGGGCGCTGCTACGCTCGCTCCGGGCCTTCCCAGGCCGGGGTAAACGGGCTGCGGAATCTGCGGCGGCGCCGGCCGGGGCGGCGGTTGCTGCTGCAACTGGCCATGCCGGGCCATGTCGGCCTCGAGGGCCGTGTGGTCAATGCCGGTGGCCGTTGCGGGAAGTTGCTCCCCGGGCTGCAACCGCCACAGATCCCACTGAACCGGATCGCCTTTGGTTCCCGACCAGCGCTTGCAGATCCAGAACGGCTCGTTCTTCTGCAACCCGAGCAGGTTGAGTTTCTGGGCCACGTCCAGACCCAAGTACATCGCCTTCCCGGTGCTGGTGGTATAGAACATCTGATCGCCGAAGCGCCCCTCGGTGAGTTTCCCATCGGGGAACCTCAGGGCGACTTGCTGGGGGACATTCGGCGTGAATGTGACCTTTTCCATTGTCTTTCCTTTCGAGCGTTTTAGAGCCCGCCACGGCTTTGCTCTTTCCTTGCGGGGCCCATAGCCTTCACTACCGCCCGTCGTGCCTCGACTCGCCGGGTGTTCTTTCGAGAAAATGGAGCCGCTGTTCGTGGGGGATGCTGGCCCCGAACGTTATCCTGTCCACTTACGCCACCTCCTTCAATCTCTTGGCCGGGGCGGCGTTCACCGCCGCCGCCATCTCGCGGATGTGGCGGCCCAGGTCGGCGCCGGCCATCTCGCCGGAAGTGCAGCCGGTGTCGTCGGCTTCGTCCTGCCAGTCGTCGCCCGGCGCTCTGGCGGCGAACGTCATCGGATCGGTTTCGGTGAATCGGTCCATCTCGGTTCCTTTCGCGCTTTAGAGCTTCGCAGCCTGTGAATGTTCACAAAAATATTCTTACATGTAGGAAGACTAAATGTCAAGGGGAAAATATGCTAACATCTAAGATGCGATGTCGATTCATCCCAGCATGATCTGTCGCTGCCTCCGCTGCCGCGGGACATGGGTTAGGCGAACCGTGGACCTGCCTGTCCGCTGCGCCAAATGCGGAACGCCGTACTGGAACGTACCGAGAGGCAAGCTCCCGATGGGGCGGCCAAGGAAGAAGGTCCAATAAACCTCGGCAGCAAGGTTTTCTACGAGGATGACCTCAAAAGCTGGCTTCGCCGGCGGCGTGGCTCGCGCCGCGGCACTCACTTCCAAACGGCGCAGCGTGATCGCGCGCAAAGCCGCGAAGGCGCGGTGGGAGAAGAAATAGAGATCACATTACGTGGGGTTGAAAACAACGCGACGGTACCCGAGATCAAACGGGCGTTGGAGGAACAAACGCTTTGGATCGTCCCGCTCCTCACACCCGGTAGACTACCAGGGTTGCGCCGCGGCCTCCACGAAATGGACTCTGATCTTCCTTCTACCGCCAGGTATCCATTAACTGTTCTGCTACTCTCTGCCTTCTCGGATTAGTGATCTTCGCGTAAATGGCGGTGCTTTGGATATTGACGTGTCCTAACCAGTCCTGCACATCCTCGATTCCCAATCCCTTGTCGAGCAGGTGGACCGCGCAACTGTGTTTGAACACATGGAAGTGCCGGAGCTTCGCCGGCAGACCAGACAGGAACCCGTACTTCTTAATGAGCTTGTCGAGCATGAAGCGGCTGATTCCCTGACGGCGGTTGCTGGCGAAGAGCGGCCCGGGCAGAGACCCGCGGACCTTCAGCCAGGCGTGCAACGCTCGCGATTCCTCGCGCGAGCAGCCATGTTCCCCTGAGTCGCTGCCCTTTAATCGATGGATCATGATGCGCTCAGTCCGCTGATTGTAGTCGCGCAGTTCGAGGAGTCCAATCTCGGAAGCGCGGAGGCCCGCGTGGTACGCCACACGGAAGATGGCGCGATCTCGCGGCGCGAGGATTACGTGGAACAGCCGCGCGAGCTCTTCGCATTCGAGGTGCGGCGGCTCTCTCTTCTTGCGCCGCGGCTTCCCGGGAGGGACTATCGGCGGCGGTGAAACAGCGTCGGGAGAAACGAGGGCTGGAGGCGGAGAAGACTTGGTTGGGACGATCTGAAGACTGGGCATCTGAAACCCCAAAAACGCCACAAAATAAGCATTCTGTAGTGTTTGACGTGCACTTTCGCCCGTAAGTTCATGATTCCAGGTAAAACCTCGTTGGCGTCTGAGGGCTGTAATGTGGCGTAATCGCGCGAAATCGCTGATTTTAGGGGGTTCCGTGAGCGTCGTAAACAGCGCTCACAGAATAGACGTTGCGCGAAAACCGGACGGTTCAGGCGTCGCCGGCGGCGGGAAAACGGCGCGTTTCGGCGCGGTTTTTCGGAAAATCCTGAAAAAGGAGGGTCGAAAACGTATTTTTTGAGGGGTCGAAAACGGGGCTCTTCGAGGGGTACAAAGGAGGGGTGCTCACCCCGCTTCTTCGCGGAACGAATGAGACGGCCAGCTTGGATGGACATTGAGCGGCTGGGCACTTTTGACGATCGTCGCTTTGACCCAACCGCCCGGGCTGACGCCGCGGATCAGCACGCCCTCCCACTGGCCGTCGGGCTACGTGATGTCACGGTACAACACGACGGGGAACCGATGCGATCCCGAAGAGGCTCCTCATCAAGCAGCGCGCCGTTCAACCCATCCTGCTCAACTCCCCAGCGAATCCGGCCAGGCGCTTACGCTCCGCGGCTCGGCCCAAACGTATTCCGGAATCGATGCGGGAGCCGCGGCCACGAGGCGCGCCACACTGCGACCGGATTGCGGACTACCGCATCTGGGTCAGCCTACTTTGTAGCGGCGGATCTCGTCCGCCGGGACCTCGCTGCTCATTCCGGGTTCCGCGGGGGCCGGGACTTCTCCGTCGATCATCTCGCTCGGTCCGCTGGTTTCCATGTAAATGGCGTTCGGCATGGCGAGGAGCATATTCAGGTTGGTGGAAGCACCCCCGTGGCTGGCCACCTCGATGCCGTAGCCGTCGGCGATAGCGGCTATTTCCATCCACTCCGTAACGCCGCCGGCGCGACGGTTATCAGGTTGAACAACGTCGGCTCCGCGGCGGGCGATGAGGTCGGCAAAGGCGTATTTCGTATTCAGGTTCTCGCCTGTGGCGATGCGGATATCCAGCTCCGCAGCAAGCAGGGCATAGCCTTCCATTTCCTGCGGCGGGAGAGGCTCCTCGTACCAGAAGCAACCCATCTCCTGGTAGACGCGACCGCGGCGGAGGGCTTCATTGCGATTGAAAACCTGGTTGGCGTCCACCATGAGGCGGCGGTCCTTCCCGAGGAGGTCAAGAGCTGCGCGGATGCGCCGGACGTCGTCATCGAGCGACTCGCGCCCCACCTTGATCTTTACGGCATGGTAACCCTGATCGAGCGCGGCGGTGACTTGGCGGCGGAAGCGCGACAGGTCGGCGTCGTTATCGTAATACCAGCCGCACATGGAGTAGACAGGCATGCGGTCGCGGTAAGCGCCCAGCATCTTGTATACCGGCAGACCGGCGTTCTTGCCCAGAATATCCCAGAGGGCGATGTCCGTGGCGGCAATGGCGAATTGAACGACGCCGCCGACCCCTTCGTACTCCAAGGCTTTCCACATATCGGCGCGAATCCGCCGCGGAAAGGCCGGATCCTTGCCAAGGATCACCGGTTTGACCTGCTTTTCCAAAATAGCCTGGACCACTGCCGGGCCGCCGGCGATGGTGCCGAAAGAACTGTTCGCCCACCCAGTGATTCCCGAGTCCGTACGGAGGCGCAAAACCACTGAGCCGCTCTCCTCGCCGAAGGCGTGGATGGCGTCATAATAGGGCGTGCCCGGGGGATGCTTGAGGAGGTCGGTTTCGAGGGCGGTGACCTTCATCTGTGTCTGCTGCGCGGCCACCGCAGGAAGGGCCGCTCCTGCCGACAGCCCCGCCGCGGAGAAAAGGAGTTGCCTTCGATTCATCTTGCGGAAACCAGTATGGCAGGTTTCGGCGCGAAATGATCGTCGCGGCCGGTCAGGGGCACGGAGCGCCGCACTTCCGGCAGGGGGCCGGGTTCCGCGGGCGCCCGCTCCCGGCCCCGTGCGTCTTCCGCAGCGCCGCCATGCGGCGAGCTTCTCGTTTGGTCAACCTGCGCGCCATACATCCTGAGGATACCGGCTTTCGCAAGAAGGCGGCGTAAACGCCGCCGCCGGAAATGGCGACGGCCGCGCGGGAGACGGAGGGCATGCGCGCTGGGCGGGCCGCGGTGCGTCTCGTCGCGACCCGGTTGGGTTCGCCATCCCACTGGCGGGCGGACCGTTGCCCCGCCGCCTTGCGCCGGCGCGATACGCGTGAGGCGGGGGCAGGGGGCAGGAACGGGGCCGTGTGAGGCGGAAGATCTCATTTTCCGCTAATCCCGTTTTGGTCCACAACGGCGCGACCCGCCAGATTTTATGCAATTAAAGCACTCGTTCCCAATTGCTTGCATTGACTGCCAAACATAAAGGAGATCGCGCAAAACTGGGGGCTTCTCGCTTTTTGGCGCTTTCGTGGCCTTACCTAAGCGACCTCATGAACTCCGCCGCGCTCGTCACGTAAGCGGGGTCCACCCATCGGGTAGGACTGCGCTGAAAACTGATTCGACCTTTGAACCTGCCGAAGATTTCTTGCATTTCTGGCGAGAGTACTTTAAGCGGCTGGCCCAGGCGGTTGCGCCCCATCACGCTGATACGTACCGCCTCTTTAAGCACGGTTTCGAGGGCGGTGACCTTCATCTGTGTCTGCTGCGCGGCCACCGCAGGAAGGGCCGCTCCTGCCGACAGCCCCGCCGCGGAGAAAAGGAGGCGGTTCGTCGCGTAGCACGCCGCTCACAGCGACCGCAACCAAATAGGCGTGACGCGCGCCCGCGCATGCCACCCGTGACTTATCCCGGCGCTTGGGTTCCGCGTTGCGGCGCCCAGGCGTCGGCGCGCGTCTAATCTAATCTAATCATTCCAAGGCGTTCAGGACCGAAGGGTCCGCGCCACTTGCAATTACACCGCCGCCGTCGGCCTGCGTGCCGTTCTTCCTGCTTCTACTTGCCGCTCAGGTCGAGAACGGTGATGGAATTGGCCGGGACCGTCCGGTTGAACTCAGGACCAAGGCCGGCCACGCCCGCCGTCACGGGCTCGACCTTGTGCGGCTCCGTGATGCTGTTTGTATCGTTGATGCTGGCGGACGACAGAGTGATGGTCTTGCCGTTGGGGGCGATCGATTTCAGCCCGCTCACCGTTATATGAACCTGCTGCGGCACGGCCGAACGGTTGACGATCTTCACGTAGACGGTGTCGCTGTCCTTCGTGGCGCTGAAGAACATATCCGGCATCGCCCGCGGCATCGGGGTGGGCGGCACTAGAGCGTTGGGGTCGGGAGCGGCCTGAGTGGCTCCAGGGAACCCGCCTCTGCCTCGTCCACCCTGGACATATTCACGGTAGGGCAGGCCCGAGGCCGATATGTTCACCACCGAGTCGCCGGTGTGGTTCGCGAACATCTGCTGCGCCCAATAGGCCGGAGAGCCGTAGGCGGTCATCGTATCGTAGCCGATTAAATCGGTCGTCCACTGCATCGCGCCCGGGTTGACATTGACGAAAAGCGGCGCGTAGCAATGCATGATCACTAGGTCGGCGTTACGTTCCAAACCAGCCATGTTGGCGGCGTCGGCGATGGCAGCTTCCAGGTTCGGAGTCGGGGCGCCTACGCGCGTGGCCCACTCGCCCACGAACACCCTGGGAGTGGCCGGGGGAGGTGTGGCGGCGGCGCCGCCGGGACCGCCTCGACCGCCGCGGCCTCCGCGCGAGCGGCTGTCGTAGTTGTTGGCGTTGAATGCCATCTCATCGGAGCCGCGATAGTAGTGCTCGTCCGTCACGTCCGGCGTGCGGCTGGTGAGCGTGGTCGCCGCGTTGCCCGAACTCTCGATGATCTGCAGGTTGGGATACTTCGCCTTGATGGCGTCGTAGAACGGCGTGAAACGGTTGTTATAGCTGCCCGCCTCACGGTCGAAGAAGTCTTCGTTGCCGATTTCGACGTAGCGCAGTTTGAACGGCGCCGGGTGGCCGTCCCTGGCGCGGCGGGTGCCCCAGGTGGTGTTCCCATCGCCGCTCACGTACTCGATCTCTTCGATCGCCTCCTTAACGAAAACGTCCAGTTCCGGACCGGCCTTCACCTTCTGGCCGCGCAGCGAGTAGCCGGCGAATACGGCGAGTACCGGCTCCATGTTCAGGTCTTCACACCAGCCGAGATACTCCAGCAGGCCCATGCCGTCGGAAGACCAATAGCCCCACGCGTCATCCATGTGGCCGGGGCGCTCCTCGATCGGGCCGATCGTGTTTTTCCAATTGAACCGCGTATCGAACGTGTTGCCTTCCAGGTAGTTGCCGCCGGGGAAGCGCAGGAACTGGGGTTTCATACCGGCCAGCAGTTCCATAATGTCGGGGCGGAAACCGTTCGTCCGGTTCCTGTACGTGGGAGGGAACAGCGACACGAAGCCGAGCCACACGGTGCCCGGCCGATTGACGGCGAGCACGAACTTGTAGTCCGCGGAGGCCTTCACGTTTCCGGTCTTCAGCGAGAGTTCGTACTTCTGCCAGGCGTCGCCGATCTTCGCAACCTGACCCGTCGCCGCGACGGTGGGCCCGTCGTTGCTCACGATGGAAGCCGTGATTCCACCGGCGTATCCCGCGGCCTTAGCGTAAAACATGGCCTTGTAGATGGTGTTGGGTTTCACCGGGATGCCCCAGAAACCGTCGTTGGCGACGCCGACCTGCTGATTGCCGGAAGCCTGCGAGATCGTCAACTTCAGCGTGGCGGGAACTGCCGCGTTCAGCGGTGTGCTGGTATCGAGCATCATCGAGCCTGTTCCGCCATCTTGCACCAGAGACCAGTGCACGAGGTCCTTGGCCTCCTTGGCCGGCGTGGACTGTTCCGGGTTCTGCCGGTTGGTGCGCGCCGGAACAGTCTCCTTGAAATTGCGGTTGCGGATCAATTCGGCGTAGAGGCCGCCTTCGAAGGCATAGTTGATTTCCTCGGTCATGAGACCGTGGAAAGTCGGCGGCATGTGCGCTGTGATCTGATCCGCCCTGATCTGGAGGTTCACTCCGTTACCGGTTTGAGCCAGCATCGGCGGCCCGGCAGTCAGCAACAGGAAGAGCGCCACCGCGCCCCGTCCCTGCAGTCCGTCTGAAATCGTTTTCATTTACCGTCTCCTAATGTGGGCGGTCCAGAAATAGCCAGTTCCCCGCAGGTAGCTGGCGACACGGCCATCAGCGTGGCATCCACTCATTGGGGCGTGCGAAACCCTTTCGCACGGCGAAACACCAACTCAAGGCGAGCGTCCATGTTTCGCCCCGAGGCGACCAAAGCGCGCAAGTTGACCTCCTTCGCACCCTGGGCAATGCGTTCGCGCCGGCCATCGGCGAACACCAGCTCGAGGCGGGCTCCACCGCCAGGGCCCGCCGCTTTCGCGAGCCAGCGCAGCGCTCCTTCGTCGAGAGCCCGGGCGATTCGCAACCGCCCGGCCGCCGCCACTAGCGGCGCCCCCCCGGCGGCTTCGTGGCGGCTACTTCGGGACTGCGCCGTCACGCAAAGTAGCGGTCCAACGCTCGTAGCAACTCCTCGCTCGGTACCGGTCCGGTATGTCAAGCGCCGGCCAGAAGACATGATCATTGATTTCATATCGCTCACCCCTGGCGTTCAACTTGTCCTTGCCGCTTCCCCGGCCAAGGCGTGGCGACAAACGTATCTGACGCCGAAGCGCGCCAGCTGTGAAGCTTGAGCGCCCCGCAACTCCGGCGGCTGCGCCCTATCTGAAAAGCCGCGGCGCGAAATCGTACAAGCATCGCCGCCAGGTCAACCACTCGTGGGCGGTCTTAGGCGACTCGAAATAGACGTTCCTGATGCCGGCTTTGGTCAGCGCGCCGCTGAACTGCTTCGTCCCTTGTCCTTCGGCCTGGCCGATCCCCAGGAACAGCACTTTGACCTTCTTGTTGAAGGCCGCCGGGTCCGCGAATGCGCCGCCGCAGTCCGTCTTTGGATCGAACGTCCCGCCCCTGCCGCCGCAGCTTCCGCTGAATCCGCCCAGGTAGGCGAACTTGTCGAGGTTGTTGAGCGCAGTTGTGAACGTCTGCATGCCGCCCATCGAAAGCCCCGCCATCGCGCGGTTCTCGGGGCCCGGGAGTGCCCTGTAGGTCCGCTCCACCATGGGAATCAGATCCGTGAACACCATATCGGTGAAGGCCGAAAGGTTGAATCCTCCCATGCCTCGTCCAGCGGGCGCTGCGCCCCGGCCCGGCGCGGACATGCCCACTCCGCCCCGCGCCGCGGCCGGAGCGGCTCCCGGAGGCGGCACCAACCCGCGAGCCGCGAAGAGCGACGCGCTCTCACCCGGCTTGACCGCGTTCAGGTTGTCCATGACGATGATCATCGGCTTCGCCTTCTTTGCCGCGATCAGGTTATCCATGATGAAATCCACGTGCCCCTGCGTGTACCAGCCGGTCTCGTCTTCGCCCCAGCCGTGCAGCAGATACAGAACCGGATACTTCGCCTTCGAGTTCTTGTCATAGTCCGGCGGCGCGTAGACGAAGCACCGCCGCCACTTCGCAGTCACCTTGGAGTAGTACCACTGCTCGCTCACGCGGCCGCGCGGCGCATCCTTCGGCAGGTAGAACTCGGCGTCCGGCGCGGGGATTTCGATACCGCTGTTTTGCCATCCCGATCCAAAGAAGGTCATGGTCGATGGGTCCGCCACCGTGGCGCCATCGATCTGCAGGCCGTAATAGTGGAAACCCTCCACCAGCGGCGTCGTGGTCGCCGACCAGATGCCGTCTGGGCCTTTCGTCATATCAAATCCCCGGCCGACCTGGACCCTCACCGTCTGTGCGTTCGGCGCGTTCACGCGAAACATCGCGCGGCCATCGGGATAAACGCAGGGGTACTTAGCTTCCGGGATATTCAACGCGTTGGCCTTGCAGTCATCTGAGGCCTGTCCCCAGCACAATCCGTAGCTGAGTACAGCCAAAACAATGAACGTCGGCTTCATGAATCCTCCGTCTCGTCAAGTGTGCGCAACGAGTGGATAGTACTGCGCTGTCGCAAGACATCTACCCGGAGTAGTAGCACATAGACGGCGGGTTGTCAAAACAATACTGCAAGCGTATACATTGTTTGAGCCTGCAATTTAATCGGACTCTGAGATGATCTGAGAGCCATATTTAGCGATATTCCGGATGCGGCTGAAGGCAGAACCGAGCCAAAAGGTGAGGAGCTCTCGCTGAACGTTTCAATGCATACGTTTACATCGTGGCGAGGACTTGCACGAAATCGGCATAGATGCGCGCTTCGGCGGACGCAAGTGCTGCAAGACCGCTAGGAATCGCCGCGAATCGCCGAGCGGGATCTCCGGCCAAGCGCTACTGCGCTCAACGAATTACGGAAAACACCCAGCTCCTCTCCGAGGCCTAAGAGTGCCAGCGCTTTCTGATAGCTAACTATCTCTGTTGCAGGAGCTTGCTCGTTCCTGTGCGCGTAGTAGAATGAAAAAAGCCATGAGTCTCAAAGAGGTTGCACGGCACGCCAGAGTGTCGACTGCGACCGTTTCCCGGGTGCTCAACAACGCAGCCAACGTGAAAAGCACAACCCGCGCGCGGGTGATGAAGGCGGTTGAGAAGTTCAAGTATCGTCCGAACCTTCATGCCCGCAGTCTCGCGGGAGGCAAGAGCCGCAGCATCGGGGTGATTTTCTCTAATATCGAGAACCCGTTTTTCCTTGACATCTATAAAGTCGTCGAAGCCGGCGCCCATGCGGAAGGCTACGAGGTCATCATGGCCAATACCGACTATCGCTCCGAGCAGTTGGTCGCGAGCATCCGGCTGATGATCGGACGGCGAGTTGCTGGACTGGCGGCGATCGTCTCCGAGATGGACCCCGAGTTGATTGACGAATTAAACGGGAGCGGTATCCCGGTGGTTTTCTACGACGTGGGAGCGCCACGAGGAAACATCACGAACATTCGCGTGAACTACCGGCGCGGGATGGAGACGCTGGCGGATTACCTCTATAGCCTCGGCCATCGCCGGCTGGGATTCGTCGGGCACCACGCGACGCTGGGGCCTATTAATGAACGCGTGAGCGTGCTGCGGGAATCTATGGCGCGCCACCCAGAGGTCGAGGTGCAGGCCACAGCCGATGTGGACAGCCTGGAAGGCGGGCGCCGAGCCGTCCGCACGCTGCTGTCCGCCGACCCCACGTTGACGGCAATCGTGTGCGTGAACGATTTTATGGCGGTTGGCGCCCTGCGGGAAATTCGCGAACGGGGCCTGCGTGTACCGGAAGACATTTCGGTAACTGGATTTGACAATGTCAAACTGGCGCAGTTCTGCTATCCGGCCCTGACCTCGGTGCACATTCCTCGCGACCAGATCGGACAGATCATCTGCGATTCACTTCTGGCCGGCGACAAAACGCTCACCGAACATGAAATTCTGATCGATCCTGAACTTGTCTTGAGGGAATCTACAGGGCCCGCGCGGCGGGCTACTTAAGAAAGGGATAGGCACGTGTCGGCGCGGGATCGCCCGGCGCCGCTGCGAGCTTCCATGTGGCGCGGCGCGGGGCCCGGTGTCATCCCGGCCACCGACACATTGACACCTCCAACGGCCTTCCGAGGGACGACGCCTCCAAGCATCTCCATCCCGATAGCGCGCCGCAATAGCGGACGACGTTGCGCGGGAGTCGGCAAGCGCTTACAATACGGTTCTACGCATGCGAACCCTTCGCCGCGCAAGAGGCAGCGCCATATTCCCGGTGCTCGTCACGCTTTTGGGCCCGGCGCTCACGGGATCCGCCCACACCGCCAGACGGTCATGGGCCTCCGACAACGGAAACGGAACCTATTCGAACCCGCTTTTCTACGATGAGTTCTCGGATCCCGACATGATCCGGGTAGGTTCGGACTTCTACCTGACCGGCACGACTATGCACACTATGCCGGGACTGCCAATTCTGCAGTCTCGCGATCTGGTGAACTGGCGGATCATCGCCTATGCATTTGACCGGCTCGACCTTGGCCCCGATTTTCGTCTCGAAGACGGCAAGCAGATCTACGGCGGCGGCATCTGGGCACCGAGTTTCCGTTATCACAATGGAACCTATTACATCTTCGCCAATGTGAACCGCTTCGGTCTCCAGGTTTACCGGGCCACCGACCCGCGAGGCCCGTGGAAGCACAACCGGATCGAACAGGGGCTCCACGATCTCTCCGTTCTGTTTGACGACGACGGGAAGATTTACGCGGCATATGGGGCCAACAACATACATATCGTCGAACTGAACCCGGAACTCACCGCGCTTGTTCCCGGTACGGATCGCGTACTGATCGACCGGAGCCTCGGCATGGGCGAGGGGTCGCATTTCTATAAGATCAAGGGCAGATACTACATCGTCAGCGCCATTCCGGGTGCGCATGTGCCGATGAAGTGCGCCAGGGCCGACAAACTCGAGGGGCCGTGGGAAGTGAAGACGATCAGCCAAGAGGAGAGCCTGGGAATCGGCCAAGGCTACAGACCGCAGGGCCGGCGCCAGGCGCCGCCGTATGTAATCAATCCACCGGATTCCAGCGAGCGTCTGAGTCTCGATTTGCATCAGGGCGGGATCGTCGAGACGCCCTCCGGGGAATGGTGGGGATTCTCCATGCAGGACCACAACTCGGTCGGACGGTTGACGTCTCTATCCCCGGTCACCTGGGTGGATGGCTGGCCGTGTTTTGGCCTGCCTGGAAACCTCGGGCGAACCCCTTCGATCTGGGTGAAGCCGAACACCGGGCACGTCGAGCCGATCACTTCTCCTTACGATCGCAGTGACGACTTCTCGGGTCCCAAGCTCCAAATGGTATGGCAGTGGAACCACGTTCCAGACGACACGAAGTGGTCGCTATCCGAGCGTCCTGGCTATCTCCGTCTGCATTCCCTCCCCGCCACCGATTTCTGGTGGGCGCGAAACTCCCTGACCCAGCGTGCTATCGGGCCGGAATCCACGGCCACCACGGAGTTGGACGGCAGCGGACTCAAGCCCGGCGACGTCGCCGGACTCGCGCTGCTGAACTCGCCTTATGCGTGGCTCGGATTGGTGCGCAACGACAACGGCTACGCGATCGCGGAATACGACCACATCACCGGAAAGACCGTCGACGAGGCGGTCCCGAGCCCGCACCTATGGCTGCGCGTGCAGTGCAACTTCGACACGGAAATTGCGAAATTCAGCTACAGCGCCGATGGCAAAACCTACAAGCCCCTCGGCCCAGACTTTGTGATGGCGTTCCAGCTCACGACGTTTCAGGGGGTCCGCTACGCCCTGTTTCACTACAACACCGGCCGGGCGCCCGGCGGGCAGGCGGACTTCAACTTCTTCACGGTGGACGAACCGCGCCCGCGCGGGCTGACCAAGCCGATCCCGGTTTCAAGATTCATCACAATTACGGACCTCGCCAACGGGAATGCGCTGGCGGAGGTGGACGGGAAGGTGCAATCGGTGAGCGGAGCGGACAAAGGCACGGCGTTCCGCGTGGTGGACCGTGGCAAGGGCCGCGTCGCGCTCCGGACGAAAGACGGGAAATACGCTTCCGTCGGAGGTGAAGGAAGAACCGGCGAGGTCATGGTCAAATCCGTCAAACCCGGCGACGCGGAGACCTTCCAATGGGTGGACCTCCAGCGCGGCGATACGCTGTTCTTGTCATTGGCCACGCATCGATACATCGTCGCTCCGAAGCACTCCGGAGCGGTTGCCGCCAACCATCCCGGGCCCGCTCCCGACCGCAAGGACGGCTCCTGCTTTGCCTGGAAATCGGTTCCGCGTTGAAGCATTGTTGAGAGGTGATCATGTTTAGACCGTTCGCGATCTACGTATTCGCCGGGCTCCTGGGTTCCGGGCTGTGCCTCGCCCAGGATCAAAACGCCCTGAAGCTCTGGTACCGGCAGCCCGCCGGCGCGTGGACGCAGGCTCTGCCGGTCGGCAACGGGCGGCTGGCTGCGATGGTCTTTGGCGACGTCCATAAGGAGCATCTCCAACTCAACGAGGACACCATCTGGTCGGGCGAAAAACGCGACCGAAGCAACCCAGATGCGGCCAAGGCCGTTCCGGAGGTCCGCCGGCTGCTGATGGAGGGGCATCCGGCGCAGGCGCAAGCGCTGGCCGATGAGGCGATGATCAGCATCCCTAAGGCGTTGCCGGTTTACGAGACTATGGGCGACCTCTGGTTGGATTTCGGCGCCGCGACGGAGGCAACGGATTACCGCCGCGAGCTTGACCTGGATACCGGCATCGCATCTGTGCGGTATACCGCCGGTGGCGTCCATTATGTTCGCGAAGTATTTGCTTCGGCGCCGGCCAGCCACTGTATCGTGGTTCGCCTGACTGCCGATAAGCCCGGCAGCATCTCGTTCCAGGCCACGTTGAACAGGCCCGCGGACGCTACCACCGAATCCGCGCCGGGGCGGCTGATTATGACAGGCCAGGCCCTGCCGAAGCGCGCCCCTGGAGAGAACAATACCGGAGTTCGCTTTCGCTCCGAGTTGAAGGCGTCCGTCTCCGGCGGCCGCATGGAAAACGCCGCCGATCATCTCGACATTACCGGCGCAGACAGCGTGACGCTCACCATCGTCGCCGCCACCGATTATCGCGAGAAAGATATGGTTGCCGCGTGCGCACGCGATATGGCCGCGGCTTCCCGCGGCTATTACGGCTTGCGCAGCGAGCACATCGCGGACCACCAGCATTTCTTCCGGCGCGTGCGGCTCACCCTGCCGGTGGACGCCTCGGCGCGCTCCCTGCCCACCGATGAACGCCTAGCCCGCGTGCAGAAGGGAACGGCCGACGACGATTTGTTCGCGCTCTATTTCCAGTACGGAAGGTATCTGCTGATCGCGAGCAGCCGGCCCGGAAGCATGGCGGCCAACCTTCAAGGGAAGTGGAACGACAGCTTGACGCCGGCCTGGGGGAGTAAGTACACCATCAACATCAACACCGAGATGAATTACTGGCCCGTTGAGACCACCAACCTTTCGGAGCTGCACGAGCCCCTGTTCGACTTGATCGAGAACGGGCGTGAAAACGGCCGGCAAGTCGCCAAGTATTATTACGGCGCCGGGGGATTCGTCATGCATCACAACACCGACCTTTGGGGAGACGCGGTTCCGATTGACCTCGCGGCCTCCGGCATCTGGCCCATGGGCGCAGCCTGGCTTTCGCTCCACCTGGCCGAGCACTATGACTTCACCCGCGACCTCAAGTTCCTCGCCGACCGCGCCTACCCGATCATGAAGGAGGCCACTCTGTTCTTCCTCGACTATCTGGTTGACGATGGCAAGGGATATCTGGTGACCGGGCCGTCGCTTTCGCCGGAGAATACCTACAGGACGCCATCGGGCGAGAGGGCCGCCATCACCATGGGACCGACGATGGATAACGAGATTCTTCGGGAGCTCTTTGGGCGCGTGATCGAGGCCAGCGAGATCCTGAAGATCGACTCGGATTTCCGTGCGAAGGCGGAGGCGGTCCGCGCGAAGCTGACGCCGCTGCGCATCGGTAAGTGGGGCCAAATCCAGGAATGGCCCGAAGATTACGACGAAACGGAGCCTGGGCATCGGCATATCTCCCATTTGTTCGCCCTGTTTCCCGGAGACCAGATCGCACCGCTCAAGACGCCGGAGCTGGCCAACGCGGCTCGCGCCACACTCGATCGGCGCCTGGCGAACGGGGGAGGCGGAACCGGCTGGAGCCGCGCGTGGATCATTAACTACTGGACCAGGCTGGATGACGGCGAGAAAGCGTACGAGAATCTGAGCGCGCTGCTGGCAAGGTCCACTCTGCCCAACATGTTCGACAACCACCCGCCGTTCCAGATTGACGGGAACTTCGGCGGGACCGCCGCGATCGCCGAAATGCTTGTGCAAAGCCAGGGCGGCGAGCTGGCGTTCCTTCCCGCATTGCCAAAGGCCTGGAGCAACGGCAAGGTCACGGGGCTTCGCGCGCGCGGGGGACTGGAAGTCGACGTTGCGTGGAGCGGCGGACTGCCCACCACCGCGACCCTGAGGCCGGCTGTGGATGGCGCGCACCTGCTTCGAACGGCCCAGGGGGTCCGCATCAGCGCGGTCCGAGACGGCAGCCAGCCGATTCGTGTGCAGCCTTTTAACAAAACAATGTCGCGGCTCAGCGTGAAGGCTGGGCACGTTTACTCGATCGCGTTCGAGCGGTCCCCGGCGCCGCCCAAGGACGCAGGACGATGAACGTCGCAGCCGGGAACTGCCGCGGGACGATCCGCTGCGTGGCCGGCCGCCGGCGACGCCCCACTAACTCCGTGCTTCAAACACCGGCGCCCGGCAGCGGGCGCTCAACTCAAATGGACTCGCCGGGGAGAACGCATTGTCGCTTTTCGTGCTCTAGTCTCAATCGGAGAAAGGACGCCCGATGGTGAATCGGAGATCATTCGCGAAACAAGTTGTCGGCTGCCTGCCGGTCTATGCAGTGGCATCGATTGCGAAAGGAGCCCAAGCCCAGCAGGAGCCGCCGGCGGGGATAGGCCAGCCGGGCGGCCGGCAGTATCCGCCGGGACGAGGCCCGTTTGACGGCAGTCCGGTTGGCGATCCGCTGCCCGGTCAGAAATGGCTGGTTCACGACCATTCGAGGCCGCAACCGCGCAAGGTGACGCCCGGCCAGCCGATTCCCACGATGTCAGCGCCATCCGACGCGATTGTGCTGTTCGATGGGAAGGACCTTTTGAAGTGGAACGCCGCCAGCTTCGGCCGTGCGGGCGCAGCCGTTGCCACTGAACCCCAGTGGAAGATCGCAGACGGCCACGCGGAGATGCGCGGAGGCATTGTCAGCAAGGAAAGCTTCGGTGACATTCAGCTCCATGTCGAATGGACGACGCCGCCGGTGGACGACCCCGTGCGCGTCGGACAGCAGCGCGGCAACAGCGGCATCGTTTTCATGGGGCGCTACGAGGTGCAGGTGCTCTCGGGCTATGACAACCCGACCTACGCGGACGGCGGCGCGGGCGCGATCTACGGCGTGTATCCGCCGATGGTGAATCCCTGCCTGCCCGAAGGGCAGTGGAACAGCTTCGATTTTGTCTTCGAAGCGCCCAAGTTCGACGGGGACAAGCTGGTCAAACCGGCGTTTCTCACGTTGTTCTTCAACGGTGTGATGGTGCACAACCGGGCGCAATTCCTGGGCTCGACGGCCCACCAACCGCTCGCGGCCTACACGCCTCACGCGGCGGAACTTCCCCTGCAATTGCAGGGGCACGTCGGGCCCGCATGGTATCGAAACGTTTGGGTCCGTCGTATATTGGGCTACGACGCCTGATCCGCTCAGCCGTTATCCCTGCGTGCGCATTCGCGGCATATGGCAGCGTCGTCGGACCGGATGGAGGCGGCGCTTTACGGAGTTGGACGTTACGGGGGCAGCCTGAAGGCATATCTGGCCGCTAAACGCCGCGCTGGACGAATACGCGGCCCACGATCGCCAACTCGATCTACTGCCTGATGCCGTTTGGTTTGAACTCGCCGCCCTCCACCAGGAGATCGAGTGTTTCCCGCTGCCTGGCGGGGCAGGCCGACCCTTTCTGGGGCGTGATATTGTCGTGATCGGATTCGATCATCGGCAGCGGTTCTTTGGGGACGGAGATTTGATTCAGCGCTGTCCAGACGCCCGCGGGCGGCGACGTGGTATCGATGAAACCCATGCCCGCCATCACGGCCGCCTTGATGCGGAAGGCGAAATTGACGGTATCGAAATACAGCGCAGTCTTCATCACGTCCGGGTTGTTCGAAGGCCAGTTGGGGTAGCCGGCTCTGCGGCCGTGCAGATCGCCGTTCGTATCCGCTCCGGCCGGCACGCACACCAAAGCCGCAGTTATCGTTTCAGGCCGCAGGCCCGCGAGCATAAGACTCTGCTGGCCGCCCATGCTGCCGCCCATCAGTACGATGGTCTTGCCGTCCCAGTCGGGCCGCGTCAACAGATAATCGAGCGCGCGCGAATCGCGCAGGTACATGTTTAGGAAATACGATTTCTCGCGGTCGGTGTTGCCGACGGCCTGGTAGCCTTGCGGGACGCCTCCGGAAGGATCGCTCGGCAGCTTATCATGCGAATCGACGTTGACGATCAGCCAGCCTTCGGAGGCGCGTTGCGCGACGCCGCGAGCCTGCAGTGCATACACGCCCGCATATTGCAGTTGGATGACCGCAGGAAACTTGCCTTCCTTGGCGGGTTTGGCCACGTAGCCGTGCGCTTTGGACCCGAGCGCGTCGAGAACGAACATGTTCATCTCGACGCCCGCCACGTCGGTCTGGACGGGCGTCAGGACAGCGTTGATGGGGATCTTGGCCTGCGCGGCGAGTTTGCCATCCCAAAACGCGTCGAAGTCGTCGGGACGCGGCGTCGAGAGGCCGATCTTCGCCGGCTCTACGGCCGCGCCAACGGCGTAGAATCCGGTGTTCCGGCCGTCATTGCCTCCCGTGAAGCGCGAGACGAGGCCGCGTCCTGGACCGGCCGCCTGAGCGGCTGGCGGAGCGGGAGGCGCCTCCGGAATTGCCGCGGGAGCCGCGCCGGGAAGGTCGTCGTACGCTTCAACGGCGACGTAGATCATTTCGGGCTGGTCGCCGGTGATTTCGATCTTGTCCGTGCCCGAGGAAAGGTCCAGCTTGCCTTCCTTGAGAACCACGGCGTTGTTGCGGCGAATGGTCCATTTATAGGCATAGGTGGGCGTGACCGGACCGGGCGTCACTGAAAAAGGTTTCATCAGTTTCGCGGCGCGCAAATCAGCGGGAAGAAGGACGGGGCTGACC
>OCTA010000705.1_pt1 | contig 30659 bp, 39 predicted proteins | sample 1538991 | NCBI WGS metagenome assembly OCTA01 (sample SAMEA3539302, study PRJEB22396) | soil metagenome | biome: tundra; feature: field; material: soil | place: USA | collected 2010-05 | depth 0.15 m | reverse complement strand
TCATGTCCCGCGCTTACGGACCCGGCAGCTACGATCCGGCCTATGAGAAGCAGGGCCACGACTATCCTTTCGCCTACGTGCGGTGGACCGAAAACCGCAATATGCAGGAATTCCTGCGGCTGGTTTCCGCGGGAAGTATCTCGCTCGCCCCGCTCATCACCCACCGGCCGGAGGAAGCGCGTGGCAAGCGGCAACTGTCGCGCCAACGGGCGGCGTGCGATTCAGGGTTAAAATGATTGCGGCGGACGCGGCCAAAGGGTCACTGCCACGACGTGAGGCCCATGTCAACAGCGAGAGGACGACTAAACTAAAGTGAAGCGCGTTAAGGAGCCGGTCAATGGGCTATGAGAGCAGGTTCGGGAATGCATGCGCTCCCACAACGTGGGCCGCAAAACAGCCGCATCGCCGCACGACTCTCATTTGATACTATTCCTCGACCTGACCGAGACCAAATACGGATACGGCCCAAAGTGAAATGCTGACCGAGATTCAATGTCGAATTCTTAAGAGGATTTCCCCCGGAGCCCCAGATTGTTGTAGCGGGTCCGTTTACGAAGGCAAGTCGAAGCTCGCGGTTCTAATGGGGGAGGAATTCTTCACTAAGATCGCAGGGAAAGTTATCATCGATTTCGGCTGTGGCGAAGGGGCTGATGCCATAGAGATGGCGCTAAGAGGGGCCAAGCGGGTGATTGGCATCGACATCCGTGAGGACCTTCTACAAGCAGCAGGACAGAAGGCGCTGAGCATGGGTGTCCAAAGTAGTTGTCTCTTCGTGTCCTCGACGCAGGAGCTCGCGGACATTGTCGTTTCCGTGGACGCCTTTGAGCATTTCGCCGACCCCGCGAGAATTTTGCGCATCATGGGCGCACTCTTGCACCCAGCAGGTGAGGCGTTCGTCAGCTTCGGGCCAACCTGGTATCACCCGTTGGGCGGTCATCTATTCTCCGTTTTTCCATGGGCACATCTAATGTTCAGCGAGAAGGCCCTAATCCGTTGGCGCTCCACTTTTAAGACGGATGGGGCAACCCGATTCAGCGAGGTGGCCGGGGGCCTGAACCAGATGACTATAGCGAGGTTCGAGGAGCTGATAGCAGGCAGCCCGTTCAAGCTCGCCAGACTCGAACTTGTACCCATTAGGAAGCTTGGACGTTTTCATAACCGCCTCACCCGTGAATTTACAACAGCGGTTGTGCGCTGCCGTCTGGTAAAACGAACATAATGCCGAGTGTGCGCAAAGCAATGCCGGGCCGGTAAGTATGCGGAACTCTGATATGATAGCGACGGCGGCCTGCTAGACTGGGACCGTGGAATCCAAGCGTAGCGCGCTCAGGATGGCGTACCTGTTGAGCCAGTATCCAGCGGCTAATCACGTCTTCATGCTGCGCGAGGTGTGTTTCCTGCGCCGGCTCGGACTTGATATCCAAGTCGCGTCGATTCGAAACCCGGATAGAGACCCTAGCTCGATGACCGCCGCCGAGCGGGAGGAAACGCGGTCCACCTATTACATAAAGAGCCTTGGCTTGTTCCGGCTCGTGCAGGCTCATGCCCATACGTTGGTCTCTCGGCCGAGCCACTATTTCCGCGGTCTAGCTGGCGCGCTACGCAATAGTTCGGAGCGCCGTCCACAAGCGCTGTACGGCCTGTTCTATTTCACCGAAGCGGTCGCCGTGGGATATTGGATGAGGCGCCATGGGTTGACTCACGTGCATACTCACTATGCATCGACGGTCGGCTTTCTCGTAGGGCGGATCTTCCCCGTTACGCTATCGATTACCTTTCACGGTTCAGCGGAGTTTCAGGATCCGCGCGGGTTCCGGCTCGCGGAGAAAGTGCGGGCTTCTCTGTTCTGTTGCGCGATCAGCCAGTATGGTGTCAGTCAACTGATGTACGCGTGCCGCTACCCGGAATGGCCCAAGCTGGAACTCGCTGCCTTGGGAGTGGATCCCGATAGGTTTCGGCCGCGGCCGTTCCGGCCAAGTCCATCGCCCTTCCACATCATTTGCGTCGGGCAACTGGCGCCCGTGAAAGGCCTGCACTTACTGATCGCGGCGATGGCGGCTCTGGTGCAAGAGGGCCGCCACATCCGGCTGCGGTTCGCGGGAGACGGACCCGAGCGGATCGCGCTGTGCCAGGACGTGGAGAAACGCGGATTGTCGGACCGGGTCGCGTTCGACGGAAACGTGAATCAAGACAAACTGCTGGATCTGTATCGGGAATCCGATGCCCTGGTGATGTCCAGTTTTGCCGAAGGCCTGCCCGTGGTTCTGATGGAAGCCATGTCCATGGAAATTCCCTGCGTGGCGCCCTGGGTGAACGGGATTCCCGAAATCGTCACCCACGAAACCGATGGCCTGCTGGTGCCGCCGGGCGACGCGGAGGCGCTGGCGCGCGCCATCGCCAGACTGATGGATGATGCCGAAGTCCGGCGCACCTTGGGACAAAGGGCCCGGCTGAAAATCCTGGAGAAGTTCGACCTGCGGCGCAATACCGAACATCTGGCCGACGTCTTCCGCCGGCGCTTGGGCGGGTAAGAGGGGCAGCTCCTTGAGCTTGTGCAGCGGGCTCCCAGCCCGCCTCTTCACCCCAGCGCGTACCGCACCTGCGCCTCGGCCCCCCGAATCCAGTCGAAGATATCGCCGAGCGTGTTGCGCGCGTCGCGCCGCGGCCGCCAGCCGTTCACTGCCGTTACGCGCCGGTGGTCGGTCAGATAGATGCGCACGTCGGCGGGACGCGTTTCGGCCACCGGCGCAATCTGCAGCCGGTTGCCCGTGATCTCCTCGCATAACCGCGTGGTCTCCTGTAGCGACAGGCTGAAAGCCAGCCCGCCACCCACATTAAACAGGCGCCCCTGATAGGTTTCGAAATCGCCGATCTGTTCCAGCAGCAATTCGCAGAAATCGTCGACGTGCAGGAAGTCCCGCACCTGCCGGCCGCTGCCGTCGAATCCGATGTAGGAAAGATTCCGGCGGAAATAATGCGCGGCCATCCAAAGCGCGATGACGCCCTGGTCGGATTTGGCCATCTGCCAAGGTCCGGTCAGCACACCGCAGCGGTCGATCAGGTAGCGGATCCCATAGGCATCGGCATACTCGGCCACCATCAATTCTCCGGCCAGCTTGGTCATGCCGTAGAGCGAGCGCGGCCCATCCAAGGGAAAATCCTCGCTTACGCCCAAACCCGAAGCGCCCGCGGCGGTCTGCGCCGCGGAAAGGTGAAATCGCTCCGGCCCTTCCTCGTAAGCCAGATCGTTCAAGCGCCGGTACGGATAGACACGGCTCGTCGAAATGAACACAAAATCGGCGCGGACCCGCCGCGCCAGCTCCAGGCAGTGATAGCACCCGGTCAGATTGGTGTCGATCAGATATTCCGGCGATCCTCCATAGCCCGCCTGCGCGGATGGCTCCGCCGAGCACTCCACGATCAGATCCGGAGGCTCCGGCAGGCTGAGGAGATCGGCCAGCGAGCGGATATCGCCATGCGCAAACGCCACATCCGCATCCCGCAGCCGGCTCAGATTGAGTTCCGACCCGCGCCGATGCAGGTTGTCGAAGGCCGTCACTTGCGTCTGTGGATGGCTTCTCTTGAGCGCCAGCGCCACACTCGATCCCACGAATCCGGCTCCACCGGTGACCAAGATGCGCTGATGGATAGGCATATTCAGTTCACCACTGTAGCAAGTATGCGGATGGACGCGCTTCTTCAAGCCGGCGCGCTGGGCGGCGTGTTTGACCGCGTGGAAGACGCTCTTGGCGCTCATCGGCACATCCGTAGTGTGAGCACGGCCTCCACCGGGGAAGAGATAGGTTTTGGGCTTGAAGTGCACCCGCCGCCAATATTCGCGAAGCTCTTTCGAGCAGCCTCGGGCTGAGCATGACTGTCCAGCGGGAAGTGCCGCAGGAAGTAAACCGCGTGCTCCAGGTCGTCTTCCAAAGTTGGCATAAGACAGGCCGGATGGAGTTGGAACCCATCGAGATGCTGGTGCGGGACGCGATGCACCGGGCCGGGGCCGCCACGGTGCAGCGGCTCTTATGGCCTGCCCGTCCCTCACGACCGGAAGGTTACTTGCCCCTGCGGCCAGGAAGCGCATTATCACGAGTCCCGCCGTAAACGGTTGCTGACCATGTTGGGGCCTGTAGTCTTTGATCGGGCCTACTATCTCTGTGCGGCTTGTCATCAAAGGCAGAGCTCACGTGATCGGGAGTTGGATGTGGTGGGCACGGAGTACTCGCCTGGTGTGCGCCGCATGATGGCGTGGTGGGCAGCAAGGTCAGCTTCGACGAGGGCCACGCACAACTGCAACTGCTGGCCGGCCTGGAAGTCACCTCCAAAGCCGTCGAACGCCACGCGGAAACCATCGGGACGGACATCGTCGAACAGGAACACGCAAGAGGAACCGCGTCGTGCAGTTGGAGTTCCCCGAGGTCTTGGGTGCGGTCGCCTCCGTGATGTACATCGAAATGGACGGCATCCAATTACCTATGGTGCACGCGGAGTTGGAAGGTCGCGCGGGCCGAAACCCCGGGCAACCAGCGCGCACCCGGGAAGTGAAACTAGGCTGTGTCTTCACTCAGACGAAAATCGTACTGGGCGATGACGCCGAATGGATCTGGAATGTCGCCGACCAACATTTTGCCGGCGCCGTGCAGATCGTCGATATCTGGCACGCCCGCGAGCGCCTCTGGGATACGGCCGCCAAACTATTTCCACCGACGAGAAGCTCCGCAAGAGTTGGACCAAGAAGCTGATCCAGAAGCGGAATCGAGGTCGCGTCGCGGCCGTCGTCACGGAACTGCGCAGCTTTCCATCCGCAAGCCGGAGTTGCACGAGATGCTGCGCATCGAAGCGGACTACTCGCGCGCAATCAACCACGCATGCGATATCCCAAATTCCGCAAGCAGGGCCTGTTCTTCGGCTCTGGGGTGATCGAGGCAGGCTGCAAGACGGTCATCGCGTCACGTCTCAAGCAGTCCGGGATGTTCTGGACCAACGCCATCATCGCCTTACGCTGCACTCGGCTCAACAGCAAGTTCGAGGATTACTGGGCATCCCGCTCATTGGCCGCATGAATCCGTCCACTTCTATGTCGCACACCGCCAATTAGCCGAGCCGCCGGATCCCTGCCGGCGGCCCGCGTTTTGCCGAGATGCTACAATGAAACCACGAAGGAGCGCAGGCATGACTCCGCCCCACACACAGGTGTTGCGCGGGAGTAACTTCGCCAAGCCGGCAGTGCCCGCTTGGTCGGCCAGTTCTCCGCCGTCCGCAGCCCGCCCGGCGTTCTATCTCACGATGGTCTTTGTGTTTGTGGTGTATGCCCGGTTTCCGGAGATCATGGACATGATTACGGGGTCCGCGGTGCACTCGGTGCGGATCATCATGCTTCTCGCCCTCTTAGCGGCGCTGCTGTTCGGCGGCGCCATACGTCCGGTCTTCTCCGGAGCCGGCATTTGCCTGCTGGCGTTTACCGGCTGGTTGTGTGTCTGCACTCCATTCAGCATATGGCGCAGCGGCAGCTTCCAAATACTTCGGGAGTCCTGGGCGGTATCGCTTTTTTCCTTCGTGATCATCGCATCTTCCGTGCAAGGATTGGAGCAGTGCCGCAAGATCCTGTACAGTTTTGCCGCGGCCACCATTTTCATTGAATTTGTGGCAGTCATGATGGGGCGCGTACAGCAGGGCCGTTTGGCCCTGCTGGGAGGCACGCTAGGGAATGCCAACGATCTGGCCATGATGTTGCTCATGGGCGTGCCGTTTTGTCTGTTCGTCATCCGCACCAGGCCTGGAAAGTCGTTTTTCAAGCTGGCTTGTCTGGCGATGATCCTTTTCATTCCGGCGACTGTGGCTACGACCGGCTCACGCGGCGGGCTGGTGACCATGGCACTCATGTTCATCCTGTATTTTCTACCGTTGCCGGCCACCCAGAAGATTGGGGTGGCCGTTGGCGCTCTGATGCTTGCGGTATTTGCTATCACGTGGTCGACCCGCAGCGCGTTGGATCGGTATAAAGCTATTTTTTCTTCGTCCGATCAAGCGCAATCGTCGGAGTCGGAGCGATCCGCGTTAGAATCCTCGGGGCTGCGGAAAGAGCTGTTACGCTCCAGTTTGCAGTTGACCCTGCGGCATCCCTTGCTGGGCGTCGGTCCGGGGATGTTCGCGGTCGCCAATGCAGACTATACTGAGGAAACTACGGGACGGGCCAGCTTTAACGCGTGGCACGAAACGCACAATACGTTCACGCAAGTGTCCTGCGAAGACGGCCTGCCCGGATTGTTTCTGTATTGCCTGACGCTGCTGTTCTGTTTCAAAATTGTGTTCTCGGTCGAAAAGCGGGCTCGTCGGTATCCTGCCTTGTCCTCGGTGCGGCACATGGCGTTCGCTATTCGGCTGGCGCTGGTCGCGTTCATCGGGATGGCCGTCTTCTCCAGTAACGCCTATATGTATTACTTTCCGATGCTGGCAGCTTTATGCGTGGTCCTGGAGCGGGCCACCGCGGAGTTATTCTCGTCCCAGATGCCTCCCGGATCGAAGCAACCCGTGACCGCGCCACTGGCCGCCAAGGCTCCGGCACACTTCCGGCCCGGAACGCTGGGCGGCAGCAAGACAATGACGTGGAGGAGTCCGCGCGCCGAATGAACATGCCGGGACGCTCCGCCGTCACGGTGCTGTCTGCCATTCTGAAATCATACGCTCGAACCTTTGCCGCTTTCCTCTTCCGCCGCCAAGCCTGCCCGCCGCGTTCCGGGTGTTAAGACGTCTGAAGAGCAACCTTGTTTCAACGCTGTCGTCGCTCATAGATCTCGAAGTTACCTTCTTGGAAAACCGGCCGGTAGAGCGCCAGCATGGATCGGATGTGAGCGTATATTGCCGGTCGCGCACTGCGAAATTTCTCAAACCAGCTTCGATAGTATGCATTGACGACCATGAACTTCGGCTGCTTCCCGCTGTAGTAACCCAGGCGCTGATCGTCGGAGATGGGCCTCTCGAATCCCAGCGCGAACCCCATCTCCGCTGGCCCCAGAATGAGATCTCCGGGTGCGGTGTGCTGTTTCAGATAGCTCGCCGCAGCCAGGTAATCTCGCTGGTCACGGTTGCGAAGAATGGTGTTAGCAGTGGCGCCAAGCTGCAGAAGAGCAAACGCCGTTACGCCAGTCGCCAGGATGGGCCGTGCCCACGGCGGCGAGGTTTTCCAGAAGGTGGAAATCCAGACGGCGAGCAGAATCACCAAGAGTGGAATTATATACACGAGGTAGGCCCCGGGCTTAGCCGCATCGAAAAACGTCAGAAAGCAGAAGTGAACCGCTGCCAGAACCAGAAAAACACGGGCCCCTTCCAGATGGCGCGCGGTGGTCAACGCGCCGGCAGCCCCTATCGCGTATCCGGCCAGGAGGAGGAACTTCAGCCGCGCGAATCCCTTCGAATCCGGTCCGCCGCCGAAGGCGTAATAGTATCGCTGCAGGATTTCGTTGCGCAAAGCCGTAAGGGGCGCGAGCACGCCATCAAACCGGCCGGCGGCGTTACCTCCGAACTGCACCCGTGCCAAGGCGAAGTCTTGCATGAGATAAATCCCCCAACCGAGCGCCCCGGCCAGATACGGTGCTGCAGCCGCGAGAGCATGACGAGGACGGAGGTGCGAGCGGTCGTAGTAGAGCGCCAGCACGGCGGTATCCAGAAACGCCAGGATTCCGCCGTTGGGGTGGGTGAGAAAACTGAGCGTCACGCAACTCTGCGAGAGCAGAATCGCCAGCGAAAGGTTGCGTTGGTGATAGCGGAGGTAGAGCAGGAGGGCCATGGCTTCGAGCGCCACGCTCATCGTATCCATACGCACATCCGTCGTTTTGACCAGAAGGATATGGTCAACTGCGAGCAGCAGCAGAGTCAGCAACGCGGCGGCTCCGCCGGCCACCTGGCGAACTACCAGAGCCCAGGCAGCCAAGGCGAGCATTCCCCAGACCAGACTGGACACGCGCGCCTCGAACAAACTGAACCCAAAGAATCTGGCGGTCGCGCCCTCCCAGACTTCGTACAGCGGTACGTTCCAGAAGATGTGCTCGGCCGAGTGCATCATTTTGGGATCATCCGGCGCCGGTTCGATTTCCGGAATCACCAAACGGCCGCGTTGCGCAAGGTGGTACGCGGCAGATCCAAACCAACCTTCGTCACACCAGGGCGCCTTTCTCGCCGCCATGCCGAAGCCGGTCAACAAAAACACGGCGAATGCTCCTACTACTACAAGGCTTGGAAGTTTGGGCATGATGCGCTTTGACTTTCCGGCGTGACGCGGCGTATAGCAGCGGGCACCTTAAGCTGGGCGGGCGACATACGGATTTCCGTCTTGGCCCGCGTCCTCCGTCAGTATACTCAATCGTTCAGGCAAGGGCCGCAAGGCACTCCCCGGCTCCGCCCTTCTTGGCCGAGATTTAGCCGGGCGAGATGTCGCAATTGACCTCGTCAGAGAGTGCCGGCAAGGAGCAGGTTTTTGCTGCTGGCATGACTACCTTGGCTCCGCCGCCAGGATTTCAGAGTTGTTGGAGTTGGCTAGTTCGCGCGCGCACCCTGCCCGTCCGCCCACATATTCTTTGGCGGCCACCGATGGATGGAAATTGTGTTTCTTAACAACGCTTCTCAAGAACCCGCTCGTGAGTGGACCGTTGCTCCGCGACGCGACTATTGGACGCCTTTGATTGCGGCCAGCACCGCTGGGACATTCGCACCGATGTCGGTTCCGTCGGTCGCGGCGTTGTGATACGGGCTCGTCGCTGCGAGCGCCATGCCCGGCAGATCCCTACCAGCGTTTCCGCCTGTGAAGTCTATGAATCCGACGAGCGCCCAATCCAGTGGCCAGCACTGCGCTATAGGCTTATTCGCGATATTGCAGGCAGGTTGGCCTGCTACCGGAGCCGCTGTCGATGCCGCCGTAAGGATACCAGGGGGGTATGGTGGCGAGCCAATGCCACCCCAGGTATTGATGTTAGGCCAGTAATCTCCGACAAACACATCGCCGCCTAGCACTGGAGCTGGAAGCGCCGCAATTGTTTGTCCAGGCGTCATGCCGCCGGCCGTGGGTGAGGCGTAGATAAGGTTGTTCGTGTACTGGAAGTGCACATTGGTAGACGGTGGTTGATCGACAAAGCTCAAACCGTTCAAGTACGACGGTGGCTCGTTGAGAATTGTGTTGTGGTCGGCGACGAAATTTCCGGTGTACTGCAACTGAAAAGACTCCCCGGTCCCTCCATAGCCCACCCCTGGTCCGAAAGATCCCTGAGATCCGTTGCCGTTAACATCAACGGCTAGGTTGTTGCGAAACAGTACGCGCTGCCCTGTCTGGATCGTGCAGGCCGACTGCCCCGGAGCTCCGCAAGTTGTTGAAACGGTGGGCTCCCCGTTGCCGGATATGCTACCAACCGCCGGCACGTGCTCGATCAGGTTGTTCGTGACCGTGAAGTCTTGGCAAACATATATGCCCTGGTAAAAGCAGTTCATTATTATAGCTTCGGCTTGGCCACCGGAATAGCTGGTGTCGAGAATGTTGCTATCGAGCAGCACACGCTGGCCGTGCTTGATCTCGAACAGGTTCTTCACGTCCATGGATTGCGACTGCCACACAAGCTGCTTCCGGAAGTGGTTCAGCCGCACAGTCACATCTGACGGCACTGGACATGTCGGAATGCCGCCGTTGCCTGGTTGCCATCCTTGGCTCCCCATCGGCATGCCATCACGCGCCGTGGAGCCAGCGTTCGCACCGCAGTTCGTGGCGAGCATTATGTTCTCGCCAGTCGCCTCCAGGTCGTTGCCTGCAATCAGCAATGGGCCGGGAGTGTTCTGTGCGAGAATCGCCTGCGTGTCCTGGCCATTGTTAACAATGCCCCAAATAGCCGAGTAAATCACCGCACCACCGACTACATTGAGATCGATCCCGCCGCGCACGAAGTTGGTCGTCGAGCTGGACGGATGCACTAAGCACCGGTCGAAAGTGATATCGTGCGGGAGCGCTGCGATGGAACTCGTGTTGTCCCCAATGCTGACGATCGGATACACGCCCACGGCTGTTGGATCCTCAGTAATCTCGATGCCAGCAAAATACCAGTTTGCCGCCCCGTCCGAGATATTAAGTGCGGCAGTGGCGTTTTGCTTGCCGATTATCGTTGGGACGGCCGCGCCTCCAGCAAGCGAACGGGATGGCACAGTCCATTGGCGCAGCGCCCCAATATGTGAATTTGCTACTAATACGGGCGCAGTAGCTGGACATGCAAGCCCAGGTACCGTAAAGTTACCGGCATAGGTCACGCCGGTCTGCATGTGAATCAACTGGCCGCACTTCGCACCGGTAAGCGCCTCCTGAAATTCTGCTGCCGTGTTCACGGTGACTGTAGACGCCGAGCTCGGATACTCGGGAAGCTTGCAAAATCGTGGGAGCGCCGGTGCTGCTCCTAACAACGCTGGGAGTCCTGTGGGCGCGGCAACGCAAAGAGTCGGCGCAGGAACCAATGGCCGAACGGGTCGCAACAGTGTCTGCGCACGGAGCGCACTCAATATTAACAGGACAGTAATGAGTCGATGTGTCATTGTGGTGCCAATCATTATGGGAACTGTGTTCAACATTATACCATAAGCTCAGGTTAAATGGCACGAGGGTGCGATTCTACAGTACTTATCGGGCCTGCACTCCTAAAAAGAGACGTTGAGAAATGCGACACTTTTTATCAAATGGAGAGTGTCTATGGCGAAAGAGGTTGGGCGCTACCGAGGGGATCCCTTCGGAATGAAGCAGCGGGTCATCAGGGCGAATGGAAGCTGGGGCGAACGTGACAGCCGTGGCTGCCGACGTGGCGATTAACCGTACGTTAATGCACGTCTGCAAGCAGAAGGTAGCCGGCCAGCCGTGCGGCGGTGAGGCGGGTGGGTGGGCAAGAGTCATTGGATCGCCCGCCGTATCGTGCTCCAGCAGATCGTGCAGTACGGCAACTATGTCGGGCGTTTTGTTTTCCGTCGGGATGCGTCCACCGCCGGAGCGACGGGTGCGGCCGCTGACTACGTTCCGGTCCAGGAGTTGCTGACGACCGCGGGCGACAGTATGCATGTCCAAGCCCAGAAAATCGCCCAGCATGGTGTCACCGCCGTGGCCCACCCGGATAGACTCCAGCCCGGCAAACAAGCGGCGCTGCTGTTCATCCAGCAGACTATAAGAACAGGAGGATCGCCGCTTTGAGTTCGTCGGGAGACACCTGGAGCGCGGCGGAGCGGACGGCCACAGGAACGGCTTGAGCGCTCCGACGGGCCAGCGTCTGTTGGCGGCGCTGGATCGATTCGGCGGAGGTGTAGAGAAACTGGCCAACGGCTTCTGTCCGCATCAATCGCTGTTGTTGCACCAGATGGCGTAAAGGCTCCTGCACTTCGGCATGCGGTTGGTCGGCCAGTTCGTGAGCGTAATAGCCATCCGGAGAGCGGTTCACGAAGGCCTCCACCGTGGCCAGCAGAGTACCGTAACGGGAAAACCAGACGGCCTCATGCGACCACAAGCCGTGATCGTCTAAGCGAGCGATTTCCGCCAGGGTGTAGAAGCGTCCCGCGGTGGGTATAGCTGGCCAGATAGTCGAGAAGTTTCAGTTTCCGGAACACGGTCAGATCGGTATCAGTGCCGAGGACGCGTTTCAGCGTCGGGTAAATCGGCGGAGGTGCTGGCGGAGAACAGACGGATCGAAGGCAGTGGGGCGCAGAATGTTAGAGTTCCAACTGCACACACCCGGTGCAATAGGAACTATAACATAATGTGCAAAGGGCGGGATCAAGGCGATGGCAGACGGCTTCGGCTCCTATATTCATTGGGGCCAGGTAAGCGCGTGGAGTGGCGTAACGCGGGCACGAGTGCGCCCGCCAATTGTGTGAGTTCAGCTCAGGAATGCACGGTTATTCTTGCGTCATCCCTAAGTATTAGTGCAGTTTCGGCGTTGGCACTTCCGCCTTTATGCTGGCATTGGCTCTTGCGCACCTTCGTTACGAAGTCGGTCAAGCGTCTCACATGTGTGTCGGTCGCAATACTCTCCGGACTTGTAGCGCTCGGGGTGATCGGTGAACGTGAGGCGCGTCGTAGCGCGCCTAAAGCATCCTTCGATACAGCACTCAAAGTTGTCCGTCACTTCAAGACGCCCAATTTGAAGTTCGGCTGTGGGGCCTATGTCAGACTGAGAATCGTGAAGCGCCGGAATGACACGGGTAGAAACAATCCTGGCGCCAGTGCCCATCAGCATATTCTGAAGCCCGTAGATGAAGTCCTCGGACGGGTTGTACAGCGGCAATGTGAAGACTCTGACCTTCGGATCGGTGGTGAGCAATCGGGTTGGGCCCGGCAAGCCCTCCTCCTCGAAGGCGCTTCTCACGCTGGCCTCGGGAAACTGTTCGTTTTCGGATCGCAACGTCAGTTCGACCTGGATGTCTGGAGACATTTTATGTTTCTTTTCGTAAATGAGGGTTTGAGCGAGAAAGAATCTCATTGTTTTCGTCGTCTTGGGGGCGGTCGGCCACGCGGACGGGTACAAAAAAGGACAATTGAAAAGCTGGGCGAGAATTTCGGGAGGCCCGGACCACTTTTTATGAGTCTATGCCGCGCCCGATGTTGAACATTTGCGGCAGGCGATTCGGCCGCCTGCGCATCCCTCTAGACGCCGCGCCGGAGATCCGCAAACGCTGCCTTTATTGGCCTTGTGTGTGCGACTGCGGAGCCGAGGCCATCATTAAGGGTGACCGTCTGCGCACGGGCCGCACCAAAAGTTGCGGGTGCTTGCGTGCCAGTCGAATGCGTGACGCCGTGCGCGGTAGACGTTTCTGTCGTTTGACCATCCCGTCACGCGCAAGGCCGGAGTACCGCAACCACCACGCGTATTGGCCCTGCGTGTGCGACTGCGGCGTCGAGAAAGTTGTTCGGGCTGAGCTTCTGCTGGATGGCCGCAGCAAAAGCTGTGGTTGCTTGCGGGCAGATCCTTTGATGCGTCGGGCCGCAAAAATCCGAGTGTACGACCTGTGCGGCAGACGCTTCGGTCATCTCGCAATTCCGCTGGATGCGGTGCCGAAAATCCGCGAGCATCACCTGTATTGGCCTTGTGTGTGCGACTGCGGTGTCAAGACCGTTGTTCGCGGCGATTACCTGCGCAATGGACGCACCATAAGCTGCGGCTGCTGTCGTGCCAATCCCGGTTCGTCGGGCCGTGTAAATCCCCACGCACCGGAAACCGGGCGGAATGTGTCGGTCGTATGACGATTTGGCACAATGGGCCGTCGCGCGGCGCGGCGCGGCGCGCCCTTGCCGAAAGTCCTCACCAAACGAGGTACTGGTGCGCGTTGAGACGAAAATTGAGAGAATTCCAACGCTCGAACCACTACAAGTCTATTGAAACATCCTCGTGGACGGCTCGATGCCGTTCACCCGGGGATCGGTGTCGAAAACCGATCCCTCTTCGGCTCCGTTGTGATCCGAGCCCGACATGCACCAAGAAAATCACGTTCACACTGTCCCGCACGGGTGGGTCCAGCTATGGCGATGATCAAGTTCGAAGACCGTGACGTTGGCAGTAGGCGCGCTTTACTGCACTATCTTGACACGGGCGAACCCGAGGAGGCGCATGGAGTGGATCTGGTTTGGGCCGCTATGGGCATCCTGACCTTCTGTGCATTTGTGACCCCCCTTCCTGGCGCACTGATTTCTTGTCGTGACGACCAAAGAGCGCCCCGTAGCCAGCGGACTGTCCAAAAGAGCTTCCAGATTGTAAAATCAGTCTCAGAAGACTCAGTTCGCCGGGCCGGCGCGGCGCGGACGCACCCTTGCGGAGGCGCTAATGGACGTTATCTGGGGGAAATAAGAAATTCCCCGTGAGCCCGGCTCGTCCAGGCGAGTTTGCCACTCGCTTCAATTCCCGAATTAGTTTACCGATCTTCGAAGCAGCTTCCGCCGGCGAACTAAATCGCCACATTGAAGATCTGAATAAATGGCCATTATGGTAATCAACCTTGACTTCGCGTGCATCCTGGTCGCGCACGGACCGGGTGCTGCAAACAGAATTGACATTTATGCTTTCGTCCGAATAATCTGGATCAACGTATTTATCTATGACGTAAAGCGTGTGCAGCTGGTTAGTTCCTTTGGTCGCCTCTTGTCTCGAAGTCGGGACGGAATTCCGACACAACTTCCGGTGCGAGTAGCTGTGGTCTCAGGGGGGATTTTCAGGAGTTTTGAGAAAGGAAAGTCGTAATGCGAATCGCGACCTGGCAGCTCCGTGTTGTAGAAGCTTGTACATTTGCCGAATCTGCTTTCCTAACATTATGGTGCGCAAGCCCGAGGTTCCAATCTCAAGTAATAAGATATCGACGTCCGAATTGAAATGCAAGGTGAAAAGTCGGCAGAAGCACCCGGACCATCTTGAAAAGGGCGCTACCACCCGTCTATGCCATCTCGGCCGTACAACTCTTGGCGGAGGGCGGTCGTAGGCCCGGCGATACAAAAGGTCGCGCAACTAGGCGGGCGCGTCACTCGAAAATGGCCGGAAAAGGGCCTCTCAGAAAGCCAAGTCCCGATAACGTTTTTGGCACCGCTGTTTTGGGTTCTTGCGCCGTTGCGCCGTTCGATTCCTTGCCGTCAGGATCGGCACAAAGGCTGCACGACTTCGCCGTACCACTGCTGGAATGATTCCCCACGACATACCCACTCCGTGGCGATCATTTGTGCCAGGGACGATCCTCCCGGCACTTTAGCGGCCCGACCAGCAATCGTCAGTCGTTCCAGTATCCGAGGCTGCTGATCTACCCATCGGTGGAATGCCCAGAAATTGGTCATCAGAGTGTGGGACAGGGTCGGCTGTTGATCCACCAATTCTGGGTACTTCGAAAACACCTCTGGCGGCGTGGGGAATGCAGCGGCAATTCGAACGATGCGCTCCTTCGGCATGGTCAGCCAGGCATCCAACTGCGGTGCTTCAGTTTCAGAAGGCGGCTCAAATGCACCTGCTCTCACTGGTTTGTGCGTGGACCGATCGAGCACCGGAATCCATTCCGAAATGATTCTGTACCGCGCCTCATCAAGCATGATGGATTTGCCAACACGGTTTAGAAAATCCAGTCGGAGAGCCTGTTCCGACCACGCAGCACCCGCGTTCTCGATGGCGAGGATACGCATGGACCTCACAGGAATCATCTCGGAGCTGCGGTCGGAGTGCCGAAATATCGAACAGGCCATCCTCTTCGTGGAACGCTCTGCCCGGCTCACCACTCGAACAGCAGAAGTGCCGGCTTCGTCAGTCCGAAGGTCCAAAAGACCGCACACAAGAACGATCTCGGAGCTTCGCTTGGATCGACAACACATTAAACACGCCGTTCTCTCTCTGGCGATACTGGATCGGCTTAGGCGAAGCGCATAGCGGCGTGGGCGGAAATCGGAAGGATAACTAGACTGGACGGTGAACTGCATGCGCCAGGCACCCCAGCCGCATCCTGTTCAGCCCGCGGTGCGTGGAACCGGGCCGGGGGGCACGAGGTTTTGTTTCTTAGGCTTCCGGGGGCACAACGCTCGGCTCTATTTGCGCGAGATCCGGAAGAATCCGGTGAAAAAAAAAACAGTGATTACGCACTGGTGGTCGTGGTCGCGTGCTGCTGGTGGGCCGCGAGCGTCGAGCGCAGCCGTGCCGCCTACAACTGGCTGATCTGGGGCGCGGCGCTGGCGGTGTTCCCCGTTTCCTACGCCTGCAGGAAGGCGCTCGATGCGCGCACGGGGCGGCTCTCCCGAATGCGCCGGCCATCACGACGACCAAAGGGCGGCGCAGGCTATCAAACCGGCCCAAGTCCGTCGTGTGCGATTCGTGTCGGCGTCGGCGGGCCATCCAAAGCACTCCTGGAGGGCCATCGCTACCGGCGGACGCACTCCAAATGCGCCTTCGCGGAGGTGCAGTACGCCGTCCGCGCCGACGCATGCCACGAGCGCCGCGAACAGCATAAACAGCGCCACACGACGCCGGTGATCACGATGGCCCCAAGGTCCGCCACAGCGCGCCATTGCGTTGCGTCGGAGAAGAAGAACGCGGCTCGCGGAGGGCGTTGTCTCGCGCGGGGCAGCTACTTCATTGCGCTGGACGCCACCAGCATCAGCGGCAATCCGGATAAAAACAGCGCTGCGAAAATGATAATGATCGGTTCGTGCATCGTATCCACCTCCCTATTCTAAAGCATTTAATGCCCACATTCCGGGCGGAATGCGTTCACTTAAACGTGTAATTATTCCAGCTTAATTATCAGTTTGTTTTTAAATGGGACTTATCTCCAATTGGTTCAAGCTAATAGAACGCAATGCGCCCGCATAATCCGCGCCGGCACAGCTCTGGGAATGAGGCTAATTACAGTTGAGTGTTTTGGGTCAATGTGTCCTGAGTTCTAATAAATTCTCATTTATTTATAGGCATGATGTCCAGATTGAGTCACCCAGGGTTGGAAAACACCCTTGCGTAATCCGCGCCAAAGGCGCGTAACGTGCTTCAATACACGTGATCGCACCGGGAAAACAGTGGTGGCATTACGGGAGCTCGGGACGTTGCACGCGATTTAGCGAAAAATGGCTGGCAAATCCGCCGCACAAACTGGTATCATTGCTTCGGGGAGCTGTCACGGGGTATCCCCCAAAAGAACACCAGACCGGAAATACCCCGAACCGCAAAGGCCACGCAGGGATTGATGAAGACCAAGTTCCTGGTCTTTTTATTGTCGATAATCCCGCTCGCCGGAACGCTGGCTCGCTTTGTTCCGACACCCAGGACGCCGCCCCTGGCAACCCTCCGCCAAAAGATTGCTCGCAGCGGTCTCCTCATTGCACAGCTCCAACAGTCCCGCAAAGTATTCCTCACCGGTGGCTTCCATGACGCTGCCATCCTCGCCCAGCAGGGATATCGAGACGCGCTACGAGCAGGCGAACCGCAAATTGCGGCGCGGTTTCTCGGTAATCTGGGCGGCTGCCGGTTCGCTCTGCACCAGTATCGGGAGGCGCTTCAGACATATTTGGAAGCACGTACCCTAGCGGAAGCGTCGCACGATAATGCCACCGCTGGGAACTTGGATTTGAATATTTCCTCGTTATATTCCCAACTCGGACAAATGGACGCCGCCACCGAGGCCCTGGGAAGAGCAATGGCGCGTCTATCCAGCCCACAACGCCTCGAACAACTCCCCAAACTGCTGACCCAACTGGCTGCCCTGCAGGCTGGCCAAGGCCACATGCCGCAGGCGCTGGATCTTTATAGGCATGGAATCGCCGCCGCCGACCTGGCGGGCGACCAGGAAATGTACGCCTTCGCGTGGAACGACTTGGGACTCGTATACCTCCAACATGGACAACTACCCCAAGCCGAGCACGCTCTCCTAGAGGCCTATCGCGTGCGTAAACTCAACCATCTGCGCAGTGTCGAGGCTTGTTACCAAAATCTCGGCATGCTGCGTTTAGAGCAAGGCGATCTGCGCGCGGCGTCCCTGCTGCTGGATCGGGCCGTGGCCTTTTCCAAGCAGCCGGGCGGCCTATTGCCGACCTGGGTGGCCTATTATGCGCGCGGCCGTGTACGCCTCGAACAGAACCGTCTTGAGGACGCTCTGGACGACCTGCGCATAGCCGCGCGCTTGGCCCGTAACTGGCGCCGCGATGCGTTCCCGGACGACGCCACCAGGGTGAGCACCGAGAACTTCATCCAGAAGGTCCATTCCGCGCTGGTGGAGGCTGGAAACAGGCTCTATTTCGCAACTCACCGCCGCGCGCTGGCGCAAGAGACCTTCGAGTCCGCGGAGGCCAACCGGGCCGCCAGCCTGCGCGCGCTGTTGGCGGAGCCGCGCGATTGGCGCCGCAATCTGCCAGCCGCCTATTGGGAGACGCTGCAAAAGCTCGAATCCGCCGAGGTGGAATTGCTGCGATCTCCGGCGGCGTCTTCCGGGCCGGCGGGTGAACGGGTTAGCCAATTGCACGGCGCGCTGATTCAGTGGGAGTCGCGCGCCGGATCGAAGACCGATGTGGAGCTGCCCGATCTTCTCGAACACACTCGCCGTAGCCTCCGTCCGGACGCCGCCTTCCTTGCCTTTCACCTGGCCTCACCCGATTCCTACCTTTGGGCGGTGTCCCGCGAGAGCTTCGCGCTGTATCGCCTGCCTCCCGGCCCGGAAATCGGCGCGCTGGTGGCTGGTTTTGGCAAGGCGGTTCGCGAGGGAAGCGCCGGCACGCAGGCGGCCGGCGCTCGCATCTTCCGCATGTTGTTTGGACAACTCGATCTGGCATTCCGGGAGAAGCCGCGGTGGCTGCTGGCGCTGGATGCGCAACTGTTCGATCTGCCCTTCGCCGCCCTGACCGAGCAGACCCCGGCGCGAGGCCCCGAATTCCTTGCCGAGCGTCATTCTCTGCAGATCACTTCCGGCGCCGGGTTGCTGTCGCCAGCCGGGTGTGACCGCCCATTCGACGGTCCGTTCGTGGGTGTTGCCGATCCGGTGTACAACATGGCCGATCCCCGGTGGAAGGGTCCCCAGCCCGCCTCGTTGCTTAGCTTCTTCACGGCGCGCGCGGGCGATTCCACGACCGGCGACGATCTGCATCTAGCGCGACTCGCCGGTAGCGCGCAGGAGGTGGCTGCGTGCGCCGCCGCCTGGAGCGGTTCGCGAACGCCCATACTGCTCAAAGGCGCCTCAGCTTCCCGCCAGCGGCTAGAGGCCGCGCTGAATAACCATCCTGCCGTGCTACACTTTGCGACCCACGTCCTGCACTCCAACCAGGGCGACCGATCCGGACTCATCGTGCTGAGCCTGACGCAGGGCGGGCGACACGAGGTCCTGAGTCCTGTCGAGATCGCCACCTGGAATCTGGACGGCGCGCTGGTCTCATTAAGCGGCTGCAGTTCCGGATCGGCCGATGCGCTTCCAGCCACGGGTTTGATGGGCCTCGCTCGCGCTTGCCAGACTGCCGGAGCCGGGGCCGTTGTGGCCAGCCGTTGGCCGACTCCGGATGACGACGGAGCGCTCTTTCTCTCTTTCTATCGCTATTTGCGCGCAGCCCCGCAAGCCGGACCGGCCGCCGCGCTGCAACGCGCCCAGATCGACATGCTCCGGTCTCGCACATGGCGCTCAAACCCGCTCTATTGGGGCGCTTATTTCGTTACAGGGAACCAACAATGATGGCAAACGATGTGGCTGAAGACACGGCCGACGACCGTCCGGTTTCCGCCCAGCCTTGTTGGGCCGAACTGGTCGAGAAAATCCGGCAAAACGATCCCAATGGATTGGAAGAATTGTAGCGGGTCTTTTCGCGCGGTGTGCGTTTCTATCTGTGCAGGCAACTCGGCCCCCAGTATCTGGACGACCGGGTCCACGACACTTTTATTATCGTGGCGCAAGCCATACAGCGGGGAGAGTTGCGCGAACCCGATCGCCTGATGGGATACGTGCGGACGATCGTGCGCCGGCAGGTGGCCGCCCAGATTGAGGATAACGTTCTGAGCCGCCGGCAGCAGTTCGATCTGGACTGGGGGCTCGCCGTGCGGGACAGCGGCAGCAATCCCGAACAAGCGGCCATCCGGCAGGAGAATCAGCAGATCGCCGTCAGGGTTTTGAACAGTATTGCGCCCAGAGACCGCGAGATTCGGATACGCTTTTATCTCTGGGAACAGCCAGCCGAACAGATCTGTACGGAGATGGGGTTGACGGATACGCAGTTCCGGCTGCTCAAATCGCGCGCCAAGGTCCGCTTCGGCGAACTCGGTAAAAGAAAGGTTACAAAACGTCTAGTGCCTCTTTCTGAGAATAATTGGAGGGAGATACCACTGAAGGGATAAGTGAGATTGGTATTGGTCCTCCGAAAGGACGGTGCACGTGCAGCTCGACAATCATCACGCGAGTGAAGAGGTGCTGGAACGGTACTCAATGGATCGCTTGGCTGAGCCGGAGTTGGCCGGCTTTGAGGAACACTTACTCGTTTGTGAGTCGTGTCAGGACAGGCTTGCCCGCGAGGACAGCATAAGGCACCGCGTGCGCGCTGGGTGCGCGGTATTGCAGCCACTCAACGCCGCAACCCCGCGATTGCCGAAATTGGCTTGGGCCTTAGGTTTAGCCGCCCTAGGCCTCGTCATTGCTGGCGTTCAATCCTCGATACAGGATTTCGGCGCGCCGCGAGCGGTCGTCCTGTTCCCCGCAACACGCGGGGCGGAGACTGCCGAAACTGCCGGGGCGCCCGCAGGTATACCTTTGATCTTAATGCTCGATTTGACGGGTTTGCCACCACTTTCGCAATATAGGCTGGAAATTGTGGACGAGCACGGCCATTCGGCTTTCCAAACCCGTGCGGTTCCTGGAGACAACAAACTCCGCGCGACGGTTGGAAAGGGTTTACCAGATGGCGCGTACTATGTCCGCGTTTATCGCTCTCAGGAATTGTTGCGAGAATACGCGCTTGAGGTCCGTTAGAACGTACGCCGCTTGAGTCTTTGGACAGTTGGCGAAGCATTGTGTCCATTGATCTCCCGCTTTGCGCATGCTCCTCCAGCCAGCGGGAGCGACGCGCTTCAGAAGGCCGAATTGTGGCGGGAAATGGGCAGTCATAGGAGAACGAGCAGGCGTGCGAGGTTGCGCATGGTGGCGACTCCTCATTGACAAGAAAGATCCTGTTATAAAATGTTAGGCTGTGCTATAGAGTTGCGCCCGCCGTGGGAGACGCTGTCGAAGGCCATATTTCGGACAGAGCGCTCGAAGGGTACTCACTGGATAAACTCGCGGAATCCCTCCTCACAGTGCTCGAAGAACACCTGCGGGCCTGCGACCGCTGCTGCGCACGTCTGGAGAGAATTGAGCCGATGAACTTCGTCCACTTCACGAAAGACGGGCCGGTCTATTTGAGGGCGACAAGGTTGACGACAGGAAAAGTAATGGCCCGAAATTGGGGCGTGACGATTGACGGCGGCAAGGCCTTCGGAAGCGTTTCTACCGCAAGACGATACCTTATCGGGGCATTCTCCCGGATGTTTCCTGAGCACACGTGTCAGGGCAGGTGTGGTCCGACCAAAGGGCGTGGGAAATCCGCGATGACGGCTTCCATTCCGTTGATGATGAGACGTAGAGCGGGCGACCGATCGGCTTGATGGGCCCGATTGCCGCCCCCGGCCGTCCTCGCCTATCCCGCCTGGGCCTTCTCCTTGCCGCAATGAAATCAACATGCGACAAATCTGGCTCTAATCATGAGAATCTCAACAATCTAGCCAGGATTTTCAGCCATAACCGCTCAGCGCGCCGCGAGTTATATTCATCGGCCTCCATTGGAGCCGGCTGTGTCAATCCTCCATACCAGACATTTCTGGTTGCTGTCTCCGCCGTCGAGAGGCGCGGATCCGCACGCTTTTTTCGAGAACGGAAAATCACTCGTTTTGGGTCTCTCGCCGCTCCGGTCGGGCGCGGTTCAGACGCAGTTGGGCTCACGCGCGTGAAAGGCGCGCGAGCGCCTCCGGCAGAACGGGCAGATCATGATGGGGCGACCAACCCATCATCGCCGTGCTGCTCGGCCGTGCGCTGCGCCGGCGATCACCGACCGCGCTTCTTCGCGCGCCTTGCGGGTTCTTGGCGCGGCGGGGCGTGTTGGGTGGTGCCGCCCGCCGAAGTGCGTCAAGCTAGTCTAGGGCGAAACAAGGCTGGAAGGCTTCCGCTGGCGACCGACAACGCGCCGCTGGCGCCGGAATTGTCCGCCGGCATCGCCGGCGGGAAGAGCGCGAAGTCGAATCGGCGTCAGGTCCACCGGTCCGCGGCGTCGGCGCTCACCGATGGGCGCTCTTCGGGCGGATTCACGCCGGAGGCGACGGTCGCCGCGGGGCGCGCAAGTATGCCGGAGCTGGCGGTGTAGTGCTGCGAGACCATCCGCATGTCGGCCATCCGCAAGCTGGCGGTCGCACCGACGGACAACGGGCGGCGGACGCCCGAACTGGCCGCTGGCATCGCGCACGTGAAGATCGAGGTTCATCGGCGTGCGCGCAGCGAACCGGCTCTCGCTCAAACAGGCGCAATCGCTCCCGAACGCGCCGGGCATCACGACCACCAAGGGGCTGCGCGACCGCGCCATCTTCGCCGTGCTGCCGGCCGCGCTTTTCGCCGGCGCGAGGTGGCGGCGCTCACCGATGGGCGCTGTTCGGGCGGATTCACGCCGGAGGCGACGGTCGCCGCACGGCACGCGAATGCGCCGGAGTTGTCGGATTGTGACGAGACGTATAGCGTCCGCGGTCTCCGACCGCGCTTCTTCGCGCGCCCTGCGGGCTCTCGGCGCGGCGGGGAATGGCGAGTGGGACGCCCGCCCCGAGTGCGTCAGTGTTAGCGCCGGCTTCGCGGGCCAGCGGGGGCGATGCTCTCTATTGTCAAATCGAACTGGATCGGGGCACGAGATCCTCTCGGGTAACGTCAGGCGCCTGACCGCGTAGTTGAACGCCGAATTCGACGTACTCATCGTCTATGACCGCCCATTCCCGACGTTGGAAGTATTCTCATCCCGCTGTCTGCGCCTTACTCAACCCGGCGCGCCCAGGATCCACATGCTGACGATAGAGGTCGGCAAGCGCCCACTGAACATCATCGACACTCACGGGCTGGCGCTCCGTGATGCGCACGTTGTTGGAGAGCTTGTCCTCAAGCTCCTGCAGCATGGCGGCGCCGCTCATCTGCTCTGACTCATCTGCGAGTTGCGCGATGAACGACCGCAGCACTTCTACATCATCGCGGTCCGCGATTCCCTCGAAGTCGTCACGGCCTTGAACGAGCAACCTGTCCGCAGACCGATCAAACAGCAGCATCGCGATGGGTAGCAGGTTGCCGCCCGGCCGTGCAAACTGCATCACAACGAACTCGGCTGGGTGCTCCACTGACAACACCTCCTTCCGGAAGGGTGGTAGACCTTTAACAAGTATAATGCAAAACAACGCGGCTGGGGATACCATGCGGTGGAAAAGCCGCAGCCTCATCCACAGCCAGGGCCGAATGTGTTCGGTCGGCACCGCCGTCATCAATTTTCGTGAGATAAATAGCGCTGAACTCTAACCAAGAATATGCAACACTTTCTTATTAAGAATTCATGCTCAGAACAAATAAAGGAGGCGTTTCCTGGCAAGGTTCATTCCGTCGTTCGGAGCGGCAGTGCAAGGAATTCGCAGGATGCGTGGTGCCACCCAGGCGCATCTGGTCAGGCTGCGGGATGGCTCGTACTATGTGGTGAAATTCGCCAATAACCCGGTCGGAGCGCGCGTGCTTGTCAACGAGCTGGTTTCTTCGTTGCTCCTTGGCGAACTGGGCATCGCGACACCGGAACCGGCGGTCATCCGAGTCGATGAGGACTTCCTTCGAAGTAATCCGAAGGTATTGCTGACCCGTGGGGGCGTACCGTGTCGAGCGACGCCGGGCTGGCACTTTGGTTCGCGGTTTCCGGGCGATCCGGACACCACGGCGATATTTGATTTTGTGCCGGATGCGTGGCTGTCGCGCGTGGTGAACCACGATGATTTTCTGGGCGCGCTGCTGTTCGATCTGTGGACCTGCAACGCCGGGCCACGGCAAGCGATCTTCTTTCGGGAAAAGGTTGTAGATGGTGGCGCAACAGGTAAACCGGCGGTCCGCTGGATTGCCCAGATGATCGACCATGACAGGGCGTTCGCGGGTGCCCGCTGGCGATTCACGCAGACACCACCTCGAGCTCTGTGCGGGCAGCGGATTCTGCACGTCCGTAGGCCGTCGATCCGGGAATTCGCCCCATGGATTGCACGCCTGATGGCTCTGCCGGACCAGGTGTTCGATGGAATTTTGCAATACGTGCCGGCGGAGTGGATTCGCGGCGAAGAGCGGAAGGTGCCGGAGATGATCGCGCGGTTGCGTGCCAGGAGGAATCGGGTTCCCGCCCTGCTCGCCGAGGCCCTCACAATCGCTAACAATCGCTTAGAGGCGTGACCCGCGCTGGGAACGGGATTATTGGGAACAGCGGCGAAGGTCAGGCGCTTTTTTCAGTTCCGCAGATTTCCACAAGTAAAGCACAGAGGCCGCTTGCCCTTCCAGCGCGAGAGGACACCCAGCGCAAAAGAAACGACCCGGTTCATATGTCGTATAGTGCCGATTAGTCCGGAGATATCTCCGACGAACGACTGCGGGCCGCATTTGGTCGTCTAGAAAGGCAAATGTAATCTCCAGGACTAACATTCTACAACCTGTCGCAGGCGGGTAGTGGCCGTATAATCGAGGCGTCATCATGACCACCCTTGTCGATTGCCCGCAAAGCGACACAGGCCAGTGGAGCTTCTGGCTGTTCGGCACAACGGTCCGGGTGGAATTTTGGTTCTGGGTTACGCTGCTGATCCTGGGCTCATTGAGCCTGGTGGCGGCGCATCCGATCACGTCGCCGAGGCCACACGTGTCGCGCTCGCAGAATTTGGCGAACCGGCCGGGTGCGTCCGCCTATTGCCAACCACCCTTCATCACGAACCAGCGCGGCACACGGTGAAGTGCGAGTACGTGATCATCGGCGTGAGGCCGGCTTCATGGCACGCCGCCAGGACGCGGCGGTAGTGTTCCAGTCCCGCGCCGGAGACAAAGCCTTCCTCTGGTTCGATGTGCTCGAAGAAACCATCCTAAGCCTTATGCCCAAGACGTTTCTGGTGCACGGCGCCGATTCGCGCTGTGCATGCCTGTCAGCTATCATCGCACGCCGAGCGGCGTCTTCGGATTGTATTTTTGGTGCTGTACCGGCCTTCAACCCATCTCCCGGCGGGCGGTTGCCCTACAGTGCTCGAAAAAGGTCTTTGCGATTGATCAGGGCGACGGGTATTGGGTCGAACACGACCACGGAATTGTTGTGCGGAGAAAGAAATGACACGGTTGTCGCCCCTGAATCCAAGGTTCCTCTGTATGCTGCCGTGGTGCTAACAGTCGATCTAGAGAGCTGCAGGACACGCCCTTAGCAGGCCAGCACTAAAGACCAGCGACAAGCCCGCTATTGGTTTGCTTGCCAGGTCCGCCTTTTCCGTACGGAACGCTCTCTTGCTGGCGTCTTCATGGCGCAAGACATGCGCAAGGCACGGGGTACCACCCCTGCCACCCCTCCGGTCCTTCGCCCACTTTCGGTCGGCAATCAACTGGAAGACCTCCAGAGAAGCCTGTCCCTGAAGGCTGTCTTCCCTCCGCGCGTCTGACGCTGCGTAGGATCGTCGATAGGTCCGAGCCGAACGACTGTCCAAAGATACTGCGCTTTCTGTTGACCTGTGACACGTAAACCGGCCCTTGATTTACACGGCCAACGAAGCGGGCCTTCGGCGCACACACTGGCGGGCCCGATGCCTTGGACCCGCCATAAAAGGAGCTGCAGCTATTGGACGCCTTTGATTGCGGCCAGCACCGCTGGGACATTCGCACCGATGTCGGTTCCGTCGGTCGCGGCGTTGTGATACGGGCTGGTCGCGGCTAACGCCATGTCGGGCAGATCTGTACCGGCGTTGCCGCCTGTAAAGTCCAGGAAGCCCACCAGCGCCCAGTCGAGGGGCCAGCAGTGCGCTCCGGAGGCATTTGCGACGTTACAGGCCAGCGTATTTGGCGGGTCGGGCGTAACGGTCGAAGCCAGTGTCGATAATCCGGGCGGATAGGCGGGGGTTCCCAATCGCGGACCTGGGTCCGCTGGACTCATTCTCGACCGGGGCGAGTTCAGGGCCGCTCAGCTATGTTGGGCTGCTTGTGGGGATACTGCCGACTAGTGGTGGCGCGTCGGCGTCGAGTTTTACGGTCGGTCTCTATGCCGACAACGACACAGCAGCGGGCTCTCTAATTGCTGACTTGGGGACGGTCTCCGATTCCAGTCTGACGGGGAGTGTTAGCCTGATCGAAGTCATTCTCACGGCGGACCCGGTCCTCTCTAGCGACACGCGTTACTGGATTGGCCTTTCCGGGACAACGGCGGCCTATTGGGCGTGGACAATAGATACCAGCGGCCCCGGCGTCAATGGCGAGTACTATGCGGACGTTGAAGGTACATTTCCGACCAACCCTTTTGGCGGTTATCAGATAGAGGTGGAAATCAACTCGACGCCAGAACCTTCCACCCTTTTCTTGGGCGCATCCGCGCTTGCGGCGCTGGCCATGCGGCTCCGCCGCGGGCGTGCTGGGGGCTGTACCAGGCGCGGTGGAGGCAGTCATTTGGCGCGAAGGGGAGAGTTGGAGGGGATACTACCTAACGAGGCCTCGTAGACAGTCAAGAACCCGCTCGTGAAGTTGGACCGTTGCTCCGCAACCTGAAACAGACAGACCATGGAGCGCCAGCCTCCGTAGTCGGTGCCTGTTAATTGGACCGGGCCGCCATCGTCACCCGGTGCGACTATTGGACGCCTTTGATTGCGGCCAGCACCGCTGGAACATTCGCCCCGATGTCGGTCCCGTCGGTCGCGGCGTTGTGATACGGGCTGGTCGCGGCTAACGCCATGCCGGGCAGATCCGTACCGGCATTTCCGCCTGTGAAGTCCAGGAAGCCGACGAGCGCCCAATCCAGTGGCCAGCACTGCACTATAGGCTTATTCGCGACATTGCAAGCTGATGTATTCGGCGGGTTGGGGGTAACGGTCGAATCGACCGTAGATATACCAGCAGGATAGAAATCACCAGGAGCCCCGGCGCAACTCGGATAGAAAATGCACGGCCACCAATCTCCCACAAATACAGCGCCACCAAATACTGGACTGGGAAGACCGGCAATGGCTTGGCCCGGGTAATCTCCGGCTGCATTTGGTGAGCCATAGTTAAAATTGTTGGTCCATTGAAAGACCGTATCTGTCGATGGGGGTGGATCTCCAAGGTAGAACCCCGCTCCATTAACCGGTGTATTGACCATCGTGTTGTGGTCTAAGGTTGTGTTCGCGCTGTTTTGAAATGCCCACGTCCAACCATAGCCTCCTCCCCACGTCAAACTTGAAACGTCAATCGCTAGATTATTGCGGAATAGCATCCGCTGCCCCGTCGTGGTCCATGTAAACGTCTGAGCCGTCAAGACGTTTGTTGCTGGAGAAATCGTTGCGGTAGGACAACTCATCGAGACAATGTTAAACGACGGACCTAGACTTCCGACAACAGTAGTTCCTGCGCCGAGTATCGAACTACAATCCCCCGAGTTAGAGAAAGTTATCGAAGTACTGAGGCCGGAGTTGGACATTGTACCGGCGCTGGCGGTAGTATGGCCCGCAAACGCCCCCACGGTAGGCCCGTGCTCAAAAAGGTTGTTGGTGTATGTCAGGTCATTGCAGTAAAAAACTCCCGCAAATATGCAATTCACAATAGTGAACTCATCCTGTCCCTGGGCGAACGTGGTGTCAAACCAGTTGGAATCCACCATAACCCGCTGGCAGGACTTGCATTCGAGCGCGTTTTTTACCTCGTAGCAGGGCCCGCTTCCCGGACATCCGGAGGGCGCATTTTGCCAGGATAAGAGCTTAAGCAGATGGTTGCGCGTAAGGGTGATATCGGACGGCGGAGGACAGGTTGGGATGCCCTGACCGCCGTAAGAGCCAGAAGCGCAAACGGTGAATATGGCGACGTTTTCGCCGCTCGCTTCCAGGTGGTTGCTAGTTACGAGATCGGGGCCAGTGGTGTTATAAATTAAGAGAGACTGCGTGTCTTTGGTATTGCTCACGAACCCCCAGACGTTACTGAACATCAAGGTGCTGTAGACGGCGTTCAGGTCCAGGCCCCGCGATGCGTCATTGGGGTTGGTGGCGGAGGACGGGTGGATCAGACAGCGGTCGAAAGTGATGTACTGCGGGAGGGCACCTACGGTGGCGGTGTAGTCGCCCATCGTGACTACCGGATATACGCCCGTCACGGAAGCGTCTACGGTGAATTCCAGCCCGGCAAAATACCAACCCGAGGCGTTGTCCGATATACTGAGAGTCGCGCAGCCGGTGGTGTTGCACGAAATAGTGGGAACGGAAGCGCTACCCGCCAACGACTGCGGGGGGACGGTATACTGCGGCAGCGATGCGATGGCAGAGCTCACCACCAGCACGGGATTGGTGCCGCAGGGCTGCGGCAGTGCCGGGACGGTAAATCCGGTACTGTCGTAAGTAGTGCCGGCGGTTACCACGATCTTCTGGCCGCACACCGCGCCATTCAGCGCCGCCTGCAGCCCGGCTGCGGTCGTCACGGTGATCGTGCTGGCTGGCGGCGGGTAGGTGGGTGGATAGGTAGGTGCGTAACAACCCTGCGGTAAGCCCGGCAATGATGCCGAGGGCACAAGCTGCTCGCCGGACACCGAGGACACCGAGAGCGCAGGCAGCCCCGCAGGCGCCGGGTAACACAGGTTCGTTACCACGACCGAGTACGGATTGGCCATTGTGGCTGTCACTGTTCTCACCACGGACTTCGTTGCAGTGCTGATGACGGACAGCGAGTTCCCATTATAGTTGGCCACGTAGGCCTTCGAGCCGTCCCAAGAGATAACGACCGATATCGGTGTTGCACCGACGCTCACGACGGCCGCGATGTCCCGCGATGCCGTGCTGATAACCGAAACGGAGGCTGCGTTCCTGTTCGATACGTATAGATAATTGCCATTTGGGGTGATCGCCATGGAGTCTGGGTACCTAAGTCCTCCAATGGTCGCTATCGGGCTACCAGAAATCGCGCTGCATACCTTGATTGTGCTGGTGTCTATGTTTGAGACGTACAGCGTACCGCCGTCCGGGCTAAGCACAACGCCATTAGCGCCAGCGGCGAACGTCCAAGTGGCGGTAACTGTGTTGGAAGCCGTGCTGATCACCGAGACAGTACCCGAAGTGCGGTTCGCAACGAACACGCGGCTGCCGTCCGGCGTAACTGCCAACGACGTCGGGCCCGTTCCAACCGGTATGGTGGCGGTGACGGTGTTGGACGCCGTGCTGATGGCGGAAACGGTGTCAGATCCGTTGTTCACTACGTAGACCGTTTGTCCGGTCGGCGTAGCCGCAAGCCTCAACGGCGCGCTGCCCACAGGGATAGTGGCGAGGAGGTCATTAGAGGCGGCGTCGACGACAGTCACGCTGTTGGCGCCGCTCTGCGCCACGTAGAGTTGCCCTCCCGCCAAGGTCAAGCCGGTCAGGGGGCCGGTCAGAGGTATAGGGGATCCGACGACGGTCCCAGTCGTCCCGTTCACGACCGACACCCCGCCCGCGTGATTGGAGACATAGGCATATTGCGTGAATGCGCCGGGCTGGGCGAATACACCGCAGGCGCCCGCGAGGGCCGTCAAGACCAGCCGGCGACACGGCTTGGTCATCGAGAGAGACGCGGGCTTCATGGTTATGCCTTTCTGACTGCAAGAAGTCGAGGGCCAATGAGGCCCGTAGCAGAGCCTTCGCGCTGGTGAATCGCGGGAGCCATCGAGAACCTTGTTCATTGGGAATGCCAAGTGCCAGTTTAGGCTCCCTAAGAGTAGCGCCGCTATACCATCAAACGTTAATAGCGCTGTTCGATCTGTGGGTTTACGGAATCCCCAATACCAGGTCAACGAAGTCCCGGTAGGCTGCATTGGGCCAGACCGGCGGCCGCGGCAGGTTGTGCCATATCTGTATGCCCGCCGCGCCCCGACCTCCTGGTAGCAGCAGGCGAGCAGGAGGCTCTTCGCCCAATATTCGCCCGCACTTCCCCAGCTTGGTTCAGAGGGCATTCAGTCGCGAATGAGGCGAGGATCACACGGAGGTTACTTACTTCGTAGGAGCTTCTTTCGTGGAGCGAAGAACGGGCGAATGTCCTCTGCTCACCTGCTGCTCCCAGGGGTCTCAGAGGAACCCACGCGTCGACCATCAGCGCGCCCAGAAAATCACCGTGGTTCACCACGCGCGCCGCGACCGATCTATTGGCGAATTTCACCACACAGCACGAGCCATCCCGCAGCCTGACCAGATGCGCCTGGGTGGCACCACGCATCCTGCGAATTCCTTGCACTGCCGCTCCGAACGACGGAACGTACCTCACCCGGACTCCTTTGTATGTATTTCTGAGCCACGATTTTTAATATGAAACTGTAACCACATTCTTGGTTAGAATTCGGCGCGGTTTATCTCGCCAAAAATCGTGCGGTTGTCCGTGGAGCACCGAGCCGAGTTCGTTGTCATGCAGTTTGAACGGCCCGGCGGCAACCTGCTGCCCATCGCGATCCTGTTGCTTGATCCGCCTGCGGACAGGTTGCACGTTAAGGGTCGTAAGCACTTCGACGGAGTCGCTGACCGCGATGATGCAGAACTGCTGCGGTTGTACATCACTCCACTCTCCGATGAGGCGCAGCAAATGAGCGGCGGTGCCATCCTGCGGGACCTTGAGGACAAGCTCTCCAATAGCGTGCGCATCACGGAGCGCCAGCCTGTGAGGGCGGATGATGTTCAGTGGGCGCTTGCCGACCACCCGCCTCGCTGCCGCACGGCTGGCCGGGTACCTTCTGCTTCCAGACGTACAATAACGTACACTTAATCGCCACGTCGCCAGCCAGGGCTTTCACGTTCTCCCCGGCTTCCATTCGCCCAGATGACCTGCTCCTTCATTCCGACGGGATACCGTCGGTAGCCCGTAACCTCTTTCGCCATTGAGTTCGCTCCTCTAATCTGGCCCACTTTGATCGTCTAATTTGGCCCACCTGCACAGCCCCGGAT
>OCTA010000701.1_pt1 | contig 30789 bp, 18 predicted proteins | sample 1538991 | NCBI WGS metagenome assembly OCTA01 (sample SAMEA3539302, study PRJEB22396) | soil metagenome | biome: tundra; feature: field; material: soil | place: USA | collected 2010-05 | depth 0.15 m | reverse complement strand
GGGTGACCGACCACAGCGCGGCCGCGCAGGCCGGCCTCAAGGTGGGCGATGTCGTGTTGCGCATCGGGAAGATCGGCGTGCGAACGCCCCCCGACGTCGCCGTCGCGCTCGACGGCTACAAATTGGGCGAGACGGTCGCCATGCTGGTGCGGCGCGGCGGGTTCGACTTCTGGATGGCCTTTACGCGACGGTGAGGTACCCATGATGATGGACGAGAAACGCTACCGGCAACTCCTCGACGACGCCTTCGCGACCGTCGATCGCGCCTTCGAGACCGTGGATCCCGACGTGGCGGAGGTCTTCGTCTCACAGGGCGCGCTCACCATCACCTATCTGGAAAAACAGCGGCTCATGCTGACACCCCAGCCCTCGCCGCGACAGCTCTGGGTCGCGTTTCGCGATCGCGCCTGGCACTTCGACTGGGACGACACGCGCCGAACCTGGCTCGACGACCGCGGCCTGGGCGTCGACCTCTTCACGCTCATCGAAGAGACGACCCGCGACGCGGCGGGCGCCACCATCCAGATCGCGAGGCCTTAGGTCCCAAGCTCGATCATCCGGAGCATCGCGCGCGCGGCTCCGGCGCGGACGTCCTCGGGAACGGTGATTCGTTGTTCGGCTGGCTCGTCGCGTAGCGTGCGGTAGACGCTCTCGAGGTCGGTGGCCTTCATGTACCGGCAGAGGCGGCAGGGTTTGTAGAACTGTTTTTCGGGGTGATCGAGCTCGAGGCGCACCACCAGGCCGCACTCGGTCAGGATCGCGTAGCGGTTCTGCTCGGGGTGCGCGTCGACGTACTTCGCCATCTGCGAGGTCGACAGCACGGCGTCGGCGGCGCGCTGCAGCTCGGGCCGCACCTCGCCATGGACGATCACGGTGGCGCCGGGATCGTCGCGCCGGATGCGGGCGATGTCCTCGAGACTCATCTGGTGGTGGACGTGGCAGGCGCCTTCCCAGGCGAAGACGTTGCCCACCAGACCCTGCTTCTCGCCTTCGCGAATGAGCGGCTCGATCATCTCAGCGTACTCGCGCGGGTGGAATTTGTTCGGCTCGGGCGGCGGCAGATAGGTCCGCCGGGTCTGGAGCGCGACCTGATAGGCGAGGTTCTGGTCCGGAACGAAGAGGATGTCCGGAACGCCGAGCTTGTCTGCGATGCGCGCGGCGTTCGAGCTGGTGCAGCAGCTGTCCGAGAGCGCTTTGACGTCGGCGTAGGTGTTGACGTAGGTCATGGTGGCAAAGCGGCGCCCGGCGGCGCGCAGGAACTCCTGCCGTTCGGCCACGTCGGCGGCGTCGACCTCGGCCAGCGAGCAGAGCGCGTCCAGGCTGGGCAGGTAGACCGGCCGCTCAGGCGCCAGCGTGTAGCAACCCTCGGCCATGAAGCGGACGCCGCAGAAGACGACCAGCGCCGCTTGCCCGGGATCGAGATCGCGCGCCTTGACCGCCAGCTCGAAGCTGTCGCCCACCAGATCGGCCACCGCCTGGACCTCGGGCACCTGGTAGTTGTGCGCTGGAAGAAAAGCCCGCTTTTCGCGCTTCAGACGGCGGATCTCGTCCCACAGCTCGGCCACGCGCGGCGCCTCGGTCTCGGGCACGTGCCCGCCCCGCACCAGCCGGTCGAGCGCCACGAAGGACATCCCTAGAGCTTTAGCGCGGCCGGGTTCGCACGTCGACCGCCGACCGCCGACCGCCGACCGCCGAGCTCGCTCGGCGTGGTAGGTTCGCGCCCGTATGGGGCGGATGTTCGATCCCGACATTTGGCGGGAGGTCACGGGAGGCGAGGTCGGCAACCGCGTCCGGAAGCTGGCGCGGGTGACGCCGCTCGTCCCCGCGCCGTCGCTGGGTCGGCGGACCGGCGCCGACGTCTGGCTCAAGCTCGAGAACCTGCAGCGAACGGGATCGTTCAAGCTGCGCGGGGCGGCCGCGCGGGTGGCCGCGCTGGCGCTGCAGTCGCCCGACGGTCCCCGGCGGGTGATCGCCGCCTCGGCGGGAAACCACGGGCTGGGTGTGGCACTGGCGGCGCGCACGTTCGACGTCGAGGCGACCGTGCTGGTCTCGGCGCAGACGCCGGAGTTCAAGCGGGCCGGGATCGCCGCGCTCGGCGCGAGGGTCGAAGTCGGTGGGGCGACGTACGATGAGGCCGAGGCGGCTGCGCGCGCCCGCGCCGAAGCCGATCCGGGGTTGGTGTTCGTGTCGGCTTTCGACGACGACCACGTCATCGCCGGCAACGGCGGCCTGCTGGCCCGCGAGATTCTCGCGCAGCTCCCCGACGTTCAGTCGATCGTGGTGCCGGTCGGCGGTGGCGGACTGGCGGGCGGCATCGGGGTCGAGGTGGTTCCGCGCGGGATCAAGCTCCTGGGCGCGTCGCCCGAGGCCAACTGCGCCATGCGGCGCTCGCTCGACGACGGGCGCGCCTATACCACCTATGCGGGTGGACCGACGCTGGCCGAAGGGCTGGAGGGCGCGGTCAGCGAGCGGACGTTCTCGATGGCCCGCGACTACTTCCCCGACATCGCGCTGGCGAGCGAGCTTCAGATCCGCGAGGCGATCGTCTACGCCTACCGCACGCTGGGGATCCTCTGCGAAGCGTCGGCCGCGCCCGCGCTGGCGGTACTGCTCGACGACGCGTCGGCCATTCGCGGCCGGCGGACGGTGGTCGTCATCACCGGCGGCAACATCGAGCCCGATCTCCTGGACCAGCTCCTGACGGGCGTAGCTACGGGCGTCTAGAGCGCCTTTTGTGCCTCGGCCGTGCCGGCGGCTTTGGCGCGGGTGAGGGCGGCGCTGCGGAGCGCGTGTCCGGTCGGGCCGTCCCCCAGCTTCGCGCGCGCGTTCGCGCCGTGGCCGGGTCCGAGGATGTCGCGCCGATAGGCCTCGTACTGAAACGTATCCGAGTGCTGGGTGGTGTGGCAGCCGGTGCAGGTGCTGGCGGGCGTGTCGCGATGAACCGCGGACGGGTCCTCGAGGCCCTTTTCCGCGACGTGCGTGGAGCCCGGTCCGTGGCAGACCTCGCACTGCACGTCGCGCAGGTGGTCGGTGTGCCCCAGGCTGGATCCGCCGACCTGCGCGTACCCCGTGACGTGGCAGCCGGTGCAGCGATAGTCGTTCTCCTTGCCGCCCTCGACCAGGGTTCGCCAGGCCGTCGCGTGCACGGTCGTCTTCCAGAACGCGAGCGCCTTTTCGTGGCAGGCGCCGCATTTCGCGTCGCCCACGTAGTACGCGCGCCCCGGCTCGCGCGGGGCTGGCGGCGCGGCGTGGCGCAGGTTGATCGTCGCCACTTCGCCGTCGAGGTGGCGCATCTCCGCCGCGATCTTGGTGTCGCGCGGCAGGCTGCGGCGCAGCGGGATCAGCTGGTTGGTGAAGTAGCTGCCGGTGGCGGGCGGGGACCAAGGGGCATCGAGGCCCTTGCGCTCGTTGGCCAGGGCGCTGCGTTCGCGGCGTTTGGCCGCGATGAAGGCCGGATCTCCCCCGCCCTTCGACCAGCTCTTGAGCTCCTCGTCGAGCCGCCCGGCGGCCTGATCGATCTCGACCCGGCGCAGGGCCGCCGCCTGGGGACCGCCCGCGTCGACCAGCGGCCCCGCGCCGCGCCAGGTGATGTCGAGGCGCCCGACCCGCTGTAGCTCTTCGGCGGCCGCGACCAAGAAGGTGGTTCCGAGCTGCTCGGCGCGGGCCTGCCCGTTTCCCACCTGGCGCCCGAGCACGATCAGGTCGGGCGCCGCGCCGCGCGCCAGGCGCCGGGCGAGCGGCTTGTCGACGGGGGCCAGCACCACCACCAGCTCGGCGCCCGCCTGGCGCAAGCGCGCAACCTCGCGCTTCGCCGCGGCCACCGGATCTTCGGCCTTCACGCCGAGCTCGCCGGCCAGCGCCGGATCGGCGACGCCGAGGATGCCGACCCGAACACCGGCCACGGTCTTGAGCACCGACGGCGCCACCGCCGTCGAGCCCACGAGATTGACGGCCAGGCGGCTCGGCACGACCTGCCGGCCGCCGCCCTTCAGATCGGTCTCCCCCAGCCCCGCCGCGAGGGGCGCCAGCTCCCCCAGAGCCCGTCCCAGAAACCGCGCCCGCAGGTCGTTGGCCATTTTTTCCTTGGCGCCGCTGCTCTCGGGATACGACAGGCCGCCACCGTCGACCAGCAGAACCGGCCCCGATCGCGCGGCCCCGCGCACCAGGGCCGCATAGCGCGCCAGGTCGCCCAGCGGGTCGCTGGTGCACCCGCAGGGCTCGAGCGTTCCGTGGACCTCGGCCGTGTAAAAGAAGGTTAGATGCTTGGCGCCGTCGATATTGGCCGCTGCTCCAGACGCCGATCCATCGCCGGGCATCCAGGCGAGGAGCGCGGCCAAGGCGGCCCCGGCGGCCTGGATCCCGGTTCTCATGGGTCACTATTGCAATCCGGGATGACCGCTGGCAATTCCCGGCGTTCTTTCGGCCGCCTGGGCCCTCGTGCTTGACAGGGCGGCAGGTGGCCGGTAGTTTTGCCAGCTCGTTTTTCGAGGACTTCAAAAACCATGTCCGTGACCATCCGATTGACCCGCGCCGGCGGAAAAAAGGTTCCCTTCTATCGTGTCGTTGCGGCCGACAGCCGCAGCCCGCGTGACGGTCGCTTCATCGAGCAGCTCGGTGTCTACGACCCCCTGCGCGATCCGGCCGAGTTCCGGGTCGACGGTCCCCGCCTGCAGCACTGGCTGTCGGTCGGCGCCCTGCCGAGCCAGACGGTCTCCGAGCTGCTTCGCCGGCAGCGCCGCGCGGTACCCCCGGCCGCCCCGGCGGCCTAGTCGCACGCGAACCATGAGCGAGGACGCTCAGAAATCGGCTGACTCGGCCCCGGCCCCGTCGGGATCGGCGCAGCCGGCGCTCCGCGAGCTGGTGGACTACCTCGCGCGGGGTCTGGTCGATCACCCCGAAGAGGTCGAGGTCGAAGAGATCTCCGAACCGGACGCGCTGGTCTTCGAGCTCAAGGTCGCCGAAGAGGATCTCGGCAAGGTGATCGGCAAGCAGGGACGGACCGCCAAGGCGCTGCGCACCATCCTGTCGGCCGCGTCCGCCAAGACCCGCCGCCGTGTCGTCCTCGAGATCCTCGAGTAGGCCGACGCACTCCAAGCGCGACGACTACGATCCGGACACGCTGGCGATCGGCATCTTCGGTCGCCCGCACGGGGTGGCCGGCGAGATCTCGCTTCGGCCCTACAACGCCCACGGTCGAATCTCGGGACCGATCGACCAACTCATCCTGTCGCGCGACGGGAAGCGCGAGGTTCGGCAGGTGCGGGCGTTTCGCCCCGTTCTGGGCGGATATCTGGTCCAGATCGCCGGGGTCGGGGACCGGACAGCCGCCTCCACGCTGACGCACGCCGAGGTGCGCGTGGCCCGTTCGGCCCTGCCGTCGCTGGGACCGGGCGAATACTATGTGGAAGACGTGGTCGGGTGCGCGATCGAGGACGAAGCCGGCTCCGCCCTCGGCCTGGCGCGGGAGATCTTCTGGAACGGCGCGCACGACGTCGCGTCCGTCGTCGACGGCGACGGACGGGAGCGCCTCATCCCGCTGGTGCCGCAGGTCGTCCTCACGGCGGACGTCGCCGGTCGTAGACTTCGGGTGCGCTGGGACGACGATGCCTGACCTGGACGCACCCGAGTCGGAGCGAGATCCGCCGCGACTCACCTTCGAGGTGGTGACCCTCTTCCCGGAGGTGATGGCGGGTTTTCTATCCACCACGGTGATCGGCAAGGCCGTCGCCGCCGGTGTGGTGGCCGTTCACTGCACCAACCCGCGCGACTTTGCGCCCGGTCGCCACCGTCAGGTCGACGATGCCCCCTATGGTGGCGGCCCGGGCATGATCCTCAGCGTCGAGCCGATCTCGGCCGCGCTGGCCGCCCTCACCGAGGCGCGCGGCCCCTCGCATCGAATCTTGCTCACGCCGCGGGGACGGCTCTTCGATCAAGCCGCCGCCCGCGCGCTGACGACGCAGACCCGGGTGACGCTGGTTTGCGGTCGGTACGAAGGGACCGACGAGCGGGTCGCGGGGCTGATGGACGAGGAGCTGCGGCTGGGCGACTTCGTGCTGGCGGGGGGCGAGGTGGCCGCCGCCGCGATCATCGAAGCCGTCGCACGGTTGGTCCCCGGGGTCCTCGGCTGTGGGCTATCGGCCAGCGACGAATCGTTTTCGGCCGGTCGGATCGAATATCCGCAGTGGACCCGCCCGGCGGTCTGGAACGGACAGGCGGTGCCGGAGGTCTTGCTGTCGGGCGACCACCAGGCGATCGCGCGCTGGCGGCGCCGCGAGGCGGCCCGTCTCACCCAGGCGCGCCGTCCGGATCTGCTCGACGCGGTCCCTCTGGACGACGAGGAGCGGCGCCTTCTGGGCGACGACACCTGAGCGTTCTGGACGACGACACTTGACTCGCGCCGCCGGGCCGTCGTAGATATGCGGGCTTTCCCATGAGCCAGAATCCACTTCTCCGAGAGATTGAGACCAGTTACCGGCGTCCGAATGTTCCCGAGCTTCGCTCCGGGGACAGCGTCCGCGTCCACACGCTCATCAAAGAGGGTGACAAGGAGCGGGTCCAGATCTTCGAGGGGGTGGTGATTGGCCAGCACCGCGGCGGTACGCGCGCATCGTTCACGGTGCGCAAGATTTCGTACGGCGTCGGCGTCGAGCGCATCTTTCCGCTGCACACCTCCCGGATCGAGAAGATCGAAGTGGTCTCGCAGGGGCAGGTCCGTCGGGCTCGCCTCAACTACCTGCGCGGGCTGCAGGGCAAGGCCGCCCGCATCAAGGCGGAGCGGGGCACCGTCGAAGAAGCACCCGTCGCCGCAGCCGTGACTCCCGCTGCGGCTCCGGCCGCGCCCACGGCGCCAGCCGTCGCGCCGACCGTTTCCTGAGCCGCAGGATCTGCGGGTGCGAGAAGGTCTCGCCGCGCGCCCAGGAAAAGGGCGGCGCGCCGAGGAGCTGGCTGTGGCCTTCCTGGAGGCGGCCGGCTTCCGGATCGTGGCGCGCAACTGGCGGCGCGCCGGCCCGGATGGTGGCGGTGAGCTGGACATCGTCGCCGACGATGGGGGGACCTGCGTCTTCGTCGAGGTCCGGTCCCGGACCGGCGAGGGGCAGGGTCATCCGCTGGAAGCCATCACCTCGCACAAGCGCGCCCAGGTGATTCGCGTCGCCCGTCTCTACATGGCCGCCGAAAACCCCGCCGCGTCCGGCTACCGCTTCGACGTCATCGCCGTGACCTTCTGGGACGACGACCGCCCCCCCGACCTGGTCCACATCCCCGACGCCTTCCAGGTCGGGGGGTAGTCGGCGGATAGGCAGTAGCCCGAGGCGGGAGGGGCCAGAGCCCCTCCCACGCTCAGTGGACGTTCTGGCAGGTCGGCGGGTTCGGCCCGCCATTGCCGGGAGACTCGCAGACCGCCGGCTCCGGGATGCCACCGGCCGGCACGATCAGGAAGTCGTGGCAGATGCACATCTTCTGGCAGCAGAAGGGACCAACCGTGGTCGGCCAGGTGCAGACGAAGTTGGTCTTGCAGTGGGTGTCCGTCGGGTTGTTCTTGTCCCCGGTCTCGGCGTCGGAGCAGTCGTCGTCCGTCGAGCAGCTCGCCGTGCAGAAAGCGCTCTCGTGGTACATCGTGGCGTCGCCATTCACGTCGTTCGGCAGGACGCAGATCCGACTCGGGCATTCGAGGGCCGGGGAGGTGACGGTCGCAAACGAACCGCCGGAGGTTCCGGCGTCGGGGGGCGTGGCGCCCAGCTGACAGGGGCGCCCGATGTGCTTGTCGTCGCAAGCGCCCGCCGCCAGGATCACCACCCCCAGTGCCACCAGTGCGAAACCACGCGCGAACCGATCTGCGCGGGGATTGAGTCGGGAAGGGAACCTCATAGGGGGACTCCTTGCGTCCGTTTGGGTGTCGCGTGAGCCTCGGCGCCTCGTACGGACGCTCTCGTCGCTTGAGGGCCCCGAAAGGCCGCGCCATGTTACCTACATGACCTGGCCTGTCAAGCCTGGACTGGGCCTGCCTGGTTATCTAGTCAACCGGCGGCCACCGCGTCGACCACAAAAAGCGCAATCATCGGATTTTCCGGGAGTATCTGTCGGTTTTGGACACGGATTCCCTTGACACGTCGGAAGCGGCTTTCGTAGGATGACCCGGTTTTGGGTGTGCTTTTCCACGTCGGCACACGTCCGTGTGGAGTCCTGCAGGGTGATGTAGTCGCGACTTGGTGACCCCTTCCCGTTGAAGTCCGTCCGTCGTAAAACCTGGCCCCCTTCTTTTAGCTCCGTGCTCTCGGGCACAACCAGCGAGGTCTCCTCATGAGCCGCAAGCGCGTAATCGGCATTCTATTGACGGGTTCGTTGCTCCTCACCGGTTCGGTCGCCTCCGCAAAAAAGAAGAAGGCGGCCGCTGCCGAGGGAGACTTCCAGCCGGAGGACGCGCCCGCGGGCGACCAACCGTCGAAGGTTCTCGAGCGCGCCTTCAAGCTGTACGACGGCGAGGACTTCTACTCGGCGTCGATCGAGCTCAGCAAGGTCGTCGAGGGGGAGTCGGGCGACGCGGAGGTGAACAAGCAGAAGGCCGAGTTCTGGATGGGCAAGGCCCTCTACAACATGAAGTATTACTCGGCGTCGCTCTCCTACTTCGACCGCATCGTGCAGAAGGGACCGACGCACGCCTACTACAACGCCACCCTCAAGTGGCTGGCGTCGCTGTCGCGGCAGCTCCCCGATTCGACCGGCATCCTCGAGAAGATCGGAAAGTACAACCGCGCGGAGCTGGACCAGCCGGCGCTCGAGAAGGTGCGTGACGAGCTCTACTTCCTGCTGGGCAAGTTCTATTACCAGAAGGGGAACTTCAAGGATGCGGTCGAGCTCTTCCAGGCGGTCCCCGCTACCAGCGACTTCTACGTCGAGGCGAAGCTGTTCGAGGGCGCCACCCACGTGCGCGAGTACCAGGCCAAGCCGGCGGTCGAGGCCTTCAAGGAGGTTCTTCGGACCTCCGCCCAGAGCGAGGACCCACGCATCGTCGTCTATCAGGACATCGCCAACCTCTCGCTGGCGCGCACCTTCTATTCGACCGGCCAGTACGAACTGGCGGTGAAGTACTTCGACAAGGTGTCGCAGGACGCGTTCGACTGGGCCAACAGCCTCTTCGAGTCGTCGTGGGCGAACTTCATGCTCAAGGACAAGGGGTACTCGAAGGCGCTCGGCAACATCCACACCATCCAGGCGCCGTTCTTCGACGAGTACATCAAGCCCGAGTCGGTCGCCGAGGGGATGACGGTCAAGGCGACGATCTACTTCTACAACTGCCTCTACGACCGCGCGGAAGAGGCCATCGGCGACTTCAACGCGATCTACCCGCAGGTGTTCCAGGAGCTCAAGAAGCTGATCACCGGCACCACCGACAACGGCGAGCTCTTCGAGGTGGCCGTCAAGATCCGCAAGGAGACCTCGGGGTTGCCGGAGCAGGTCGAGCGCGCGGCGCGTGGCGTTCTCGGCGACCAGAGCATCAACCGCCGGTTCGACTACGTCGGCGAGCTGGATCACGAGCTCAAGCTCTACGACAAGGCCGATGCCTCCTGGAAGTCGACCAACATCGCCCAGAACGTGTTCGCGGACCTGACGCTGCAGCGATCGCTGGCCGTCAACGAGGCTGGGGATCTGGCGCGCCGCCGCATCAAGCGTCTCACCGAGGAGCTGGCCCAGCTCATCAAGCGCGTCATCAAGATCGAGTACGAGATCTTGGCCGGCCAGAAGGGTGAGCTCGAAGAAGAGGTCAAGCAGGAGCAGCAGGTCATCCAGGGCCACAGCACCAAGCACGGCTCCGAGATCCGCGCCGACGACGAGCACGAGATGTGGCCGTTCAACGGCGAGTACTGGCGCGACGAGCTCGGGTACTACCGGGTCAAGATCGTGAACAAATGTGGCGGCGCTGCGCCCGAAGGCGCGCCGTCAACCGGTGAGGGGGCTGCGCCCGCCGGTGGGGCGGAGGGTGGTGGCGGAGCCGACACCGGCGGTGGCGCGCCGGCGGGCGGCGGCGGCGGCGGCGACGTCCCGTAGCTTCGCTCGCCCCGCGCGAGCGCCTGGCGAATGTCGGAATGTCGATTCGAATGCGCGAAAAAATGACGGCTGACTTAGCTTCGACGAGCTTCTCAACGTTCGGATGCAGTCACGAATAGTGGAGAAATCATGATCAGCGAGCTCCGGTTCTCGAGGGGAATTTTGGCTTTGGTTGTCGCTCTGCTCGCGCCCGTCGCGGCGCGTGCGGCGGGAGACGACGCGGCGAACAGCGGCAAGGCCCGCTACACGAAGCAGGAGACGGAGGTCACGGCGAAGCAAACCAACCTGACCAAACCGGAAGCGCCACCACCCCCGAAGAAAGAGACCGGCCCGGTCCTGACGGTCGACCAGTTCGTGGCCGTCAAGCAGGAAGGGATCCTCAAGCTGGTCGACGCGCAGATCGGCAAGATGCGACGCCTCATCCAGGTGACCGGCGACGACGATCCCCAGAAGCCAGACTTCATGTTCCGCCTCGGCGAGCTGTACGCCGAGAAGCAGCACTACAACTTCGGCAAGGCGCGCGCGCTCGATCAGAAGATCTACGAGATGCCGCCCAACCAGCGCGGGTCGCTCCAGTCGCAGCAGCGCGTCTACGAGCAGGAAGAGCAGAAGTGGTTGCTCGAGGCGGTCAAGGCCTACATCGCGGCGACCAAGTTCCGGAAGTACGAGCGGATGGACGAGGTTCTGTTCCGCCTGGCGTTCCTGCTGACGTCCGTGAAGAAAGAGGACCAGGCGCGGGAGTTCTTCCACCGCCTCATCAAGGACTATCCGAACTCGAAGTACATCCCGGACGCCTACCTGTCGTTCGCCGAGTACTACTTCGACAAGGGCGAGATGGACAACGCCCTCAAGTTCTACGAGAAGGTCGAGCAGTTCCCCAAGTCCAGCGTCTACCCCTACGCCGTCTACAAGAAGGGGTGGTGCTACGTAAATCAGGGCGACTACAAGACCGCGCTCGAGACCTTCGTGAGCGTCGTCCGCATGTCGACCGAGGGCAAGGTCAACGTCTCGAAGGCGCAAAAAGAGGCGCTCATCAAGGAAGCCAAGAAGGACATCGTCAAGGCCTACGCGCACGTCGGCGGTCCCGAGAAGGCCTGGGAGTTCTTCCAGCGCACGGGCGGCGACTACGCGCCGAAGATGATGGAGGCGCTGGCCGAGCTCTACTGGGAGCAGGGCCAGTTCCCCGACTCGAGCCGGGTCTACAAGAAGGTGATCGCCATGAACATGGACTCACCGCGTATCTGCGAGTGGCAGAACAAGATCGTGCGCAACACGCTCTCGGCCGGCACCAAGCGCGATCAGGTCCAGGAGATCGAGCGGCTCGGCAAGGTTTACGACACCGTGGCCGAGATGAAGGCCGTCAAGAAGGACCAGCTCGAGGAGTGCCGCAATACCTTCCACGATACGGCCAAAGAGCTGGCGCTCATCTGGCACAAGGAAGCGCAGAAGACCAAGAACAGCGACACCTACGCGCTCGACAAGTACGTCTACAAGGTGTTCCTCGATCACTTCCCGAAGGACAAGGACGCCTACGAGATGGCGTTCTATTACGGCGAGCTGCTCTGGACGCTGGAGAACTGGAAGGACGCGGCCGACCAGTACACCAAGGTCGTGGAGATGAACCCGCAGGGCAAGTACGTCAAGGACGCGGCCTACGCGGCGGTCCTGGCCTGGAAGAACGCACTCAACGTCGACGACCACGAGCACGAGGACCAGGTCAGGCAAGACCAGGAGAAGCTCAAGCAGCGCGAAGGGGCCGGCGCGAAGAAGATGGAGGCGATGGAGATCCCCGAGTACCAGAAGAAGATGATCGGGGCCTTCGACACCTACATCAAATACGTGCCCGACGCGCCCGAGCTGGTCACCATCAAGTACCGCAAGGCGCGCATCTTCTACGAGTACAACCACTTCGCCGAGGCGGCCCCGCTGTTCGGCGACATCGTCCAGAAGCATCCCAAGCACGAGCTCGCCATCTACTCGGCGAACCTCTGGCTGGACTGCCTCAACGCGCAGGGGAAGACCAAGGAGGTCGTTGCCCTCGTCGACAAGTTCCTCGAGATGCCGGAGCTCATGAAGGACCCGGAGTTCGGCAAGCAAATGATCTCGCTCAAGAGCGACACCTACGACATGGAAGGCCACGAGTTCGAGAAGGAGAAGAACTTCAAGGAGTGCGGCCGCTCCATGCTCGCTTCGGCTGAAGCCCTGCCGGACCACCCGAAGCACGCCGAGCGGCTCTGGAACGCGGGGCAATGCTTCCAGAACGCCCACCTGGTCGGGCAAGCGCTCAAGGCCCGCCTCGCGCTCATCACGGCGCACCCGAAGGATCCGCTGGCGCAAAAGGCGCTCTTCCGCGTGGCGGCCGGTTACCACCAGCTGGCCTACTATTCGAAGGCGGCCGAGCACTACGAGGACTTCGCCAGCAAGTTCCCGGGTGAGAAGAAGGCGACCGACGCGCTCGGCAACGCCACCACCTTCCGCATCGGCCTCGGCGAGAGCGACAAGGCGATCGCCGACATGGACTCGTTCGTGAAGTTCTACGGCGCCCGCAAGCCGCAGGACGCCGCCGGCGTCTTCTTCCAGATGGGCGACGTCTACGAGAAGGACAAGAAGTACGACGAGCTGGCCAAGCACCTCGAGGCCTACCTCAAGAAGTGGGGCCCCCAGGGTGGTCCGGACCGCCAGGTGCTGGCGCACTTCCGGCTCGGCGAGATGGCCTGGAAGGCATCCTGCCCCAAGGCATCCGAGGACGGCGCTTGCCTCGAAATGAAGCGCGTCGCGGCCACCGGCCGGCAGAAGGTCTTGGCCGACCTCAACAAGAAGCTGAAGAAAGGGGCCAAGATCCACGAGAAGTCGCGGACGCAGTGCGGTCCCCCCACCAAGTCCAAGATCGTCCTTTACGACCGCAACAAGCAGCAGGCGGCCAAAGGGCAGGAGCACTTCGTGGCCGTGCTGAAGATCTGGAACAAGGGGGCGGCTGCCTCCAAGATCACGGGCAAGGATGTGGAAGCTCGCGCGGGTCTCGCGGCCTATGCGGTCGCCGGCTCGGCCTTCTATATCGCCGAGGTCCAGTACGAGAACTTCCTGCGCATCAAGTTCCCCGAGGGCCTCGATTTCCAGCAGCCGACCCAGTTCGACACCAAGAAGCAGTCGGAGAACAAGAAGAAGAAGTTCGGCGAGTCGGTGAAGAAGTTCACCAGCTACCTCGACGAAAAGTCGAAGGCGCTCGACAAGGCGCGGACGCTGTACCTGGATACCTTCGGCATGAAGCAGGCCCAGTGGACCATCGCCTCGGCGGCGCGCGTCGGCCAGATCTACATGGACTTCGCCGGCCAGCTCTACACCGCGGAGATTCCCAAGGACCTCAAGGAGCAGGACCAGTGGGGAAATCGCCCCAAGGAAATCTATTGCGATCAGCTGGAGGACAAGGCGGAGCCGATCGAGACCAAGGCGGTCGACGGGTTCGAAAAGTGCCTCAAGGCCGCGACCGAGCAGTCCTGGTACAACGAATGGTCCCGGCTCTGTGAGCGCGAGCTGAACCAGGTGAAGCCGACCGAGTATCCACTCTCGTCGGAGGTCAAGCCGGAGGCCGGCTACGTCTCGACGACCATGGAGCAGACGTCGGTCATCCCGGAGCTGAGCGAATCCGCTCCTGTCGCGGCGGGAGGTGGTCAGTGAAGACCGACGGCCAGATGAGCAACGGCAAGATAAGCAGCGAGAAAATAAGCAGCGAGAAAATGAGCGTCATGAACAGCGCGAACACCAAAGACGGCCAGGCCGGACTGGTCCTCGCTCTCGGCCTGATTCTGGGCACGGGTCTGGGGCTCTCCGCCGTCGGTTGCGGCGGTGAGCAGAAGCCCGCCTCCAAGAACGCCGGAAGCGCCAACGAAGAGACCGGGACAATGGGTGGCGAGGCGACCGAGCACGACACCATCAGCAAGGCCGGCGCCGAGCAGCTCATCCCGAAGGAGAAGAAGCGCGCGATCAGCGCGGACCAGCGGGCCGACTTCGAAAAGGCGATGCAGCGCTACGAAGCCGCCAAGAAATCGGGCGGCGTCACGGGCTCCGAGTGCTCGAGCGTGTCCGACGCGTTCAAGCAGGTCGCCGACGCCAGCCCGGGCTTGCCGGAGGCGCGATTCAACCAGGGCGCCGTGCTGGCCGAGTGTGGCCGCCAGGAAGACGCCGCGCGAATCTGGCAGGGGCTGAAATACGGTCCGGCCATCGCCAATCTCGGCTACATGGCCTGGAAGCGTGGCGAGCCGATGGAGGCCGAGTCGCTCTTCAACAAGGCGATCGAAGCGGACCCGCTGCATTCGGTGGAGGCGCGCAACAACCTGGCGCAGATCCAGCGCGACAAGGCCCGCCATGCCTCCAGCTCGGACGAGAAGAAGAGGTACGTCAGCCAGGCGGTCAACAACCTGCGCACCGTCCTCGCGCTCGACAGCAACAACCTGCAGGCCTTCTCGACGCTGGCGTTCATCTACTACGACATGAACATGCTCGAGATGGCCAAGCTGGTCGGCAATCAGGCCATCAACAAGGCCGACGAGATCGCGACCGGCAAGTTCGCCGAAGAGAAGGTCGAGGAGGCCGCCGAAGGCAAGGCCGGCAAGGGCGGCGGGAAAAAGGCCAAGAAGGAAAAGAAGGACAGCGGCGGCGACGACACCGAGGGCGGCAAGCTCGCCAAGGAGGTCAACGTCAAGGAAGAGGGGACGGGCGTCACGGGCGCGATGAAGAAGCAGCTCGCGGTCGTCTACAACACGCTGGGCCTGGTCGAGCTCAAGAAGAAGAACATCAGCCCGGCGATCGGCCAGTTCAAGAAGGCCGTGGCGATGAACCCGAACCTGGCCGAGGCGCGCCTCAACCTGGCGGTCCTGTCGCTCAACAACCGCGACTACAACACGGCCGAGGAGAACTTCCGGGCCGTCCTCGAGATGCAGCCCAAGAACTATGACGCCTCGATCGGGCTCGGCGTCGCGCTGCGCGGCAACAAGAAGATCGAGGAGGCCGAGACCCAGTACAACTCGGCCGAGAAGCTGGATCCCTCCAATCCTTGGAGCTACTTCAACCTGGGCCTCATCTATCAGGACTACAAGGACGGGCAGAAACCGTCTTTGCACAAGGCACAGGACTACTACCGCCAGTTCTTGGGCCACGCGAACGACAAGACGCCCGAGCCGCTCAAGCGGGAGGCGGAGAAGCGGATCAAGGACATCGACGAGATTTACGTCGCTCTCGACGAAGCCGCCAAGATGCAGGCCGAGGCCGAGGAGATGCAGCGCAAGGCCGAGGTTCAGCAGAAGCAGATGGAAGAGCAGATGAAGAAGCAGGAGGCCGACGAGGCCGCTGCTGCGGCCGCCGCCAAGGACAAGGGCGGGGCCGACAAGGGTGGCGCGGCAAAAGGCGCCGCACCCGGAGGGGCCACGTCCCCCGGCGCTCCCGCACCCGCGGGAGCCGACGCTGCCCCGGACGCGGCCGGTGCTCCGCCCGCCGATGACCAGGGCGGCGGCAAGAAGAAGAAAAAGAAGAAATAGGCCCCGAGAGGCAAGCTGGAACACCGGATAGAAAAAGGTAAGGCAGATCGCATTACCTAGCATCCCGGTAGCCTTTTGGGGTTCCGAGTAAGATGTTTGGGAACTAGGGGAGCTTTCGGTTGTCTGAATTCGCAGCAACCGGGCTCTCGCGATGAAGGAGAATCGAAATATGAAAAATCTCATCATCCGTCTGGCCCTCTTTGGGGCGGTTGCAGCCTTCACGCTGGCGGGCGCCTCGGGTAGGGCGCTGGCGGCCGAGCCAGCCGCAGAAGGCGGCGGCGCCGCAGCGGCCGCTCCGGCTGGCGGTGGCGACGACGCCAACACCACGTACAAAGCCAAGACCGTCTACGACTTCGAGGACGACACCGTCGAGGGAGATCTGCAGCGTCCCGACGGCGAGCTCGTCAGCGCCCAGAAGAAGGCCGAGCATTCGAGCCTCATCGAGATCCGTAAGGACTTCATTCCAGAGATGTTGAAGACCCTCGAGGACATCTAGGCTCCGACCGTCGTCGGACCTGGAGCGCCTCGCAGACCCGCACAGGAGAGCAGCCATGGCCGACGTGAACGTCCCCATCCGATTCGAGATCTATAAAGGGGACAATTTGGTCCGCGAGGAAGTCCTCGCGCAGGATGTGATCAAGATCGGGAAGCTCGCCTCTTCCCATCTTCGCCTCGACGACGAGACGGTGTCGCGCATGCACGCCGTCATCGAGACGACGGGACCGAACGAGATTCACGTGGTCGATCTCGGGTCGACCCGCGGGACGACCGTCAACGGAGAGCGGGTCACCAAGGCCCGCCTCCAGACCGGCGACGAGATCATGTTCGGCGACTGCCGGGTGGTCGTGACCTTCGTCGAGGGCGCTTCGGCACAAGAGACGCCACCGCCCCAGGCCGCCTGGGGCGGCCGTCCGGGTGGGTTCGCCCCGCCGCCCGCCGCCTACGCGCCGCCGCCGGCCGCCTATGCCCCGCCGCCGCAGCAGACCTTTGCGCCTCCGCCCGGATTTGCCCAGCAGCCCGGCGGGTACCAGGCCGAGCCGGCCGGCTATCAGCAGCCCCCGCAGCAGGCCTATGCGCCCCCGCCGTCCTTCGCGGGCGCGCCCGGCGCCGGCGCCGAGGTCGAGGTTCACGACGGCTCCCGCGCGATGGAGGTGCAGACCGTCTTCCGCGGCGTCGTCACGGGGACGCGGCACCTCTTCAATCCCGAAGGAAAGTCGACCCACAGCCAGGGTACGTCGATGCTCTACGCGGGCGCGGCGATCCTGGCGATCGCGATCGGGGCGTTCATCGTCACCGCGATCGACGTCGGCGCCGAGAAGGTTCGCTATGACGATTGGCAGACCGCCGGCAAGGACTCGAAGGCCTTCCCCTGGGCCAGTCGCTCGCCTGTTCTACCGGTGGTGGTCTTCGGCGGCATCGTGGCCGGCCTCTCGCTGGCCTACATGGGCCTGAAGCGCCGTGGAAAGACGAGCCCGAACTTCATCATCGGTTCTGACGGCGACGTCGACGCGCCCGTCTCCCCGGATTACGTGCCGTCGTCTTCGCACCCGTTGGTGGCTGCGACTGGATCGGATTACGTCGTGAACGTCACGCCGCGGATGGGCGGCGAGGTCTACGTCGATGGGCAGAGCTACGCGCTCCAGCAGTTCATCCAGCAGCGCGGCTCGAGCTTTTCGCTGCCGCCGGGCGGATCGGTCCGGCTCGACTGCGGCGAGACGAACTTCGTCATCACGGCGACCCCGCGGCCGCGCACGCTGGAGGTGCCCTTCTTCAACTGGCGCTGGGACGAGCAGATCTACTCGGTCGGCACGACCGTGGCCCTGGCGCTCTTCCTGCTCATGATCTTCTCGGTTCCGCCGGACCCGAAGTCGCTGTCGCTGGACCTTTTCAACAGCGACAACCGGTTCGTGAAGTTCCTCATCAAGCCGCCCGAGGAGAAGGAAGAGGACATCCCCGAGTTCCTCAAGAAGAAGGACGACTCGCAGCAGGGCGGCAAGGGGAAGCGTCACAAGGGCGAAGAAGGCAAGATGGGCAAGAAGACCTCCAAGAACAAGGAGGGTCTGTACGGCCTCAAGGGTCCCAAGGACAACCCGGATCCGCACCTCGCCAAGAAGCTCGCCGAAGAGCAGGCCAAGAACGCCGGTATCTTGGGCGTCCTCAAGCAGACCGAGGGCTCGCACATCGCCTCGATCTTCGGCCGTGACTCGGCCCTCGGCAACGACGCGGCCGACGTTCTGGGCGGTCTCGTCGGCAATCAGATCGGCGAGGCCTACGGCGTCGGCGGTCTCGGCCTGGTCGGCACCGGCTCGGGCGGCGGCGGCACCGGCGAAGGCACCATCGGCCTCGGAAACCTCGGCACCATCGGCAAGGGTGGTGGCGGCGGCAACGGCTCGGGCTACGGCCGCGGCGCCGGTGGTCTCGGCGGTCGTCGGGCGCACGCGCCGGACGTCATCCCGGGGCAGGCGAACGTCCGCGGATCTCTCGATAAAGAGATCATCCGCCGCATCATCCGCCGCCACATCAACGAGGTGAAGTACTGCTACGAGCAGGAGCTGACCAAGAAGCCCGAGCTCGGTGGCCGCATCATGGTGCAGTTCACCATCGCGGCCTCGGGGCAGGTCATCGCGTCGGTTCTGCAAAACTCGACCATGGGCAACGCCCGCGTCGAAAACTGCACCGTGCAGGCGGTCCGTCGTTGGGAGTTCCCCAAGCCCTTGGGTGGCGGTATCGTCATCGTGTCGTATCCATTCGTGCTCACGCCGGCCGGCGGCGGTGGAGAGTGAAGATGAACCTGACCCGTCATATCAAGCCAGGAATTAAGCCAGGATCCGTCGTCCTCATGCTGGCGCTGGTGTTGCCAGCTTGCGAAGGCTTCGTCTGCAGCCAGGAGCGCATCAAGGCCATCGAGCTCGCCAACCGCGGGGCGGACGAGTTCAAGAACAACCTCTACGACTCGGCCGAGAAGGATCTCAAGCAGGCCATCCAGGTCGACCCGACCTACGAGATCGCCTACTACAACCTGGGCAAGGTCTTCCAGAAGCAGCGGAAGTGGGACAAGGCGATCGAGTCGTTCGAGCAGGCGGTCCAGCGCAAGCCCGACAACGCCAACTACCAGTACGACCTGGGTGAAGCCTACCTGGAGTCCAAGAAGATCGACGAGGCCCAGAAGGCGCTCACGGCCGCCACGGCCGCCGACGGCAAGCTGTTCAAGGCCTGGTGGCGCCTCGGCCTGGTGTACAAGATGCTCGATCGGCCGAAAGAGGCCGACGACGCCCTCCGGCACGCCATCGAGGCCAACCCGCGCTTCTCGAAGTCGTACGTCGCGCTCGGGTATCTCTACCTCGACTACGACTTCAACAAGGAAGCCGCCCAGGTGTTCCAGGGCTGCGTGACGGCCAAGGACGACGATGGGGAGTGCCACAACGGCTATGGCCTGGCGCTCAAAAACCTCAAGCAGTACGAGCAGGCCACCGGCGAGTTCAAGAAGGCGATCGACGACGATCCAGAGCTCTATGACGCCCTTTACAACTGCGGCATGGCCTACTCCGACTGGTACGAGGACGGCCATGGCAACGACCAGAAGGAGAAGGCGCGCGACTACCTCCAGAAGTTCGTGACCAACGGCGCCAAGACGGCCGACGGGAACTACCTCAAGGCGGCCAACGACAAGCTGTACGCGCTTTCGGGACCATAGCCGGACCCGAAGTCAATATCGGTGACCGGTCGGGTTCGACCGGGAAAGCGACTGGGGACCCTGTGTTCCCGGTCGCTTTCATGTTTTTAGCGCGCCCGCACGTGCTATAAAAATCCTCCTGTTTTCTACTCCGTTTCGCGGACTTAGCAACGGAGACGCCGGCACCGATCCGAGTCTGGAGGAGCGTAGTGGATCAGCAGTCGAAGCAGGGCCAGGGCCACGGTAAGCGGAAGAAGGAAGAAGAGGCGGCTTCGAGCGGCAACGGGGCCGGTCACGACGATTTTCCGGCCGAGCTCGCCGCCCAGAGGAAGGCGGCCGACGAAGCGGAGAAGCAGTCGGTCGAAAAGGGCATCGACGCCTGGAAGAAGATCGTGGCCGCCGCGCCGACCGCGTGGGCACCGCGCCGGGAGCTGGCGCGTGTCTACAAGAAGGCCGAGCGCTGGAACGCCTTCATCGAGGCCATGAAGGAGGGTGTGGAGAAGGCCACCTGGCCCAGGCCCGAGGACAAGATCCCGGTCCTGCGCGAGATGATCGAGATTTACCGCGACCGGCTGAAGCTGGACGTGATGGTGGTCAACGCCTTCAACCAGATCTTGACCATCCAGCCGACCAACTTCGAGGCGGTGGACGAGCTGGCCGCGCAGTACGAGACGATGAAGCGCTTCCCGGACCTGATCGCGCTCCTGCGCAAGAAGGCCGCGGTCGTCGAGTCGCCGGCCGAGAAGGTGGCGCTGCACCTGCGCGTCGCGAATCTGTTCCTCGAGAAGCAGAACCAGGCCGAGGCGATCAAGGCCTACGAGACGATCCTCGAGCTCGATCCGGACAACGCGGACGCGCTCGGCTTCGTCAAGCAGATGTACGAGAAGCGCCGCGACTGGGACAAGCTGGTCGCCGTCAACCAGCGCGAGATCGAGAAGATCACCGACGCGGACGTTCGACTCGCGCGGCGCATCGAGGTGGCCAAGCTCGCCTCGGAGAAGATGAAGAAGGCCTCGGTCTCGATCGACCTGTGGCAAAAGGTGCTGGCCGACGAGCCGGGCAACCTCGAGGCGCTGACCGAGCTCGAGAAGCTGTACGAGCGCGAGAAGATGTGGACCGAGCTCGGCGCGGTGCTCGAGAGCCAGGTGGCCGCGGCGTCCGATCCCACCCGCCGCGCGGCGATCTACGTCAAGCTCGGGATTCTCTACACCGAGAAGGTGCAGAACGCGGCGCAGGCCACCGCGGCCTGGCAGGCGCTGCTCCAGCAGGAGCCGGAGAACCGGCGCGCCCAGGACGCCCTCAAGAAGCTCTATCTCCAGCTCAAGGACTGGAACGCGCTCGAGGGGTTCTACGCCGGGCAGGGCAAGTGGGACGAGCTGGTCCGCGTGCTCGAGCGACAGGCGGAGTCCGAAGACGGCGCCGGCCGCGTCGACCTCTGGAACAAGATCGGCGAGATCTACCGCGACCGTCTGAACAAGCCCGATCGCGCGCAGAAGGCCTACGAGAAGACGCTGTCGTTCGACGGCCAGAACCTGGCCGCGGCCCAGGCCCTGATTCCGCTCTACGAGAAGACCAAGGACATCAAGCATCTGGCGGATGTCCTCTTCGTCGAGCTGAACCACACCCGCGATCCGGCCGAGCGGCCGGCGCGGATGCGGCGGCTCGCCGAGCTGCTCGACATGGGCGCGGGCGACAAGGCCGGCGCGTTGCGCATGGCGCTCACCGCCCTCGGCGAGGCGCCGAACGACGCCTGGGCCATCCAGACCTCACGCCGCCTGGCGCAGGAGAGCGGCGGGTGGGCGGAGCTGGCCCAGGCCTACGAAACGGCGGTTCCCAAGGCGGACGATCCCGACGCGCTGCTGGCGCTCTTGGGGACGCTGGCCGCCGCCTACGAATCCGAGCTGGGGAGTCCCGAGGCGGCCATCGAGCGCAATCAGAAGATCCTCGAGCTCGCCCCCAAGGATCTAGAGGCCGTCGGGGCGCTGGAGCGGCTCTACGTCGCCACCGGCCGCTTTTCCGATCTGCTCGCCATCTACGACCGCAAGCTGGAGCTCGCCAAGAGCAAGGCCGAAGAGCTGGAAATCAGGTTCAAGCTGGCGAGTCTCTACGAGGAGGAGATCAAACAGCCCGACAAGGCGATCGATCTCTACCTGGCGATCCTGAAGCAGGATCCTTCGCAGCAAGCGGCGCTCGCGTCGCTCGATCATCTCTACCAGCAGCTCGGCCGCTGGAAGGATCTGGCCGGGACGATCCAGCAGGAGATCGATCTCTCCACCGACATGGCGGCCATCGCCGAGCTCAAGTTCCGCCGCGGCGCGATCCTGGAGCAATACCTGGAGGACGGGGTCGGTGCGGTGGCGTCCTACCGCGAGGCGCTGGGCCTGGAGCCCTCGCACGTCGGGGCCCGGACCGCGCTGCAGGCGTATCTGTCGAGCAGCGACGCCGAGCAGCAGCAGGCCGCCGTCGAGGTGCTGGAGCCGATCTACGAATCGACCGGCGACACCGCGCGCCTGGTCGAAGTCCAGCGCATCAAGCTCGCCCACCAGAAGAAGACCGACAAGCGTGTCGATCTGCTGCTGCGGATCGGCCAGCTCGAGGGACAGCTGGGGAACACCGACCAGGCCTGGGAGGCCTACACCCGGGCCTTCGGAGAGAATCCGGGATCGCTGGCGGCGCGCGAGGCGCTCGAGAACCTGGCCAACATCCTCGACACCTGGCAGCAGCTGGTGGCGCTCTACGAAAAGGCGCTCTCCACCAAGGGCAAAGAGAAGCTGCCCGCGCCGCTCGAGCGGGAGCTCTTGCTGGTGGTCGCGGTGGCCTACGACGAGAAGCTGGGACACTCGGACCGCGCCGTGGAGTACTTCCGCCGCGCGCAGAGCATCCAGCCCGAGGACGCCTCGGCGCTGGTCGCGCTCGAGCGGCTCTACACCCGCACCGAGCGCTGGAGCGATCTGGTCGACACGCTGCTGAAGAAGGCGCAGCTGGTCACCGATGAGGCCGAGCGCGAAGAGATCCGGACGCGCATCGCCACGGTCTGGGAGGAGATGCTGGGCAACGCCGAGCAGGCCATCGTGGCCTGGAATGTGGTGCTGCAGGACAACTCGGGCAGCGTGCGGGCGCTGCGCGCGCTCGATCGGCTCTATCTCGGCCGGGGGGAGTTCCGCGAGCTGGCCGACAACCTGCAGCGCCAGCTGGCGCTGGTGGGCGACGATCCGGCCGCGTCCGTCGTGCTGCTGGGACGCCTGGGCGCTCTGCGCGCGGAGCGGCTCAACCAGCTGGGCGCGGCGGTGGACACCTACGCGAAGATCTTGCAGCTCGAACCCGAGCACCCGGAGACCATCGCGGCGCTCGAACGGATCCTGCCGAACCCGCAGCACGAGCTCGACGTCGCGCAGCTGCTGGGGCCGATCTACAAGATCCGAGGCGACTGGCCACGCCTGAACGCGGTCTACGAGGTCGAGGCGCGGCACGCGTCCGATCCGGAGCAGAAGATCGCGCTCCTCAAGCAGATCGCCGACGGATACGAGGTCGGCCTCGACGATCCGGCGCGCGCCTACGAGGCGCTCGGGCGGGCCCTGGCGGAGGACCCGCAAAACGCCGAGGTGCAGACGTCGGTCGAACGACTGGCGCGCGCGCTCGACAAGCTGGACGACCTGGCGGCCCGCTACGGACAGCTGGTGGCGGGGATCGCCGATCCCGAGCGAAAGAACGCGCTCTATCACAAGATCGCGCGCTTCTCCGAGGTCGACCTGAGCGACGATCGGCAAGCGGCGGCGGCGTACAGCGCGGCCCTCGACGCCTGGCCGCGGGATCTCGAGGCGGCGAACGCGCTCGAGCAGCTCTATCTGCGCGGGGGCGACTACGCGAACCTGGTGCTGCTCCTGCAGCGCAAGGCCGAGATCGTCGAGGGCGCCGGCGAGAAGAAGGCGCTCTTCTACCGCGCCGCCCAGCTCTACGAAGAGGTCATCGAGAACCTCGACAAGGCGGTGGGGGTCTTCGAGCACGTGCTCTCCGTCGACGACAGCGATCGGACCGCGCTCGATCAGTTGGAGCGGCTCTACATCCGCCTCGGGCGCTGGAACGATCTCAAGCACGTCTACGCCAAGAAGGCGGAGCTGGCGGCGACGCCGGCCGAGAAGAAGCAGATGCTGTTCGTGCTGGGACAGGTCTATGACCGCGAGCTCGGCGATCAGGAACGCGCCGTCGAGACCTACAGCTCGATCATCGACATCGACCCCGAGGACTACGACGCGGCCCAGGCGCTCGATCGCCTCTACCAGCAGCTCGAACGCTGGTACGACCTCCTCGCGGTGCTCGAGCGGCAGACCGAGATGGCGCCTTCGCCGGCGGAGGTGGTGTCGCTGCGCTTCCGGATCGGTGAGCTCTGGCGCGAGCACCTCAAGGATCTGGCGCGCGCGGTGGAGGCCTATCGCCAGGTCCTGCAGATGGATCCCGCGCACGAGCCGACGGTCCAGGCGCTGGAGGCGCTCATGGCCGGCAAGGACGAGCCGGTGCTGGCCGCGCAGGTGCTGGAGCCGATCTACGAGAGCGCCGGCGAGTGGGATCGGGTCATCGCGGTCTACGAGGTGATGCAGGCCCACAGCGAAGACGTAGCGCGCCGGGTGGAGCTGCTCGGGCGGATGGCCGAGATCGAGGAGCGGCGGCTGTCGCACCAGAACGCGGCCTTCGACATCTACGGGCGCGCGCTGCGCGTCGATCCGACCAACCAGGACGTGCTGGGGCAGCTCGATCGCCTGGCGGCCGAGACGGGTCACTGGGCCAAGCTTGGCAATCTCTTCGCGACGGAGCTCGACAAGGTCGAGGATCCGCGGCGGCAGATCGATCTGTTGCTCCGCCTGGGGCGCGTCTACGAAGAAGAGACCAACCAGCCCGACGAGGCGATCGCGACCTACCGGCGCGCCGTCGAGGCCGAGCCGGAGAGCAAACCGGCGCTGGTGGCGCTCGATCGTCTTTACGGTCGCGCGCAGCAGTGGGAAGAGCTGGCGGACATCGTGCGGCGCGAGATCAAGATCGCGCCATCCGACGACCAGCGCGTCGCGCTGACCTTCCGGCTGGCGCAGATCTACGAGCTGGCCATCATGGAGCTGCCCAAAGCGGTCGAGGCCTACCGGGAGATCCTGGTCGCCGATCCCGCGCACATGGAGACCCGCGCCGCGCTCGAGCGGATGTTCATGGGCGGCACCATGCAGCTCGAGATCGCCGAGGTCCTCGAGCCGCTCTACCGGGCCGGCGAGGAGTGGGAACGCCTCCACCAGATCTACGAAGTGCAGCTCGATCGGGCGACCGACATCGCGGAGCGCCAGGCCTTGCTGCGGCGGCTGGCCGAGATCGCCGAGAACAAGCTGGTCGATCAGGTCGCGGCCTTCGAGTGGTGGGCCGAGGCGGTCAAGGAAGATCCCTCTTCCGCGCAGGCGCTCGACGAGCTGCTGCGCCTGGCGCGGGCCACCCATCAGTGGGACGCCTACGTCACGACGATGTCCGAAGCGGCCTCGGCCGATCGCCCGCCCGAGGTTCGGCGCGACGTGCTCCTGCGCGTGGCGGCCAGCTTCGAGGCCGACCTGGGTGACCTCGAACGCGCCGAAAAGGCGCTGCTGCACGTCCTCGGCGAGCACGACAAGGACCCGGCGGCGCTCGCGTCGCTCGATCGGATCTACGAGAGCCAGGGGATGTACGAAAACCTGGCCGGGATCCTGCGCCAGCGTCTGACCATCACCGACGACACAGCGGAGCTGGTCGCCTTCAACCTGCGTCTCGGACGGGTCTACGGCGAAGCGCTGGAAGAGGTCGACTCGGCCATCGCCAGCTATCTGGCCGTCCTCGAGCACGAGGCGCGATCGCGCGAAGCCCTCGAGGCCCTCGAGCGCCTCTACTTCCGCAGCGAGCGCTGGAGCGAGCTGTACGGCGTCTACGAGAAGCTCGCCGAGATCACGAGCGACGAGATGGCGCTGGCCGACTGCTACGCCCGCATGGCCAAGCTGGCCGCCGATGCGCTCGACGATCGCGCCAAGGCCGTCGAGCTGTGGGGGAAAGTCGTCGACATGCGTGGCGAGGACGCCATCGCGCTCTCCGGCCTCGCCGATCTGCACGAGATGGCTAGCGAGTGGACCCCCCTGACCGAGGTCCTCGAAAAGCAGGTGGTGGCGACGCCGGATCCAGAGGCCAGGATCCCCATCTACAAGCGCCTGGGACGGATCTGGGGCGAGAAGCTCTCCCGCGAGCGCAACTCGCTCGAGAGCTGGCAGAAGGTCCTCGAGATTGATCCGCAGGACATCGACGCGCTCCGCGCCATCGCGGCCAACTACCGCAGCGCCGGCGCCTGGGAGGAGCTGTCGCAGTCCCTGCGGCGCCTGATCCAGGTCGGCCAGCTCGGGGGCAGCGGCATCGAGAGCGATGAGCTCAAGGAGCTGTTCGTGCAGCTGGGCGAGCTCGAGGGCGAGACGCTCATGCGCACCCAGGACTCGATCGACGCCTGGCGCGAGGTGCTCGAGCTCGACCACGCCGACTTCCGGGCGCTGGCGGCGCTCGAGCGGTTGTTCATGCAGGAGGCCCGCTGGGAAGAGGCGGTCGACATCCTCGAGCGGCGCGCGGAGGCGCTGGCCAACCCCACCGAGCGGGTCGACGTGCTCATGCAGGCGGCCTCGCTTTGGGCCGACAAGATCGGCGACGGCGGCTCGGCGGCGCAGGTGTATGAGCGCGTCTTGCAGATCGATCCCAGCAACGCGACCGCCTCGATCGAGCTGGAGCAGCTCTACCGGCAGCGCAAGAGCTGGGTGAAGCTGGTCGACCTGCTGCTGGCGCGGACCGAGTTCGCGACCGACGCGACGGCGCGAATCGGCCTGCTGGTCCTGGTGGCCGAGATCTACGAACAACAGCTGGACGACCGCGACAGCGCGTTCGTGACGTTGCAGGCGGCCTTCCGCGAGGACTACTCGAACGATCACGTCGCCAAGGAGCTGGAGCGCCTGGCGACGGCGGCCGACAAGTGGAACGAGCTCATCGGCGATTACACCCAGGTGGTGCAGGGGATCGCCGATCCCAAGCAGGCGGCAGATCTGTGGGTGAAGATCGCGCGCTGGTACGACTCGGCGCTGCGCCACACCGACTACGCCATCGCCTCGGCCCAGCAGGCCTTGCAGCTCGACAACGCGCACATCGGCGCGCTGCAGGCGTTGGAGGACTTCTTCCGCAAGCAGAAGAAGTGGAGCGATCTGGTCGCCGTGCTGGCCCGCCACGCCGAGTGCGAGCTGGATCCGACCCTGCGGGTCGACATCCTCCTGCAGCTGGCCGACACCTACGAAGGTCAGGTCGGCGACGCGACCCAGGCCATGAACGCCTACCAGCGCGCGCTCGACACCGACGAGCATTGCATCGACGCCATCAACGCGCTCGAGCGGCTCTACCGCCGCACCCAGGCCTGGGATCGCCTGGTCGAGGTGCTGGCCAAGAAGTCGCAGGTGGTCAGCGACACCGATCAGGCCATCAAGCTCAAGTTGCAGGTCGGCGAGCTGTGGGAAGATCGCCTGGGCGACAACGACCGCGCCGTCGACGCCTACAAGGAAGTGCTCACCGTCGATTCCCGCAACCTGGCGGCGCTCACCGCCCTCGACACGCTCTACGAGAAGACCGGTCGGATGGAGGAGTATGTCGAGAACCTCGAGCACCGGCTGGAGGTCTCGCCGCCCGAGGAGGATCGGGTCGCCACCTACCAGAAGATGGCGACGATCTGGGAAGAGAACTTCGCCAAGCCGGATCGCGCCGCCGAGGTGCTGGAGAAGATTCTCCTCATCGACGAGAAGAACGCCAAGGCCTACCGAGACCTCGAACGGCTCTACCGCCAGGAACGCAAGTGGGAGCCGCTGGTCGAGACCTACCGCAAGCACCTGGCCGTCACGGTCGACGCCAACGAGCGGATCGAGATCTTCACCAAGATGGGTCAGGTCTACGAGCAGGAGCTGCGCGATCTCGATCGCGCCATCGACTCCTACAACGACGTGCTCACCGTCGAGGCCGATCACCCCGAGGCGCTGGCCGGGATCGCGCGTCTCTATGAAGAGACGGAGCAGTGGGATCAGGCCGTCGAGATCATGCGGCGCCTCATCCGCGTCAGCACCAATCCGAAAGAGAAGGTCGACCTCAACTATCGATTAGGAAAGGTGTTCGACGAGCAGATGAAGGATCCGGAGCCCGCCCAGGAGTACCTGGTCGAGGCGCTGTCGCAGGATCCGGCGCACGTTCCGTCGATGCTGTCGTTGCTGGGCATCTACAAGCGGCGCGGCGACTGGCAGAAGGCGGCGCAGCTCATGATTCGGGCCGAGGCGGCCACCGTCAACCCGCTCGAGAAGACCCGGCTGCTTCACGAGGCGGGCAAGATCTTCCAGGACAAGCTCAACGACGAGGCGCAGTCCGCCGATCTGTTCGCGCGCGTCCTGCAGCTCGATCCCGAGCATGTCGAGGCGGCGGAGCCGCTCTCACAGATCTACTTCAAGCGCGAGGAGTGGGCGCCGCTGGTCCCCATCCTCGAGATGCTGGCGCGCAAGGGCGAGCGCAAGACCAACCGCGAGCTCACCCAGCTCTACCACCACCTCGCCAAGGCGGCCGACAAGCTGGGCGAGAACGAGAAGGCGCTCAAGTACTACAAGCAGTCCTACGACCTCGATTCGACCTATCTGCCGACGCTGGTCGATCGGGCCGGGCTGCTCTACCGCCTCGAGCACTGGGACGACGCCTTCCGGATCTATCAGACCATCCTGGTCCACCACCGCGACACGCAGAAGGACGACGAAATCGTCGACATCTTCTTCCGGCTGGGCCGCATCAAGCTCAAGCTCAACGAGCGCACCAAGGCCGTCAACATGTTCGAAAAGGCGCTGGAGATCCAGCCCGGCCACCGCGCGACGCTGCAGGCCTTGGTGGACCTCTACACCGAGGCGGGAGATTTCGAGGCGGTCATCAAGCAGAAGCGGGCCGTGCTGTCCGCGGCCGCCACGCCGCCCGACGAGAAGTTCAACCTCTCCGAAGAGATCGCGCAGATCTACAAGGACAAGCTCTCCAATCCACAGAAGGCGATCGCGGCGCATCTGGAGGCGCTCAACTTCAAGCCGACCGACCGGCAGCTCCTGCACAACCTCCTCGACCTCTTCAGCGAGACCAAGCAGTGGAAGAAGGCGATGGAGATCCTCATGAAGCTGGCCGAGCTGGAGAGCGGCAAGGTCAAGGCCCGCTTCCTGGTGGCCGCCGGCAACATCGCCAACTACGAGCTGCACTCCACCGACGAGGCGGTCGAGCTGTACAACCAGGCGCTCGACGAGGACCCCGACGATCTGAAGGCCTTCGAGCGCATCGACAAGGTGATGACCGCCAAGAAGGACTGGAAGAACCAGGAGCGGAACTTCCGGAAGATGATCAAGCGCCTCGGCCAGGAGCCGGAGGGCGAGCGCAAGGCGACCCAGGTCGCGCTCTGGCACGGCCTGGGCGAGATCTACCGATCGCGGCTCAAAGACTTCAAGTCGGCGACGGCCGCTTTCGAAGTATGCGTCCAGCTGGATCCCGACGCGACGCCGCGTCACCAGATCCTGGCCGAGCTCTACCAGCTCTCCGGGCCCGAGTCCTACGACAAGGCCGTCAAGGAGTACCGCCACCTCATCAAGGTCTCGCAGGACTTCGGGCAGATGGCGGTCTACCTCAAGACGCTGCGTGGCCTCTACATGGCCATGCAGCAGTACGACCGCGCCTGGTGCGTGGCCGCGGCGATGGCCTTTCTGCACAAGGCCGACCCCGAGGAGCAGCAGTTCTTCGAGCAGTACCGCCCCAAGGGCTTCGTCCGCGCCAAGGCCCGCCTCACCGAAGATCTCTGGAAGAACATCTACCACCCCGACGAGGATCGCTACATCTCGCACATCTTCGCCGCCGTCAGTCAGGCGGTCGCGAGCGGGCGGGCCAAGGAGCACAAGGACTGGGGGCTCAAGCGCAAGGACCGGCGCGACGTCGCCACCGATCAGCTGCTCTTCAGCAAGGTGTTCAACTACGTCAACCAGGTGCTGGGCGCGCCGCAGCCGGAGCTGTATCTGCGGCCCGAGTCTCCCGGCGAGCTGGACATGGCCAACGCGCGTGAGAAGGCCCATCTGATCCCGTCGTTCGTGGTCGGATCGAGCCTGCTCCAGGGACGGCCCGAGAAGGATCTGGCCTACGTGATCGGCAAGCGGCTGACCTTCATGCGGCCCGATCACTTCGTCCGCTGGCCCACGGTGGTGCCGACGGTGGCCGAGCTCAAGATCGTGTTCCTGGCGGCGCTGCGCCTGGTGCAACCGAAGTTCGAGGTCAAGGCGGACGTGCAGCAGCCGGTGGGCCAGTACCTCGAGCTCCTCAAGCGCGCGGTGCCGCCGCAGATGGTGGAGCAGCTCGGGGCGGTGGTGCAGCACTTCATCGCCGCCAAGGGCGAGGCCGACATTCACAAGTGGTCGAACGCGGTCGACATGACGGCGACGCGAGCCGGGTTCCTGATCTGCAACGATCTGGAGGTCGCCACCCGGCTGGTTCAGACCGAGCCGGTATCGATCGGCGTCGCCGATCCCAAGGACAAGCTCCGCGATCTGATCCTCTGGTCGGTCTCGGAGGAGTATTTCACCGTGCGCGAGCACCTCGGTCTGGTGATCGGCCAAGCCTAGGCGGGACGCCCAGCCCGCTGATGCTCGATTCGTCGCTGGTCGCTCTCCTGGCTGCCGTGGTCTCCGCCGCCGGGGTGGGCGTCTGGCTCGGGCGCCGCCTGGCCCGTCACCGCGCGGAGGCCATGTCGGCGGGGGCTCGGCAGGTTACCGCCGCCATCACCCGGGCCGCCGCGGCGGAGTGCGCGGAGATCTTGCGCGCCGGCGAGATCAACGGTCGCGAGGAAGCGCGCGCCCTCGGCGCCGCCGCGGAGATGACCCGACAAGCTCGCGGCACGGAGATCGAGGCGCGTCTGCGGCGCATCACCGAACGACAGGCCGAGCAGCGACTCTCCGACGCGCACAGCATCGAGGTCTCCAAGCGGACGGCGGCGGTGCGCGCCCGGATCGCGGTGACCGATGCCGAGGTCGCGCGCCTGCGGGGCGAGAGCGCCGCGGCCGGCGCGGCGTCGCGGGCGGCCCTGGAGCGCGCGGCGGGCCAGTCTTCGACCGCCGCGATTGACGCCCTCCGCGAGGCCGAGATCGAGGAGGCCCGTCTGGCGGCGGCGCGGGTCGAGCGCGTCGGCGCCGAAGCGGCCCAGGAAGGGGCCGACAAGGACTCCAAGCGGATCATGGGAATCGCGATGGGGCGCTTCTTCGGACACTATCTGACCGAGCGCCTCCACTCCGTCCTGCCGCTCCCGGCCGGCGAGGCGGGTGCGGCGATGATCGGTCCAGACCAGGCCAACCTCCGCGCAATCGAGGCGGTGGCCGGGGTGACCTTGTCGCTGGCCGCCGAGCGCGACAGCGTTCGTCTTGAAGGGCTGGACGGCGTGGGGCGCGAGGTCGCGCGCCGCGTGATCGCGCGTCTGCTGCGCCA
>OCTA010000699.1_pt1 | contig 30828 bp, 23 predicted proteins | sample 1538991 | NCBI WGS metagenome assembly OCTA01 (sample SAMEA3539302, study PRJEB22396) | soil metagenome | biome: tundra; feature: field; material: soil | place: USA | collected 2010-05 | depth 0.15 m | reverse complement strand
GAAGGATCTTCTCCAGTTCCTCGTAGTCACCGATGCCAGGTCCGGCGAGGTCTGCGCGCTTGTCGACGATCATGGTCGCTCCAGGCATATGGTACACCACGGCGCGGTGGTTGGCTAGGGGGATGGGCTGGTGTCGATGCCGCAGGAGGTGGTGTGGCGGAGCAGGCGCCCGTGCTTCACGGGATCGCGATAGATGCTGCCTCTTGGGCTGTCGATGATCGCCTTATTTCTGAAGTCGGCGGTCAAGGCGTTATCGTCGCTGGCCAGGGTGCGGGCTCCGCTGACGATTGCCAGCGCCAGCACGTGATGATCGTTGGAGGCACTATAGTGTGCCTGCTATTCCGGCACTTCCTTCCCTTGCGATTCATAGAAAGTCCGGAGCTGCTCGCGCGCTGTATTTTCATCGCCGATGAGCTGGATCATAACCTTGAGCGCCTCGTTATAGTTTTTTCGTTCTTTATTCGCCTGACGCTTACCGATGATTTTGACCGGCTTGATCCCCGAGCCAGAGGTCGATTGATCGGAACCGCCGTCGTGCGGCAGGCTTACGGCCAAATCTTCCAACTCCGTTTTCAGCATCTGCTTGTCCCGCCAGTGTTTCGCGAATTCCTCGACTTCTTTCGCTCCCTTCGGATGGCAGTCTCTATGGACAAGCGCCCCATTGTCCACTATCGTCGACCCTCCCTGGGCATGCGACTCCACGTGGTGGTATTCGGCATCGGCCCACGCCACCTCTCCGCCGCAATTTGGGCGTTGGCAGCGTTTCTTGTCCCGGTAATAGATGAGTTCCTTCTCCAATGAGCCGAATAGGCGCACCGGGTCCTTCAGTTGCGGCTTGAGTGCGGCGAGCATCGTCTCAACGAAGAATGCGTGGCGGCGCTCGATGTTTTCGAGCCGGTCCGTGCCCGCTCGCGTGAAGAGGCCATACCGAGACCAAAACGGGTCGGGCTTCTGGTCGTATTTCGTCTTCGCCGCCTGGGCGACGCTCGCCCGGAACGAATCGAAAACAGTCGCGAAGTGGTTCGTCCAACCCCTCGTGTAATCATCGAGCAGAGAATCCACGAGAAGAACGAGGCTGATTGCCTCATGCCGGAGAACTTTCTTTCGTTTTCCGTCCCCGAGAAGCTCGGTCAGGATCTTCAATATTTCGTTGAAACGCTTGGCTGCGTGCGTGTGTGGGTCGAAGTCGAGATTCTTGTGGTAAAACGAGTCAATCGCCTCGCCGCTGATCTCGTAAAGCCGTCCCGTCGCCAGGCGGCTGAAATACAGCATCGCCATTTGAGCGGCCAGTTGGCGGAACTCGCCGCGATTATCGGCTTTCGCCTTCATCACGGCCTCGAAGAACTTGTGGCCTGGATATTTGGCAAGCTCCGGCTTGCCGCCGATCCTCAGAACGAACTCGGTGAAATTGCCCGGCCACGCGTCGCGCTTCTCCTGAGAATTGAGCGGCATCCCTGCCTGAAGGCGGATGAAAAGGTCGCGCGCCTCGTTCGGCACGTCCGTTTCGATTAGCATCACGGAAAGCGACGTTTGGAGCATCTGCTGCTGAAGCTCGGGCGTCAGGTCATCGAACTTCTGGCCGCCCCAGGGGCACGGTTGCTCCATGATGAAGCTTGGGAATTGCGCCTCGTCCTCGTCGGCCACCGGATCGAACAGCGGAAAGTTGCCCTCTTTGTAATCGTAGAGGGCGTTGATCCTTTGCTGGCCGTCGATCACTTCGAAATCGTCTCTCCGGGCACCCGCCACCTCTCTCGATATATGGTGCAGATAGAACAGGGGGATCGGATAGCCGCGGAAGACCGAATCGACGAGCCGTTTCTTCTGGGCAAGTTTCCACACCCGACCGCGCTGGTATTCGGGGTTGGCGTACAGCATGTTATTGACTTTCAACTGCAACAAGTCGTTGATGCTCTTCGATTCCGGCGTGGCTTTCATTATCGCTCCCGCTTTCTCTTATGTGTTTTATCACAAATCGGGTTGGGTTTTGAGGATTGATTTAGGATCGATTGCCAGGCCTCGGGCAATGGTTCAGTGCCCGGAAAATCGGCGGCATCATGCGCAGTCCGCCGCGCGGCGGGAACGAACCGCAACGGGTTTCAGGAAATAGGGGAGCCGGGCCAGCGTCCCGACAGGAGCGGCGCGTTTCGCTTGACGGCATCGACCACGCCAGTATTATTAACACTATGCCAAAGCCGAAACCAACAAAGAAACCGATGACGCTTGATGACTTCGCTGTTGTGATTCAGAGAGAGATATTGCACGCATGGCCACAAAGGATGACATCGCCGCCATTGTGAAACACGATCTTTGGCCGATACAGCGAGATCTCCAAACGGTGACCTCACAGCTCGGCGACCTTCGTCTTCCCCGAGCTGTTCTCCCCCACCAGAAGCGTGATCGGACGAATGACCGCATCCTGCGGCTCGGCGAAGCACCGAATCCCTTCGAACTGTAAACGCACAGCCATGACCAGTGTTTAGGATACCGCGAAGGCGCGGCGCCGGGACTCACCAGATCCCCGGCAGCAGGCGATACCGCGTGCTCTCGGCGTACTGCTGATAGCCCGCCAGTTCGCTGCGCAGCGTCCGGTCTTCCAGTCCAGTGCGACTCACGAAAAGCAGTGCGACAACGCCCGCCGGCACGAAGGCCCATTTGGATCCAAGCACGAGCGGCGATGCGATGTATTGCAGAATCAGGCCCACATACATGGGGTGCCGCACAAACCTGTACGGACCGGAGGTCACGACCTGATGGCCCCGCTCCTTCTGGATCCGCACGGTAGCTTCCAGATACCGGTTCACTGCCGCGGAACCGAGGATGGGAATGGACCCCAGGACGAACAGCGCAGCTCCAGCATACAGCGTTAGCGGACCCATGTGAGACCAGCCGTACCGCACCGCATCCAGGCCGGCCAGCGCGGGCAGGGCGAACATCACCAGCGTACAAACGGCGCCGAGAACTTTGTCGAAAGGCTTCGTATCGGCGAGCCTCGTGCCGCGCACGGCGATCAACTCCGGGTTGGCGATCCGCATGACCACAAAAGCAGCCAGCAGACCGCCGATGCACAGAACCAGAAAAACCCAGCCGCGCAGCCAGTCGGTGCGGCCGGCCGAGGCGAACAGCAGTGCGCCCCAGCACGCTGCGCCGAGCACGACGGTCACGATACGTTTCAGAGCCGCATGTTTGGGCGCAGGCATGGGAGTCACTGGACCGGTGGCGCGCGCATCTCCAGCGCCTTCAAATATCCCTCGTTGACGCGGCACTTCTCCAGCTTGATCTTCTCCAGCAAATCGGCCAGCGCCGCGCGCGAGTGCTCCATCGGGGGCCGCTTCTTCATCTTCTCTTCGGCCGCGCCCATGCCGCCGGGCAACGCCGCGTAGCTCACGATCTCATCCCAATGCATGGGCCGCGCGAAGCTCACCGGCGACGAGGTCGCATCCATTTTCTTATACGGCCAGAATGCCCAGCCGACATCGTTCTTCTCCAGCATGGTCCGGAATTGCGCGATCCAGGAATCCTGGTTCTCGCCGGATTCGCCCATCCAGATGGGTGCCTGGTAGCGCTCGCGGAAATCCAGGTAGGGCTGGATCACGTCCTTGGTGGGCGCGGTCCAGTATTTGTGGAAGGTGTAGATGGCGTTGGAGTCGAAGGGCGGGCCGAACACAGCGAAGTTACTGTCCCACTGCGCGCCGCCCAGGATGATGGCGTGGTTCGGATCCACCTGGCGAATGGCCTCCGTGATCTTGCGGTAGACCGGTTCCAGGCGGGGATTCAACTGGGCCACGGGAGGCGGTATCGGTTCGTTCAGCAGGTCGTAGCCGAGCACCGTGGGCTCGTCGGCGTAGCGCTGCGCGATGGCGCGCCAGAATCCCACGGCCAACTGCTGCTGTTCTTCGCTTTCAAACAGCCACGGATAGCCCCAGCTATCGTCGATGTTGGCGCCGGTCTGGCCGCCGGGCGCGCAGTGCATGTCGAGGATCACCCAAAGGTGCGATTGACGGCACCACGCGATGACGCGATCGAGCAGCGGGAAGGCCGTGCCGTCGTCGATCAATTTGGAGTGAAACGGAATGCGGACGCAGTTGAAGCCGGCATCGTGGATGAAGCGGATGTCCCGTTCGGTGATGTAGGCGTCGCGATACTGCTTCCAGAAGCGCGCGGCGTCGGCCGGGCCGATCAGGTCGTTGAACAGGGCCGAGATCTCGCGGTAGGACGCTGGTCCTTTGTCGAAGTGGAACATGTAGCCTTCGGGCACCAGCCAGTTGCCCAGGTTGATGCCGCGCAGCAGCAGTTTCTTGCCGTCGGGCGCCACGATGTATTTGCCGTCGGTATGCAAGAAGCGGTTCGCGGCGGCGGCCAGGCTGGCGGACACCAAACCGGCCAATATGGCGATTCTCAAAAAGATGCGCATCATCCGCTATGATACGTGATGTATACTAGCCTTCCAGAATGCATCGCATCGAGAACAGCAGGCGTTCTTTCCTGACGGGGATTGTGGCATCCGCCGTCCTAGCTCCACAAGCGGCGCGCGCCCAACGCGATTGGAGCGGCAAAGATCCCGTGCGCTACCCCGATCCGGACATCCTGGTGCTGGACAAGCGCTTCGCCAAATACAAGGTCAACAACACCCCGATCCGGCGGCTGCGGACGGGCATGCTGTGGGCCGAAGGTCCGGCGTGGTCGGGCGCCGGCCGCTACCTGGTGTGGAGCGACATCCCCAACAACGCGCAGATGCGCTGGCTCGAAGAGGACGGCCACATCAGCACCTACCGCAATCCCAGCGGTAACAGCAACGGCAACACCTTCGACTATCAGGGCCGCGAGCTTTCCTGCGAGCACCTGAACCGGCGCGTGGTCCGCTATGAACCGGATGGCGCGGTCACGGTGCTGGCCGACAAATGGAATGGCAAGCCGCTCAACGCGCCGAACGATATCGTGGTCCACCCGGATGGCGCAGTCTGGTTCACCGACCCCGGCTATGGCATCCTGGCTGCATATGAGGGCGCGCGCGCGGAGATGCAGTTGAAAGAGGCGGTATACCGCATCGATGGCCAGACCGGCAAGATGGAGATGGTCAACGACGAAATGTACAAGCCCAACGGCCTGTGCTTTTCGCCCGACTACAAGAAGCTCTACATCGTGGACACCGGCGCCACGCATTATCCGGACGCGCCGCGCAACATACGCGTCTACGACGTAGTCGATGCGCGCACCCTGCGCAACGGGCGCGAATTCGTGTCGACCAAACCCGGCATGGCCGATGGCATCCGCGCGGATGTGGATGGCAACATCTGGGCAGGCTGCGGCTGGGTGGGCGCGGGCTACGACGGTGTGCAAGTTTTCACGCCCGCGGGGGAGCGCATCGGCCAGATCCTGCTGCCGGAGCCGTGCGCCAATCTGTGCTTCGGCGGCAGCAAGCGCAACCTGCTGTTCATGGCCGCCGGCCAGTCGCTGTACGCAGTGTATGTGGAGACACGCGGGGCGCACATTTGTTGAGATGTGGGGCAGTCCCTCGGCGTGCGGCGGCCTCTCGGACCGCCCGGACCGGCTCCGGTGGTCACTCCGTCGCTCACTTTCATTACCCGTCTGGCCTGCCGCAGCGTAGCTGTACGTGCTGGTTGCCGGGGTGCCGGTTGCCGTGCCGCCCGTCGCAGTGGCCTGCCGGTTTTCGCCGTCGTACTGGAAGTTGTACGCCCCAATCGCCGTCTGGTTCCCGGCGGCGATCAACTCTCTGACCTCGGCCTCGCCCACCTGATGGCCATGGGTATGAGGTGACCCGGTCGTGGGGTCGATGTAGAATCGGGCTTGCAAGCTGCTTCGCCTTTAGTTCTAACGCCTATGCGAGGGGCAGGGACACCTACACCGCCCAATCCGCCTGATCCCCGCCCGGCATCTCGATCCACCCCTGCTGCGGCACCGCGTCCATGGGCAGGCCGCCCTGCCACAGCGAGAATTGGAAACGGACAGGGGCGCCCGCGCGCGCACCGAGGGCGGCCAGCGAGAGGCGCGCCTCCAGTACATTCTTGAACGCGCACTCGACGGCTGCCGGCTCGGCCGCTGCCGGCGCCGCGACCAGCTTCAACTCCGTGACGTTGGCCCGGCCGTAATCGAAGCGCACGGTAACCACGCTCGATTGCGCCGGATCGCCCGCCGTGATATTCAGGCGCGCTTCCATTTCCGAAATGGTCTGCTCCGATCCGCGGTGAAAGTCCACCCGCAGATACAGGTTTTGGCCATCGCTGCCGTAGTACACCTCGCGCACCAGGAACTTCTTGCCGTGCATGGAACCGGAGCGCTCGTCCACGCGATACAAGCCGGCCCCCAGCCATTCGAAATACGAAGTAACTTCGCCGTCGATGACCGGCTGAATCGGCCCGCTGGGCGCGATGTGCAAGGCGCTTACGGCCACGCGCAGGATGGGGCGGGACAACTCCTCGGGCGGGCTGAGGTTCAGGAAACGGTAGACGTTGGCGAGATGGCTGCGGTAAAGCTGATCGAATTCCACGCGGTTGGCGGAATCGTGTTCGGGGCCGTACCACCAGCACCAATCGCTGCCCTCGGCGATCAGCAGCTCTTCATAGGCCAGATGGCGGCGCTCTTCCGGCACGTTGGCGGCGGCCTCGTACGTTTCCCGCGCGCGCAGGAGTTGGCTCCAGGCCTGGTTATCCTCTTCGGCGCCGATCCAGACGTCGAAGTTGGCGTTGATCCAGGACCCCGGGAAAACGTGCGACAGTGGCTCGGGCTCCATTTTGGTCAGCGCGTCGCTGACGGTTACGGCGGACATCTGCGCGTCTTCGGAAATGAGCGTATACAAGTAGCGCAGGAAGGGCCGGCCGTTCCGATCGTAGTATTCCCAGGCGTTTTCGCCATCAAGGATGATGGGAACCAGGGCATCGCGGCCGCCAGCCAGGATGCCGCGGCAGTTCTCGCGGATGCGATGCAGGAAGTCGCGCGCGGCTTGGGCGGCGTCCATTCCCGAATACACGAAGCCGATCAGGTCGCTCAAAAAGTGGTCGCGGAAAACCACGCTGATCTGGTTGCGGTTATGCTCCCAGCGGTATGGGCGATAGATGGCGTCCACGCCGATGGCGCGGCCGAGCGTGCGCCCGAGGACGCCGCTGTCGCTGGCTGCCCAGCGGAAGCCGACGGCGGCGGCGATGCCGAAGGTCTCGTCGGAAACGGAACCCTCCGAAGGCCACAGGCCGGCCGGCGCGACGCCGAACTCGCGCTCCACGTAGTGGCGGGCCATCTCCAATTGCGTGTGGGCGTCTTCTGGAAAGCGAAACGGGGGCGGCAACGGGATGCCGGGATGCGACGCCGAGGCGATATTGGAGTCGCACAGCAACGGCAGGATGGGGTGATAGTACGGCGTGGTGGAGACTTCGATCTGGCCGACGCCGGCCATCTCGCGATAGATCGGGATCACCTTGCCCAGGATCTCCAGTTGTTTGCGCCCCACCAACCGCTGGTCGTCGAGCGTGTAATCGGCGCCTTTGGCAAACAAGCCGCGAACCTCGGGGTCGGCGGCGCGGAACTCTTCGTCGAACCAGATCAGTTGCGAGATCACCTGCAGGTCGCGGAAATCCTGCGCGGAGAAGCGGCGGCGCGCCGTATCGAGGCTGTTATGGGAGTGGCGCGCTTCGTAGAGGCCGGCGTACCGCGGCAGCGCCTGGGTCATGTGCGGCGGATGCGCCTGCAGGAACTGCTGCAACAGGAAGGTTTGGTCCGCCTCGGTGAGGGTTTCGGCGGGCTTCAGCGCGGCCACCAGATAGGGGTCGTGGGCCTCGCCGCGGGCGTACTCTTCCACCTGCGCCATCATGGAGGGCACCAGGTTGAAGGTCTGGCGCACGTTGGGAAACTCGCGCAGGATCTCGACCATGCCGTAGTAGTCTTTGAGGGCGTGCAGGCGGGTCCACGGCAGCTTGTACTCGCCGGACGCGAGGTCTTTGTAGAACGGCTGATGCATGTGCCAAAGGAAGCAAAGATAGATGCGGGGCATGGGTTACTCGTGGGGCAGGACTCCCTCGGATATCGCTGATCCGGTCACACAAAGAGCGGGTCCTGGAGGACCCGGCCCAGGGGGCACCCCGACCTGGAGGTCCGCCCCACACTTCATTTCTATGTGGACGATGGTAGGCATCAGCGTGCGAAGAAACTGCTGGCGGGCGGCGGCGCGTGGGTGCCTTTGATGGCCAGCCAGAGAATATCGTTCAACTCGTCGGCGTCGGCGCGGTCCTCTTCGCTGAAATCCAAGCGGGAGGACCGCTCCGTAGTCGCCGAGTGCAGGGGATTACGTTCGTCGAGCGGCACGCGCGGCTTTTCGGCCTCGTAGGCCGCCGGGTCGGCGGCCGCCTGAAATGCGGCGGACATGGGCCGCGCCGCGGCGTCGAACTGGGTCATGGGCCGCAGCCCCAGGATCAGTTCCATGGTGCGCAACATGGAGGCGGTATTGTACATCGAGCTGTCCACGGCTTTGTGCTTGACGTAGGGCGAGATGAGAAACGCGGGCGAGCGGTGCGAATCGACGTGGTCGGGGCCGTTCTGCGCGTCGTCTTCCAGAACGAAGATGGCGGTGCTGGTCCAGAAGCGGCTCTTTGAGACCGCCTCCACCAGCATCCCTAGCGCGTAGTCGTTATCTGCGTTCATGGAAATGGGGGAAATCTTGCCGCCCTGCGTGCCGTTAGTGTGATCATTGCCGAGTCGCATGAACATCAGTCGCGGCATGGCGCCGGATTTCTCAAACTCCGCGAGGTCGGCCAGAAACACCTTCACGCGTTCCACATCGGGATAGTCGAGATCGAAGTCGCGATAGTGGAGGTTCGTGACGCTTCTCAGAACCGGGTCGCGGACCAATTCGATCTGCGTGCCGTCGGGAGCGGCCTTGGCGCGATTCTGAGCCATGTAGCCGTAGTTGCGCATGGAGATTCCCGCGCCGGCGGCGCTCGACCAGAGATATCCGGCGGGCGGCGCGACGGTAGGCTCCTGCTCTTCGTAGTCGTAATGGTTGCGGCGATTGGCGTAACTGTTCGGCCACATCTTCTGGATGTAATCGGTGGCGATGGCCGCGGTCGACCAGGAGTGGCCGTCGGCGCTCACATCGCCGTTCACATAGAAGTTATCGAGCAGCACGAACTGGCGCGCGATCTTGTGTTCGTTGGGCGTGACGTTTTCACCGAACAGCACCAGGGAGGGATCGCCGTTGCCTTCCTTCATATCCCCGAGCACCTGGTCGTACGACCGGTTTTCCTTGACGATGTAGATGACGTGCTCGATGGGCGGGAACGGATTGGGCGTTTCCAGCTTCTCGTCGCGGTAGGGGGAGTTGGCCATGGCGGCCTTGGTGTAAGCCTGAAGCTGCTCGCCGGTAAATGGGTCGATAAACGAGGCCGTGCCGGTTTGAATGCGGCCCACGTATTCGACGGCGGCGGTTTCACCCTTGTGGCTGGCTTCCGGCCGGCGCGTGGGATTCGGCCCGTGCGGATTCGGATGCGAGCCGAGCCCGCGGCCATTCAGCACCACCAGCGTGCCATTCGGCAGCACGCGCGCCGCGGTGGGATACCAGCCCGTGGGAATAAAGCCTTCAACATGGCTGCGTTCCTCGGAGATATCCACCACCGCCACCACGTTGGCGTCGGAGCAGACCACGTAGAGGTGCTTGCCTTGCTGGCCAATGGCGAGGGCGCTGGGGGTCATGCCGGCGGGTTGGCGCGGCGTCATGGCAGTATTGATGGTCTCGACCAAGCGCAGCTCGTTGCCCTCGGAGACGCCCAGCGTGTAGACGCTGTTGGTATTGGAGGCGGCGATAAACAGGCGCGCGATCCAGGGCGTGTCGCCTTCGGACGCCTCGCTCTTGCCGGCCGCCCAGACCATGTCGGTAGGATGCGGACCCAGCCGCACGTTGGCGAGCTGGTTGCCGGAGGCCGTATCGTAATGGCCCACCGAGCCATCCGTCCAGCTCGTGACGAAGAAGGACTTGCCGTCGGGATGAAAGACGATGCGGTAAGGGCGGCGGCCGGTTTTGACGCGATCGATCAGCATGCCGGATTGGGGATTGATCACCACCACGGAATCGTGATAGAGATCGGCGGCGTAGATCAGGCGGCCGTCGGGGGTGAGCGCCACGTCGCCGATGAAGTCCACGTGCGTGCGCTTGTCGGGCGGCACCACCGTGAAGGTGCGCGTAGGCTCCAGCGCGCCATCGGCAAAAGAAAACTCGAAGACCGCCGCACGCGAGCCGCCGCCCAAGTACACGCGGTCGCCCTTTGGCGAAAAGGTCAGGCCCAGCCAGCCGTCGGCCACGCGCACGCGATGGATCTCGCGGCCGGTGGCGGTCTCCAGCACGCTGATGCTAGGCGGGTTGTATCCGCCGTTCAGCACCAGGAGATAGCGGCCATCGGGCGAGAGAGCGGTGGACATGGGAAAAGTGTCCAGCGGAGTTTGCTTGCCGGCCGGCTCGAGACGCCAGCCGCTGTTCAGCAGAAATCCGCCGCCGGGAAGCGGGCCGACCTGCTCGCGGGGAACGGGCTGGGAGCAGAGGAGGGCGGCGGCCAAAAGCAGTGCAATGCAGAAGTATGTGCGCATCCTGCTTACGATCATACCAACGTGGCGCACGCACACACTAGGCGACCGCCTGCTCACGCGCGCGGCTCAGTAGGGCCGGCTACCAAGCCGCGACCGTGAGGGAGCGCCGTTCGATGCGCCTATCGGCCGAAGTGACGCCACCCGCCGCCTACCACCACGCCCACGCCGGCCCCACGATACACGTACGCGTTCGGATAGTATCCGTAGCCCGAATACGGGTTCGAATACCCGTAAGGATAGTCGTAGGGATCGGAGTAGTATCCGTAATTGGAGGGATACCCGTAACCGTAATACCCCGGCCAGTAACCGAGGCCGAGACCCCAGCCACCCCAACCCCAGCCGCCGCGATAACCCCAGCCGCCACCATAGCCGTACCCGCCGCGATAGCCGCCGTACCCGCCGCGATAGCCATAGCCGCCGTAGTGCCCGCCACCGCTAAAGCCGCGGCCGCCGCCACCCATCATGGCGTGACCGCCACCGCCGTAACCTCCATGACCACCGCCGCCGCCGTGGCCCTGCGCGGCGAAAGCCACGCTGGCCAAAAGCAAACATGCCAACATAATGAGGGTTTTTCTCATAAATCACCTGCCTTTTAGACTATCACCGGAAGCTTATGGTTTCTAGTGGCTGAAATCCACCAGCAGCGGTGCATTGCGGCCACAAAAGGTGACAGTTTGGTCTCATGGTTTCATATACTTAACAGCGTTTCCGGATTGGCGCAACGGATGCATGTGACAGGCCGTCGTCAGTTATGAGGCACCTATATATGAAGAGCAATTCAACGAGCCCGGTTCGTACCGCCGTTTGCTCCGTTGCACTCAGTTTTTTGGTTGGATCGGGCGCGATGTTCGCGCAAGACCAGCCTTCGGGGCCGCCACCGGCGGATAATCAACAGCAGAGCGCGCCAGCCAATGGCCAGTGGCGCAAGGCCGAAGCTCCGCCGCCTGCCCAGGCCGCGCAGGCGACTCCGCCCGCGCAAGCAACTGCGCCCGCGCCGGCCGCTCCGCCGGTCGAGGGCACTCCGGCGCCTGAGGCCGCTCCGCGCACGACCATGGACCCGAATTATTCCCAGAGTGCGTCGCCGCCGCCTTATCCTGGCCAGCAGTATCCGAATCAGCAGTATCCGAATCAGCAGTATCCGAATCAGCCGTATCCCAATCAGCCCTATCCCGGCCAGGGATATGGAAATCAGCCACCGGCGGGCCATTACAATCGCGGCCCGATTCCGGCGAAGTTGACGATTAAACCTGGCACGTATATCAGCGTGCGTCTGAATCAGGGCCTGTCGTCCGACCGCAATCAGGTTGGGGACGGCTTCGCCGCCACCTTGGCGAAGCCTGTCGTGGTGGATGGCGTGGTGGTGGCGGATCGCGGTCAGACCGTCGGCGGAAAGGTGACGGAAGCCAAGAAAGCGGGCCGCGTGGAGGGCGTCTCCCGGTTAGCCGTTCAATTGACGGAACTCACCCTGTTGGATGGGCAGCCTGTGCCGATCCTAACGCAACTGCTTAGCAAGAATGGCCCGACCTCGGTGGGCCGCGATGTGGGCGCCGTGGCTGCGACCACCGCGACTGGCGCGGCAATTGGCGCGGCCGCCGATTGGGGCAGAGGCGCCGCGATTGGCGCCGGTGCAGGCGCTCTAGCCGGAATCGTCGGAGTGCTGGTGACACGGGGCCGCCCGACCTATCTTTATCCGGAGCAGATTCTCACGTTCCGGGTGGAAGCTCCCGTTACGGTTTCCACCGAGGCGGCGTCGCAGGCGTTCCGCTGGGTAGGTCCGGGCGATTACGAGCGGCCGTATGATGTGCAGAACCGCATGGGACCGCCTAATGGAGCGTATTACGGCAACAACTCCCCCTATCCGTATGCCTACCCGTATTCGAACTATGGGTATGGGTATGGGTATGGTTACCCCTATTATTGGGGGCCGGGAATCGGCTCCTATTGGGGCCGCGGATGGGGCGGCGGATGGGGCGGACGGGGCTGGGGTCGCGGATGGCGGCGGTAGGATGAAAATGAAAGCCGTTCTGTGGGCAAGCGTAATTGCCAGTCTGCTGTGCGTTGCGGTGGCGGCGCAGGGTCCGCCCCCGGCACCGCAGCAAGGATATCCTCAGCAGCAAGGATATCCTCAGCAGCAGGGATATCCTCCGCCGCAGGGATATCCAGCGCAGCCGGCGCCGCGGCTCGGGCCGCAGCAACTGGATGACCTGGTGGGGCGCATCGCGCTCTATCCCGACCCGCTGCTGGCACAGGTTCTCACCGGGTCCACCTTCTGGAACGAGATACCCGACGCGGCTGGCTGGGCGAACCAGCACAGTTATCTGCGCGCCGATGAACTGTCCAGAGCCATGTACGAGGACAATCTTTCGTTCGATCCCAGCGTGATGGCGCTGATCCCGTTCCCATCCGTGCTCGACATGATGGCCAGGGATCCCGGTTGGACGCAAGCGCTCGGCAATGGCGTGTTGACCCAGCGCCCCGACGTCATGGACGCCGTACAACGCATGCGCCAAAAAGCCATGGACTCCGGCTATCTGGAGAGCAACGCGCAAGACCGGGCAGTGGAGGGAGGCCCCGGGGACATTGAGATCCTGCCCGTCAATCCGGGCTATGTATATGTGCCTTACTACGACCCGCGGGTTGTATTTCTTGCGCGGCGGCCCGGCTTCTTCGCGGGGGTGGGCATCACTTTCGGGCCGGGGATTTTTGTGGGAGCGTTCGCGCCGTTCGGCTGGGCCGGTCCGTCGCTGGGGTGGCGCACGCACGACATCCTCATCGATCATCGCCCTTGGGCGCGCACGTGGGGAAACCGCGACAGATACGTGCACTCGTACGCGGTGCCTGTGGCGCGGCCGGTCGGCCAGCGAGTGGAGCGTCACGCGGAGCACAGAGAACGGCGGTAATTAAGTCCGGACAGGCCAGGAGGCCTGTCCTACTCCGCGTATTTCTGGGCGATGGGGAAGCGGCGGCCGATGCCGAATGCCTTGGAGGTGACCTTCAGGCCGGGCGCGGCCTGCTGCCTTTTGTACTCGTTGCGGTCCACTTTGTTCACGATGTCCACCACGGTTTCGAGCGGCAGGCCAAGGTCCCGCGCAATCTGCCGCGGGGCCTGATAGTCTTCCACGTAGGCGCGCAGAACCTGGTCCAGGATTTCGTAGGGCGGGAGCGAATCGCTGTCTTTCTGGTTGGGGCGCAACTCGGCCGAGGGAGGCTTTTCAAACACACTCTCCGGGATGGCGCCGGGATGGCGCCGGTTAGCAGTGCGGGAGAGCTCGTAGACCAGCGTCTTAGGCACATCGCTGATCACCGCGAGACCGCCGCACATGTCACCGTACAACGTGCAGTAGCCCACGGCCAGCTCGCTCTTGTTCCCGGTGGTCAGCACCAGCGCGCCCCACTTGTTGGAGAGCGCCATTAGGGTGACGCCGCGCAGGCGGGCCTGCAGGTTCTCTTCGGTGACATCGCTCCGCGCGCCGGCGAATAAGGGATCGAGCACGCGCAGGAACTCGTCGTAGATGGGCGAGATGGGCGCCATCTCGAAGCGGATGCCCAGGTTTTCGGCCAGCGCGCGCGCATCGCGGATGCTGCCTTCCGATGAAAACGGTCCAGGCATGCCCACACCGGTGACATTGCGCGGGCCCAGCGCATCCACGGCGATGGCGGCCGTGAGCGAGGAATCGATGCCGCCGCTCAGCCCGATGAGCACGCGTTCGAAGCCGCACTTGCGGATGTAGTCGCGCGTGCCCAGAACCAGCGCTTCATAGACCGCTTCGCATTCTTCGGCCAGGTTATCGTGTTGGCCGCCCGCGCCGGATTCGGAATCGAACAGCACCAGGTCTTCGGCGAAGGAAGCGGCGGATGCGGCTACGCGGCCCGTGGCATCCATGGCGAAACTGGCGCCGTCGAACACCAGTTGATCGTTGCCGCCCACCTGATTTACATACACGAGCGGAATGCCGTGACGCCGCGCGGTGGCTTCGAAAATCTCGCGGCGCTGCGCGCGCTTGCCCATGTGATAGGGCGAAGCGTTGATGCTGATCAGCAGTTCGGCGCCGGAATGCGCCAGCTCCTGTACGGGATCGCGGCGATAGAGCGGGCGCTCCCAAAACTGCTTATCGTTCCAGGCATCTTCGCAGATCGTGAGCGCGATTTTGCGGCCATCCATCAGGAGGAGGGATTGCGATTCGGCGGGGACGAAGTAACGCGCTTCGTCGAACACATCGTACGTAGGCAGCAGCATTTTGGTTTGGCGGAACAGGATGCGGCCTCCCACCAGTACGGCCGCGCTATTGGTGGCGCGCTTACCGGTGAACGATTGCGACGGGCCTACGTATCCGGCGATCGCGGCGAGCGGCAGCGCGGCCGTCTGGGCGGCCAGACGTTCCAACTGCTGCGTGGAGCGTTCTACAAAGGTGGGCTTTTCGACCAGGTCGCGCGGCGGGTAACCGGTGACGGAGAGTTCCGGGAAGACCACCACTTGCGCGCCGGCCGAGGCGGCGTCGCGCGCGGCGCGGATCATGCGGTCGACATTGCCGGTGAGGTCGCCGACGGTGGTGTCGATCTGGGCCAGGGCGATTTTCATCGTCTGACTCCATTATCGTCAATCCGCTTCGGCATGCGCTCCGCGTTTTGTGAGGAAGCCCCGGCGTTGCAGCCGCCGCCCTTGCGGCATTGGCGGTGTTTATTCCGGCAAGAGGCGCGGCGCACGTAGACCCTGCGATTCGCGCTGCGGTGCGAGTAAGACGGGCGAGCCGGATCTAGTATCGGACTACGGTGGGCACTTGATTAGTGTCGACCGCCTTGATACCGGTCGCCTGTTCCAGCGCGGCGAGAAAGCCGCGATATTCGCCGCGGCTCAACTTCAAGAGCACTTGCGCGCGCGCGCTATTTCCATTGGCGCCCGCCCAGGCAACTCCGATGTAGCGATTCTCGCTCTCGCCGAGGTGCATCAACGGAACAACGTCGAGAACCGAAGCGCCCAAGCGGCGGCGCACCTCGGTGCCACAGGAAATCTCCGTGATGCTCTTGACCGGAACGCCGATGCGTCGGCCGCCCTGCATGAAGATCACTTCATCCTTGCCGAGCGCCGCGCGAACCTTGTGGTGGTTCAAAGGCAGGCTGCCGCCGGCATACGTTGCCGGATAGCCGGTAGCGGCTTTCTTCGCCAGAGCGGCTTGCGGGAGCAAAGCGATTGACAGAAAAAGGAATGCGGACAAGATTTTCATACGATGCCTGATTAACGATGCGCTTATCTGATTTGATGCGGACAAAACGTGCGAGGTTACACATATTTCGGAAAAATGAGCCGCCCGGCGGCTGGGGCTTGACACCGGTCTTTCGTGGCGCTCGAATGCCACCGCTGCCATGCAGTGCCGGGCGTTGAGTTGCCTCCGCCCACCGTCCAGCCGCCGGTTCCGGTCGTGCTGGGAGGCGTGATTCCGAACGAGATGACCGATGGTTATCTGACGGCTTCGATCGTCAATCCATCCTACAAGCTGGCCGCTTATCCGAAGGAACTCATCACGGCCGGCGGGAAGTCGCGCATGCCGGAGTATGCCGATCGCATGACGGTCCGGCAACTCACGGACCTGGTCGCCTTTCTGCAGTCACGGTACACGGTCCGGCGAGGTTCGCCAAAGTACCCCTACTACTGACCCGCGGGGCAATCCCGGTGGAGCCTTGAGATCGGCCAAGGCGGCTACAATAGTGTTTGAGATGGATAAAGGAAGGCATCCAAAAGTCGTCCGCACCTGGATGACAGGCAAAACCAGGAAGCCGCCGCTGATACCGAAGTCCGCGCCGGCGGCGCCGCACAAGCCGGAGCCCCATAATAAGACGTGATCGCCAGTCCCGGTGGCCTCGCCCTCAGACGGCGCGCTACCATTGTGAGTGAATGGCTGCGGCAGTCTCATTGGCTCTAATACTCTGCCTCAGCCTGCCGCCCATTTTCGCCTTCGGACAGGCCAAAGCCGGCGACCCGGTGAAGACGACTGTTTGTGAAATCGCCAGGCATCCCGATACTTTCGACGGAAAACAGGTGCAGGTGCGGGCGACAGTGGAAACGGGCGTGGAAGACTTACCGGCGGGCGTGACCGATGAGAGCTGCGGCGCCGAACTGAAATTCTTCACGCCTGACGACCCACAATTTGCGCGGCTCCTGAAAAGCAAGGGATACCGGAAACTGGTCAAGGACGTGAAAAAGAATCCCGTGGTGGAAGCGACTGTAACCGGATTGTTTAAACGCTTTGGAACCGGCCAAAAGCCGGATAACGGGCTGGCGCTGGAGTCGGTGGAGGATGTGGTTGTGCGGCCCCAGCCCCGCGTCCGGGCTCAGAAGCGGTAATTCACTTCGATGAAGCCGAGCTTGGCATTGCTGTCTCCGGGGAAGATATGCGCCACCACGGCGCCGCCGCGCGCATAGCCGAAGTAGAGACCGAGCGAGAGAGAGCGCGTCCATTGGTAATCCGCGCTGATGTCGTAAAGGGTAGCCAGACCCGTGGCGCCGTTGGACGGGCGGCCGTTGAAACCGAAGGTCCACGGCTGAAAAGCGCCGCCGCCGGAATACCAGAGATCGTGGCTCGAGGCCAGCCACAACCCGTGCACGTCGGAGCGGAGGGTGAGCGCTTTGGTGGGGCGCAACATCAGCTCGCCAAACAGGTCGCGATTATTCATCTCGTTGAAAAACGGAAAGCGGGCGTACACGCGCGGCGTGGGCAGGATGGCGAAGAAGGTGCCATGAGTGCCGTCGTTGGGATTGTTGTCGCCGCTCGAATAGAAGTAGCCGCCGCGCAGCCAGGGCCGGACGGCTTTGGCAATCGCAGGCTGGAAGCCGGCCTCCACGGCGCCCGCTCCCGACCGTTGCGAGAGTAAGCCCCAACGCCCGGTCTGCAAGGCGCCCCAGCCTAACAGGTCGAATGTGCCGGCAGAGGTGGGAATCGCCTGGATATAGTGGCCGCCATAAGTGCCAATATCGATCCCTCCCAGGTCGTGGCTGCGGACCGCCGCGGAACGGCTGTCCGTCTTGATCACGCCGCGGTCGTCGTTGTAATAGATGCCGAACACGCGCCACTCGGCCTTGCTGGAGCCGAAAGTTGCCTGCTTGGTAAGTGCCGCATAAGTCACGGGAGTCTTGACCCATCCCCAGCCATCCACCTGGAAGACGCCGCGGTCGGGCACGGCGCTGAAGGCGGTAAAGTTCCAAGAGCCGTTGGAGTAGTTATACTGAGCGCCATCGAAGCTGCGCTGCACGTCGGAGAAACCGAAAGTGCCGATCAGCCGCTGGGAGATGCCATCCCGCTTGACGATAGCCAAGGTCTCGTCTTTGGGCGTAACTTCGCCGCCGTCGGTAAATTCAAAGCGGCCGAACCGCACGTTCGAGTGCTCGCCCTTCAGGCGCAGGAAGGCCTGCTTCACGAAAACACTGGCGGCGTATTGATCGTTGTGATTGGCCGCATAGTAGTTTCCGCCCAGGCCGAGTTGTCCCTCCGGCGCCGGCTGCACCGCGCGATTTGGTATCCCCAGCAAGATCGGTGCGGCCAGTTCAAAACCCCAGTCATAGCTATGCTCGGTCTGGCTCAACATTAGACGCAAGAGCGACCCGGAATACCCGTAGGAGTTTTCGCCTTTCGCTTGGAAGAAATCCCAATCTTCGTAGCGCTCGTGAATGGATCCCGAGACAGTGACTGAGCCGATGCGCAGCGGATCGGCGCCGTCGGACTGCGCGGGCAAGTTGGCGCAGACGGCAAGAAATCCTGCAAGGCAGGTAAAGACGCGCATGGTAGCTCACTCCCTCAAAGCAATGAAGCGAGTGTAGCGGCGGTACGTGCTGGGCGTCAATAATGTAGATCCATTAGACATACCCAAAGAAGCGCGCCCTGCGCGACCTAACAGATAACTACTAATCTCAAAATGCTATAGGACCTTGTTCCGCCGGGTGATATGCTACTACCCATCGCAGAGGGGTAATCAAATGAAACTTGGAAAGCTTGGCCGATACGCAGGCATCCTGCTGGTGCTACTGCTGATCAACACGGCATATATCGCGGCGTTCGCTTCGCCCACCATCTTTTACATGGGCAATGTGGTGCTGCACCTGGCGCTCGGAGTGGCGCTCGGGATCATGCTGTTGTGGTTCATCCGGCGCATGCCGTTGGCGGGCAGCCTGTTTCTCATCGCCGCGCTGGCGGGCGTGTACCTCGCGGTGCGCGGCAACACTGCGCCGCACCGCTGGGTGCTGCAGGCCCACATCGTGGTGGCCGCGCTGGCGCTGCTGGCTCTCGTTCCCTACGTCGTACGCCACACTGGCGCGGGCTTCCGCAATGCCTATGCGGCCTGCCTGGCGCTGCTGGTCGTCTTCCCTGCCGCAACCGCGCTTTACCGAAAAGCTCATCCGGACCCCGACGATCGAATCCGGAACCCATTGATCGTGCCGGCTTCCATGAACGAAGAGGGAGGCGGTCCACGCTCGCCGTTCTTTCCGTCCTCGGCCAAGACCAACGTTGGCGGCATCATTCCCTCGAACTTCTTCATGGATTCGGAGGCGTGCGGGCGCTGTCACAAGGATATCTACCAGCAGTGGAAGAGCTCGATGCACCACTTCGCGTCGTTCAACAACCAGTTCTACCGGAAGTCCATCGAGTACATGCAAAGCGTGGTCGGCACGCAGCCGAGCAAATGGTGCGCGGGCTGTCACGATCACGCGGTCTTCTTCAATGGCCGTTTCGACCGGCCCATCAAGGACCAGATCGATACGCCCGAGGCCCGCGCGGGCCTGTCCTGCACGTCCTGCCACGCCATCACGCACGTGGACAGTTCCATGGGCAATGGCGGTTATACGATTGAGTATCCACCGCTGCACGAGTTACTCAGCAGCAAGAACAAGTTGATCCAGGACGCGGACTACTTCATGACTTTCTTGAACCCCGAGCCGCACCGGCGCACTTTCATGAAACCGTTCATGCGCAAGGATACGCCTGAGTTCTGCGCGACCTGTCACAAGGTGCACCTGGATGTGCCGGTGAACAAATATCGGTGGTTCCGCGGCTTCAACGACTATGACGGCTGGCAGGCCAGCGGCGTATCGGGGCAAGGGGCGCGGTCGTTCTACTATCCGAAACAGAGCCAGAACTGCGCGGATTGCCACATGCCGATGGTGGCTTCGCAAGATCCGGGCAATATCGGCGGCCAGGTTCATTCCCATCGTTTCCCCGCCGCCAATACCGCCGTACCTTACGCGAATCAGGATCGGACACAGCTTGAGGCCACCGAGAAGTTTCTGACCTCGGGCTTTATCTCGGTGGACATCTTCGCCATATCGCCGGCCAACGATCATGGCACGGCGATGATTCGGCGCACGGGCGAGGGACCGCATGCCATGACCGGCTTCGCCGTGGGCGAGGAAGCCGAACAGAGTGGCAACGCGGTGATCCGCGAAGTCGGGCAAGTGGCGGCCCCGATCGATCACTCGGGCATTCAGCTTGAGCCGGGCTCCACTGCCCGCGTGGACGTGGTGGTGCGTACGCGCAAGATCGGCCACTTCTTCCCCGGCGGCACGGTGGATGCGTTCGATGTCTGGCTGGAACTGCAGGGCAAAGATGCCGGCGGCCGCGTGATCTTCTGGAGCGGCGAAGTGGAGGACGGCGGCAAGGGTCCGGTGGAACCCGGCGCGCATTTCTATCGCGCCTTCCAGATCGACGGCGAAGGCAACATGATCGACAAGCGCAACGCGTGGCAGGCGCGCAGCGTGCTGTATGTCCGCCTGATTCCGCCGGGGGCCGCCGACGTGGCCCACTTCCGCGTGAAGATTCCCAAGGACGCCAAAGGCCCGCTGCAGTTCACGGCCAAGCTGAATTACCGCAAGTTCTCGCACTACTACACGCAGTTCTCCTACGCCGGCCAGCCCAAGCCGAACCAGGACCCCAAGCTGTTGTCGGCCAGCTTCAACAGCATGGAATACAGCTTCGATCCGCACAACATTCCGCACGATGTTTCGGGAAACATCAAGGGGCGCATTCCGGATCTGCCCATTGTTGTCGTGGCGTCGGCCAAGGCCAGCGTGCCGCTGGGTCCGTCCGCCTGGACTCCGGTGGTGCGCAAAGAGGACCGCGAGCGCTGGAACGATTGGGGCATCGGCCTGCTGCTGCAAGGCGACCTGAAGGGCGCCGAATACGCCTTCAAGAAGGTGACCGAGGCCGAGCCGGGCTACCCCGATGGCTGGCTCAACGTGGCGCGCGCACTCATTCAGGAGGGCGAGACGGAGGCCGCCAAGCCGTATGTCGGGCAAGCTCTCAAGATCAACCCCAAGCTGGGCCGCATCTACTTCTTCAAAGCCCTGATCGAGAAGGCCGACGGGAAGTATGACGACGCTCTGAAATCGCTCGACACCACGCTGGGCATGTATCCCCGCGACCGCGTTGCGCTGAACCAGGCGGCGCGCATCCTGTTTCTGGAACGAAAATATGCGGAGGCTCTGAAGTATCTGGATCGCGTTTGCGATGTGGACCCGGAGGATCTGCAAATGCACTATACCCGGATGCTGTGCTTGCGCGGCTTGGGCGACGCGGCGGGCGCCGGGCGCGAACAGGCGCTCTTCCAACGCTTCAAAGCGGAGGAGTCCGCGCAGGCCATCACCGCCAAGCCGCGCCTGCTCAGCCCGGAGAATAACAACGAGCGCCAACAAATTCACGATCACGAGAGCGTGCCGCTGAATGTCCCGGCTCGAACGCCCAAACCGGTGCTGGCCGCCGCGGGAGGCGCACAATGAAGTGGCTCTTCGCGGCATTTGGCGGCGTAGTCTGCCTGGCCTGGGTGGCGGCGCTACCCAGCATGGCCGGATCGGGCATCGTCGCTCCCGCGCCCGTCACATTCACGGACGTGACCGCCCAAGCCGGCATCAAATTCGTTCATAACAGCGGGCGCGCCGGCAAGAAATTCCTGCCGGAGACGCTGGGTTCGGGCGTCGCGTGGTTCGACGCCGATGGCGACGGCTGGGCCGATATCCTGTTCATCAACAGCAAAGACTGGACGCCTCGTGGGCGCAAGTCCCTGCCGGCGCTCTATCGCAATAATCGCGACGGCACGTTCACCAACATCACCGCGGGCAGCGGTCTGGACGTGGAGATGTACGGCATGGGCGTGGCCATCGGCGATTACGATAATGACGGCCGCGACGACGTCTACATTACGGCCCTCGAAGGCGACCGCTTGTTCCATAACGAAGGCCACGGCAAGTTTCGCGATGTGACCAAAGCCTCCGGGATCGACAACGCCAGTTTCGGCACCAGCGCCGCCTGGGTCGACTACGACCGCGACGGCAAGCTGGACCTGTTCGTCGCCAACTATGTGCAGTGGACTGCGAAGGGCGATTTGTGGTGTTCGCTGGATGGAGCCACTAAGTCGTACTGCACGCCGGAGTCTTACAAAGGGACGTCGTCGAAGCTCTATCACAACTTAGGCAACGGCAAGTTCGAGGATGTAAGTCAGAAGGCCGGCGTGGCCGATCCGACGAGTAAGTCGCTGGGCGTCACCGTGTTGGACTATAACGGCGACGGCTGGCCGGATCTGTTCGTCTCCAACGACACCCAGCCAAACAAACTGTACCGCAACAATCGCAACGGCACGTTTACCGAAGAGGGCATGGCCGCGGGCGTGGCCTTCGGCGAGGATGGCGTGGCGCGCGGGGCGATGGGCGTGGACGCCGCCGATTACGACCGCTCCGGACGGCCGGACCTGCTGGTGGGCAACTTCTCCAATCAGATGCTGGGGCTGTATCACAACGAAGGCACGGGGCTGTTTGTAGACGAGGCGCCTTCCTCGACGGTGGGCCGCGCCAGCCTGCTGACCCTGACTTTCGGCGCCTTCTTCTTCGATTACGACCTGGACGGCTACCCCGATATCTTCGCGGCCAATGGCCACATCGAAGAGGAGATCGGCCGCGTGCAGCCCAAGGTTCAATACAAGGAACCGCCGCTGCTGTTCCACAACCTCGGCAAACGGCAGTTCGAGAACGTGACGGCGCGGATGGGCGCGGCCTTCAACCGGCCGGTAGTGGCGCGCGGCGCGGCCTATGCCGACTATGACCACGACGGCGATCTGGATATTCTGGTGACGACCAACGACGGCCCGGCTTATTTGTTCCGCAACGATGGCGGCAACCGGAATAACTGGATTTGCGTGCGGCTGGTGGGCCGCAAGTCGAATCGCGACGGCATCGGCGCGGTGGTGCGGGTCACGAGTAAATCGGGTAAGCAATGGAACATGGTGCGCAGCGGATCGAGTTACTGCTCGCAAAGCGATTTGGCGCTGACCTTCGGGCTGGGCGGCGATCCGGAGGTGCAGACGATCGAAATCGAGTGGCCTAGCGGCGAGAAGCAGAAGCTGGGGGGCCTGGCAGCGAATCAGTTTCTGACCATCGACGAGACGGCGGGTATTGTAGCGAAGTCGGGGCCGGGGAAGAACTGACGGAAGCCGTTGTCAAGCCTGCTGGAACGACTCCTGTATCGTCCTGTGACTCCACCCCAGGGCAGCCGGCGCATTGAAGTCGTTGATGAGTGAGGCGGCGAGGTATTTCGCCTTCGCGCTTTCAAAGTTGGACCGGTTGACCTCGCCGAAAAACCCTTTGACGACGTCATCGATTCGAACGCGAGTCGTGCACGAAATCGACAACAAAATGGAAAGTGCAACTACCACCGAAACAGAACGCTTTTTATTCACGTGGCCTCCTGTTCTGGTCGCGTACCGTGACCAAGAGAGTATACTATAGTTTGGAGATGCTCAGGAAGATCAAGATCATCGTCGAGCGGCATGAAGCCGGATACGTGGCCTACCCGCTTGGCCTTCGTGACGGCGTGTCCATCGTGGGCGAAGGCGATACATACGATGAAGCCCTAGCCGATGTAACCTCGGCCATCCGCTTTACCCTGGAGAATGCCGTGGACGAGCCGATTTTCAGCGACGACGCTCCCGTGCTGGAAGCCTTCATTGCCGAAGCCGAGGTTGCGGTAAGTGCGCCGGTTTCCCACTGACGCTCCGAAGGACCGCGTCATCCGAGCATTTGAGGCGCTGGGGTTCTACAGTGATCGGGAGCGGGAGCATATTCTGATGCGGCGCGAGCGGGTTGTCGGCAAGAGCGAAACGCTGACGCTGCCCAATCATCTTCGGATTAAGGGGCACACCCTGCAGAATGCCTGTCGTCAGGCCGGCATACCCAGAGAGGAGTTCTTGAAGGCGTACGAGCGAGCCTAAGCTCGACGCTGGCCTTATGACGGCTTCCCGACGAACGCGAGCCGCGGTCCGGGAGTTCCCCCGAGCGCGCCGCCCGGTCGCCTGTTACGATATTGTTCTCACCACAAGGAGCCAAACAGGACGGGTACCATTGCAAGACTCGCAGCCGGAATTGCCTTTGCCGCCCTACTCTCGGCGCAGACCGCCGATGAACTGGTGAACAAGAACTTGACGGCCCACGGCGGCGTGGAGAAGCTCAAGGCGCTCCACTCGCTGCGCATGACCGGCAAAATGCAGCAGGGCAGCTTCGCGGTGCAGATCGGTCTCGACAGCATGGCACCCGACCTGCTGACTTTGACTTTCGGCGCCTTCTTCTTCGATTACGACCTGGACGGCTACCCCGATATCTTCGCGGCCAATGGCCACATCGAAGAGGAGATCGGCCGCGTGCAGCCCAAGGTTCAATACAAGGAACCGCCGCTGCTGTTCCACAACCTCGGCAAACGGCAGTTCGAGAACGTGACGGCGCGGATGGGCGCGGCCTTCAACCGGCCGGTAGTGGCGCGCGGCGCGGCCTATGCCGACTATGACCACGACGGCGATCTGGATATTCTGGTGACGACCAACGACGGCCCGGCTTATTTGTTCCGCAACGATGGCGGCAACCGGAATAACTGGATTTGCGTGCGGCTGGTGGGCCGCAAGTCGAATCGCGACGGCATCGGCGCGGTGGTGCGGGTCACGAGTAAATCGGGTAAGCAATGGAACATGGTGCGCAGCGGATCGAGTTACTGCTCGCAAAGCGATTTGGCGCTGACCTTCGGGCTGGGCGGCGATCCGGAGGTGCAGACGATCGAAATCGAGTGGCCTAGCGGCGAGAAGCAGAAGCTGGGGGGCCTGGCAGCGAATCAGTTTCTGACCATCGACGAGACGGCGGGTATTGTAGCGAAGTCGGGGCCGGGGAAGAACTGACGGAAGCCGATTCGCTATCATCAAGAATGCTCCAAAAGATCGGCCTCGCTGAAATCTTTTGGCTGGCGGCCGCGCTCCCCTTCCCGCTCGCAGCGCAAACCGTGTCAGTCACGACACAGCACAACGACACCAATCGTACCGGCAGCAATCTTAAAGAGCCGGTGCTCAACACGTCCAATGTGAACGCGGCGCAGTTCGGGAAGCTGTTTACGCGCGCCGTCGACGGTCACATCTACGCTCAACCCCTGTACGTCCCGAATGTCGCCATCGCCAATCAGGGCACGCACAATGTTGTTTACGCCGCCACCCAGCACAATAGCGTGTTTGCGTTCGACGCCGACCTTCCGGCCCTCGCCGCACCGTTATGGCAGGTTAACCTGGGCACGTCGCGGCCCGCCGGTTTCTCCACCCGTTACGGCATCGAGTCCGGAATTCAGGTGGAGATCGGAATCACCAGCACGCCCGTGATCGATACGGTCTCAAGTACCCTCTACGTGGTCGCCTACACCGAGGACAGCTCGTCCGGCCCTTATCATTACAGGCTTCATGCTCTCGATTTGGGGAGCGGTGCGGAGAAGTTTGGAGGCCCGGTCGAAATCCAGGCGAGCGTGCCCGGAACGGGCGACGGCAGCGTCAACGGCGCCATCGCCTTCGATCCGACGATGCACATGCAGCGCCCTTCCCTGCTCTTGGCAAACGGGAATGTCTACGTCGGGTTTGGGTCGTTTGCAGACACCGACCCGTACCACGGCTGGATCATGGCCTACAACGCCACTACGCTCGCCCAAGCCGCCGTCTTCAACGCCACGCCCGACGCTGGCGAGGGCGCGGTGTGGATGGCAGGACAGGGGTTGCTCGCCGACAGCAGTGGAAACCTCTACTTCATGGTGGCAAACGGCTCCACCACCGCGCAGACAGGCGGGAGTTCCTATGGCAATTCGTTCGTGAAGCTCAGCGGCTCCAACCTTGTTCCGCTCGATTGGTTCATGCCCTACAACGCGACGGTGCTTGCGAGTGAGGACCTCGACGTCGGCTCTTCGGGGCCCATCCTGATCCCAGGGACAAAATTGATTACTGGCGGGGGAAAGGAAGGCGTGCTCTATCTGATCGACACGACGAAGATGGGGCACTTCAACGCTAGCGGCGACACCCAGATTGTACAGAGCTTCCAGGCCAGCACCGACGAGATCTTCAATACGCCCATATTCTGGTATAACCCGCAAAACGATCGCTTGTTCCTGTGGCCCGATAATCAGGGCCTGAAAGCGTTCGCGTTTTCCAACGGTCTGTTCCAGACGACGCCGGTCCAGGAAAACGACTCCGTCAAACCGGCTCAGCCTGGGGGCACGCTGTCGCTATCGGCAAACGGAAGCCAGAGCGGGACGGCGATCCTCTGGGCCACGCACTCGACGGCCGGAAGCGCCGAGACGGTTGCCGAGCCGGGCGAGTTGCACGCTTACAACGCCGCCAATATAACGACCGAACTTTGGAATAGCCTGCAGAATCCCGCACGGGACAACACCGGGCTATACGGCAAATTCAATCCCCCGACGATCGTCAACGGCAAGGTATATCTCGGAACGTTTTCCGAGCAACTGGATGTCTATGGCCTTTTGCCGCTGCCTGTGCCGGGCGGCGAGACGCTTCTCACAACGCAGACACCCTCGCTCCCCAACTACACCAATGGCAACGCCTACGAGCAGGGGGTAAAATTCAAAGCGAGCGTAGCCGGGCAGGTCACGGCCATCCGCTACTGGAGGGCGGCAAGCGAGACCGGCACGCACACGGGCCACATCTGGTCGGGTGCGGGCAAATTGCTGGCCCGCGTAACGTTCACGAACGAAACCTCCTCCGGCTGGCAACAGGCGGTGCTGGCCACGCCGCTCTCCCTCGCGGCGCAAAGGCCTTATGTGGTTTCAGTGAACACGAATACGTTTGGCGCCGTGACCCACAACGCGCTGAAATCCTCAGTCGCCAACGGAGAAATCAGCACGATCGCCGACGGCAAGAACGGCGTCTATGGAACTCCGGGATCCTTCCCCACCAACTCCTACGACAACTCCAACTATTTTCGCGATGTGGTCTTTGAGCCGTCCGGTGGCCAGTCCGTGTTCACGAATCAATCGCCTGCCCTGACCGGGCAGAGCGACTCCACATCTTACGAATTGGGATTGAAGTTCACCTCCGACGAGCCGGGCAGCGTTACCGCGATCCGCTATTGGAAGGATGCGAGCGAGACCGGCACCCACACCGGTCACATTTGGGCCGCGAACGGCGGCGAACTCGGGAACGTGACGTTCATCGACGAGACAGCCTCGGGATGGCAGACCGCCTTCGTCACCACGCCGGTGGCGATTGCCGCCAACAGCACGTACACGGTCTCGGTGAACATCAATGGGTTTTACGTCGCCACCACCAACGCTCTCGGCAGTCCCATCACAAACGGCCCGCTCAGCACCGTGGCGGACGGCAATAACGGCGTCTTCGGAACCATCGGCACGTACCCGGCGGGTTCCAACCAGAACACCAACTACTTTCGCGACGTTGTGTTCGCGCCTTCGGGCGTCTGTTCGGTCACCACGGCGCCGGCCGGCCTGGCGGCTTCGCCAGGCAACGCGCAGGTGAGCCTCACATGGACCGGGGCAGCAGGCGCCATCAGCTACAACGTGGAGCGTTCAACCACCAGCGGCAGCGGTTACGCCACTATTGCGACCGGCGTCGGCTCGACCGGCTACACCGATACCAATAACGGGGCGGGCCTCACCAACGGAGTAACGTATTACTACGTGGTTACCGCCGAGAACCCGTGCGGTGCATCGAGCAACAGCAGCGAGGCCAGCGCCATGCCGGAATCTTCGTTCAACGGAACGAGCATCTTCACCACGCAAACGCCGGCGGGGTCGTACACAGACGGTCCCTATGAACTCGGAGTAAAGATCCAAGCAAGCCAGGCGGGGCAGATCGTCTCCGTTCGCTACTACAAGGATGCGGCGGAGACCGGCGTTCACACGGGCCACGTCTGGTCCGCTTCGGGAACCCTGCTCGCGACTGTGGCGTTCGGCAACGAGACCGGTTCCGGATGGCAGACCGCAAACCTCGCCAACCCGCTGCCGATCGCGGCCAACACCACTTACGTTTGTTCGGTGAACTCCAACACCGCGTACGGAGCTACCAATCAGGGCCTCGCCGCCTCTGTGAGCAATCCCCCGCTGAGCACGGTCGCCGACGGGGATAATGGGCTCTTCGGAAGCCCCGGAGCGTTCCCAACAAACTCGTATCAAAATTCGAACTACTTCCGGGATCTCGTGTTCCAGTGAGTAGCTTGAGGTGACCTCGGCGCGCCCGCTTCAGCGGCGATCCCGGATGAGGCAGGCGATTTCGTCGTGCTGAGGCGCCTGGCCACGCGCGTGGGCGAGAGCGATGCCTATGATGAGGTTGAAATCTCGAAACCGGTCTCTGCCTCCCGGACGTCGACGTCAAGTCAAGGGGCGTCTTGCCGGTGTTGGTCGCGCACCGCTTCGCGGCCATGCCTTCGATGCTTCGCTCATTATGCGCTTTGGGGAGTGCTGGCGCCATCCACCGATGATCGCAAGCCGCGGGCCGGGGGATACTGAAGAGCCGCACCACCCGGTCGCCTGTTACGATATTGTTCTCACGACAAGGAGCCAAACGGGATGGGTAGCATTCGAAGACTCGCAGCAGGAATCGCCTTTGCCGCGCTGCTATCGGCGCAGACCGCCGATGAACTGGTCAACAAGAACTTGACGGCCCACGGCGGCGTGGAGAAGCTCAAGGCGCTCCACTCGCTGCGCATGACCGGCAAAATGCAGCAGGGCAGCTTCGCGATACAAATCGGCCTGGACACCATGGCGCCGAATCTGCTGCGGCAGAACTTCACCGTGATGGGTATGACTGGGACCATGGCCTATGACGGCACGGCCGGCTGGCAAATCATGCCGTTCGCGGGCCGCAAGGATCCGGAGATGCTCGGGGAAGACGACCTGCGTGGCCTGCAGGACGAAGCCGATTTCTACGGCCACCTGGCGGACTACAAGGAAAAAGGCAACACCATCGAGTACCTGGGGCACGACACCGTCGATGGCGACGACGCCTACCGCTTGAAGGTGACGCTCAAGAACGGCGACATCATCTACTATTTCCTGGATCCGGAGACATTCCTCGAAATCCGCACGGAGTCGCAGCGATTCATCCACGGCTCGGTGCGCGAATCGTTCTCCGAAATGGGCTCCTACAAACTGGTCGACGGCGTCTATTTCCCGTTCGCGCTGGAGCAAGGCAGTCCGCGCAACCCGGGCGAGACCGGTAAGATCACCATCGATAAAATCGAAGCGAACGTCGCCATCGACCCGGCCGAGTTCAAGATGCCGTCGGCGCCATCCGCTTCATCGGGAAAGGAGAAACGGCCATGACGCGCCTGTGGGTTTTATCATTGCTGCTGGGCCCCGCGCTGCTGGCGCAGGCGCCCGTCCGGTACGATTCGGGAACCATTTCCGGCCTGCCGGCACGCAATATCGGCTCGGCGGAGATGAGCGGCCGTATCGCGGCGGTCACCGCCGTCAACGATAGCGGACGCCTGACCGTCTTCGCCGCATCCGCCAGTGGCGGCGTCTGGAAGTCCATCAACGGCGGCACCACGTTCAAGTCCGTGTTCGATCTTCCGGACGTGCAATCCATCGGAGCGGTGGTCATCGATCCCTCCAACCCGAAGATCGTGTGGGTGGGAACCGGTGAGAGCTGGGTACGCAACAGCGTTTCCATCGGCGATGGCGTCTACAAATCCAGCGATGGCGGCGAGAACTGGAAGAACGTGGGGCTCAAGGATTCCGAACACATCGCCAAAATTCTGATCGATCCCAAGGATGGCAACATCGTGTACGCTTGCGCCACGGGGCACCTGTGGGATGATAACGACGAACGCGGGGTTTACAAGACCAGCGATGGCGGCCAGACCTGGCGGAAGGTGCTGACGGGCGCCAACGGGTCGACCGGATGCGGCATGCTGTCGATGTCCGCGCAGGAGCCCAAGACCATCTACGCATCCATGTGGGATTTCCGGCGGCAAGCCTGGACCTTCCGCTCCGGCGGCCCCGGCAGCGGCCTGTTCAAGTCCATCGATGGCGGCGAGCATTGGACCGAACTTACGTCCGCCAATGCCAAGGGCTTGCCTGAGAAGCCTTATGGCCGCACCGCGCTGGCCGTGGCCCCCTCCAAGCCGCAGGTGGTCTACGCCACCTTCGAATCCAAGAGCAGCGCGCTCTACCGATCCGCCGACGGCGGCCAGAACTGGGCGCGCCTGGATGCCAGCCAATACCAGGTATGGCGACCCTTCTATTTCGCCAACCTGATCGTCGATCCCAAGGACGAAAACAAGGTGTTCAAAGTCGACGGACCCCTGTTGCTCAGCGTGAACGGCGGGCGCAGTTTCAGCGCGGTGGCGAACGCGCACGGCGACTTTCACGACATTTGGATCGATCCGGGGAATCCCAACACGATGTTCACCGGCGACGATGGCGGCCTGTGGCGCAGCCAGGACGGCGGCACGCGCTGGGAGCACCTGATGAACCTGCCGGTCTCGCAGTTCTACCACGTCAGCGCGGACAATCACGAGCCGTATCGCGTGTACGGAGGCTTGCAGGACAACAGTTGCTTCGTGGGCGATTCGTCCTATCCCGGCGGAGTGAGCAATGCGCGCTGGGAAAACATGTGCGGCGGCGATGGTTTTTGGATGTGGGAAGACCCTACCGAAGCGGCTTATATCTACGTCGAGACGCAAGGCGGGGAGGTGCAGCGGGTGAACCGCGTTACGCACGAGACCCGCAGCATCAAGCCTTACGCGCGATACGGCGAAAAGAAGCTGCGCTTCAACTGGAACGCGCCGCTGGTGCTCAGTCCGAATGAGAAGGGCACCATCTATATCGGCGCGCAGTTCGTGTTTCGCTCGCGCGACCAGGGTCAGTCCTGGGAGCGCATCTCGCCCGACTTGACCACCAACGATCCGGAGAAGCAGAAGCAGGAAGAATCCGGCGGCGTCACGGT
>OCTA010000698.1_pt1 | contig 30858 bp, 30 predicted proteins | sample 1538991 | NCBI WGS metagenome assembly OCTA01 (sample SAMEA3539302, study PRJEB22396) | soil metagenome | biome: tundra; feature: field; material: soil | place: USA | collected 2010-05 | depth 0.15 m | reverse complement strand
TGAAGAAGTGCTGGTAAAGGCGCTTGCCGAAGCGGTTGGACACCCACTGCTCGAATGTCTCCTCGCGGCCCTTGGGCTTGATCGCCGCCCACAGGTAGGAGAGCATGCAGCGCGTCAGCTCAACCGGGCCGAGCTGACGGATTACGTCCATGCCCTGGAGCGGGTACTCGAGGAACTTGTCGTTCCAGTAGATCCGGCTCTGGCGCGGGCGCTTGAGGAATTCCTCCTTCATGATCTCGTGCCAGAGCTCGTCGACCTCCTTGACCTTGGTGAAGAACCGATGCCCGCCGAGGTCGAAGCGGTAGCCGTCGCGCACCTCGGTTCGCGCCAGTCCACCGATCTGGTCGGTGGACTCCAGGACGGTCACCGGCTTGCCCGCCTTGGCCAGCAGGTAGCCCGCGGTCAGGCCGGCCGGGCCGGCCCCGAGCACGACGACGGGGTGTTCAGGAGTTATCTCGGCGTCACGGGCGGAGGCCTGGTCAGGGTTGGTCTCGGTCATCGTCTCGGTTCCTAGGAGGCCTTCTGGTAGAGCATCGCACTGTCGGCTACGCAGCAGGCACCGCGATAGTTGTGTGGCGCCCAGGCGACCGGTTTGAGCGTTCCGGCGGCGACGTCACTCGTCAGGATCGCTCCCCACTGAGCTGAGCGTCGCCGTACGAGTTGTGTCCACGGCGCATCCCAGTTCTGGGTGCCTTCGGTCAACGGGCGCACGTATAGCAGCTGCTGGCCGGGTTTGAGACTAGCAACCAGCGCCCCGAGCGTCGCCTGGGGGCCGGCGCGCCTGAGGCGCGCCAGCGCGTCGGACCAGTTCATATAGCTGGGATCAGACACCACGCCGGCCGTGTTGGCATAGCGCAGGCCGCCCGGCAGGTAGTACCACGCCAGCGTCGTCTGCTCGGGCTGTCCGACCACCACCAGATCGCTCTTGTGAAGCAACGGGCCGATCTCGCCGGCCACATCTTGCATGTCGCTCTTATACGAGGGCGCGAAGGAGGATGGATCGGCCAGAAACCCGATGCACAGCACGATCGCCACCATCCCGAGTACGCGCGCGCGAGCCGATGAGTAGGCGCCGAGCAGCAGCAGCGGCGCGACCACCGGCGCAAAGTACCTGGTGGCCCAAACCGGAGCGATCACCGAGGACACGCGGGCGAGCGCGAGCGCGGCGACTGGGAGGGCGATCAGGACCCACATCGCGGTGGCATCGGGTGTCCGGCGGTTGGATCGCGCCAACAGTGGCACTAAGCCGATGACGGCGGCCACCAGCAGCGTGACGTCGACGCGCTCGCCGCCGAGCAGAGTGCTGGGCACGGTCGCGCCGAGCAGCGGCGTGTAATGCCACCCAGCCGTGGCGTGCACCACCTGGTAGATGGTCGTCGGCAGCCACGGCAGGTACAGGATCGTGGCCGGGGCAAACGCGATCGCCGCATCGCGCAGGATCCCGCGGCGGTCATCGCTAGAGATGTAGACGGGCACGAGCGCGACCGCGGCGCCGAACCAGAACAGGACCGCGGCGACCTGGGTGTAGAGCATCGCCGTCAGCGAAATCGCAAGCAGCCACAGCCAGCGGCGCCGGCGGTAGACGAAGCCGTGGAGGAAGCCCGCCGTTGCCAGCAGGCCGAGCAGCACCATCAGCTCGTACATCTGCGTCTCCTGCGCGTAGCGCGTCAAGAACGCGCTGAAGGCGAACAGCGCCGCGGCCATGAACCCGGCTCGGCGTCCGAACAGGCTCTGACCGGTCCACATCGCCGCCGGGATCGTGACCAGGCCAAACAGCAGCGAGAGCGTGTGCGTGGCGCTCGCGCCCGAGCCGAAGGCGTCGATCCAGAAGTGCAGCAGCAGGTAGTACAAAGGCGAGGATCCGCCGCGGCGCAGGACGCCCGGCAGCTCGCTGAGCGAATGCGAGGCGATGCCGGTGGCGGTCGCCTCGTTGAACCACAGCTCCCCGCCGAGCGCCCGCGTTCGGAGGAACGCGGATACCGCCACCAACACCACCACAACGCCGGCGGCGCCGGCGCGTCGCGGCAGCCGCTCAAACCAGGCCGGGGGCCTCAGGTCGCGGATCGGCGGGACTTCGAGGAGCGAGGCGAGCGGGCGCCGAGGGGTGGCAGTGGTCATGTTCGATGGGGCTCGGGCGTTGGGCGTCGCGAGTTCGGAGTCGAGTCCGTGATTCCCGGATGCCTGCCCGGGCGATGCGGGCTGGTTAGGTGACCTTTTGATAGAGCATCGCGCTGTTGGCCACGCAGCACGCGCCCCGGTAGTTGTGTGGCGCCCAGGCGACCGGCTTCAGCATCCCGGCGGCGACATCACCGGTCAGGATCGCTCCCCACTGAGCTGAGCGTCGCCGTACGAGCTGCGTCCACGGCGCCTGCCAGTTCTGGGCGCCCTCGGTCAGCGGGCGCACGTACAGCAGCTGTTGGCCGGGTTTGAGGCTGGCCACCAGCGCCCCGAGCGTCGCCCGGGGGTTGGTGTCCTCCAGGCGCTTGAGCGCGTCGACCCAGTCCATGTAGCTGGGATGGGGCACCACGCCGGCGGTGTTGGCGAAGCGCAGACCGCCGGGCAGGTAGTACCAGGCCAACGGAGTCTGCTCGGGCTGTGCGACCACCACCAAATCGCTCCTATGAAGCAACGGGCCGATCTCCCCGGCCACGTCGCGCATGTCGCTCTTGTATTGCGGGGTATACGTCGAGGGGTTGGCCAGAAAGAGCACCGACAGGCCGATCGCCACCAACCCCAGCACCCGCGCGCGAGAGCATCCCCAGGCGACCAACAGCAGAATCGATCCGAGGACCGGCGCGAAGTAACGAGAGGCCCAGGCGGGGGTGATCTGCGACGAGATCCAGGCGAGCCCCAGGGTCGCGACCGGCAACGCGATCAGCGTCCACATCGTCGTCCACTCCCGGGTGCGGCGGTTGGCCCGGGTGAACAGCGGTCCGAGGCCGACCGCGGCGGCGAGCACCAGCGCCATCGTGATCCGGTCGCCGCCGAGCAGGTCACGCGAGATCTGGACCGGCGCCCCGAATCGCGGTGCGGAATCCCATGGCGCGGCGGTGTGGGCCACCTGGTAGAGCAGGTTGGGCACCCACGGCAGGTAGAGGATGCCCGCGACGGCGAACGTGATCACCGCGTCGCGCAGCAGGCGCGGCCGGTCATCGCTGGCCAGCAAAGTCGGGATCAGCGAAATCGCGGAGCCGGCGAAGAAGAACGTGCCCCACGAGTGCGTGTAGAGCATCAGCGTCAACATGGCTCCGAACAGGAACAGGAATCTGCGTCGGCGGTAGACAAAGCCCTGCAGGAAGCCCGCCGTGGCCAGCACCCCGAGCAGCCCCATCAACTCGTACATCCGTGTCTCCTGGGAGTAGGCCGTCAGCCAGGCGTTGAACGCGAACAGCAGCGCGGCCATGATCCCGGCCCGACGCCCGAACATGCTCCAGGCGGCCCACCCACCGGCTGGCACCGTCAGTACGCCGAACAGCAGCGACAGCGAGTGCGTGGCCGCCTCGGAGGAGCCGAAGAGGCTCATCCAGATGTGCAGCATCATGTAGTAGAGCGGCGGGTTGCCGTCGTGGCGCAGGACGCCGGGGATGGCGCTCAGGCTGTGCAGCGAGACGCCGGTGGTGATCGCCTCGTCCATCCAGAACTGGCCGCTGAGATAGCGCGACCGCATGAAGGCCGACAGCGCCATCAGAGCGACCAATCCACCCCCGATCCACAGCCACGCCGGTACGCGCTGGAGCCTGGCCGGCAGCCGGGGGCTGAACTCCGAGTGACCCGGCTGGGGGGCGGTGGCGCCCGACTGGGGGGCGGTTACGGTGGCCATCAGGTCCCGTGACTCGTGAGTGTCATCGTGTGGTCGAGGTTACCCGTGGCAATGTGTAAAGAGTCTGAACGGCCCGCTGTCACCGGCGTAGACGTAGTGAACGGTCGGCCAGCCATGGACGATCGGGAGCAGCGTCGCGTGACGGTTCGCGCGCGTCTGCATGATCACGTTCGGTGCCGGGCCCGGGTTCTCCACGGACTCCGGTGGCGCCTCGATCTGGAGCGTGTGGACGCCGAGCGTCCACGCGACCATCGGAACTTGGAAGCCCTCGGTCATCACGCTGCCGCAGCGCAGCAGCTTGGCGGCGCCTCCGTAGTCGGCAACCACCTGGGCCGCCCCCTCGCGCAAGCGCGCCTGGTACACGAGCGAGCGATGTGTACGTGAGATGGAGATCAGGTTGAATCCGACCCACGAGGGCACAAGCGCGAAAGCAGCCGCGACCAGCACCAGCGCCGTCCAGGAGCAGGCCTGCGTCAGCGCCGTGCCGGTGCTCTGGCGACTGCGCCGCAGCACGCGGCCGGCGATGCTGCCGAGCTCCAGCGCCGCCCAGCCCCAGGCCACGGCGCCGCAGACCTCCACCAAAGCCGAGCCGAGCACCAGATACCGGTTGTTGCCTGAGAACCCGATCTGGGTCATGGTCGCGATCACCACGAACCACATCAGCCCGGCGATGCCCGCGATCGCGGCCGCTGCCTGGGGCCGGGTCTGCGGAGTCCGCAGCGCCGCGGGACCCTCTCGGCGCCAACGGCGCCAAACCAGCGCCGCCACCACCCCGACCAGCGCTGCGGCGGCCAGCTTGATCCGCAGCAGGATCGTCGGCCAGGCGGCGTCGATGAGCTCTGAGAAGAACGGGCTCTTCGCAAACGCCAGGCTGTTGGATCGCGGGTGCTGGGCCCGGCTGACGCCGCGCAAGAAGTGGCCCGAGCCCCAGTATTCAGGCAGGAACCACAGGACCGGGATCAGCACGAACAGCGAGATCACGAGTCTGCGAGCTTCTGGATCCCGCCAGAACAACCACAGGCCATAGGGCCCCCAGAAGAGCCAGATCTCAGGGCGGTCCAGCGCGACCAGGAACCCGACCGCGAATGCCTGCCGGGGTCTGCCGTCCAGGTGGCGCTCCATCGCGATCAGCATCAACGCGGTGGCGAGTCCCTCCGAGTAGCCGAGCGCGTTATCCGATATGTAGCCGCCCGACAGGGCGAGCCCGAGCGCGGCGATCAACCCAGCCAGGAGCGCCGGGCCGAGCGCGGTCAGCCGGTCGGCGTTGGCCGGCGCGCGGGTGGAGTAGCTGCCGATCTGGCGCGTGAGGCGGAACGACAGCCGGAACACCATCGCCACCGCGGCGAACGCTCCGGCGCGCGCCACCACCAGCCAGAGATCGGGCTCGGCCTTGCCGAACAGTGCGAACACCGTGGTGAAGAGCATCGGCAAGGGCTTCCAGGACGGCCCGCCGGTCGTCTGCAGGTTGATGTGGACGATCTCCCGCCCCCACACGATCCACGCCCACGGGTCATAGCTCGGAGTGGACGGGATCAGCAGCGACACCGCCCCGACGATCAGCGCGACCAATATCAGCCCGTTGTAGAAGCGACCCGGGGGCAGCGACCAGCGCGACGCGGCCGGCGCCGCGCTCTCGGCGCGCCCGGGAGGCGCAGCCGTCGCCGGGAAGTCCGCCGTCGAGGCAGAGAGCATGTTGGCGAGCGGTCGTCGGGCCACGGTCTGGGAGCGCGCTAGCCCGAGACGCCTTGGGCGACGCAGTCTTCGACCTTCTGAAGTAACGCGTCGGAGGCCTGGTTGGGGTACAGCAGCGCGCTCCCGATGACCTCGGCGCCTTGGACCTGGCCGTTGATCTGGGCATACTGGGCGGCGCCCGGAGTCGGCTCGAAGGTCACGGTTGGGCCCGACGGGGCGGTCCCGATCTGCACGCCGGGCAAACTCTGGCCGGCGAGCGTACTCTGCAGGCGCCGTACCGGGATGTGCTCCTGTTGCAGGCACACGATGTGCTTCTTGCGGGGATCGTCGACTCCCTTGTGGTTGGTGGTGATCGCTTTCGTCGAGCCGGCGACGGGCTTCGCGGTGCTTCCACAGGCCGACAGCACCAGCGCGGCGATCCCCGCGGCGAGCGCGAGCTTCGCAGATGACATGTGGCCAGAGGGTAGAGGATGATCCACGCCGTGCTCGCGCTTGGCGCCCTCACCGGACCGCTGCCAAAGCTCGGTGTGGTGGTTGTGGCGCTGCTGGTGGCGCTGGCGCTGCTGGCCGGAGATGGCCGCGCGCGAGCGGGCGCGATGCTTGGAGCGCTGGTTCTCTCGCCGGTGCTGCTCCTGGGTGACATCTGGAACTCCCCCCAGCTGCGTCTAGTGCACCGTCATCCGCTGCCCGCGCTGCTCGGCGCGCTGATCGTCGTCGCCGCATTGGTGGGCGTGGCGGTCCTGATCCTCCGGCGCGGCTCGCTGCTGGGCCTGCTGGCGGTGGCTGCGCTTCCGTTCCGCGTCCCGATTCAGGCCGGTGGCACCACGTCGAACCTGCTCGTGCCCCTGTATCTGGTCGTGGCGGCCGGCTCTCTGGCCTACATCATCCGGGCGTTCGCCGGCGACCTTGTTCAATCCGATTGGCGATCTGCCGACCACGTGGCCAGCGCAGGCTGGATCGAGCGGCTGCTGGCTTTGTACGTCGTGCTCTACGCGCTGCAGTCGATCTATTCGCCGGATTTCGTTAAGGCGCTGCAGCAGATGGTGTTCTTCTACGTGCCGTTTGCCCTGCTGTACCGGTTGCTCTGCAGCCTGGACTGGACGCCGCGGCTGGTGCGCTCCTGCCTGCTGACGCTGGTGGGGCTGGCGATCGTGTTCTCGGCGATCGGCTTCGGCGAGTACGAGACCAAGACGATCATCCTCAACCCCAAGCTCGTCGTTGCCAACGACCTGCACACCTACTTCACGGTCAACTCGGTGTTCTTTGACCCGGACATCTTTGGGCGCTTCCTGTCGCTGGTGATGATCCTGCTCGCCACCCTGCTGCTCTATCCGATACCCCCGCGCGAGCAGCTGGCCGCCACCGTCGTCCTGGCCATCCTCTGGGGAGGCCTGGTGCTGACGCTGTCGCGCTCCAGCCTCGGAGCGTTGCTGGTAGGGCTCGGCGTGCTGGCGGCGCTGCGCTGGAAGCCCACGCGAGCGCTGGTGGCGGCGGTGGTGGTGGTGGCGCTCGGCGCCGCGGCGGTGGCGATCTCGCCCACGACATTCGGCCTCAACCAGGGGCTCAACAACGCGTCCAGCGGCCGCGGTGGCCTGGTCAGCGGCGGCATTGGGCTGTTCGGCGATCGTCCGGTGTGGGGCTACGGCTCAGGCTCGTTCGTCACCGAATACCGCGCTCACAACCCAAAGACCTACACCTCGCTGGCCGCCTCGCACACGATCCCGATCACGATCGCCGCCGAACAGGGACTGATCGGCGGCCTCGCCTACGTGGGGCTGGTGCTCGTGGCGCTGGTCGCGATGCTGCGCGGCGCTCGGGGAGATCCGCTGCGCTGCGCGATTGCCGCCGCGTTTGCGGCGCTGATCTTCCACACGATGTTGTACGCGGACTTCCTGGAGGATCCGACCACGTGGGCGCTGCTGGGCGTCGGGGTGGCCCTGGCGCGTGGCCCGCGGTCTGATCCGGCGGACCTGGCCTGGTCGGCTCGGCCACGGCAGCCTGCGCCAGGTTGAGCAGTAGCTCGTGCAGCTGACCGCGCTCGCCGGCGGTCAATGGCGCCAGCAGGTCGGCCTGCGCCTGGGGCCAGCTCGCTGACCAGCGTCTCGATGATCGTCGAGACGCTGGTCGCCCTGTTCGTACTCGGCGTGGCGATCGGCCTGCTGGCCATGATCTTGCTACCGCTGCCGTTTCTGCGCTGCATCGGTGTCGCCGGCATGCAGATTTCGTTGATCAGCGTGATCTGGCGATCACGCGGCTGCCGATCGTGCTGGTCCGGTTCGGAAACCGCCTGGACTGGCCCCACATTCGTGATGACGACAGGGCATCTGCTTCGTGAACCTCCTGGGCCGGGCTGGTCGTGCGACGGCGCTGCGTGGCTGCGCGTCGCGAGCCTTCGCTGCCACCGCGGGCGGCGACCGAGAACAGAGGCGCCTGACCGGGGACACGGGCGCCGCACTCTCCGTCTGCCGGTGCGGGGAAATCATCGGCCCGGACGCCCAAATTAGGGTGACACTGGCAGGCAATCCGGGTAGGATCGCCGTCTCCGTGACCTTGGGTTTCTTATGGTTGATGCTGGCGCTGAAGATTCCGCTTGCAGCGCTGATCTACATCGTCTGGTGGGCGATCAAGCAGGACCCTGACGACACCCAGTCCTCCGACGACGACGGGGGGGTCAAGCACCGGCGTCCGCACCCGCACCCGCCATTCCCGAGGCGTCCACGGCGCGGCCCCCACGGCGATCCCGCGCCGGCGCCGCCGGCGCGCATGCGGGGCGTCCGGGCCAGGGCGAGGACGCTCGGACACTGAGGGCCGGCGACGAAATCAGTCGCGAACCACGACCACCGCCACCGCTGCCACACTTGCAGCCGATGAGCAGTCGCGCGCGGACCAAGGATCCGGACGGCGAGCCGGCTTCCGGCGCGCGCCCCTCGTGCGTCCTGTCGGACGGGACGATCCTGGCCCTGGTGGCTCAGGAGCGGATCCGGATCGATCCCTGGGACCCGAGCCTCGTGCAGCCGGCCAGCGTCGATCTGCGTCTCGGCGACTCGTTCCGGGTGTTCCATAACCACCGTGCTTCGGCGATCGATCTGCGTGAGCCGCCGTCGGGGTTGACCGAGGAGGTAATCGTCGCGCCGGAGGATTCGTTCGTGATCCACCCGGGCGAGTTCTGCCTGGGGCGGACTCTGGAGTGGGTCGAGTTGCCCGACGACATCGTGGCTCGGATCGAGGGCAAGTCGAGCCTCGGTCGCCTGGGCCTGATCGTCCACGCGACGGCGGGCTTCTGCGATCCTGGCTGGAAGGGCACCCTGACGCTGGAGCTCAACAACCTGACCCGGATCCCGATCAAGCTCTACCCCGGTCTGGCGATCGCGCAGTTGTCGTTCATGGCCCTGGACCGGCCGGCGCTGCGCCCGTACGGGAGCCCCGAGCTGGGCAGCCATTACCAGGGTCAGCGCGCGGCCACCGAGAGCCGCTACCAAAGCGCGCCGGAATCGAGCCGGATCGGATAGGCTCGCGACCGTGATCTGGAGTCTGGTCGCCGCGGCGGAGCCCTCGAAGGTTCCGTTCTATATCGCCGGAGGTGTGCTGGCGCTGTGGGCCGTAGTGCTCTCCTGGCTCGGGCTGACCCAGCCTGACTTCCCGTTCGGTCAGCGCGGCCAGCGCGGCGTGATGTCGATCAGTCTCGTGCTGGTTGTGATCGCGGTCGGCACCGCGATCGGAACCAGTTAGCGCCCTGCGGGCGGGTCCGAGGCGTCCTGACCCCGCCACGCGGCCGCCCGATTGGCGAATCCCGGCACTAGCCGCGCGCTGCGGTTTGATCGGCCAAACCTGGGTACTACAGTCCAGGGTGGTCGTCCTGCTCGCCCTCGGGCTGGATGATGGACCCCGGCAACCGCGCAACAGGAGTGCTATGACCACCGAGACCAGCCAACAATCGGATGGCGCCGGCGTGATGACGTACAGCGACTCGCTGACGATCACCGACAACCGCACCGGCAAGCAGTACGAGGTACCGATCCAGGACGGCACGATCCGGGCCACCGAGTTGCGCAAGATCAAGACTGCCGAGGATGACTTCGGGCTGATGACCTACGACCCGGCCTACATGGCCACCGCGTCGTGCCGGTCGGCGATCACCTTCATCGACGGCGACAAGGGAATCCTGGAGTACCGCGGCTATCCGATCGAGCAGCTCGCCGAGCACTCGTCCTACCTTGAGGTGGCATATCTCCTGATCCACGGCAAGCTGCCGAGCCAGAGCGAGCTCGACGACTGGGATCAGCAGATCACGATCCACACGTTCGTGCACGAGAACGTCAAGGAGTTCATGCAGGGCTTCCGCTACGACGCCCACCCGATGGGGATGCTGCTGGCCTCCGTCGGTGCGCTCTCGACCTTTTATCCGGAGGCATCGGCGATCAAGGACCAGGAGGCGCGCTACATCCAGGTGATCCGCCTGCTGGCCAAGATGCCGACGTTGGCGGCGTTCTCCTATCGCCATAACCGGGGCATGCCCTACGTCTATCCGGACAATGACCTCAGCTACCCGGGCAACTTCCTGTCGATGATCTACAAGGTCGCCGAGCTGAAGTACGAGCCTGACCCGCGTCTGGAGCATGCGCTCGACGTGCTGTTCATCCTGCACGCCGATCACGAGCAGAACTGCTCCACCAGCGCCGTGCGCAGCGTAGGCTCCTCGCAGGTCGACCCCTACTCATCGGTGGCGGCGGGCGTGGCGGCCCTGTACGGACCGCTGCACGGCGGCGCCAACGAGGCGGTCCTGCGGATGCTGCGCCGGATCGATACCAAGGAGAACATCCCTGACTTCATCCAGGGCGTCAAGGACGGCAACGAGCGCCTGATGGGCTTCGGCCACCGGGTCTATAAGAACTTCGACCCACGGGCGAAGATCATCAAGCAAGCGGTCGACGAGGTCTTTGAGGTGACGGGCAAGAACCCGCTGCTACAGATCGCCACCGAACTCGAGCAGATCGCGCTCAACGACGACTACTTCGTCTCCCGCAAGCTCTATCCCAACGTCGACTTCTATTCGGGTCTGATCTACGAGGCGCTTGGGATGCCGGTGGAGATGTTCCCGGTGTTGTTCGCGATCGGGCGTACCAGCGGCTGGATCGCCCAGTGGCTGGAGATGATCGACGACGACGAGCAGAAGATCGCGCGCCCGCGTCAGATCTACACCGGCGAGCGCGGGCTCGACTACACCCCGATCGACAAGCGCTAGAGCCCGATAGGGTGCCCGTCAGCCCTGTGTGCCGGCGGGCGTCCAGCCCTGGGCAGGCTGTGACGGCGGGCACACTCGCCCGCCACGTTGTCGCCTACGTTGTAGACATGGACAAGGTGTGCGTACGGGACGGTACGGAGCTGAGCATTCGACCGATCCGGCCCGACGACGGAGCGCGGCTTCAGGCAGCCCATCTGCGTCTATCGCCGGAGGCCCAGTACCGGCGCTTTCTCGGTCCCAAGCGGCAGCTGAGCGCCGCCGACGCCCGTTATCTGGCCGAGGTCGACGGACATGACCACTATGCGCTCGTGGCGGCGCCCACCGATGATCCGGATTCGATCGTCGCGGTGGCTAGGTTCGTGCGCCTGGGCGAGGGCTCCCGCTCGGCCGAGTTTGCGATCGTGGTCGGCGATCAGCTTCACGGACAGGGCCTGGCCACCGAGCTGGTGGCGCGACTGGCCGACGCGGCGCGCAGCCGCGGCGTCGATAGGTTTCGCGCCACGATGCTGGCCGACAACGTGGCCGCGCGCCGGCTGCTCTGGCGACTGTCGCAGGGAAAGATGCGCACCCAGGAGCAGGGATCGACCTCCGAAGTGGAGATCGAGCTCCCGCGCCGCCGCGGCCGTGCGATCATCACGGCGTGCCATGGCGCCTCACGGTTCGGGTCGGCCCGCGGGTCCAGCGGAGCCGCTTTGAATGCCTCGAGGAGGCCCTGGAGGCGCTCGAACGGCGGTCGGGCGAGCTGGCGCGAGAGGCGCCGGGCGACGCGCTCGACGTGAAGTTCAAACGATTTGAGCCAATCGAGCGCGTGGCGGCGCGAATCGAACTGGCGGGGCCACAGCGACTGTTGCCCAACGTGCGAGGCGGCCTGGACGTGCGCGGCGACGGCTCCACCGAGGCTTACATGGGCCGCGTCAGGCGCCAGGTGATCGAGCGACGGCCGGGCGAGGACGCCGGCTCGGCTTTGCGTCGCCGGTTGCAGTCCTAGGTCGGCGCCACATCCGCGGGCGCTTCGTGCCGCGTTGGGGCGCGGGCGGGGGTTGAGGCGCCGGCGACGCGAGCACAGCGGGGCGGATGCCCACGCCGCACCTGTTTCCCCCGGGCGCCCCGAGCCGCTGTCCGGTGCCCTCGGGAGCTGTGGGCTGGAAGCGTCGCATAGGAATAGCGAGGCAAATCGCCCACACCCTCTCGGCTAACCGGCCTCCAGGACCAGTGTCGCTCCGTAGCGGCGCAGCCACCGCGTCTGCTCGCGGTAGTCGGGGCAGCGCTGGGCCAGCAGCGCCCAGAACCGGGGCGAATGGTCCATCACATCCAGGTGGCAGACCTCGTGCCAGACGACGTAGTTGAGCACCGGCTCGGGCGCCAGCAGCAGCCGCCAGTTAAAGCTCATCGCGCCGCCGCGTGAGCAGCTCGCCCAGCGGGTGCGCTGCCCGCGGATCGTCAGGCGCGAGTAGGAGCTACCGGCCATTGCACAGGCCTGGTCCAGGCGCGGGGCGATCTCCTGGCGCGCAGCCCGGCGATACCACCGCTCCAAGGCCGGGACGTACGTGGCGCTGTCGGGCGCCAGCAGCTCGTCGCCGCGCCGGTGCACCCGCGTGCGCCCGCGTTGGTGGCGGACCTGCAGCAGCTGGCCCAGGTAGGGCACGCCGGCGCCGCGTTGTGCCACCACCGCCTGGTCTCGGGCGAGTTCCCGGACGCGGCGGTCGATCCACGGCCGCAGCTCCCGGATCGCGGCGGCGGCCTCCCGTTGGGCGGCCCGGCGCGGGAGCACCACCTCCACCCCGCGGGCCGCGTCGACGGTTACCCGCACGCGCCGCGCACGGTCAGAGCGACGCACGCTGTAGGCGATCTCTTCCACAACGCGACAGAGTACGGTCCGATGCCGACATGCCCGCGATCCCGGAACTCATCCAGCCGCTGCGAGATGACGAGGTGGAGGTCCGCTTTGCCGCCGAGCGTGACATTCCGGAGATCCTGATCGCCTATCAGCAGGACCCCTCACTGCACGTCCGGCTCGGGGTCGCGCGTCCTCCCAGCGGCGCCGAGCTCGGGCGCCGGATGGAGCATGCCGCTGACGAGCGTGCCTCTGGAAGCGGTGTCTGGTTGACGATCCTCGAGTCCGGCGGCCAAGATTGCTGCGGTCAGATCGACGTACACGCGATTGACTCGGTCCATGCCCGGGCTGAGCTTGGAATGTGGATCACGCCGGCGGCGCGCGGCCGCGGACTTGGCAGGCGCGCGCTCGGCCTCGCGGCCCGCTGGCTGCTGACCGCGTGTGGTCTGGAGCGTGTCGAGATCTTCACCGAGCCCGACAATCAGGCGATGATCGCCGCCGCTCGGGGCGCGGGATTCGTATCCGAGGGGATCCTCCGCGCCTATACGCTCGAGCGAGGGACGCGCGTGGACAATGCCGTGATGTCGCTGATCGAGAGCGATCTGGGACCGTCATGAAACGCTGGCGCGTCAAGCTCCCCGCCGGGGTCAGGCCGCCGTTTGAGGTCTACGTCAACGGCGTCCGCCAGGAGCTGGGGACCGACTACCAGGTGTCGGCCGGCGAGCTGGTGTTCGACCGTGAGCTCGTGAACCAGAAGCTCGGCGCGCGAGCCTGGATGCTGGGCTTCTGGGGCATCGGGACCTACAAGCGCAACGACGAGGTCGACGTGCGCTACGAGCTCGACGGCCAGCCGATGGTCGCCCACGCGCTGGCGATCATCCCTCCGTCCTGACCACCTCGCGGTTGACCCAGGGGCGCTGCAGCTTCAGCGCTGACAGGATCGCGCGGGTGGCGTGTGAGCGGTTCAGCGTGTAGAAGTGGATTCCGGGCGCGCCGCGGGCCAGCAGCTCGGCGCACTGCAGGGTCGCATAGGAGACGCCGAGTTGAAGCACGGCGTCGGCGTCGTGCGAGCGCCACTCGAGAGCCTCGCGCAGCGCCTGCGGAATCGTCGCGCCGCACATGCCGGTGATGGTCTTGATCTGGCGCAGGTCGGTGATCGGCATCACCCCGGGGAGGATCGGGACCTCTATGCCCGCCCCCCTGGCCTCCTCGACGAAGCGGAAGTAATGGTCATTGTCGAAGAACAGCTGCGTGATCAGGAGCGACACGCCCGCTGCAATCTTCTCCTTGAGGAAGCGCAGGTCGTGCGCCAGGTCCGGGGCCTCCGGGTGGACCTCGGGAAAGCACGCTCCGCCGATGCACACGTCGTAGTCGGCACGGATCAACCCCGCGAGCTCGGTCGAGTAGCTCAGGCCTCCGGGGTGGGGCTTCCAGTCGCTCTCGCCGCGGGGCGGATCGCCGCGCAGGGCGAGAACGTTCTCGATCCCCGCCTGGCTCATGTCGTCGAGGATCGCCCCGAGCTCCTCGCGGGTCGAGCCGACGCAGCTCAGGTGAGCCATCGCCTCGATCCCGAGCTCCTGCTTGATCCACTTGGTCAGCTCCAGGGTGCGGGTGCGCGAGCTCCCGCCGGCGCCATAGGTGACCGAGACGAAGTCGGGCTCGAGCTGCCGCAGCGACTCCAGTGCCAGCCCGAGGACACGTTCGCCCGCGTCGCTCTTGGGTGGGAAGAACTCGAACGAGAAGACGGGGTCGCCGGCCTCGGCGATGATCTGATCGATGCGCATTTACGCAGGCTACCAACCTTGACAAGATCGTGGCAAGGTTACGGTCCCGGCTCAGGTAGCGACCCACTCCTCGACACCGTCGCGCGACTCGCTGCGCACCCGCCCCGCGCGCTCCAGGTGAGTCAGGTAGCACAGCGTCTGGGCCAGGAACCAGTTCGCGTTTGACTCGGTCAGCGGCTCGCCGTAGACGCTCGGGGTGATCTCCACCGCGGTCCGAGGCTCTCCCGCCAGCGCCGCCAGTACGGCGTCCAGGCGCTCGCGCACGAGCGTGCGGTTGCCCTCCACGTGACCGTGGACGTCGACAAATGGTCGTCCGTGCCCGGACAGCGCAAGTCGGGCGTCAAGCCCGTCGACCAGGTCCAGAGAGCTGAGAAACTCACCCGCCGGATCCGGGGTCCAGCCGTAGTCGTAGTAGATCGAGATCCGCCCCAGCAGGTGATCGCCGGAGATCAGCAGCCGCTGCTGGGCCTGAAACAGGCACACATGCGAAGGCGCGTGCCCGGGCGTCTCGTGGACCGTCCAGGGTCCCAGGTCGGTCTCGATCACGACCCCCGGTACCAGCTCATGGTCGGGCTCGATCACCTGTGCGATGCCTGAGCGGAACTCCTTGGCGCGCTTGGCGTAGCGGCCCAGCGCTTGCGCCGAGACGCCGCTCTGGCGTGCGACCTCCAGCCGCCGGGCGAGCGCCGCCTCCGGGTCAGAGGCCGAGCGGGTGGCGTGCTCGTGGCGTGGATGCATCCACAGCGGCGCCCCGGAGCGCTCACGGATCGGCGCTGCCTGGCCCCAGTGATCGCTGTGGGCGTGAGTGACGACGATCTGGCGGACGTCCTCCAGGCGCAGGTTGACCTGGTGCAGAGCCCGCTCCAGCTGGGCCAGCGATCCCGGTTCGTGCATGCCGGTATCGACCAGCACAATTCCGGGGCCCGCAGCAATCGCCCAGGCGTTGCAATGCGGGACGCCGGGCCACGGCAGGGGCAGTCGCAGCCGCCAGAGACTCGGCAGCACCTTCTCCCCGCGTCCGAGCTCGCGTTGTCGCGCCACGGGACGCACGATATTGACGGCGCGTAGACTGCGGCGTCTCGATGGCCAGTAGCACCGAGATCGCAAGGCGGTACTTCGCCGCGTTGGCGGCGCACGACCTCGATGCCGCGGCGGCGTGCTGGGCCCAGGGCGCGATCGATCGCCTGGTGGGACAGCAGGTTCTGGTCGCCCCGGACCAGATCAAGGAGTACTTCGGGGCGCTGTTCGCCGCCTTTCCGGACTTTGAGCTGGAGGTCCTGGGGACGACCACTTACCGCAGTCGTACCGTGGTCACGTGGCGCGCCCGGGGAACCTTCGCCGGACCCGGTTGCCTTCAGGGCTTTGAGCCCAATGGCGCGCGGATCGCGATCGAGGGCTGTGACGTGGTTTGGGTCTCCGACGAGCTGATTTCGCACAACGACGCCTACCTGGACAGCGGCGACATCGCCCGCCAGCTGGGGCTGCTACCGGCCGCGGGCTCGGCCGCCGAGGCGCGGCTGGCCAGGCTCGCCAACGTTCGCACGCGGATCGTGCGGCGTGTCCGTGGGACTGAGCCGCTTCCGATCGCCGACGGCGTGTGGATCGTGCGCGGCGGCTTCCCGTTCAAGACGATGAACGTTTATCTGATCGAGGACCAGGACGGCGTGACCGTGTTCGACGCCGGGATCAGCGGTATGACGAGCGCGATCGCCTTGGGCGCCGCGCGGCTGGGCGGCATCCGGCGGATCGTGCTCGGCCACGTCGACGCCGACCACCGCGGTGCGGCCCCCGGCCTCGGTGCACCCGTCTACTGCCATCCTGCCGAGGCGACGGCGGCCGTTTCGGCTTCGGCCTTCCGTGACTACTGGGACATGTCCAAGCTCCAACCACACGGCCGGCTACTGCTCAGCCGCCTGCTCCCGGTATGGGACGGCGGCGCGCTGCAGCTGGCCGGAACCGTGGAGGAGGGGGAGACGATCGCCGGCTTTGAAGTGGTCCACCTCCCCGGCCACGCTCCCGGGCTGATCGGCCTGTTCCGGGCACGCGACCGCCTGGCGCTGGTATCTGACTGCATCTACACGCTTGATCCCCAAACCGGTCACAAAGGCCCTGCGCGGGTACCCCACCCGGCGTTCAACTTGGATACCGAGCAAGCCCGCGGCTCGATTGCCAAGCTTGCCGACCTCGATCCGTCGACAGTGTGGGCGGGGCACGCCGATCCGGTCACCGGCGACGTGCGCAGCCAGTTGCAGACGGCCACTTCGCCGAGTCACTAGATCGGTGGGCCGCCGCAACCGTCAGCGGACCAAACTGACCGCGCCGACCAGCGAATACAGCGACAGGGAGGGCAACACGCTGGCTCTGCGCGGCTCGCTCACCCCCAAGGCGCGGCAGGAGTACGCAGCGGTGCTGGCCGGTGGGCTTGACCGTGAGGACGCGTGGCAGCGCGCGCTGGAGTTGCTGTTCGAGCGGCTGGCGGTCTCGTGGACGATCGCCGGGCTCCAGACCGACCGCCAGAAGGAGCTGCTGCGGCGCTACCGGATTGCGACCAGCGCCGAGCGGCAATTCGTCCGCGATGCGCTGCGCGAGCACCTGGCGGAGAACTTCCCGGATCTGCAGGCGCCGTGAGCCTGCACTCGGGGTCCGACCCCGACGCGCAAGCCGCGCTGTCGCACGCGGGGCCTCACCCCGACGCGTTCGCTGCGCTGTCGCACGCGGGGCCTCACCCCGACGCGTTCGCTGCGCTGTCGCACTCGGGGCCTCACCCCGACGCGTTCGCTGCGCTGCTGTGCGACTGGTGCCTGGAGGTGGGTCCCGGCCAGCGCGTGCTGATCGAATCCACCACCCTTGCGCAGTGCCTGTCGCTTGCGCTCCACCGGGCGGTGCTGCAACGTGACGCCTGGCCGTTCGTGCGCCTGACGCCGCCTTCGCTGGCCGGCGAGATCTACCGCTACGGCGGCGAACGCCACCGCAGCGAGTCGCCGCCGGTGGAGCTGGCCCTGCTGGAAGGGATCGACTCGCTGGTGCGGATCGACGCGCCCGCCAACGCCAACGCGCTGGCCGACGTCGATCCCAGTCTGATCGCGCGCGTCGCCCGCGCGCGCAAGCCGTTGGCCGAGCTCTCGCTCTCCCGTCGCTGGTGCGGGACGCTGCTCCCCACGCCGGCGCTGGCCCAGCTGGCCGGCATGGCCGAGGGCCAGTACGCCGCGTTCGTAACCCGGGCCCTGTTCCTTGACCGCCCGGACCCGATCCAGGCCTGGCGTGAGCTCAGCGCCGCGCAGGCCCAGCTGATCGACCGGCTCGCCTCGGCACGGCGGATCCGGATCGAGGCCGAGGGGACCGACATCAGCCTCGGCGTGGAGGGCCGCACCTGGGTCAACTCCGACGGCCGGCGCAACATGCCCAGCGGAGAGGTGTTCACCGGCCCGCTGGAGAACTCCGCCAACGGCACGATCCGCTTCACCGTGCCGACCGGCCCGCGAGGGGTGAGGGTCAGCGGCGTTGAGCTCACGTTCCGTGACGGCGTCGTGGTGGCGGCTCGCGCCGAGCACGGCGAGGCCTACCTCCGCGCGGCGCTGGACACAGACGCCGGCGCGCGAACCCTCGGCGAGCTGGGGATCGGAACCAACGCCGGGATCGATCGCCCGACCGGCTACATCATGCTCGACGAGAAGATCGCCGGCACCGTTCATCTGGCGCTGGGACGTTCCTATCCGGAGACCGGCGGACGCAACGCGTCGGCGCTGCACTGGGACCTGATCTGCGACCTGCGCCAGGGCGGAAGGCTGAGCGCCGACGGCGACGTCGTGAGCGCCGATGGCGTGAGCGCCGGGTGATCCGGGGCGGGCACCGACCCGCGGACACCTGGCCTTAAGCAGAACGGAGGGCACGGTCGGGTAGCGTCTGCGGTTGATGCGTCGCACCAAGATCGTCGCCACCATCGGCCCGGCCTCGCGCGATCCGAATACGCTCGCCCGGATGGTGCAGGCCGGCATGGACGTGGCTCGGCTGAACTTCTCCCACGGTAATCGCGAGATCCACGCCGAGAACGCTGCGCGCATCCGCGCCGCCGCTGCGCAAGTCGGCCGCCAGGTGGCGATCCTGCAGGACCTCCCCGGACCGAAGCTCAGGATCGGCGCGCTGAAGGACGACATCGCCGAGCTCAAGCCCGGTGAGACGCTGGTGCTCAGCTGTGGCTCCAGCGAGGTCGGCCACGGCCAGCGGATGTCGATCAGCTGGGCTGGTCTCGCCCACGCGGTCGATCCCCAGGACGTGATCTACCTCGCCGACGGGGCGATCCGCTTGCGAGTCCAGGCGGTGCGGGTCGGCGACGGCGAAATCGAGACGGCGGTCGAGATCGGCGGCTCGGTCGCCTCCCGCCAGGGCCTGAACATCCCCGGGTCCACGCGCGGGCTACCGGCGGTCCCCGAGGAGGATCTCGACATGCTCCGCTTCGGCGAGTCGATCGGCGTCGATGTCGTCGCGCTCTCATTCGTCCGCACGGCCGAGGATGTCGAAACCGTTCGCCGCCACACCCGTCTGCCGCTGATCGCCAAGATCGAAAAGCCCCAAGCGGTGGACGAGGCCGAGGCCATTATCCACGCGGCGGATTGCGTGATGGTCGCGCGCGGCGATCTCGGCATCGAACTGCCGATCGAGGACGTGCCGATGGTCCAGAAGCGGCTGTTGCGCATCGCCGGGCAGTTGGCCCGGCCGTCGATTACCGCTACCCAGATGCTCGATTCGATGGTTTCCTCATCGCGTCCAACCCGCGCCGAGGTCGCCGACGTGGCCAACGCGATCCTTGACGGCACCGACGCGGTGATGCTCTCCCAGGAGACCGCGATCGGCGCCTATCCGGTCGAGGCGATCGAGATGATGGCCGCGGTCGCGTGCCGGACCGAGCGCGAACTACCGTTCCGCGAATGGACCGAGAACCGCGTCAACCGCGATTCCCGTGACCCCGCCTACACGGTCGCCCACAGCGCCTGTACGGCGGCGCGCGAGCTGGGGCTCGCTGCGCTGGTGGTGCCCACGCTGTCGGGCCGCTCGGCGCGCTTGGTCTCCGCTCACCGGCCGCCGGTCCCGATCTACGCGCTGTCCCCGGGTAAGGAGACGGTGCGCCGTTGCAGCCTGATGTGGGGTGTGCAGGCGGCCTTGATGCGCCGCCACGAGATCACCGAGGCGCTGATCGCCGACGCCGCCCGCCGGGTCGTCGAGCTCGGCTGGGTCAAGTCCGGCGACCGGGTCGGGATCACGGCCGGGCTCCCCAGCGGCAAGCCCGGCACCACCAGCCTCGTCCAGGTCCAGTCCGTCTAACGGAGTTGCTGTGGTCATAACGTCTGCGTTTCGGGCGTCCGCTCCCGGAGCAAGAGGCGCGGCTTGGGCGTCTGGCCCCCGCCGTGCTCGCGTCGCCTGGGCCCAGCCCAACCTCACGCGCCCAGCGCGGCACGAGCGGGGGTAGAAGTCAAGCCGCAGCCCACGCGTAGAACTTGGCCTCTTGGCGGCCGAGTTCGGTCTCCGGCGGGTCGCCGTAGAGCCACTCGCGGGCGATCCGGTGGAAGTTGCCGCGCGCGTGCAGCTGGGAGATCACCGCCAGCGTCAGCACCTCCATCCGGCGCCCGAAGATGTGGTCGGGCGGCGCGGACTCGTGGCGAAGCTGGCCAAAGTACTCCGAGCGCGGATCGCTCATGTCGATCAGGACCTGGGTCGCGTACTCCGGGGTCAGCTCGCCGTATTGATCGACGGTGTACCAGGCGGTGGCGGCGCGGAAGTGCTCCAGCACCTTGTTTGGATCGAACTTCTCCGGCTCAGGGAAGAAGCCGACCTCGGTACCGAGCCGCATGATCGTCTCGGTGTCGCCGTCGATCACCGCGCGCGCAACCGCGATCTCCAGCGCCAGCGCTCCCGGTGGCATCCGCTTGAACAGCCCGAAGTCGAAGAACGCCATCCGGCCGTCGTCGAGCAGCATCGAGTTGCCGGGGTGGGGATCTCCGGAGAACTGACCGTGTCGGTACAGGCAGCCGAAGTAGAACCGGAACAGCATCTCGCCGATCCGGTCGCGGTCGTCCTGGGGATAGCGCTTGAGCTTCTCAAAGCCGGTACCGCTCACGAACTCGCTGACCATCACTCGCTCACGGGAGAGCGAGGTGACGACCTCAGGGATGACGATGAACGGATGACCACGGAAGATCCGTGACAGCGCGCGCTGGTTCTGGGCCTCGAGTTCGTAGTCGAGCTCCTCCTGGATCCTTGAGCGAATCTCGGCGCCGATCGCCTTGGGATCCATCCCCGGCGCGATCCGCTTGGCCAGGCGCAGGATCAGCCCCAGGTTCTGCATATCCGCGCGCACCGCGGCAGCGACCCCCGGGTACTGCACCTTGACCGCGACCGGTCGTCCGCCCGGCAGCGTGGCCCGGTAGACCTGGCCGATCGAGGCGGCGGCGATCGGCGTCTGGTCAAAGTCCTCGAACACCTCGGCGAGCGGGTCGTCGAGTTCCTCCTCGATCACCTTGCGCATGTCCTTGAAGGTCACGGTCGGCGCCGCGTCGCGCAGCTCGGCCAGCTTGAGCTGGAACTCCTCCCGGTACTCCTCGGGCACCAGGCCGACGTCGAGGAACGACATCACCTGGCCGATCTTCATCGCGGCACCCTTCATCGAGCCCAGCGCGGTGACGATCTGCTCGGCCGCCTCGACATGACGACGTTCGAGCGCCGCCGAGCGCCCGTCCTTTGACCGTGTCACGTTCGCCGCCCGTGTACCAGCCTGGCGGATCGCCTGTCCCGCAGCCAATCCCCCGATCTTGGCCGTTCGCCCCACGCGGGAGGTGGGGATCTTCTCGTTCGCCACTGCTAGCCGATTCTACGCTGCGGTTCGCTGCACCTGAGAGCCCGGGACGATGTCGTCCGAGCCATCGGGCCAGCGCACCCAGGCCTTATGGCCCCCGTCGTAGTCGGCGCCGAGCAGGATCAGCGTCGCCGGCTCCCCGAACGCGGTGCAGGGCTCGTCACCCTGAGGATCCAGCCCGCGCCAGATCCGCACGAACGCGTTGCGCGCGAGCTCGTCGCCGACCGTGGTCGGATCGGTGTGCCCGGGATGGATCCGTGTCTGCGGCGCCAGGGTCAGCAGCGTCTCCATGATCGAGGCCTTCAGATCGGCGTAGCTGGTGGAGCCGGGGGCGCGCACCCCCCCGACGGAGCCCTTGAACAGCGTGTCGCCGGTGAACACGTCGCTGCCGTCGATCAGCAGCGAAAGCATCCCGGCGGTGTGGCCGGGGGTGTGCAGCGGTTCGATCGTGAGCGCGCCGGACTCGATCTTCTGCCCCGGTTCCATCGTGCCGGTGGCGCCGCTGACGAGCTCCCGCTCAAGCGGATGGATCAGCACCGGCGTTCCCGGGTAGCGCTCCAGGACCGCGTCGAGCTCGGCCACGTGATCGTGGTGGTGGTGGGTCAGCAGCACGTGGGTCAGCGTGAACTGCCCCCGGTGCAGGAACTCCAGCAGCGGCGCGACCGGTCCCCCGGCGTCGATCATCACGGCGTGGCCGCCGAGCTCGTCGGCGACGACGTAGGTGTTGGACAGCCACTGGTCGCTCATCGAGCGTTCGACGATCATGTTCCAGAGCGTATCGGGGTAGGCTTGCTGCAGACATGAGCCTGATCCACACCTGCTATCGGATTCTTGAGATCGACCGCTCGGTGAAGTTCTACGAGGCGCTCGGATTCGAGGAGAAGGGCCGACACCCGATCCGTGACGAGGCGATCAACGTCTTCATGGGCCTGCCTGAGGACGGTTCCAATCCCCGCTTGGAGCTGACCTACAACATCGGCCACGACCAGCCCTACGAGATTGGCACCGGCTACGGGCACGTCGCGATCACCACGCCCGATCTCGACCAGGCCCTGCAGCGGCTGGCCGGGCAGGGGATCGAACCCGAGAAGCCGCCCTATACGGTCCGCGACGGTGGCTCGCGGCTGTGCTTCGTCCGCGATCCGGACGGCTACCGGATCGAACTGATCGAGCGCGACTGAGCTGGGGCCGGGTACGTCATGGTCGACAGCGCGACGATGGGCAAACTGCTTCAGCGCTTCGCCCAGGGCGTCGCGGCCCACGATCGTGAGAACCCAGAGCACCACACCTGGGGGATCGGGATGGCCCACTTCGATATCGAGCGGCTCGGATTCGACGAGGGCGAGGAGATTCTGCCCGGAATCGTGCTGCAGTCAGACGGCGGCGAGACCGGCAACTTCAGGATCCTGTGCGACGGCGACCACGGCACGGGCGTGGAAGAGGAAGAGGAAGAAGTCCTCGACGCGGTGGCCTCAGACGAGATCGCGGTGCCCGTCCACTCCCCGGGCGCACCGCCTCCGGTCCGACCGCCGCTGTAGCGGCTAGCCAGACCCCGTGCCGGAATGCCGGCCCGCGCGTGCGCCCGGCGAGTTAGCTAGGTAAGACCCGGTGCCGGAATGCCGGCCCGCGCCGCCACCCGCTCCGCCAGCCACTGCACGGTCGGGCAGCGCAGCCCATTGCGCGCGCCCGCGCGCAGGACCGCGCCGGCGATCGCGTCGAGCTCGGGCTCGCGTCCGGAGGCGATGTCGCGCTGCATCGAGGAGCCCAGCTCCGCGTGAGCCTGCTCGAGCTCCGCCAGTGTGTCGCCGGCCCGCAGCCGGGCTCCGTCGGCATTGGCGACGGCGACCGTCTCGGCAATCGCGCCGTCGAGCGCCGAGCGCCAGCGCGGGTCGCTGCGGACAAAGCCGATCGGGCGATCGCTGGCGCTGGTGGTCAGCGCGAGCGCATTCAACCGCGCGAGCTTTGACCACAGCACCTGGCGCTCGTTGGTGCCGATCCGGACCTGGATCCCAGTCCTCTCCAACGTCGAGCCCAGCGCGGCGAGGCGAGCGCCGAGCGCCGGTTCATCGGCGGCCAGGTCGATCTGCGCTGCCAGGCTCGTCTGCACGATCTCGCCCGGGCTGGGCCGGTCCGATTCGATCCGGATCACGCCGACGGCGACCGACGACTGACCGAAGCGCGACCGCAGCAGCTCCATGTGCTCCAGTCCGTTCAGGAGCGGCACGACCAGCCCCGGAGCCGACTGCACCCGTCCGAGCGCGGCCGCCAGCCCCGTCGCCTTGGTCGCGACGATCAAACTGTCGACGTCCTCGGTCAGCAGCGGCTCACAACGCGCCCGGGCCGTGAACGAGCCGAGCGCCGCGCTGTGGACCGAGAACCCGCGGGCGGCAATCAAGGCTGCCGTCTGATCGCGGGCGATCACGATCACATCGGCTCCGGAGCGTGCCAGCGCCGCAGCGACAAACCCGCCGACTCCTCCCGGGCCGAGAACGGCGATCGTGGACACGGCGCAAATCTGCCAGAAGCAGGTTGGCTCAGCCTACGCGGCCCGTGCGGCGCAGCTGTGCCCAGGCCGCGCGCGCTTGCCTGAGCGCCTTGACCACCTGCGCCCGGGCATCCTCGGCGGCCCGCGCGGCGTCGAGCAGCTGTTGCCGGGAGCGGCGGCCGTGGGTGAGCAGGTTGAAGGACCACAGTCCGGTCTCCAGCAGCCGGGCGGCACGGTCGAGGTCGGCCACCACCGCCTCACGCAGCTCGGGGCCGCGCAGGCCGGCCTCGATGTGGTGTACGCGTGATTGAAACGCCACTCTCGCCAGGCCGGCCAGCGCGTGGCCGGCGACCATCGGCTCAGGGTCACGCGGGTCCACCTCCGCGCCGGCGGCCAGTTCCTCGCGCGCCACCTGCGCCAAACGATCGTGGATCTCCAGCCAGGCGGCGCGCAACGAGGGATTGGAGTCGACCATGTCGGCGAAGGCCGGGGTGAACGCGATCAACTCGTCAGGCGCCTGGTCGAAGCGCCCCATGTCGGCCTTGATCGCCCGCACCACCGCTTCGGTCAGTGACTCGTCCCGGCGCCGCTCGCGCAGCGCCCGGGCCAGCTCCTCGATCGCTTCGTCGGCCGTGTCGAGGACGAGCGACTCCTTGGTCGGGAAGTAGTTGTAGATCGTCTTCTCCGACACGCCGACCCGGTCGGCGACCTCCGATACGCGCACGTTGTCAAAGCCCCGCGCCGCGAACATCACCGTCGCGGCATCCGAGATCAGCTGGCGGGTGATTCGCCGTTTGCGCTCGCGCAGCCCCTCATCGGGATCTCGGCTGCGATGCCAGGCGTTCTGCGCGCAGCGAGCCTGGCGCATCAACTCGGCCATGCGCTCCCCTGCCTCCTCGGAGATCAGGCGGTCCAGTACGTCGTCGCCGAGGCCCTCGGCTTCGACGCGATTTTGAGGGTTCATGCGCTCAGTGTTGTGGTCGCCGGCAGTCTTAGCAGAAGGATACCGGAAAGATTCACTTGCAGAATTCTTATAGGAAGTGTATTTTTACCCTTTATGACAGATCGAGCGATTCAAACCGAGGGACTGACGAAGCGTTTCGGCGAGTTCGTGGCCGTCCAGGACCTCAACCTCTAGTAGGTCGAGATCGGCAGCGTCATGGCGCTGCTGGGCCCCAACGGAGCCGGCAAGACGACCACCGTGCGGATGCTGGCGACCCTGCTGGCGCCCGATGCCGGCCGGGCCAGCGTCGGCGGACACGACGTCGTGGCCGAGGCCGCGCGGGTGCGCGAGTTGATCTCGCTGACGGGCCAGTTCGCGGCGCTTGACAAGAACCTGACCGCGCGGGAGAACCTGGTGCTGATGGCCCAGCTGCGCGGCCGACGCCGCCGCGACGCCCATCGGGTCGCCGACGAGCTGATCGAGCGCTTCGACGTGGTCGCGATTGGAGGCCGGCTGGTCAAGAACCTGTCCGGCGGCGAGCGGCGTCGCGTCGACCTGGCCGCCGGTCTGATCGACCGTCCCCACGTGCTGGTGCTCGATGAGCCGACGGCCGGGCTTGACCCCCGCAGCCGCCAGGTCGTCTGGTCGACGATTCGTGAGCTCGTCGCCGACGGCGTGACGCTGTTGCTGACCACGCAGTATCTGCAGGAGGCCGACGGGCTGGCCGACCGGGTAGTGCTGATCGACCGCGGTCGTGAGGTGGCGGCCGGGAGCCCGACGCAGCTCAAGGCGCAGGTCGGTCAGCAGCGGGTTGACGTGATCGCCGCCGATGCCGCCGGCTTTGAGCGGCTCGTCGCCCTGTTGGGCGAACGCTTTGCGATCACCCCCGCGAACGAGCAGCGCACGGTTTCGGTCGCCGCGCCGGAGGAGGCGGCCGCTCTGGCACGGGTCGCGGCGGCGGTCGATCAGGCCCAGATCGAGGTCGACGAGATCGCTCTGCGACGCCCAACGCTCGACGACGCCTTCCTGGCGCTGACCGGGCACGCCAGTCACTCGCAATCCACGCCGGCCGAGGAGGTAGCCGCGTGAGCTCGATCGCGTCCACCCAGGTTCGTCCCGCATACCGATCGCGCTCCGGCGGCCCCGCGCGCTTCGTACGCGACACGCTGCGGCTGACCGCCCGCAGCCTGCGGGCGATCCCTCGCGTCCCCGAGCGGCTGCTCGACGTCGGAGCCGGCACGGCCACCTCCAGCGACATGTCCGAAGGGGTGATCGATCGCTTTCGCTCGATGCCGATCGGCCGCCTGTCGATCATCAGCGGCCAGGTGATGGGTCAGTTCTGTGAGCAGGTGCTTGGGATGGTGCTGACGGTCGCCTTTGGCCTGCTGCTGGGCTGGAGCCCGCACGTAACGGCGGTCCACGCACTCGAGCTTGTGGCCCTGATGGCGTTCGGGATGGTGGCCTTCACCTGGGCCGGAGTGCTGTTCGGAATGCTGGTCCGCTCGCCCGACGCCGTGCAGGGGATGGGCTTCATCGTGATCCTGCCGCTGACCTTCATGGCGGGGACGTTCGTGCCGATTGCCGGGATGGACGCCGTCCCCCGGGCAATCGCGCAGTGGGATCCGATCTCGGCGCTCGTCGCCGCCGTGCGGAGCTTGACGCAGGGAGTCCACACCGGCGGGTCCTGGCAGCTCGATCACCCCGAGCTGGCAATGGCGCTGTGGTGCCTCCTGATCCTGGCGGTCTGCGTACCGCTGGCGTTGCGGCGCTTCAACCGCACGCTGGCCGGATGAGCCGCTGGCGTCCTACCCGCACGCCGGCTGGATGAGCCGCTGGCGTCCTACCCGCACGCCGGCTGGATGAGCCGCTGGCGTTTGCGAACCGGCGGTCCGGCTAGGCTCGCGACGGAGATAGTGGCGGAATAATCCAATCGTGGCCACCGAACCTCAGTCCATCGAATCGTCGGCGCTCATTCATCAGCGCGCCCGTCAGGGCACCTACTCGATCGTCGCACGCGACCCGGCGAGCGGCGAGCTGGGCGTCGCCGTGCAGTCGCACTGGTTCTCGGTCGGGCCGATCGTCCCCTGGGCGCAGGCCGGCGTCGGCGCCGTGGCCACCCAGGCCAATGTCGAGCTCGCCTACGGTCCGCGGGCGCTGGATCTGATGCGCGACGGCCTGGACGCCCGCCAGGCGCTCGCGCAGCTGGTGGCTCAGGACGAGGGCGCGGCCACCCGCCAGGTGGCGGTGGTCGACGTGCACGGCAACGCCGCCGTGCACACGGGCGAGAGCTGCATCCCCGTCGCGGGCCACCTCACCGGGGACGGCGTCTCCTGCCAGGCCAACGTGATGTCCAACGAGCTGGTGGTTCCGGCGATGCTCGAGGGGTTCCGCTCGGCGCCAGGCTTGCTGGCCAGCCGGCTGCTGGCCGCGCTGGACGCCGCCGAGCTGGCGGGCGGTGATGTGCGCGGACGCCAGTCGGCGGCGATCCTCGTCGTCCCGGCGGCCGGCGATCCGTGGGAGACCGTGGTGGCGCTGCGCGTGGAGGACCATCCCGACCCGCTGGAGGAGCTGCGACGGCTGGCGCGCCTGAACGAGGCGTATATGGCCGCCGGCGAAGGCGATCAGCGGGTCAGCGAGGGCGACCACGACGCGGCCGCGCGCCTGTACCAGCGGGCCAGCGCATTGGCGCCTGAGAGCGATGAGCTGCGCTTCTGGGGTGGACTGGGCGCCGCCCAGACGGGCGACCTGGAGGGCGGCCTGGCCCAGGTGCGCGCCGCGATCGAGATCAATCCCCGCTGGCGGCTGCTGCTGAGCCGGCTGCCGGCCGAGGTCGCGCCGGCAGCGCGCTCCGTGCTGGAACGACTCGACGCGCAGGATTGACTTGGTGTCGTGGATCGAAAATCCGTCAGGCGATTTATGAAAACGGCACTCGGTTCCGCGGGATATCCCGAACCTGGCCGAAAAAGCGCATTCGTAGTTCGCTTTTTCGGCCAGGTTCGCCGAAGGAGCCCCGGCTAGGTGCGGGGAACGGGGCGGGCGGGTGTAAATGGCAGCCGACCGTGACCGTGGCCCGTCTGTCGGTTGCGCGCAGGGATCGAGGTCCGCTCCGGACCTGGCTAGCGTCCGCGAGCAGGGGTTTTCCGATCGGCTCTCCGCGCGACCCCTGTCAGACCGGGTCGATCAGCACACCGGGATTGAGCGCCCCGGTGGGGTCGACGGTGGCCTTGGCCGCCGCCAGCGCCGCGGCGAAAGGCTCCGGCCGCTGACGGTCATACCAGCGACGATGATCGCGCCCGACGGCGTGATGATGGGTGATCGTGCCCCCGCCGGCGAGGATCGCGTCGGCCGCGGCGCGCTTGATCTGCGCCCACTGCGCCAGCTCCTCGCCGCGCCGGACCGGGGCCAGGACGGTGTAGTAAGGCGCCGTGCCGTCCGGGTAGACGTGCGTGAGCCGGCAGGTGACGATCCCTCCGCCGCAGGCATCCCGCACCGCGGCGCGCGTGGCCTCTAGCACCGAGGCGTTGAAGCGCTCGAACCGATCCCAGGTGATGGCGGTCTCAAACGTCTCTGACAGCACCCCCATCGCCACGAATGTGTCCCGCAGGTAGGGGGCACGCACGAATGCCGCACGCCAGCTGCCGACCGCGCCACCCGCGGTCTCAGCGCCACTCTTAGTGCCACCGGCGGCCTCAGCGCCTCCGCCGCCGGGCGCGTCCCAAGCGCCGCCCTGCTCAGCGCAGCACTCCAGCGCCAGGTCCATCCACGGCTCGGTCTCGTTATGGGCGGATTCAAAGCCGAGCACCAGCAGCGCGGCCGAGCCATCGCCCGCGCCGGTCAGTTGTGCCTCCTCGGCGCTGAGCAGACGGCAGTTGGACGGGAACAGCCCGGACTGCGAGAGCGCGCGCACGGTCTCCGCCCCGGCCTGGAAATCGGCGAAGCGCACGCCGCGTGAGCTGCGCCAGACGGGCCTGGGCCGGACCCGCACCCACGCCTCGGTGAGCACCCCGAGCGTCCCCTCGGAGCCGATCAGCATCCGGTCAGGGGAGACGCCGGCGCCGGAGCCGGGCAGCCGGCGCGATTCCCATATCCCGGTGGGCGTGACCGCCCGGACCGACTCCACCAGATCGTCTATGTGCGTGTGCAGGGTGGCGAAGTGACCGCCGGCGCGGGTGGCGATCCAGCCGCCCAGGGTCGAGAACTCGAACGACTGGGGAAAGTGGCGCAGCGTCAGCCCGTGCTCGGCGAGTTGGCGCTCCAGCCCGGGTCCGGTGGCGCCGGCCTGGATTCGAGCCGCCATCGACACGGGATCGACCTCCAGCACTCGATCGAGCGCCTTGAGGTCGACCGTCACCGCGCCGGCGAACCGCTCGCCGACGATCGCTTCCACGCCGGCGACGACGCTCGTGCCGCCGCCGAACGGGATCACCGCCGCGCCGGCCGAGATCGCCCAGTCGAGCACGGCGCCCAGCTGCGCCTCGTCGCGTGGGTGCGCGACGAGGTCGGGCGGATGATCAAACTGACCGCGGAACGCCCGCACCACGTCGCGGTAGGAGCGCCCGTAGCAGTGCAGGGTCCGCTCGTAGTCGTCGGCGCGGCAGATCGCCGCCAGGCGCTCAGGCGCACGCAGGCGGGGGGGCGGGAGGCGGCACTGCTCCAGCGCGACGGGCGACTCAGGCTCCGCCGAGCCGAAGCCCAGTCGCTGGGCCAGGAACGCCGCCGTGGCCCGCAGCTCGTCAGGCGCGGGCTGCTCGTCCTCATATCCCCAGCCCCAATGCTTCAAGCGCCTAGCCACTGCGCCACTGTACCCAGGTACGGTGTAGCCGTGACGGTATCGCCCGGCCTGCTCGCCCGTGGTCCCTGGAAGCCCTCCCAGGTCGACGTCTCCTGGCGTCCTGAACCTTTCGCGCCGTCTCAGAGCACGACCGATGCCGCCGACAGCGCGCTGGACGAGCTGCGCCGCCGGGGCTCGCCGAGCCACGACGGCCTGGCGGCCAGGATGTCCGCCTACCGGGTCGCCGGCGATCGGCTGGCCCTTGAGCTACAGCCTGCCCGCTGGGCACTGCGGCTGGTGGGCGACAACGCCGCCGCCAGCCTCTCGGCGCTCTGCGTAGTTCGCGCCGCCGACGGGCGCTGGCTGGCCGGCCGCCGGGCCGGATGGCTCGCCTCCTGGGCTGGGCGCTGGGCGCTGGGCGCCGGCGGATCGGTGGAAGTCGACGAGAACCCGATCGACACCCTGAGCCGAGAGCTGGAGGAGGAGTGGTCGGTGGCGCCCGAGCGTCTGAGCGTGGAGGCGCTGGTCGCCTTGCCCAATCAGGTGGTGCTGCTGATCGGCATGGCGTGGCTGGCGGACGGGGCATCGGTCACGCCGGACGCAGAGCACGACGAGTTCGCGTGGTGGCCCGCGGAGGTGGAACAGTGGCCGCCGGAGGCCGATGCGCCGTTGCGCCTGATGGGCGAGCTCCTGGTCTAGTGCATCGTTCTCAGAATCCCTCTGCGCTCGGCCGGCGTGGTTCCGTAACGATGCACCAATGAGTGTGATCACATTTCGCCGCCTGGAGGTGGCGTCGTTCACGCACTCGACGGTCTATCTGTCGCTGCTGGTCTGTGCATTCGTACTCGGGAAACCAGAGCCGGAAACCTTCATCCTCGGCCTCTCCCACGGCCTGATCTGGATCGTCATGTCGCTGGTCTGCATCGCCGCCGCCCGGATCCGGGTGATTCCGTTCTGGCTGGCGGTCGACGTGGCGGTGCTGGGCGGCCTGGGACCGTTTGCCGGATCGATCGGATTTCTGGTTGCAGACCGGAGGCGGGCGCGCAGCACGCGTTAGAGTGCAAGGCCCGTATGGCAGTTCAAACGAGCACGGTTGAGGTCGTTATGCCCGCGATGGGGGACTCCGTCGCCGAGGGCACCGTCCTGGAATGGCACAAGCAGGAGGGCGACTCGATCGCCGTCGACGAAACCCTGGTCGAGATTTCCACCGACAAGGTCGATGCCGAGGTGCCCTCGCCCGTGGCCGGCACAATCGTCAAGCTCCACGCCGCCGAAGGCGACACGGTCGCCGTCGGAGCGGTGCTGGCCGAGATCGCCACCAACGGCGCCGGCGGCCCGTCCGCCACCGGGAACGGCGATGCCGTCGGCTCGGCGACGCCCGCCCGGCCCGCACAGGCCGCCCCCCAGCCCGCACAGGCCGCCCCCCAGCCCGCACAGGCC
>OCTA010000697.1_pt1 | contig 30878 bp, 31 predicted proteins | sample 1538991 | NCBI WGS metagenome assembly OCTA01 (sample SAMEA3539302, study PRJEB22396) | soil metagenome | biome: tundra; feature: field; material: soil | place: USA | collected 2010-05 | depth 0.15 m | reverse complement strand
GCGGTTCGCCGCCGGCTCCGGGTCGCGCCCAGTATCGGCTTCAGTCGAAGACTCGGGTCAGCTCGAACCGCTGCTGCTGCTGTTCTGCTGCCACATCGTCAAGCAGGCCGTGGACACAGGGAAGGTGGGGGCCGTCGCCAGTACTGAAGCCGCAATCGGCGGGTAGATCGACGCTGCCGGCTGAGGACAGGCGCCGAGCGTTCGCAATGTTCGGTTCACCTTTCGTATCGGACGCTCCGGCGAAGTGTGCGTCCCGTGCAGCGCAACCTCGCGGGCGCCCGTTTGTGAGTCGACGCGTTGCAGCTACAGAAGCGTATCCTCGCCTGGATGCCGTGGCACGTACCATCCGGGCTGCGCCGATCGCGCGTGCGTGTGTGCAGCGGCCTCTTCTTCGCCCTACTGGCCATTGCGCTGGCGATGCCCCACCTCGCGACGGCGTCCCACAAGTCTCCCAAGAAGCCCGTGAGCGTGCCCGACTGTGCGCACTTTTCGGTCCGCAGGATGGCGGAGCTGATCGACCAGAGCTCGCTCGAATTGCAGGGTACGACCCCTGGGGGCAACGCCTGCACGTACAAAGGATCCCACGTACCCGGACGCTATTCGGACCTGCTCCAAGTCTCGGTCCAAGCCACGGCTAAGGCGCCGGTCCAAGCGACGGGCAAGGCGCTGTTTGCGAAGGTCAAGAGGTACGCCAAGAAGCTAGCCGCGGAAAGGAAACATTTCACGGACTTCTTCTTCTACACCGTCAAGATCCACGGAACCGTGGCGGCGTTGGAAGTGGTCCGCTACTACTACAGCGCGTCGCTGGGCCCTGTCGGGGGACGGCACCGCTCCCCGAATTCGGCCCACCAACCTGCAAGGGCCAGCCCGGTTGGGAGACGACCACGGTGTACACCTACGGAGCCTTGAAGCCGAACGGGCCGACGGCATTCGTCGCCGTCGGCTTGGCGGGCCAGGCGAACCTCTTGCTGAACGGCGTGGACCAGCTGACCAAGGAGATCATGTCCGGCCAGATTCGCTGAACTGGAGCCGACGAGCTGCTGGAGTCGGTCACTCCTGAAGGGCAACTATTCCCCCGCTGTGATGTGCAGGATGCTTGGCGTGAATCGCACCAGCTTTCATGACTGTCAAGGACGGGGGCCGTCTGACCAGCCCATCCAGACCGGGTTTCGGCAGTTTCGCCGCCCGATCCCGAATCAGTGGCGTCCGCTGGGAGATTGCGGGGATGTACGGTCGGCGACCGTCAAGCCGGACCCTATCGTGGTTGTGTGCTCGGTCGCAGATCGAATCCAGCTCGCGCGACCGGCGTCTCGGCGCTGGAGGTTGTGATTGCTGGCGGCGGCGTGGCGGCACTGGAGACGGCTTTGGCGCTGCATGAGCTGGCCGGCGACCGGGTGAAGCTGACGCTCGTGGCGCCAGCCACCGACTTCGTCTATCGGCCCGTGGCGGTGCTCGAGCCCTTCGTACGCAGTCCTCCCCGCCACCTGCCGTTGGCGAAGGTCGCGGCTGAGCTGAATGCAGCCCTCGAGCACGACACGGTGGCTGCGGTCGACTGCGACCGGCGGGTGCTGCGCACCGGTGGGCAGCGCGAGTTGCCCTACGACGCCTTGGTGATCGCCGTCGGGGCCCGGACCGGCGAGGTATTACCGGACGCGGTCGCGATGGACCCCTCGCGCATGGAAGAGCTGAATCGGTTGATCGAGGAGATCGAGAGCGGCTCCGTGCGCAGCCTGGCGTTCGTGGCTCCCAAGCCGACATGGCCGCTGCCCGTCTACGAGCTGGCGCTGCTCGCGAGGGAGCGCGCTCGCGCAAAGAGCGTCGACCTCGACGTCACGATCGTCACCGCTGAGCAGAGGCCGCTGGCGGTCTTTGGCGAGAGCGTCAGCGCCGCCTTAACCGGCCTCCTAGCAGACGCCGAAATCAAACTGATTGTCGGCGCGCAGGCCGAATCATCATCGGGCGAGCTGATCGTGCACCCGGGCGAACGCCGGCTGCGCTTCGACCGCGTGGTGTCCGTCCCGCGCCTTGTTGGACCGGCGATCGCCGGGCTGCCTGCGGACGCCGACGGATTCCTGCCGATCACGCCGCACTGCGAGGTGTCCGGGACCGAGCGCGTATATGCCGCCGGAGACGCCACCTACTTCCCTGTGAAGTTCGGCGCGATCGCGGCGCAGCAGGCCGACGCCGCCGCCAGCTCGATCGCCGCACTGGCCGGCGCGTCAACCGAGCCCGCGCCCTTCGATGGCGTGGTCCACGGCACGCTGCTGAACGGGCGCGACGACCGGCGTCTGTATTTCACGGCTCGCATCGAGGGCGGCGTCGCACAAGACTCGCGAGCCAGCGAGACACCGACCTCCTCGCCCGAGGCGAAGATCGCCGCGCGATACCTGGGACCCTACCTGGACAAACTGTGGGCGCAAGGGCCGCGCTGGGTCGCCGGTCAGCTGTCCTGGGAGGCTACCCTCGCACGCCTCTCCAAGCAGGCCTCCTCACCGCCCGAGTCGCACGTCTGAGGCTCAGCACTGGAGCCTGCAGGCCACACGATCCGCGCTCGCCGGATCCTGTTTCAAGCGGTGGCCGCGATCCGCCGACCTGATACGCCCGCGCGGCCCAGCGTCACGCATGAGCCGAGGAGGTCCATACCTACAACACGCCGGGGGCAGACCCCCGATATGACATGTTTTGGTGATAGGGGCGGTCAACAGCGGCCCGGGTTCTCGCGGTGGCATTCGCCCAAACGGGGGTGTCGGGCAGGACGCCGCCGCGCGGATGCCTTGTTCCACGTGCGGGGCCCGCTGACGTTCAGACGCCGACCCGTTCGCCGGTGCGCGTACGCGTCACGAAGTCGGACTCGTCAAAGCGCGCGAGCCGGCGCCTGAGCGCGTCGGTGAACGATGGCCACAGCGTGTGATTACGCCCGTCGGGGCCGACGTACCAGCTCTTACAGCCGCCCTCGCTCCAGACCGTGTGCTGCAGGCGTGCCTGGATGTTCTCGTTGTAGCGCTTCTCAACGTCCTCGCGAACCTCAACGCTCGCCAGACCGCGCGCGTCCATTGTCTTCAACGCCTCGACGACGAAGCCGGCGTGCGCTTCGATCACGTTGATCATCGAGTTGTTGCCGAGGCCCGTGTTCGGCCCCATCACCATGAAGTGGTTCGGGAAGTTGGCGACCGCCGTCCCGAGGTAGGCGCGGATCCCACCGTCGCTCCATCTCTCCCTTAGCGTCCGCCCGTCACGGCCGACCACGCCTGACGCGTGCGGGGGATCAAAGACCTGGAAGCCGGTCCCCAGGAGAATCGTGTCCAGCTCGATGTGTCGCCCGGTGTTCGTGATCACGCCGTCCCCCACCACCTCGCGGATACCGTCGCTGACGAGCTCGACGTTGGGCTCCGCATACGAGCGCAGATAGTCGTTGCTGAAGATGATGCGCTTGCAGCCGATCCGGAAGTTCGGGGTCAGCCGCGCGCGGACCTCGGGATCCGGCACCTGCTTCTCGAGATGCCGGCGTGCGATGCGCTCAAGCGCTTTTAGCAGCCGCTGGTCGTAGACGAGCCCGAGCACCAGCCCTTCGGCCGTGTAGTACAGCGAGGTTCGGACCGCACGCTGCAGGGTCGGAAAGCGCGCGAACAGACGCTTCTGCGTGTCGGAATGTGGGTGGTCCAGGCGCGGCATCACCCAGCCGGGCGTGCGCTGCAAGACGGTCAGCTGGGACGCCAGCTTCTGGACCTCGGGAATGAACTGCGCCGACGACGCGCCGGTCCCGATCACGCCGACGCGCTCACCGCGCAGGTCATGGTCGTGATCCCAGCGGGCAGAGTGAAAGCACGCGCCCTGGAAGTCGGCAAGCCCAGGAATGTCGGGGTAGTTCGGCTCGACCAGCCCGCCGGCGGCAGCGACGAGCACCTGGGCGTTCAGCGACCCGCGGCTCGTGTCGACATGCCACAGCTGCGCGTCCTCGTCCCACCGCGCGCCGTGGACCTCGGTCCGGAACCGCAGATGGCCCTCGATGCCCCGCTCACGCGCGGTACGGCGCAGGTACTCCAGGATCTCCGGCTGCGGCGCGAACATCCTGCTCCAGTTCGGGTTCAGCTGGAACGAGTACGAATAAAGGTGAGCCGGCACGTCACACGCACACCCCGGGTACGTATTCGCCCACCAAGTGCCGCCGAGCGCTTCGTCGCGCTCAAGCACAAGGAAGTCTTCGAAGCCGGCCTCGCGCAGCTTGATCGCTACCCCGAGACCGCCGAACCCCGCACCGATGATCGCCACCCGCACGTCGCGCAGGCCCCCGTCAGAGCCGTTCACTACCGCCGTACCCGTGCTACCGATCATGACCCCACGGACGATAGCCACTTCCCGGCGGCCCGCACACCCCCTACGGCCCACCCTCGACTGCGTGTGCCGATCGCACTGCTCGGACTTCGAGGTGCGCACTCGGGACCTCTCTCTCGGGATCGACCTTACGTGTACTGCGCGGCAGGGCTACACGGATGACCGAAACGGGAGCTCGCCCGAACAGGAGCGTCTCCACGGCCCGTGCACGATTTGCCAATCTTCCGATCTCGCTCGAGACGCGCGATCATGCGGCGATGTCATCTGGCGCTGAGGACCATGGCGCAGCGGCCGAGGCCGCTGCGATCTTTGATGCCGCGCTCGATCCAGTGCGCGGCGAGCGCACGGTCTCGCCGGCCCAGATCGAGGCCGACGGCGGGCTCACCGTGGATGAGACACGCCTGGTCGTGTTGAACTTCGGCCTGCCCGCTCCGGACCCGCAGGAGGCCTACTTCACCGTGGCCGAGGCCGACGTTCTTGTGCATTTTGGCCTTCTGCGCGAGATCTGGCCACCGGAGGTCTACTTGCAGATCGTGCGCGTCTATGGCCAGGCACTCGCCCACATCGCTCGGACTGAGGTCAACCTTTTTCGGCTTTACGTCGAGCCGAAGCTGAGGAGCGCCGGGGGCGGTCCGGTGAGCGCCCAACAGGCTGTGCAGCAGGCTTTGGGGAGCTCCTGCCGCTCGCTGACCCGATGCTGCTCGGCGTACATCGGCGGCGCGTCGAGCACGAGGTCACTCAGGCGGTCGTGCGCGAGGCTGAGATCAGGACCACGGAGGGCGTGCTGCCCGGCGCAATCGAGGTGACGTTCGTATTCTGCGACCTGAAGGATTTCAGCGGATACGCGGAGGCACATGGTGACGCAGCCGCCGTCGACCTGATTGAGCGCCTGGCGGTCGTGGTCACGGGCGAGCTTGGGGACCACGGTCACGTGGTTAAGGCCCTCGGCGATGGGTTCATGCTCAGTTATCCGGAGCCCGACGAAGCCGTCGCCGCTTGCGTTCGCATCATCGACCAGATGCGCGGAGGCGGCGCGCCGGGGGTGCATGCCGGCGTCCACCACGGTGTGGCTTTGTACCGTGAAGGAGACTACTTCGGCGGTGCTGTCAACCTGGCGGCGCGGCTGCTCGGCCTCGCTGGGCGCGACGAGCTGTTCGCGTCGGAGGCCGTCGTGCGCGCAACCGCGGGCCGCTTCGACTGGGAGTCGCGCGGCAGTCTGGACATCCGCGGGTTCGGCGAGCCGATCTCCGCGTACCGCCTGCGCTCGGCTTCCCCCGTTTGACAGGCAGCGGATTTGACGTAACCGCGATGCTGGTGTCGCGCGAAAGCGGCAGACGGCGCTGGATCTCCTGGCAAGTACCTGAGCGACGCTTCCGCAACGGCGACACTGCAGGCGTCTCGGAGCGGCCCACCAGCGGGCCCGCACCAGGTCGCCCAGAAGTCAACGAGCACCGGAACCGTGGCGCTTGACTCCTCGTCGAACGTGCCTGTGTCGGCGTCGATCACCCAGGGAAGCGCCGTCTCGCAACCGGAGCAGCGCGGCGTTCCCCGCGGCATTGGCCCGACGCGGTTGCGCGCGCCGCAAGAAGGGCATGCGATGATCGACATGAGTGCGTCGCTGTTCTAGCAGGCGTGTCGGGCTGGACACGAGCCCGGCCGAGCCCGGTGCTACGGATCAGGGCGAGCGCCACTCCGAGCAGCCGGTCGTCTTCGGCGGTCGCCCGCGCACCGTCAGCCCTCCAAGCAGATCGCGCCGTCGCGCAGCGTGACGGGGAATGTCTTGAGCGCTCGGGCGCCTGTCGTGTTCTTCACGACACCCGCCAGTGGTTTGAACGCGCCCTGTGGGCCGCGGCTCATCGCACCAGTGCGCACGTCGTAGCGGGCCGCGTGCCGCGGACACTCAAGGCACCCATCGCTAGCAACCCGTCCCTCGCCGAGCGAGGCGAAGAGATGGCGACAGCGGTTGGAAACCGCGAACGGCTCACCGCCGCTGATACCAACGGCGAGCGGACCGTGCGGCGTTTCTACGACAGTGACCTGGCGCTCGTCGAGATCCTCGACGGCGACGAGGCGGGTAGCGCTGGCTGCTGCATCGGGCATGCTGGTCTCCTCGCGGTGGATGCCGGAGACAGTACGCGACGCGGTGCAGGCGATGGCGCCACGTCGTCGCGCGCTGCCGGTCCGCACGCGCAGTCGTCCACCGCCGATCCAGGTATCCAGCTCAACGTCGCCGACAACGTTCTCCTTCGCATGAATTGGAACCGGCCGCGATCCGGGAAGGCAGACGCCAGCGCGGAGGTGCCCCGTCACCAGACGGTTCTCTTCGCGAGAACTGGACCGGCGGCGCCAAGCGCGTTCGATCGCTGGCTGGCTGAGCGTGCCGGATCGGCGGGCTAGCTTTGCCACCGCGGCGCCCTGACGGCCGCTGGCATGCATCCGCAAGCGATCGTCTCTGCGGGTCGGCTGTGTCGGGCCAGTGGAGCCATCTGGTGAATCGCGACGCCGCGACTGACCGCAGGCACCGCCGCGTGCTATACAGCGCTTACTGACCGCGCCTGGCGATGATGCTCCAACCTCAGGGGATGGCCGCCTCGACGGCTACGTCGTCGGGGCGCGCAACGTCACCCGCCGCTACGGTGAAGGCGCGACCGCGGTCGACGCTTTGCGCGGCGTTTCGCTCGATGTCGCCCGTGGCCAGCTCGTGACGGTGATGGGGCCGTCCGGCTCGGGCAAGTCGACGCTGATGCACTCGCTTGCCGGGCTCGACAAGCCGACCGGCGGTACGGTCAAGATCGCCGGCACCGAGATCACGACGCTCGACGACGCGAAGCTGACTCGGCTGCGTCGGGAGCACATCGGCTTCGTGTTTCAGTTCTTCAACCTGCTGCCGATGCTGAGCGCCGAGGAGAATGTGTTGCTGCCTCTCTCGATCGCGGGGCAGCGGCCCGATCGCGCTTGGCTCGATGAGCTGCTTGCCAAGACCGGGCTCGCCGAGCGCCGCGACCATCGTCCCTCGGAGCTGTCCGGCGGCGAGCAGCAGCGGGTGGCGATCTCACGCGCGCTGGTGACGCGGCCGACGATCGTGTTCGCAGACGAGCCGACGGGCAATCTCGATTCCAAGACGGGCGGCGAGATCCTGGCGCTGCTGCGCGACTCGATCGACTCCTACGGACAGACGATCGTCATGGTGACCCACGAGGCGCGCGCGGCCTCGATCGCTGACCGGATCCTGTTCCTTGCCGACGGGCTGATCGTCAAGGAGCTGACCGAGGCGAGCTCCGCGGATGTGCTCGAGGTGATGAGCACGCTGCAGTCATGATCCGCGTCGCGCTTAGGGGCCTGCTGGGTCGCAAGCTGCGTGCGACGCTGACCGCGATCGCGATCGTGCTCGGCGTGGCGATGGTGAGCGGCACATTCGTCTTGACCGACACGATCAAGGCCGCCTTCTCGACCGTCTTCACGGAGGCCAACAAGAATTCGGACGCCGTGATCACGGGCAAGAGCGCAGTCGGCATCGGCACGGGCAACAACGGAAGCTCGTTGCCCACGTTGCCGGCCTCGCTGCTAGCGCGGGTCCGGGCGCTGCCGCAGGTCGCGCAAGCGTCCGGGGGGATCGACGATCAGGCGCAGCTCATCGGCCACAACGGCAAAGTGATCTCGGCGGGCGGCGCGCCCGGCCTGGCGTTCGGCTACGACCCGAGCGGCCAGCGCTTCAATCCGCTGACGCTCGCCAGCGGCGCGTGGCCGACCGCTTCGGACGAGGTCGACATCGACGCCGCGACCGCGAACACTGACGGCTTCTCGGTCGGGCAGCAGATCGGGGTGATCGCCCGCGGTCCGGTGCAGCGGTTCAGGATCTCGGGCACGGTCAAGTTCGGGGCTCTCTCGTCGCTTGGTGGCGCGACGATGGCGATCTTCACCCTTGCGACCGCGCAGCAGCTCTTGCACAAGCAGGGCCGGTTTGACGAGATCGACGTCGCCGCCAAGCACGGAGTCTCGCCTGCGCAGCTCGTACGCGTGATCCGGCCGCTCCTGCCACCGAGCGCTCAGGTGCGGACCGGCCAGGGACAGGCGCAGCAGGAGACGAAGGACACGAGCGGCTTCCTGAACATCTTCCAATCGTTTCTGCTCGCGTTTGGAGGCATTGCGCTGTTCGTAGGCAGCTTCGTTATCGCCAACACGCTCTCGATCACGATCGCGCAGCGGACGCGGGAGCTCGCGACGCTGCGCACGCTCGGCGCCACCCGCCGCCAAGTGCTCAGCTCGGTGATGCTCGAGGCGTTTGTGATCGGGCTGCTCGCGTCGGTCGTGGGCCTGTTCCTCGGGCTCGCGCTCGCGAGGGGCCTGAACGCGCTGTTCGTCTCGTTCGGCATCGACCTGCCGCAGACGAGCACCGTGTTCGCGACCCGTACGATCGTGCTCTCGTTGCTCGTCGGCGTCGTGGTCACGCTCGCCGCGGCGCTGCGGCCGGCGCTGCGCTCGACTCGCGTTCCGCCGATCGCCGCCGTGCGCGAGGGCGCCGTGCTGCCGCCGTCCCGGTTTGCCCACCTTGGCAGCTATCCGGCGCTCGGCGCGATCTCGGCGTCGGTGGCGCTGATGCTCGTCGGGGTGCTGGTCAGCGCCCTCTCGACGACTCTGCGGCTGCTCGCGATCGGGATCGGGGCGGCGGCGCTGTTCGTCGGTGTGGCGATGCTCGCGCCGAGCCTCGTGCCGCCATTCGTGCGCGTGCTCGGCTGGCCCGCCGCCAGGCTCGGCGGCGCGGCCGGCTCGCTGGCGCGCGGCAACTCGAGCCGCAATCCGGCGCGGACGTCATCGGCCGCGGCCGCACTGATGATCGGGCTCGCGCTCGTGACCATGGTGGGGGTGCTCGCCGCCGGCCTGAGGACCCGCTTCGAGGACGCGGTCAACCAGCTGTTCGTCGCCGACTACGCGGTCACCGCGAGCGACAACTTCAGCCCGATCAGCGTCACCTCGGCGAACGCGCTGCGCACGGTGGCGGGCGTGGTGGTCGTCTCCGGCGTGCGCGCCGGCGACGGGCGCGCGTTCGGCTCGCAGATCCGCGTCACCGGCGTGTCCCCGGATGTCAGCCGCGTTGTCTCGATTAAGTGGCAGGCCGGCGGCCCGCAGACGCCGGCGCAGCTCGGCAGCGACGGCGCGTTTGTCTCCAACGACTACGCCGGCAAGCACCACCTCAGGGTCGGCTCACCGCTGTCGATGCTGACGCCCTCCGGGGCGACGCTGCACCTGGTGGTGCGCGGACTGACCGCCCCGCCGAAGGGCGGCTCCCCGTACGGCGACGTGACGATCTCGACGACTCGCTTCGACCAGATCTACCCGAACCCGCAGAATCTCTACACGTTCGTGAACGTGCAGGGCGGCGTCACCGCCGCCAACACACGCCGACTCGAGGCTGCGCTGAACGACTTCCCGGACGCGAAGGTCCAGACCAAGTCACAGTTCGGGCACAACCAGGAGCAGGGATTGACGACGCTGCTCAACCTGCTCTACGTTCTTCTCTCGCTGTCGATCGTGGTCAGCCTGTTCGGGATCGTCAACACGCTCGTCCTGACCGTCTTCGAACGCACCCGCGAGCTCGGCATGCTCCGCGCAGTCGGGATGAGCCGGCGCCAGCTACGGCGGATGATTCGCCACGAGAGCATCATCACTGCGCTGCTCGGAGCGTCATTGGGCATTCCGCTCGGCGTTGCGCTGGCATTGATGGTCGGCATCGCGATCAACTACGCCTCCCTCACGATCCCGTGGGGAACACTGGTTGTGTTCGTAATCGCCGCGGTAATCGCCGGCATCATCGCCGCGATTCTCCCCGCGCGGCGGGCGGGGCGTCTCAACGTGCTCGAGGCGCTGCAGTACGAATAGCCTCCAGGCCGTACGGCCCGGCCCCGTCGAGGCTTCAGGCGAGTCGCGGCAGCCGGCGGCCGTCCTGGTGGTCAACGATCACGAGGATCAGCGGGTCGCGATCCGTGCGATGCCAGCCTCGCTGGACGTGGACGTGGACGTGGACGTGGACGTGGACGTTGTCGAGGCCGACTCGGGACGCGCTGCGCTGCGCGCCGTTTTGCGTCAGACGTTCGCGTTGATCCTGATGGACGTTCGGATGCCGACGAGGGACCCGAGCGCTGCCGCCGGCGTGAAACGACACCCCGACCGCGAGCATGGCGAGGACCACCGCACGCGGCGCGGTGAGGGGCAGGAGGAACAGCGATTCCCAGGCCAGCACGGCGTGGCCGGCTGCGCGTCCGAGACCCGGGCGCGCCCGGATCACACGAGCGGCGACGGGCTGGCCGTACATCCTGGTCTGACCCGTCGATCGTCATGTGGTGACGTTTCAGCAGAACAACCTGCGTTGCGGCGGCAGTCGCGATCAAGGTCGCCGACGATGGCGACATCAGCAGTGCGGTTACCACAACGGCGTCGACGACGACGACCCCGGCGAACGTGCGCGCGCTGAGACGGCGAAATGCGCGCCGGATCAGGCTCCCAGCGCGCGTCCGGGTCTGCGGGCTCAAATTCCCGATCATCGTCCAATCCAGTCGACGATGATGTCGATCAGATCGCCGACGCAAATCTCCTCAGGCCTGCTGCTTCCCCCTCCAGGTTGGTTGTCTTGAGCGCGAGCCCTGCCGCTCTCGACGATAAGAGTCCGCAGCCGACGTCTAAATACATCCTTTCCACAATTCGAAATCCAGAGCCAGGATCAGTCGCGATTCTCGTCATCACGTTGCCGGCCCGGGCGACGCCGAGTGGTCGCCCGGCCAATACCGGCCCGTCAGATCGACGCGGTCTGCCAGGGCTTGGATCTCGGCGTGTCAACACTCACTGTCGCGTTCCAGCCGCGTTGTCACCCTAGCCGCGAGTGGACCGCAATGCTGCGACCGGGTCCCGGATAGCCGCGCCTGTACGTTCCACGAGTTCCGCCTGCTGCTCCATCAAATCGGCGAGCTGGCCGAAGACCGCGGACGCTGCACGAAACGCGGCTGCCTGCGCGCGAAATGTGCCCGTGGCCTGTTCGACGAGCTCGAGCGCGGCGCGCGCCGGCGCGACCGCACGGCCGACAAGCTCGCGCTCGAACTCGAGCTGGCGCTGGAGAACTTGCTCAAGCAGCTCGGCTTGGCGCTGCATCGGACGGAGTAGATCGATGGTCAGACCGGCCGGTCCGGAAGCGAGCGAGGCGGCCGCGCCGCCGAGGTCACGGATCGCGTCCCCGCAGGCGTTCAGCAGATCAGCTGGGTCGGCCATGGTCGCTCCTCGGTTCGCCGTGGAACGAAGATCATGACCGCGCGGGCGGACAGCCGTCGCCATAACAAGGTCCGCTAGTTTTCATGCCGCTGTAGCTGAGCGATAGCTCACGCCGTGGGCATCTCTCACTGCGACGATGCTATGCGGCCGCGGTCTCGGCCGTCGGCGCGGGCGCCGGCCCCCGTCCACGGATGAGGTCCGCCGCCTTCTCGGCGATCGCGATTGTCGGCGCATTCGTGTTGCCGCGCGGCACGGTCGGCATCACCGACGCGTCGACCACGCGCAGCGCCTCCAGGCCGCGAACGCGCAGTTCGGGATCGACCACCGACATCGCGTCGAGACCCATCTTGCAACTGCCGACGGGGTGATAAATCGTCTGCATCGTTGCCCGCGTGTAGGCAAGTATCTCCTCGTCAGTGTCGCCCTCGGGTGCGAACAGAGCACGATCGGAGTACCGCGCGAGCGGCTGGGTGTGCGCGATCTCCTCGCACAGGCGAACGCCTTCGACGATCGAGCGCCGATCGTCCTCCTCGGCGAGATAGTTGTGCAGAATCAGCGGGTGCGCGAGCGGGTCCGGCGAAACGATCGCAACCTGGCCACGACTCGCGGGCTTGACCACGCAGGCGCCAACCGCCCAACCGTGCTCCGGCGCCGGCATCAGGCCCTCGTCCATGAACAGCGCCGGCACCGCGTGGAACTGAATGTCTGGCGCGGTCAGGTCGTCGCGCGTTCGATGAAAGCCGCCGACCTCGGCGAGGTTGGACGTCAGTGGCCCCCGGCCCTGTTGCAGGAGGGCCAGGTTCTCCTCGGTCAGCGCGTCCTTGAGGCTCACCGGGTCATCGCAGGCGTAGTTGACCCCGGCGTTTGGGTGATCCTGGAGGTTGAGGCCGACCCCGGGCAGCTCGTGCACCGGCTGGATTTGAAGTGCCATGAGCTCGTCGGGCCGACCGACGCCGGAGTGGGTGAGGATCACCGGCGAGAGATACGCCCCGGCGCAGAGGATTACCTCTCGGACGGCGCCGAAGCGCACAAGCTCGTCCAGCCTGGCGCCCTCGATCCCGCTCGCGCGACGGTGCTCGAGCACTACGCGCGTGACGTTGAAGTGCGTGATGACCTCGAGGTTGGGGCGTTCGAGCGCGGGCTGCAGGTAGGCGACAGCCGCCGAACAGCGCATCCCCCCGCGGCAGGTCACCTGGTACCAGCCGACACCGTCCTGGCTCGCCCCGTTGAAGTCGGAATTCTCGGCCAGGCCGACGGCTCGGGCGGCGTCGAGCCAGGCGGCGCACAGGACGCTGCGGGCACGCCCGTCCTGGACCGACAGCGGACCGCCGACGCCGTGGTACTCGTCGGGCCCGCGCTCGTTGTCCTCGGCGCGTTTGAAGTAGGGCAGCAGGTCGTCGTATCCCCAGCCGTCGCAGTGGTACACGTCACGCCACTCGTCGTAATCAGCCCGGTTGCCGCGGATGTAGACCATCGCGTTGATTGACGATGACCCGCCGAGCACCTTGCCGCGCGGCAGAAAGATTCGGCGCCGGTCGGCGAACGGCTCATGGTGCGTGGACAAATCCCAATCGTGGCGGCTGCGATAAAGCGACGCAAAGCCGGCCGGCATGTGGATCAGGTCATCGTTGTCGCGCCCGCCAGCCTCCACGAGCAGTACCTTGACGTCGGGGTCCTCGCTCAGTCGGTTGGCAAGCACGCAGCCAGCCGACCCAGCGCCGACGATGATGTAGTCGTAGGTCTGCACCGTTCTCCTCCCCGCAATCGTGGTCCGGTCCTTGATTCTCGCGTGCGTGGCTGCGGCGGGTCAAGCCGCCGCACGCACTCGCAAGCAGCAGCCAGCGGGAGGGTTCGTCGCCAAGTCCGGTGAGCGCTCTGCGCACAGACTGGAGCTAGACCTCGAGCTCGACCTCGAGCTCGTAGACTGCGCGCGCAAGCGTGCGCGCACCGGAGTACGGTATGCGCCAGGAAGTCTGGCCGGCTGCTAATTCCGAACCCAGGAACCCGATGGCCGACCCGCACCGTACTCCCAGTGACCGCGCCAACGCGCTTCAACGTTTCCCCTTGCGGCTGCTGACCGACGCCATCCGCTCGCTCTGCGTCCTCCGACTGCCCGGCACGCTCCCACGATCGTTCGTGGCCGCAACCGATCGTCTTGCGTCTCGTCAGGCAGCCCGCCGATGACTCGATCCTCGCGCCGACGCAGCCTCCACGATGGGGTAGACAAGCTTGACGGCGAGGCGGGCGGGAAGGACCCGGGCGACGGCGCGGCGAAGCCGGGGAAGCGGCGAAGCTTCAACGAGGCGGCGCACAAGCTTGGCCCGGAGCCAAGTTATCGGGAGCCCGTGGCGGCCGAGGAGGCGGGTCCTGATGCAACGAAGGATGTAGCTGAACGCGAGCGAGACGTCATCGCGCACGCCAGTCGAGCCGTGCTGGCGCTGGGTGCGCTGGGCGTCGTCTACGGGGACATCGGTACCAGCCCTCTGTACACCGAGCAGTTCATCTTCACCGAACGGCACGGAGCGGCCCATGCCACGACAGCCGGCGTGTTCGGCATCGTCTCGTTGATCTTCTGGGCGCTGATGGTCGAGGTGTCGATCAAGTACGCGGGCTTCATCATGCGCGCGCACAACCGCGGCGATGGCGGCATCATGGCGCTGACCGCCCTGATCATGCGCAAGCGAGTGGGCCGCACCGCTGCGCTGGTGCTGCTCGGGATCTTCGGCGCTGCGTTGTTCTTTGGCGACGGGATGATCACGCCGGCGATCTCGGTGCTCGGGGCCCTCCAGGGGTTACAGGTCGACGCTCCGGCGCTCGGGCATCTGATCGTTCCGCTTTCGCTCGCGATCCTGATCGGGTTGTTCGTGCTGCAGCGGCGCGGATCGGGCACGATCGGGTGGGTGTTCGGCCCGGTGATGGTCGTCTGGTTTGTGGCGATCGGGGCGCTCGGAGCTCGCGAGGTATTCAAGGACCCGGCCGTTTTTCAGGCGCTGTCGCCGAGTTGGGGGGCCCGGTTCCTGGTCAACCACGGCTCGGCGGGCTTCCTGATTCTCGGCGGTGTGGTGCTGGCGGTGACCGGGGCGGAGGCCCTGTACGCCGACCGGGGCCACTTCGGCTCAACCCCGATCCGCCTCGGCTGGTTCGGGCTTGCCCTGCCCGCGCTCGTGCTCAACTACCTCGGTCAGGGAGTGCTGATCATTCACAGCCCTCGTGCCGTGGCCAACCCGTTCTTCCTGATGATTCCCGGCTGGGGCCGATTCCCGATGCTGCTGTTGGCCACCGTGGCGACGATCATCGCCTCTCAGGCGGTGATCTCGGGCTCATTCTCCGTGGCCAAGCAGGCGGTGCAGCTCGGCTTCCTGCCCCGGCTCAAGATCCAGCACACCTCCAAGCAGGAGGGCCAGATCTACGTGCCGTTCGTCAACTGGGGGCTGTGCATCGGGGTTGGCGTGCTGGTGGTGGTGTTCAAGTCCTCGAATCGGCTCGGGGACATGTACGGCGTGGCGGTGACGGGGACCTTCATCCTCAACACGCTGTTGTTCCTCGCCGTCGCCCGATCGCTCTGGGGGACGTCCAAGTGGAAGCTGGCCCTGATGGGCGCGCTGTTCCTGACGGTCGAGATTTCCTTCTTCAGCTCCAACCTGGCCAAGATCGCGCACGGCGCCTGGCTGCCGCTCGCGGTTGGCGGGGTGATGGCCGTCGTGATGATCACCTGGCGTAAGGGCGCCGAACTGGTGACGCGCAGCCGCACAAAGCAGGAAGGAGATCTGCGGGAGTTTCTCGACGGTCTGGCGGGCGCAGAGCCCCCGGTCCGGAGAGTGCCGGGTACCGCCATCTTCCTCAACCCCAGTCAGAACACGACGCCGCTCGCGCTGCGCGCGGCGGTCGAGCATGCTCATGCGCTGCACGAGAAGGTTCTGATCGTCTCGGTCGAGACGCTCAGCGTCCCTCACTGCGATCGGTCCGACCGTTTCGTCGTCGCGCGGATGGGTCACGGTCTGTTCCGGGTCTTCCACGTGACCGAGCGGATCGGCTATCAGGACAATCCCGATGTGCCCGCAGCACTGGCGCTGTGTCGCAAAATGGGCCTGCTCGATCGCAACCTCGATCTGGAGCACGCCTCCTATTTCGTGTCGCGCATCACCATCACACCGACCGAGGCCCCGGGGATGGCGCACTGGCGTAAGCAGATGTTCATCACGATGGCCCGCAACGCGGCCAACCCGATCGAGCACTACGGGCTGCCAAGCGACCGTACGGTGATCATGGGGTCGCAGGTGGCCCTCTGACCTGCGCCGGCTCAAGCGGCCGTGCGTGAGCCGCGTAGGAAGTACGCGATCGCGTCGGTGACGAGCTCGTCGAGCTGCTCGGTATCGACCATGCCGCCGGTGACCAGTGCCGCGATGCCCTGGATCGTGGCGAACAGGACGAGCCCGACGCGCTCGGGTTCGCCCGGTTGCACGACGCCGTCGGCCTGCCCCTGTTCGATCAGCTCGAGCATGACCGAGAAGGCGCGTTCGGCAGCCTCGTGCAGCGCTCCTGACGGTTCGCGGTGCTTGCCGGCGAACATCAGCTCCAGGAGTGCTGCGTCGCGCGTCGCAAAGCGGACATAGACTGCCGCGGTCGCTCGCAACCGGGCGGGGAAGTCCTCGTCGGCGCCGTTGACCGCGCTGCGCAGCTCGGTGCCGAGGCGAGCGAATCCAGCCTCGGCGAGGGCGTCGAGCAGCGCTTGGCGATCGGGGAAGTGCCGGCGTGGCGCGCCATGGCTGACCCCGATCTCGCGCGCTAGCTCGCGCAGCGATAGGTCCTGGACGCCGCGCTCCCGGACGGTGCGCTCGGCGTGCGCGAGCAGCGCAGTTCGCAGGCTGCCGTGGTGGTAGGGGCGTTCGGTCACGGATTCCAGCCTAGCGAATGAAGTTGTCATTGACACCATTGTGGACATCGTCTACATTGTTGTCCATGACTACTTCCTGGAGCACCACCAACATTCCCGACATGACCGGCCGTACCGTGATCATCACCGGCGCCAACAGCGGCATCGGACGTGCTGCCGCCCATGCGCTCGCCGCCGCCGGGGCCCGCGTTGTCCTAGCCGTGCGCAACATCGACAAGGGTCAGACCGCCGCCGCCAAGATGCCCGGAGCGACCGAGGTCCACCAGCTCGACCTCGCGAGCCTCCCCTCCGTGCGCGAGTTCGCCGCCGCGCGGGAGGGGGACATCGACCTGCTGATCAACAACGCCGGTGTGATGGTGCCGCCGCTTACTCGTACCGCCGACGGCTTCGAGCTGCAGTTCGGCACCAACCACCTCGGGCATTTCGCGCTGACCAATCTGCTGCTCGAGCACGTCGCCGGCCGCGTCGTGACCGTCTCGTCGACCGGGCACCGCGTCGGCAAGATCGACTTCGACGACCTCAACTGGGAACGCAAGCCCTACAGGGCCTGGCGCGCCTACGGACAGTCCAAGCTCGCCAACCTGCTGTTCACCTCCGAACTGCAACGACGGCTGACCGCCGCGGGCTCCCCGGTTGTGGCCACCGCCGCCCACCCCGGCTACGCGTCGACCAACCTTCAGTTCCACACCGGGCGCCGATCGATTGACCTTCTCAGCGTCGTGGGCAACCGCTTGCTCGCCCAGGACGAGAACGGCGGCGCGCTGCCGACGCTCTACGCTGCGGTCGCCGACGTCCCGGGCAACAGCTTCGCCGGACCCGGCGGGTTCATGGAGCAGCGCGGCGCGCCCAAGCTGGTGGGTCGCTCGCACGCCGCAAAAGACACCGGCGTGGCACGCCGACTATGGGATGTCTCTGAAGAGTTGACCGGCGTCCGTTTCCCGCTCGGCGCCAAAGCTGTGGCATAGCTCGTGATCTAGACCAAGCCCGCTGCGTGGCGGGCTCGTTGCACCGCTGGTCGCGCAGGGCAGTCAACGAGATGAACATTCACCAGGCCGCAGGCCTGCATGAGCGCGTAGAGCGTGGTCGGACCCACGAAGCGGAACCCGCGTCGTTTGAGAGCCCGCGCGAGCGCAACGCTCTGGGGCGTGCTCGGTGAGACATCTGCCCAACTGGAGGGTGGCGGGTTCTGCGGCGAAGGTGCGTGGGCGCGAACTATCGCATCGAGCGATTCACCGGCGCCCCTCATAGCCACCGTGGCGCGGGCGTTGGCGAGCGTCGCTTCGATCTTCGCCCGGTTGCGGACGATGCCCGCGTCGGCGAGCAGGCGCTCCACGTCGGAGTCGGCGAAGCGCGCGACCGCGTCCGGCTCGAAGTCGGCGAAGGCGGCTCTGAAGGCGTTGCGCTTGGCGAGGATGGTTCGCCAAGACAGCCCGGATTGGAAGGCCTCGAGGCTCATCCGTTCAAACAGGCCGCGCTCGTCGAGCACCGGGAAGCCCCACTCCCGGTCGTGGTAGCGCTCGTAAAGAGGATCGCCGTCGCCGAAACACCGCCGCACGCCTGACGTGTCTACTCCTTCTCAGGACAGAACGTGTTCGCCGCAGGCCGCGGCATCCGGCGCCAGAAGCGTGATCACCACGCGAATCGTGTCACCGCCGCTCTGCCAACATGGACGCTTGGCTCCCGCGCTATGAAGGTTCGCTTCGCCGTCGCCCCCCACAGCGGATCACTGTCGGCTACCAGTGTCCTGGCCTTTGCCGATGCGCTGGAGGCCAACGGGTTTGACGGCGTCTGGGCCTCGCGGTCTTGGTGGGCAGGCGCAGAGGTCGACCATCACTCGGCTCGCTGGTCCTTCACCGCGCTCGCTGCCGCCGCTCGTCCAGTTCAGGATCCATTGGAGGTGTGGCTCGGCGGACGCGGACCGAAGGCACTCGACAGGGTCGGCAGGATTGCCGACGGCTGGCTGGGGGCGACGCTCACGCCGCAGGAAGCCCGGGTCGCGCGCGAGCGCATCCAGGCCTCAGCCGACCGGGCCGGGCGTGAGATCGATCCCGAGCCTTTCGGCCTGAGCATCGCGTATGCCCGCAGCGCCCCTGAACCGGCGCTGCTGGGAGCACTCACGGCACGACGAGCAGACATCGACCCCCTGGCCCTGTTGCCGGTCGGCGCGCGCGCTGTTGGGGACGGGGATCGGATCGCCGAGTTCCCCGCGACGGCCGACTGATCGGGCGACCTCGAAGTCACGTCTCGCTATAGTGCTTCCGGGCGGCACTGGAGAATCGCAGTAGGGGGAGCCTATGAAGCGTTCTGCCGTGCTCGGTGTGCTGGTCACGATCGTTGCATCGGCGTGGCTGGCGGGTGCCGCCGCGGCGGCACCCGGGCCGGCGGTGGTGGGAGCCATCAGCAACTCCACCACGCTGTCGGGGACGGCATCGGTGGCGGTGTCCGGCAACTATGCGTACGCCGCCTCCTACTGGTCGGGTCAGCTGAACGTGATCGACCTCTCCAACCCTGCGAGCCCGACGCTGGTCGCATCGACGGCCTCCATGCCGCAAATGATCGGTGCCGTCAACGTCACCATCGTCGGGACCCACGCGTTCGTAACCAGCAAGAACCAGAACGGCCCGTGCGCCCCAGGACCGGCGCCGAGTTGCGCCAGCGGCAGCAACGATGACGGCAACGGAAACAGCCTGACGGTCGTCGACATCAGCAACCCGCTCGCCCCCGTCGTGGTTCCCGTCCATACGCAGAGCGGAACAGATCTGTTCGGCGCATATGCCGTTGCCATCTCAGGAAACTATGCGTACGTGGCCTCGCAGGGACTGATTGGCGGGCAACCCACGTATCCGGACACGAGTACCGGATCATTCTCGGTCATCGATCTGGCTACGGGGGCGATCGTCGCGACGATCCAGAACTCGCCGTCGGGTGCGTACGGCAACTGGTTGGATCACGCGACGGGCGTGTCGATCTCTGGCAATTACGCCTATGTCACGTCGTACAAGGGCCAGCGCCTGACGCCCGTCGTCGCTTCGCTCAGCGACCCCCACCTGTTTGGTGCGTATCGGGTGCGCGTCCGCGGCAACTTCGCCTTCGTCTCCGCTCCCGACGCGGCGTCGGTCGCCACGATCGACGTCTCGAACCCGAGTGCGCCGCGGCTGGTTGACGCGGTCACCGACTCCCGTCTGGACAACGTCGACGGCCTGGCCATCAGCAGCACGGGTCGATACCTGATCGCCACCGCGCCGCGGCTGCCCGCTGACACCGCTACCACGTACCCGCCGTACCCGCTGCAGACCGGTGGCCCCGCGAACACCGGCACTGTCTCGGTGATCGACCTGGAACCGTCGCCGCTCTCGGTCGTGATCGCGCCGACCTCGGAGCCGGCCAATCCGACCACCCGGATTCTCGCCAACTTCAGCTTCGCTGTCAGCAACGCGGTGACAACCGTTCAGTGCTCGTTGGACGGCGCCGCGTTGAGCGCGTGCACGACCCGCAAGACCGCCAGCTACGGCTCGCTTGGGAACGGGACGCATAACTTCACCGTCCAGGCGACCGACGCCACCGGTGCAACCGCTCGGGCCACGTACACGTGGACGATCGGCCGCGCTCCGGTCAACACGTCGGCTCCCAAGCTCTCCGGTACCGCACAACAGGGCCGCAAGTTGACAGTGCCCAACGGCGTTTGGTCGGGCACTCTGACCCCCACCTACAGCTATCGGTGGGTGCGTTGCAGCACAGATGGCAAGAACTGCACGCCGATCTCGAATCAGATCAAGAGCAGCTACACGGTCACCGTCGCCGATGTCGGTTCGCGCCTGGAAGCGGTGGTCAAGGCGACGAGCTTGGCCGGATTCGCCAGCGCGACATCCGCCGCCACGAAGACCGTCAAGTGGTCCTCGTCTGCGTTCGCGAGCGCGACGCTCAGCAAATCGAACACGACCAGACCCGGATTCAGCTTGTCGATACCCGCTCCCGGCGGCGATCTGAAGCTGAGCAAGCTGGTGATCTTACTTCCGCACGGACTCTCGTTCGTCGCCGCCAGGCGGGCGCTGGCGGCTGGGACCTCGTCGAAGGATCTGCATGGCAGGCGGCTGTCCTTCACCGCCAAGCTGTCCCGCGGCAAGCTGACCTTGACCTTCAAGCAGCCGCCCACGGGTGTGAAGCTCACGGTCTCGCGCGGGCTGGTCTTGATCTCGAGTGCGCTTGCGAGTCGCATCGAGTCGCGTAAAGCCAAGTCCGAGACGGTTTCGCTCACCTTGGACTACATAGGCAAGCCTCCCCGGCGCGGGGCGATCAAGTTTCGCCTGGCCTGAGCGGGCCGAGGCGCCTCGGAGTCGGGTCGAAGGAGGTCGACCTTTGGGTAGCCTCCACTCGGCCGTTCTTGGATCGCTCCCGGGCGGATCGCTGTCACGTGATACCGGGATCCGCCGAGGTTAGGCGCAGCTCATGACCGCCGGCTCGGACCACGTCACCCGGGTGCAGCTGCCGGCCACGCCGCGCCTCCCTGTCTCCATTTATCCACACCGGCTCGGCCGAGAGGAATGCCTTGACCTCAGCGCCGCTGTCGATTATCCCGGCCAGCTTCAGTAGCTGTCCGAGTCTGATCATCTCGCCTTTGATCGGCACATCGCGCATCGTCGGCCAAACCTATCGGCTGTGACGCCGTACGGCCGCGTCCATGAGCAGCCTAGGGTCCGGGTCGCCGCGACCCGCGGGCTTGATCAAACCATCAAAACCTCACCGACTTGCGGGCGCGGGCGAGGCCGCCGCCGCTGCTCTGGTCCGAGCCCAGCTCCGAGGCCTGAGCCGGTGTGGCCTGGGCCGCCGTCGCGTCTCCCTTTGAGACCAGACGATTGACGTAGGCGCCGGTTGACGACGTGGCCTTGGCGATCCTATCGCTGTACTTGCCGCGAGTCCGCTGCTCGGCGATCGTCTTCACCGCTTGGCTGATCTGGTCCTGCCAACGCCGCGTCATACCGGGAGGGCTCACCGTTGACGTCTTCCACCGGCTCGGCGTCCGTCGCTTCGTCCAGTCGGGTGTCGCCGTGCCTCATCTCGACCCAGCACGAGCGCCGCGCCGACGACCAACAGGATGATTCCGATCGTCCACAAGATGGCGACCTTGGCAACGAATCCATGAATCCGACGATCGGCAGGACGATGCCTAGGGCGATCATTTGCTTCTCCTCGTTGATATCGCGCATTGACACCAACGCGCCGGAGCTTTCAAGTTACCCGTACCAGGCACGCTGGAACTAGTGCGGGATACGGAGACTGACGTACGCGTGCGAACACTAGGGAGAGCGATGGGACGAGCGCGTAACACCACAAAACGGTCTTTACAGAACTGGAACCCCTGAAGAGGGACTCAGGTCCGACCGCACGAATACGCGGTGCGTGTCGTTGACACCCCTCGGGTACCCAAAGCCGGAGGATCCGAACCCCCCGGCGGTCCGACCGGAGACGTGGCGCAGCTAGCTTGCCCCCATGACTTCAGACGGCACGGCGTCGTGCGCCATGGTACGGGTGATCGCGGATCGCAGGAGGGAGTCCGATCTGCTCGGGCAGGGCGGCGAGCGACCGCAGCACTTCAGCACCGGCCTGGCGCAGAGTCTCCTCGTCGCTGTCGGCGATGTAGCCAAACGCGCGCATGCCGGCTGAGCGCGCGGCTCTCACACCGATGGCCGTGTCCTCGACGACGACGCATCGATCAGGGCTTGCTCGCATGGCAGCGGCTGCGTGGAGGAAGAGGTCGGGGTGCGGTTTGCCGTGCGCGACCATGTAGGCCGAGAACAACTCGTTCTCGGCGAACAGCTCGCGCAGTCCGGTCAGGGTCAGGGTGAGGTCGGTCTTCTCCAGCTTTCCCTGTGATGCGACGCAGGCCTTGACGCCGGCCGCGCGCAGCGATCGCACAGCCTCGTCGGCGCCCGGCACTGGCTGGAGACGATGGTGAAACTCGACCGTGCGATCGCGCTCGAACGCGTCGGCGAATTCCCCCGGGAGCGCCGCGCCCAACCGGGCCTGCGCTCGCTCGATCACTTCGGCCATCAGCAGGCCCTTGTATCCGTGCAACGCCTCAGCCGGCGATGTTGGCAATCCAGCGGCGGTCAACGCCCGCGCCAGGACCTCGCCGGAAATCCCCTCGCTGTCCACGAGCACGCCGTCGCAGTCGAAGATCACCAACTCCGGCAGGCGCGTGCGGCGGGGATCAGGGTTCCCAGGTGCGGCCATGGCAAGCAAGGCTAAACCGCCGGCCTGCCTGGGTGTGTTCGCCGCTGAGACGCCAGTCGCGGCGAGCAATCGCTACGGTTCCATTGTGGGCGCCCGTGAGAAGCCTGAGGTCGAGGTCCCCTCCGACCAGTCGCCGTCCTACCAGCTCGAACTGGAGGACGTCGTCGTCGGCGATGGCGAGGTGGCCGTGTCAGGGCGCGTCGTCGAAGTCCACTACGTGGGCGTCTCCTGGAAGACGGGCAAGCAGTTCGATGCATCCTGGGACCGTGGCAAGACGTTCAAGTTCGGCCTCGGCAAGGGCCAGGTCATCGCCGGCTGGGACCAGGGTGTCGTCGGTATGAAGGTGGGTGGACAGCGCCGGATCACGATTCCGCCCATGCTCGCCTACGGCAAGCGCGGCGCGGGTGGAGTGATCGGCCCCGACGAGACCCTCGTGTTCGTGGTCGACCTAATCGCCGTGGGCTGAGGCGGGCTGCCGGGCGTACTGAATCTGAGCCTGCCGTTTCGCCGGCCCCTGTGCCCTGACAACCTGTTCGGGCACCTGGCGGCCACAGCCGTGCCCGGAGTTGAGGAATGGCGAGCGGGGTGGTACCGCCGCACACTCCGCCTGCCACATGGCGCCGGCATCGTTGCGCTCCGGCCTGGGCCCGACCGCGTCGATTGCCGTCTGCGCCTCGACGATCTGAGCGACCTGGACCTGGCAGTCGGCCGCTGCCGGAGGATGCTCGACCTTGATGCTGATCCGGTCGTCATCGACGAGCAGCTCAGCTCCGATCCACGCGTGGCCCCGCTGGTGGCCAGAAGCCCGGGCCGGCGGGTGCCGCGTACCGTCGATCCGGCGGAGTTGGCGGTGCGAGCCGTGCTCGGCCAGCAGGTCTCGACCGCTGCGGCGCGCACGCACGCCGCCCGTCTGGTCAGCGCGCACGGTGTGTTGATCAATGACCCCGACGGCGGTCTGACCCACCTGTTCCCGGACCCCGCGAGCCTGGCCGAGCTCGATCCTGCGAGTCTGGCCCTGCCCCGGTCACGTCGCCGGACGCTGATCATGTTGGTGGCGGCCCTGGTCTCAGGCGAGATCGAACTGGCCCCGGACACGGACTGGGACGAGACACGTCGTCGATTGTCGGCGCTCCCCGGCTTGGGTCCATGGACGGTGGAAACGATCGCCATGCGGGCCCTAGGGGATCCCGATGCCTTCCTGAAGGGCGATCTCGGTGTCATTAGGGCAGCCCGGGATCTCGGTCTGCCGTTCACGCCGGCGGCGCTGGAGGCTGCGTCGAACGCGTGGCGGCCGTGGCGGGCCTATGCGGTGCAGCATCTGTGGGCGACCGGCGACCACGCCATCAACCGCTTGCCCGCGTGAACCCGCTGGCGATCACGACCCCCGGGTCCTCGCGGGTAGGCTGATGCCCGTGGGCAACGCCGTCCGCAGCGCAGAGGTGGAGGACGCTGAGCTCATCGGTCGGCTCCTGCACGATTTCAACACCGAGTTCGACGAGCCCACGCCCAGCCCCAGCGCGCTGGCCGAGCGAGTCAGAGATCTTCTGAGCACCGAGGAGTTCTCCGTCCTGCTGAGCACCGACGGGCTCGGGCTGGCGGCGTTGCGGTTTCGCCCCGGGATCTGGACGAACGCGCTCGAGTGCTATCTGGCGGAGCTGTACGTGCGTCCGCAGCGCCGCGGCCAGGGACTCGGGCGGGCGCTGATGGAGGCCGCGATCGACTTCGCGCGGCGCAAGGGCGCTGACCGTCTGGAGCTCGGCACCGGCGAGCAAGACGTGGTCGCGCGGGCGCTCTACGAGAGCCTGGGCTTCAGCAATCGCGAGGGTAAGCCTGATGGCCCGCTGAACTACTTCTACGAGCGAGAGCTCTAGTGCGAGCTACGGTGCTCGACTACGATCTCCCCTGCGCTTGACCCCGGTGAGCCGGCTTTGAGCGTGCAGCCGGGGGCTCGGGCCGGGCGAGCCGGACGGCCCGTTACGACACCGGCGCTCGAGAGGATCTAATGCCCCAGATCGTGCTGACTGATCTGCCGACTCCGATGCTGTGGCGCAACTGGGTGGGCAATCAATCCTTCACACCCAGCTATGCCGCTGCGCCGCGCGACGAGGCCGAGGTGTCCGAGCTCGTTAGTCAAGCGGCCGAGCGGGGCACCGGCCTACGGGTCGTCGGCGCCGGGCATTCGTTCACCCCGGTGGTGCAGACAGATGGGCTGCTTCTGGACCTGGCTGCGCTGAGCGGGGTGGTCGCCACGGATCCCGGTGCAAAGCGTGCCACGGCGCTGGCGGGGACCCAGATCCGAGATTTCTACGAGCCGCTGTGGCGCGACGGGCTGGCCCTCAAGAACCAGGGCGACATCGACACCCAGCGGATTGCCGGCGCCGTCGCCACCGCCACGCACGGCTCAGGAACCGGATACACGAGCCTCTCCGGCATCGTCCGGGGCGTCCGGCTGGTGACGGCGACCGGCGAGATCCGCCAGATCGGCGAGGATCAGCCTGAGCTGCTGCGTGCGGCTCAGGTGGCCGTTGGGATGCTAGGGGTGATGACGCAACTCGAGCTCGAGGTGACCGACGCCTATCGGCTCACAGAACAGATCGACGTGTGGCCGTGGGCCGAGGTCATGGGCCGCTGGGACGAGCTCGTCAACCAGCACCGTCATTTCGGGTTCTTCTGGCTGCCCACCGAGGAGTCGGCCGCCCTCTACAACCTGTCCTCGCATGGCGGGACGATGGCCGACAAGTGCTACGTGAAGATCTATGACGAGGCCGCCCCCGACCAGCCCGATGATCTGACTCCGGGCCGCCGCACCGACCGCTGCTATCGCATCTATCCGATGGTCTATGACCCCAACTTCCACGAGCTGGAGTACTTCGTGGCAATCGAGCGCGGGCCCGACGCCCTGACCGCGATGCGCGAGCTGATGCTGCGGAGCCTGCCTGATTCCGTGTACCCGCTTGAAGTGCGCACGGTCGGTCCCGACGACGCGTACCTGTCGCCTAACTACAAAACCGCCACGACCGTCATCTCGGTGTCAGGCAAGCCGGGCACCGACTACTGGGATTACCTGCGGTCAGTTGACGCGCTGCTGTCTGAGTTCGACGCCCGGGTTCACTGGGGCAAGCTCCATTTCCTCACCCCAGAGCGGCTTCACGCTCTCTACCCAGAGGCCGAGGCGTTCATCGCCATCCGCCGAGAGCTCGATCCAGGCGGCATGTTCCTCAACGATCACCTGCGCCAGCTCTTCGCCTGAGCTGATGTCCGGCCGTCTCCTGTCATCTGGGCGGCTTGGACTTCTCGTCCCGGCACTGGTCTAACACTCAAGGGCTCAGGGGGAAAGCGTCGCCGGGTCGCCGGCCGCCGATCGTTCCAACCGCGCGATCAGGTCGTCGATCTCGCCCAGCCACATGTCCTCGTCGTCGGCAGACTCATCCCAGAGCTCGCGTAGCTCGCTCTCCAGACGTACGCGCGCCACGGCCTGGACGGCCTGATCGATCTCGGCGCCGTGAGGCTGATGAGGATCTGCGCTGACCCAGCGCCGCACCGGGTCGGGCAGTCGCTCGGGCATCTGGCCGGCGCACGACGCAGACAGCTCGGCGGCAGCGATCGCCTCGCAGGACAGCTCCAGCCCAAGATGGTCCGCATCGCTCAGGGCGTCGTCCAGGGCGTTCGCGATCAGGTCCTCCGGGTCAGAGGCCTCCTCGACCCGGTAGAACCAGTCACTGGCCGTATCATTCTCAAAGCTGCCAATCCCCCAGACTGCCACACACAGAACGATAGCCCGGAGCCGCTCCGGTTAGTTTTGGGAGCATTCGCCAGGGGTAGCTGAAATGGAGGTCCCGGATGCGTCAACCAGGAGGGGTTCATGGCCGACAGCGATCACGAGCAAGCTTCGGTGAAGCCGACCGAGCAGCGCGGAGGCACGACCCCGGACGAGTCTGAGGCCAGGGAGAAGGGCAGCTGGGCGGCCACCTCTGGGGAGGGTGTGGTTCCGGCCGAGCTCGGTGGCTCCGACGCGCCACGCGAAATGCTGGCCGAGGATCCGCAACTCGGCAGCTCGGTGCTGGGGGCGACCACTGGCTCCGACGAACCTGCCACCGACAGCGGGATCGACCTTGGCGGCGGAGATAACGCCGATGCCACATCTGACAGCGGCCCTGACGTGCCCGACGGGGTAGAGCCCGATCTCAAGGACGCCGCCACCGTTGCCCGCAAGGGACCCGACCACACGTCCAGGTAGTCACATTCGACCTGACGATCGGTGACCGGCGGTGGTCACTCCGGCCTAACTGACCGGTGCGTAGGTGAGGATCAGCACGCCGTCAGGCCCGATGGCGTTGGACCCGAGCAGTCTCAGCTTCGTCTTGGCGGTCGCGGCCCCGAACAGTCGCTGGCCAGATCCGAGCACGATCGGAAACACCATCAGACGGTACTCGTCGACGAGATCGTGCTCGGCCAGCGTCGCCACCAGCCGAGCACTGCCGTTGACCAGGACATCACCCGCCACCCCTTCCTTGGCGCGTGAGACCTGACTCGCGACATCATCTCTGATCACGGTCGAGTTGGTCCAGATAGCGCCTTCGTCGGTGAGCGTGGTCGAGACGACGTACTTCGGAATTGCGTTCATCTTCTCGCCGAATTCGCCCATTCCGGTCATCGTCGGCCACGCCTGGGCAAAACCGTCGTAGGTGACGCGGCCGAGCAACAGCACATCTGACGCCATCAGCTCGTCGAACTTGAACTTGTTTCCCTCGTCGCCGCGGTCGAACTCAAACGACCAGCCAGCGTGCTTGAAGTCGTGGGCGCCTCCGGGCGCCTCGATCACTCCATCCAGGGTGATCAACTCGCTTACAACCAGCTTTCCCATGTCCTTCCTCCTCTTCCCGTCGATCCCAATCAGATGTGCGCCGCGATTGAAGTGTCAGCACCCAAGCATTGCCGACAGCGGCGCGGCCAGCTCGGGGGGCTCGACACGACCCAGCGCGATGTTGTCGCATCCCACCCAGGTGGCCGCCTCGCGCAATGCGTCCGCCATCGCCTCAAGCGCTGGCCGAGTCACCGTGAGCTGCTTGGCGATCAGCGTTCGCCCGTCCCGCCCCGGATCGACGCGGCCCGACAGCCGCCCGCCCGTCAGCAGTGGCATCGCAAAGTAGCCATGGACGCGCTTGAGCGCCGGCAGGTAGGCCTCGAGGCGATGCTCGAAGCCGAACATTCGCGGCGTTCGCCGTCGATCCCAGACCAGCGAATCAAACGGCGACAGCAGCGTCGTTCGATGCCTACCCCGCTTGCCCAGCATCGCAAGCACCGTTGGATGCGCCCAGGCGGCCTCTCGCCATCCGGCCACGCGAACCTTGACCAGCGGCGTGTCGTCGACCGTCGCTGCCACCTCCGCTCGAGTCAGCCGGTGAAAGTCGGCCAAGTCGCTCAGCGTCGCGATCCCCAGCGCGCGACCGGCGATATCCGCCAGCGCCCTCACGCACTCCCGGTCCTCGGGCGCGGGACCGGTCAGCGCCTCCGCGGGCAGAGCGCGCTCGGGAAGGTCATACACGCGCCGCCAGCCACGGCGGGTCGTGCACACGACCTCGCCGATGTCGAGCAGCCATTCGACCGCGACCTTGACCTCCGACCAGTCCCACCAGGGGCCGCCGCGCTTGGCGCCTCCCAGCTCGGTCGAGGTCAGCGGACCCTCGGCGCGCAGACGCTTCAGCACCCTGTCGCCAACTCCGGGCGGAACCTCGTGCCAGCGCTGCCCGCGCTCCCGAAATCGCCGCCGGCGAAACGCGAACAGGGGCCAATGCTCGACCGGCAGCACACAGGCGGCATGGGCCCAGTACTCGAAAGCTCTTCCCCCGGACCAGTAAGCGCGGTCTACGGCATCGCGTCCGACCGCGCCGAGCCGAGCGTAGGCAACCAGCTCGTGTGAACGCGCCAGCATCGAGATCGTGTCGAGCTGGATCGCGCCCAGGCGCCCGAGCAGCACCGGCACCCCACCGCGTCGGTCAGCGGCTCCGAGCAGCCCCTGGGCCCGCAGCGCGGCACGCCGGGCCTCGACAGCGGAAAGCTCTACCTCGGGCACGGAGCGATCAACCAGTCCTCAGACTGCGAACGCAACGACATCGTCCCAGCTCGGCACGCGCACACGATAACCGCCGGACGGCGTGCCCGAGGCACGGGGCACCACGATGCGTAGTCCCACGGACACCCCCCCCGGCGGCGATCGCCGGTCGCTCATCCCGGCACCTACAATGGCTCACCGGATCGCCCCCATGGTCTAGCGGTCAGGACGCCTGCCTTTCACGCAGGAGATCACCGGTTCGAATCCGGTTGGGGGTATCGTCGGGCTCGGCCTCGCTACGTCTCGCGCAGCCATCGGTGCTTCCTCCGGGACCTTCGATCATCAACACTCCCGGCAAAGTGCCACACGGACGAACAACAGCCGGCCGCCCACCAGCCGCGGCCACCGCGGTGCGGCGAATCTAGTTGTCCAGGATCAGGCCTAGGGCGCGTCCTGGTCCGCGCCGTTGCCGGCCCCGGGCATCTTGAACATCGCCCCCAAGGTGGCGGCGAACATGAGGTCTCCCGCCAGCACGACGCGACCCTTGAAGTAGGCCTCCATCGGCTCGGAGTTGCCGGTCGCGATCCTCACGAACTCCGCGGCGTCGAGGGTGATCGTCAGGCGAGCCGTTGCGTCACCCTCCTCACGGCTGGCGCTGGCGCGACCATCGTCGATCCGCAGCCTGTAGATGTCGGTACCGCCGTCAGTCCGGCCGGTGATGCGCCAGCGAACCAAAGTCGTGATGCCCGCGGCGCGCCTGGGGTTGACCTGCTTGGGCATCTGCCAGAAGATTCCGTCGAGGATCGGTCGTCTGGCCGGCGATCGCATCAGCTGCTCGATCCGTTCCGGCGGCGCGTCTCGCACGATCCGGGTGATGCTGTCCGCCAGCTGGGCCGGCGCTTCGGCGACCGAGCGCTTGAGCAGCTCGAGCGCCCGCTGAGGATCAAAGCCGAAGTCCTTCATTCTCCAGAAGACGGTACTAGCTGCGAGCGCGGGACCCAACCGCCGCCAAACGTAGCCCCAGGCGCCGGGCACCATCAGATCGGGCGAACATGCGCCTCCACGGTCTCCGGATACCATCATCGCCGCGGGCGGTTAGCTCAGCTGGTAGAGCGCCTGCCTTACAAGCAGGAGGTCACTGGTTCGAGCCCAGTACCGCCCACTGAGCAAAGTACCTGCATATCCGCGTTTTGTCGGGCAGCGAGTTTACTGCCCGGCTGTGATGTGGAGATTGGGCATCACGATTGGGCATCATTTGACGTGGTTCGCTCCCGGCAGTTGACTCGGCAGAGGCTTGCGGATTGTGTCCTTGCGACCGGACCCGGCTCGCTGTCGGTGGCTAAAACGAGAAATTGGACGCACGGCAATCAACGCGCTGACCGCATGTGATCGTTGCCCGCAGGGGAGAAGCTGCCCACGTTCGGCGCGCGGTTTTGGGCCAACCCCAGCCGCGCTGAAAGGTTAGGTCTGTGTTGACTGTGGATCGCGCGTGCCGTATGTCTTGTCGCCACGGCCGATGGGGCTGCTCGTTGGGCCTCGAGTCTCGGGCGCGCAAGTCGATCACCAGTGGGAGGGGTAACTGCGTGGGCAAGAAGAGGAAGAAGGCGAAGCTGACGAGTTGGGAGGAGCTCAAGGCACAGCGACCGGTCGATGAGCACGCCGTTGCCGCGTATGAGCGGCTGATCGGGGCTGAGCAGATCCTTTATCAGCGGTGGGAGCAGCGGGGGGAGGGAATGAACTGGGTCGGGGAAGCGCTCGGCTTTCCCGTTGAGGAGTCAGATGCTTCTTGGGTGGCGGGGTTGGGTGAGAAGGTCGCGGCGCTTGGCGGCCATCTCGAGCTTGTCGCGGTGTTTCCAGACGAGACGGTGACCTTGATCAGGGAGCCCGGGCCGGGCAGCGACCCACTCCATCCGAAGGAGCCCGCGGAGTCCGAAGAGCCCGACCAAGACGAGGAGCTCTGAGCCCCGGCGTCGGGAGAGTCCGGGCGTGGGGTCAGCTGCGAGCTACTAGTGAAAGCTCTGTACCGGCCGGATACGTGCATCGTCCGCGCCCGCTATCACGCGTTTGCACAAGCGCGCCGCTTGGCCCGATCGGATCAAAAGCAGAAGGCGG
>OCTA010000696.1_pt1 | contig 30880 bp, 27 predicted proteins | sample 1538991 | NCBI WGS metagenome assembly OCTA01 (sample SAMEA3539302, study PRJEB22396) | soil metagenome | biome: tundra; feature: field; material: soil | place: USA | collected 2010-05 | depth 0.15 m | reverse complement strand
TGGTGGGGCTAGGAAGAATCGAACTTCCGACCTCAGCATTATCAGTGCTGCGCTCTAACCAACTGAGCTATAGCCCCGCAAACGGCATCGTGACGCTACACCAACGTCCGTCGTTTACGACACGGACGACCGGTGTGGCTCGCCCAGTCACTCTTCGATAATCGTTTCCGTCTCCACCGGGGCCACGGCGGCGACCGCGTCACCGTGATCGAGGTTCATCACCCGCACGCCCGTGGCGTCGCGACCCTGCGAGGCGATCTCCCGCACCGGCATCCGGATCACCACGCCGCCCGTCGACACCAAAAGGATTTCGTCGTCCAAGGCAGCCATGAACGCGGCCACCACTTTCCCGCGCTTGGCGGTGAGCTTGATCCCCCGCACCCCCTGGCCACCCCGGGCCTGGCGATTAAAGCGCTCCAGCTTTGTGCGCTTGCCGAAACCCGCATCGGTCACCAGCAGAATGTCGGCATCGTCCCGGGCCACATCACAGGATACGACCTGATCACCCGCCTTCAGCCGGACCCCACGTACTCCGGTGGCGTCGCGACCCATGGACCTCACGTCGTTTTCCGAAAAGCGGATCGTCGTCCCGGACTGGGTCACCAAGAACAGATCGTCGTCACCACCGGTCTCCACCACCCGCACCAGCTCGTCGCGGTCCCGGAGGTTGATGGCGATGAATCCTTCGCGTCGCGACTTGTCGTACTCGGCGAACGAGGTCTTCTTGATCTGGCCCAGTTTGGTAGAGAACACCAGAAAGTGATCAGCAGAGAAATCACGGGTGCCGATGACAGCTTGAATCTTCTCGCTCGGCGACAACGGCAACAGGTTGACGATGGCGGTCCCCCGCGCCGTGCGCTCCTTCATGGGGATCTCCAGCGCCCGGAGTCGGAAGACACGGCCGCGATTGGAGAAGAGCAGCAGATGCGCGTGGGCGGAGGTGTGGACCACGTCATCGATGAGATCCTCTTCTTTGAGTTTGGCCCCCTTCACACCCCGGCCACCCCTGCCTTGGGTGCGGAACGCGTCGGCCGACATCGCCTTCACGTACCCGGCCCTACTCATGGTGACGACCAGGTCCTCGTCGTCCACCAGGTCCTCGACGTTCATGTCGCCGGGATCGTGGGTCACAACCGAGCGACGCTCATTGGCGAACTTGTCTCGGATCTGGCCCAACTCGTCGGCGATCACCGCCCGCAACTTCACCGGATCGCCGAGGATCGCCTCCAACCCGGCAATCTCCAGCAGCAGCTTGGCCATCTCCTCTTCGAGATTGGATCGACCGAGACGAGTGAGACGAGCAAGCGTCATGTCGAGGATGTGGTTCGCCTGCTCTTCGGAGAACTCGAACGGTGCCGCCTCCAACGCTTCGAGCGCCGCCAGCCGGTCGTCTGATCCCCGAATGGCGGCGATCACCGCATCGAGCATGTCGATGGCCTTCAACAAGCCTTCGACCACGTGAGCCCGGGCCCTCGCCTTGTTCAACAGGAATTGTGAGCGGCGGGTGATCACCTCCACCTGATGCGCCACGTAGTGGGTCAGGATCTGAGCCAGGTTGAGGGTGCGCGGCACCCCGTCCACCAGAGCCACGGCATTGACACTGAAGGCGGTTTGCAGCGGAGTCTGTTTGAACAGATTGTTGAGCACCACGTTGGCATTGGCATCCCGCTTCAGGCGGATGACCAGACTCGTCTTACCGCCGGCCGAATCGTCCTGGAGCTCGGCGATGCCGTCGAGATCACCGGCACGGACCAGGTCCTCGATCTTCTTCGACACCGTGGCCACCGAGATTTGATACGGCATCTCTGAGACCACGATGCGAGTGGCCCCGTCGCGGCCTTCCTCGATTTCGGCCACTGCCCGCATCTTGATCGAGCCGCGTCCCGTCCGGAACGCGTCGAGGATGCCTTGACGACCGAGAATGAGCGCGCCGGTCGGAAAATCCGGGCCCTTGACGAACTCCATCAGGTCGTCGGGGGTGGCGTCGGGGTGCTCGAGGATGTGTTTGGTGGCGTCGATCACCTCACCCAAATTGTGAGGAGGGATGCTGGTGGCCATTCCCACGGCGATGCCCTGGGAACCGTTGACCAGAATATTGGGGAACCGGGCCGGGAGGACGACCGGCTCTTCGGTGGTGGCGTCGTAGTTGGCGATGAAATCGACGGTGTCCTGGTCGATACCGGCCATCAATTCGAGTGCCAACGAATCGAGCCTGCATTCGGTGTATCGCATGGCCGCCGGGCCTTCGTCCGGACCGGTACCGCCGAAGTTGCCGTGGCCGTCGATCAGCGGGTGGCGCATGGAAAACTCTTGAACCATGCGGGCCAGCGCCTCGTAGATGGATGAGTCGCCATGGGGGTGATACGAGCCCATGACGTCCCCCACCACTTTGGCGCACTTGGTATGGGGTCGGTCGGGCCGATGTCCCTGATCGAACATCGAGTAGAGGATCCGCCGGTGAACCGGCTTCAAGCCGTCCCGGACATCAGGCAGTGCCCGCGAAACGATGACCGACATGGAGTACTCGAGAAACGAGCGCTCCATCTCTTCCTGAATCTCGATGGGCTCGATGAAGCCCGACACCGCTTCGTCGGTGCCGGTTCCGCTTCCGCTTCCGTCGCTTCCTCTGTTGTTGCGTGCTGCCATTCCCTGTCCTTACCCTCGTGCTATCGACCCGTCCCTGGTACTGGAGCCGGTCCCATCGGCAATCTCAAAAGTCGAGAAACCGGACGTCCTTGGCGTTGGTCTGAATGAACTGGCGTCGTAGCTCGACGTCTTCGCCCATCAGGACCGAGCAGACCTCGTCGGCCAGCGCGGCCTGTTCCACCTCGATCTGCAACAACGAGCGGCGCCCAGGGTCCATGGTGGTGTCCCGTAGCTCACTGAAGTCCATTTCACCGAGACCTTTGAGGCGCTGAAAATCGGCCTTGTGATTAGGGTGCTCCACCAGAAACGCGTTCCTGGCGCCGTCGTCTTTGAGGTAGACCTTCTCTTTGCCCACCAAGGTCGAATACAGCGGTGGTTGGGCCACGTACACAAAACCGCCTTCGACCAACGGCTTCATCTGGCGGAAGAAGAAGGTGAGCAAGAGCGTGCGGATGTGCGAGCCGTCCACATCGGCGTCGGCCAGAATGATGATCTTGTGATAGCGAATCTTGGTCACGTCGAAGTCGTCGGCCAGTCCGGCGCCAATGGCGGCGATGAGGGCCTGAATCTCGGCGTTCTTCAGCATCTTGTCGATGCGGGCGCGCTCGACATTGAGGATCTTTCCCCGAATGGGGAGGATGGCCTGTCGTCGTGGGTTACGGGCGTCCTTGGCGGAGCCGCCGGCCGAGTTGCCCTCCACGATGAACATCTCGCTCTCGCGGGGGTCCCGTGACGAACAATCAACCAACTTTCCCGGAAGTCCGGCGCCATCGAGCGCCGACTTTCGACGGGTCAGGTCCCGGGCGGACTGGGCGGCAACCCTGGCCCGGGATGCGAGGGCGGCCTTCTGGATGATCTGGTTGGCCTCGCGGGGGTTCTCCTCGAACCACTCGGCCAGCTTCTCGTTGGTGGCTTTCTCGACCAGCGAGCGGACCGGGACATTCCCCAACTTGGCTTTCGTCTGGCCTTCGAACTGTGGCTCTTCCAGGCGGACCGAGACGATGGCGGTCAGGCCTTCGCGAATATCCTCGCCGCTGAAGTTGGGGTCCTTGTCTTTCAGAGATCCTTTGGCTCGGGCGTACTTGTTGGCCACATTGGTGAGGGACTTCTTGAAGCCCTCTTCGTGCATACCGCCGTCAATGGTCGAGATGCCGTTGGCAAACGAGTGGATACTCTCGTAGAAGCCGGTGTTCCATTGGAGGGCGACTTCGACCTCCATGGTGTCCTCCCTCCTTCCGAATGCTCCGACCTTGCGGAAGAGCGCCTCTTTCGAGGTGTTCAGGTGCCGTACGTAATCGATGATCCCGTCTTTGTACTGGAAGGTCTGGGACGCCTTGCCGTCGGGGCGTTCATCGACGAAACGGATCTCGAGGCCTTTGTTCAGGAACGCCATCACCTGCAGTCGTTCCAGCACCGTCTGGGCGCGGAACTCGATCTCATCGAAGATAGCCGGATCCGGCCAGAAGCTGATGGTGGTTCCGGTGCGTCCCTTGGGTGCAGCACCCACGACCTCCAACTTGCCCTTGGGCCTGCCTCCGTCGACGAACTCGAGCAGGTGGTGGTCGCCATCCCGGTCGATCTCCAAAAGGAGACGGGTGGAGAGGGCATTCACCACCGACACTCCGACTCCATGGAGGCCACCGGAGACCTTGTAGCCGCCCCCCTCACCGAACTTGCCCCCGGCATGGAGAACTGTGAGTACCACTTCGGCGGCCGAGCGCCCCTTGTGTTTCGGCATCGGGCCGGTTGGTATGCCCCGGCCATCATCACTCACCCGGACGCCTCCATCGGCCAACAGGGTGACGACGATACGGGTGCAGTGGCCGGCCATGGCCTCATCGACCGAGTTGTCCACGACCTCCCACACCAGGTGGTGGAGACCCGTCGGACCGGTGGACCCGATGTACATCCCGGGTCGCTTCCGGACCGGATCGAGGCCCTCCAGAACAGTAATGTCCTCGGCGCCGTAGCTGTTCTCCGACACTGTGCGCTTGTCCTCTGATTTCAGCGCCATGGGCGCGCCCTTTCAAACCTGGTCTGGTCAACGGGGAACCTGGGTGCCCGGGCCGTGGCGCTGATGGCGCTCCTGTCGCTGCCGGTGGACCCCCTGATTCCGATACCCCAGTGTACCCCGAGGGTGACCCTGTTCCGGCCGATGCTGGGACCGCAGCCCGCTATCTCAGCGCCGCACGCGGACTTCGAGGTGATCCGGCCTCGGGCTCCCGGTGGCCTCTGCCACCCGGTCGAGAAGATCGTCCCCGAAATGACGGACTTCGGTGGCCCACGCCGGATGATCGACGTTTACAACCAGGGCTTCCTTATCGAGTCGAACGGGTTGCACGTGGCTGGACACGGCCGGTCCGACGATCTCTTCCCACTTGGCGAACAGGCGGCCGAGCCCGAGAGATCCGCCCAGCCCGAGGTGGTTGGAGAGCGCATCGAGGGAGCCGTCGAGGGGTCGTGGCCCACTATCCCCTCTGCGTCGGCTCATCATCCATCTCCTCGGTACGACACCAAGGCGTTGACCATCCCGGCCGGCTTCACCTCATACGTCGCCGCCGCGGCCACTTCCGGGGGCGGAGGGAGGGCTGTGGTGAGGATCGACTGGCCGGGAGGCAGCCCCTCCAAGAGGGCCCGGGACCGGTACGCGTCGAGTTCGGAAAACACGTCATCGAGGAGTAGCACGGGGGCAGATCCGAAACGCTCCGTAGCCAACTGGTGGGTGGCCAGGCGAATGGCAAGGGCCAGCGAGCGCTGCTCGCCCTGTGAAGTGTGGGTGCGGACGGCCAGGCCGGACAGGGTCAACTCCAGTTCGTCGCGGTGGGGGCCGACCAAGGTGATCCCCCGCACCAGGTCGTCGGGTCTGGACGCCGCAAGAGCATCCCGCAACGTCCCGGACCACGATCGCCGATAGCGAAGGCCCACGTCCACGGCCTTTCCGGCCAGGCGGGAGTAGTGATGCCCCGCCAACGGTGTGAGTTGCTCGGTGAGGGTCTCTCTCGCCTCGACCAGCGCGGTTCCGGCCAGGTCGAGCCGGGCGTCCCAGACGTCGAGGGTGGCCTCCACCTCGGGGCTCAGACGTCCCCCGGCCCGGCGAAGGAGAGCAGCCCGCTGTCGGAGAACCTTGTCGGTCTCATCGGCGTGAAGGGCGGTCTTGGGCGCCACCACGGCAAGCATCTCGTCGAGGAAGCGTCGTCGTTCGGACGGCCCCCCCCGCACCACCGCGATGTCTTCGGGCGAAAATACAGTGATCCGTAGCGCGTCGCCGAGGTCGGACCGGCGCCGGACTGTCTGGCGGTTCACCATCGTTCGGGAGCGCCCGGAGACCGACAGTTCGGCCTCGATATCCATCGGCCGATCGCCAACCATGGTGACCGCCCGGAGAATGGCCCGTTCTGCGCCGATCCGGACCATGGCTTCTTTGGGAGAGCCGCGTAGCGACTGAAGGGTGGCCAGGTATCCGACGGCCTCGAGAAGGCTCGTTTTGCCGGCGCCATTGCTACCGGTAATTACGGTGGTTCCGGTTGGGTCGGGGGTAATGGTGGCGTCGGCGAAGTTACGAAACTCCGAGACTGTCAGTGAGGCGAGATACATGCATTGACCGCCGAGGTCCTGCCCACCATTGCCTACGAGACGCGGACGGGCATCAGGAGGTATCGGAATTCGGACTGTTCGGCTCCTGTGACGGTGGCCGGCTTGGTGGCGTCGATCGTCTCGAGGAGCACTTCGTCACCCATCACAGCGTCGACGCCGTCGATGAGGTAGGTGGGGTTGAAGGCAATGGTGAGGTCGATTCCTTCGAAATCCGCATCCACGGTTTCGCTGGCATCACCAACCTCTTGAGAGACGACCGTGAGGTCCACTCCACCCTGGCGCATCGAAAGCCTCACCGGTGTCATGTTGTCCCGGACGACCAGACGGACCCGGCGTAGAGCATCGAGGAGCGAGTCCTTTCCCACGTGGAGACGATTCGGGTATTCGGCCGGGATGAGCTGGCGGTAATCGGGGTAGGTCCCATCGAGAAGTCGGGTACTCACTTGAACATCCCCGACGGTGAAAGTCACGTCGTGCTCACCAATGGACAAACCCACCATGTGCCCCGGCTTGGTGCCATCGGCGTTCCCGACAACACCCTTGGGGTCTTTGGCATCCACGCTCAGCGCCGACAGCCGTTGGAGTTCTGCCAGGGCCCGGGCCGGTACCAAAATCTGTGTCGTACTGAGTGCCTCGTTCCCAACTTCGATATCCCGGAGCGCGAGCCGGTATGAATCGGTGGCCACCAAGCGGATACCGGTTCCTTCCGCGGCCATCAACACCCCGGTCAAGAGAGGGCGGGCATCATCATTGGATGCCGCCCGCACCACCTGGCGGAGTGCGTTCACCAAGCTACTGGCCGGAAGAAGAGTGGTCGGAGAAGGGGGCTCGGGAAGTGAAGGAAAGTCGTCAGCGGGAAATGTCTGCAAGCTGAAGCGCGACCTGGCGGCCGAGATTTCGATTTTGTCCTGTTCTGCCTCGATGGTGACCGCTCCTGGTTCCAATGAGCGCACGATGTCGGTGAGGAGTTTGGAGGGTGCGACACAGACCCCGTCGGACAGACCGATGGCTTCGGTGGACACGTGCACGGTGAGATCGAGATCGGTGCCGATAACCATCAACCGGTTGCCTTCGGATTCGATCCGGACCCCGGCGAGGGCCATTGAGGTCGTGGTACGTGAACTGACGGCCCGGCCGGCCGTGGTCAGAACCTCCACCAGGGAGTCGCGTTCGCAGCGAAACTTCACCAAGGAGTCCTTTCTCGGGTTGTTGGTTTCTTGCTTCTTAAAGACTTAAATTCAAGAGTGGTGGTAATAAGGGCTGTGGATTGTGGATCGACTGTGGTCGGTGCAGCGTAGGACACGTTTCTCTTTCCACTGTTCATCCACTGTTTCCCCACCCACCCACTGATTTGGGAGCCAGAGAGCGGGGAGCTATGGACAACCTCGCCTGAACCCACAGACCGACCACAGGATTGAGCCCAGATGTCCACAGGACATCCATACCCGACCCAAGGCAGAACCAGAGAGATCTCCGAAATGATGGAGTTGTCCGACACCGTGGTCAGGTTCCCTTCTTGATCCGAAGGATCAACTCAGTTACCTGGTTGTAGATCTGGTGGCGCTCCTTCATCAGGTTGGTGATCTTTTGAACCGCGTGCATCACGGTGGAATGGTCTCGGCCCCCGAATTCGCGGGCAATGGCCGGGAAGCTGTAGTCGGTGAGTTCACGGAAGACGTACATGCTGATCTGCCTGGCCGTCACCAGGGGCCGGCGCCGATTGGGCCCGCGTAGCTCGTCAATGCTGAACCCGAACGTCTCCGCGGTGGCGTCGAGGATCATTTGTGGGGTGATCCGGTGGGGTTGGTTTGCCGACACGATGTCGGCAAGGACGGTTTCGGCCAGTTCGAGGGTCAGCGGCTGATGGTTGAGGCTGGCGAACGCAGTGGCTCTGATCAGTGCCCCTTCGAGCACCCGGATGTTGTCCTTCACGTGAGTGGCGATGAACTCGAGGACCTCGTTGGGCACGAAGACCTGTTCCCGTTCGGCCTTGACCTGCAGAATGGCCAAACGGGTTTCGAGCTCCGGAGGCTGGACTTCGGTGATCAATCCCATGAGAAAGCGGCTCCGGAGCCGGTCTTCGAGCGTGGCCATCGCCTTCGGAGGTCGATCCGAGGTGAGCACAATCTGCTTTGACGTTCCATAGAGGGAGTTGAAAGTATGGAAGAACTCCTCTTGTAAGGACTCCTTCCCTTCCATGAACTGGACGTCGTCGATCAGCAGCACGTCACACTCGCGGTACCCGCGCTTGAAGGCAGTGGTGGTGTTGGTCCGAATGGCGTCCACGAATTCGTTCATGAACGTCTCGGTGGACACGTAACGAACATGGCGGCTCTTGAAATTCTCAAGCACGTAATTCCCGATGGCGTGGAGCAAGTGGGTCTTTCCCAAGCCGGCATCGCCATAGATGAACAACGGGTTGTACGACTGCGCCGGGGTCTCCGACACCGACTGGGCGGCAGCGTGGGCGAAGCGGTTGGACGAGGCGATGACAAAGGTGTCGAAGGTGTAGCGACTATCCAGCGCAACGGGCGGAAAGCGACTGTTTTGGCCTTGACGGCCTGCGTTCCGACGGTTGGAGTTGCTGCTCGATGCATCGGAGATCGGGGCCGGTGCGTCTGGTGCTCCGGGGTCGAACTCGGTGATGGTGTCCTCGGTTGGTTCGTGTAACGGCGCCACCACCTCGAGGCGAATGTCCAAAGGAGCCCCAACGGTGCTGACCACCGTGTCCTGGATCAGGCCGAGGAATCGGGACTCCACCCGATCGCGAATAAGCGTGTTGGGAACACCCAACACAATTTCATTACCTGCGATGGAAAGCGGTGTAATTCCCGCCAGGTATGCCCGCCAGCTGGCTTCGGAGACCTGCTCGCGCAGTGCCTCCGAGCAGAGAGTCCACAACCCTTCGGTGTCATTCACGTGGGCCTCCGCCCTTGAGCAGCCAAAATGGTCCACAAGTAAATCCACAGATGTGGATTACCGCCGACCGTGTTTCGATCCATCCTGGATGGGAAATAAAGCGGGGCTGCTGTGCTTGATTGCTGCATGTCGTTCAATATCGCAGGAAACCACGGTCCTGGCGCTTGGCCCCAACCGGAGTTCTTGCTGTGCTCGGAACGGTACACCGTGTACACCGGTTTCGCCGACGAGATGGCCGACTAGAGCATCGGTCCTGTTCGCGCCTACCATGTGTGGGATTGCCCTAGTCGATGTGATGGGGCCCCCCTGCCGCACTGGACGTTCGAGTCCACGGTTCAGGGCGAGGAAGGAAGTGGAATTGTGAAACGTACCTATCAACCCAACGTGCGAAAGCGGGCCAAGACTCACGGGTTCCGTAAGCGGATGTCGACCAAGGCGGGCCGGGCTGTGATCCGTGCGCGCCGCTTGAAGGGCCGCGCGCGGCTGTCGGCCTGATACTGGCGATGTCGGTTGCCCTTTCAGCCGGCGCGGGAGTGGAACGGGTCCGGTCGCATAACACCTTTGGTCTTTTTCGCACCTCAGGCAGAGGTGGCGGATCAGGTCCGGTACGTGTGAAGTTCGTACGGCAAAACTCCTGGTCAAAGCCACAAGTGGCCTATGCCTTGGGAAAGAAGCTGGGAGGGGCGGTGGTGAGAAATCGCCTTCGTCGTCGTCTTCGGGCGATCGTGTCCGGGTTGGCCGCAGCTCTACCCCCAGGTGCATATCTGGTGAGCGCGGGACCAGGGTCCACCGAGCTTTCTTTTGACGAATTGAGGAGGGCGATGAGCCAGGCAGTACGGAGTGCGACGGGAAACCGGGCGGCGGAGCTGAGCGAAAGAAAAGATGAGGGAACGTGATGGCAATCACACTGGAAGCTGAGGAGCAGGTGGAAACTCCCGCCGTGGCTGACGCCTCGTCTCCATCTCTGGGGATGGCCACCCGAGCGCTGCTGGCCACCATTCACTGCTATCAGCAACTCCGGGCCGGGCGCCCAACCGGGTGTCGTTATCTGCCCACCTGTTCGGCCTATGCCGACGAGGCCATTCGGCGGCACGGCCCGGTCCGGGGGGGTCTTCTGGCGGCCCGGCGCCTGGCGCGATGCCGTCCATGGGGTGGACACGGGGTCGATCCGGTGCCTGAAGGGAGGGCGAGATGATCCATTCGATCAGCCATTCCATCGGGGGGGTTTTCCAGCCGCTGCTGAAGGCGGTTGCCGATTTCCTGGCCTTTTTGTACTCGGTCATTCCCGTGTACCCGATCGATATCGCTCTCTTGACCATCGCGATCATGGCGGTTCTCACCCCACTCACCGTCAAGAGCACCAAGAACATGGCGGCGATGCAGGCCTTGGGGCCCGAGATGAAGAAGCTCCAACAAAAGTACAAGGGCGCCGAAAATCGTGCCCTGCTCAACGAAGAAATGATGAAGCTCTATAAAGAGCACAAAGTAAACCCCGCTTCAGGCTGTCTTCCGATGTTATTGCAGATGCCGGCATTCCTTATCCTGTACGACGTAATTCGAGGAGTGACGAATACGGTCACCACCCCGGCTAAAACGGCGATTGTGGGCGGGATGAAGGTGGTGACCCCGATCCACGTCACCGCGGTGCCCCGTTACATAGGCAGCAATACCAAGATGTTCCACGACATCGTGGCCGCTCACGGCCAGTTGAACGCCTTTGGAATGGACTTTGCCCAAAAGCTCCTGTCCCACCATGCCTCGTTCATCGGCGGTGCCCCTTACCTGGTGTTGGTGGTGGGATCGGTTGGACTGCAATATCTACAAATGAGCCGCTTGAATGCCCGGAACCCGAAAGCGAATCAGGCCAATCCGCAGGCGGCCATGATGCAGAAATATATGCCGCTTATATTCGGCCTTATTTATCTGAATGTTGCCGCGATCATCAACATCTATTTTGTCTTTTCCAGCGCGATCCGCATCGCCACACAGGAAGTGCTGTTCCGTAAGGGGATTGTGGCCGGACCGCCACCGGCATCGACGTCAGGTTCCAAAGCCATTCCGCCGAAAGGGCCTGCGGGCTCCAAGGCGGACAAATCGGAGCGAGAGATAGCGAAGGCCAGACCTCCGGCTTCGCCGAAGACCGGCGCCGGCACTTCGGGCCGCAGTCGAACGGGGGGATCCACCGGTTCCACGTCGAAGCCTACGCCTGCAGGTACGCGAAGTAATGGTTCCAACGGTAAGGCAAAGTCCACGTCGGGCGGAAACCGCGCCACGTCGGACACGAACAAGACCAATTCCTCCGAGGCAACGTCGTCGGACGGTTCGGGGGCAACCCGGGCCCCGAAGACGGGCACGGCGCCTCGGAACAATACCAGCAGACCCAACCGCGCGGCTGGGTCACCGCCAGAAGACGAGATCATTCAGAAGGAACACCCTCGGTCGAAGGCAAAGCGCGAACGAAAGGATCGATAAGGAGTGGAGTGGGTGGAAGCCAGTGGAAAGTCATTAGGCGAGGCAAGGGAAGCCGCCCTTGACTTGTTAGGGGTGGCGGAGGACGATGCCGAATTTATCGTGCTCAGCGAGCCAAAGGCGGGCCTGTTCGGGCGCTTGAGGGGCGAGGCGCGGGTGCAGGCGAGAGTTCGGCCGGTCACTCCGCCTCCGAAGCGGGGCCGGCGTCAACGGCCTGATCGGAAACGATCTGGGAGTGGGGGCGGAGACTCATCCGCAGGGGACCGTTCGTCGCGAAGCGACGGTCCGGGTGAGGACGTGCGCCAGGGGCAACAACCTCGACAGGGTGGTCCTCAGGCCAAAGGACGTGCTGGATCGAGCCGAGGCAAGGCAGATGCCGCAAGCGGATCGGTAGAGAACCGCCGAAGCCGGGGTGGCTCAGAGTCGGGCAACGGATCATCGCGCTCGGGCTCGGAACAATCAGTGAAGCAACAATCCGGGCGCGGTCCGGAGGAGAAGGAGGGCATTGTGGAGGAGTCACTAACCATCGGCCAGCAGGGAGAAGCGGCAAGAGACTTCATGGCCGGGCTGATCCGTGAGTTTGGTCTCCAAGCGGAGATTGACGTCCGGGAGCTGGATGAAGAGACCGTCGAAGTCGCTGCCACCGGTGACAACCTGGGACTACTGGTGGGCCCTCGAGGCTCGACCCTGTCGGCCGTTCAGGACCTGACCCGTACATTTGTACAGCGTCAGTCTGAAAGTCGCACCGATCGCATCCTGGTTGATGTTGGCGGATACCGTGAGAAGCGGTCTGCAGCCCTGCGCCGGTTCACCGAGGGAATCGTGGCCGATGTGAAGGAATCCGGCTCAGAGCGGGCGCTGGAACCGATGAGCGCGGCCGACCGAAAAGTTGTTCACGACGCCGTCAACGAGGTCGAGGGAGTGCAGACCCGATCCGAAGGGGATGATCCGTCGAGGTACGTCGTCATCGAGCCAGTCTCCTGACAGTTGCCGGGTTTTCGGAGAGGTGTTCCTGCAGCATCGGGCTACGCCCGATGCTGCAGCTGTTTTCGGGCCCACTCGGATTCGAGGCCCATTCGGGCGTGCTGTCCCTGATCGTCTAGATCTACACCATGCCCCAACTCCCGGAAGGTGAAGAGAGAGCCAAGGCGGAGCTTGTGGATCACGTGGAGCCGATCCTGAAGCGTTCGGCCCTCTTGGGTTTTTTGGGTGGGATGGCCATCGACGAGCAAATCGATCACGCCCTCGGGTTTCGTCGAGCGGTCGAAGCCCAGCTGAGCGGGCCGCCGACCTCCGCCCTCGATCTTGGGAGTGGTGGAGGGATTCCGGGTTTGGTGCTCACCGCGGTTTGGCCAGCTTCACAATGGGTGTACCTCGATGCCAGCGAGCGTCGAACTGACTTCTTGAGAGAAGAAGTTGAAACATGGGGTGTTTCTGAACGGGTCAACATGGTGAGGGGCAGAGCCGAAGAAATGGGAAGGACCTCTACCCTCCGAGGTGCTTTCGACGTGGTCACCGCCCGATCGTTCGGATCTCCGGCGGTCACTGCTGAGTGCGGAGCGCCATTTCTTAGGCTCGGTGGTCTGCTTGTGGTGTCAGAGCCCCCGAACGTCGATCCGACAGAAAGATGGCCGGTTGAGGGGCTTGCGATGGTTGGCCTGGTCCCATCGTCGAGCTATCGCCATGAGGGAAGATTCGGCTTCCAGGTGATGGAGAAGCAAGTGGAGACTCCGGAGAGGTTTCCCCGACGAACCGGCATCCCGGCCAAGAGACAACTGTTCTGAGTGTGGGGATCCGGGTGTTCAGTTCCGGCGTGTGCTGTTCCGAGATTCGATTCGGATCCGATGGGGGAGCACGGCACAATGTTTCACGTGGAACGTTTGCCCGTCACTCCCCCACCGACATTTTTGGATTCAAGGGGCTGATGAAACCGCCGAGCCGGCAATCGGCGTAGTTTCAAGAGACTTTTTGAAATCACACGTCGTCCTCGGACCGTGTCTCGACGGGGCGGACTTGTGCCGATTCTCGGTACGATCTGGGATCCTCCGGTCAAGGCTCGTTTGGCGGGAGGTCCGAGTATCTCTCATCGGGCAGGTCTCAACGCCGAAGCTGTCGGCTACCTGTAGGTCTCTTGCGGAGGAATCCACTCAGCGGGCACCCGAGTTCCCAACGCCTGCAATTCACGAAAGACGACTTCACGGGTCAGTTCTCGGGTGAGAGCGTCAAAGGTTGGGCGCGTCCTTCGTTGGAGGCAATTCCCACCGCGGCACCGAAGAAACTGGGCAGTTCATCCAAAACCTCAGATCAGAGCGTGTCCGGTTGAGCTGCGCCTAGAGGCTCAGCGGATAGGCGACAGGTCTCGTGACCAGCGGTTCTTTCGGTCGACAAGCTCGGCCGTGAGCAGACAGGCGGCGGCTAGGGGCACCTGGGCGAGTCGATGGACACTCCGCCGGTCTGTATTCGTGCGGAGCTGAACAAAGCTGGACAGCCACGAGTTGATCCGCTCCGCCGGCCACCGCAGGCCCATCGGGAGGGCCTTCTTCGCCCCCCGGCGCACCCTTCCTCCGCTTCCTTGCGATGATCGCATCGTCGATGTTGCGCTCGGCGTCTTCGATGGCCTACCCGACAGGGACGCCGTTCAAGTCGGTGAGGATAGACCACTTGCATACGAGCTTGGCCCGGTCGGTCGAGTTCTTTCCCGTTCTCTCGCCCCCACAAGGGATCTTTTGTATGGAGGTGTCGACCGACATGTCAGAGGTCTCGGGACCGACGATCTTGTCGTAGGCGTGCAACGCCTCTTCTTCCAACCCGGCGAACGCTCCCGCCTTGATCCACTCTCCCCGTCGCAACCGCATTGTGGTGTCCGACTCCTTGTGACCCGAGAGGCACTCGGCGTCCTCCCACGGACACCCCGTGGCCAAGCGGATGAGCATGCCGTCGAAACAATCCCGATCCCAAGCCCTCGGCCGGTGATAACCGAGAGGGTGGGTTCGGTCAGCAGGCGGGACCAGGGGCGCAACATCAGGCCGGACGGCATCTCCCACTTCGGGTCAAGTGCGCACACAATGGTGAGGACCTCCACCAGTCGTTGCTGGTTGTTGTTGAACATCCCGATTCTTTCGGGTTCAACCCAACGACCGGTGGAGGTCTTGTTCGCATCTTGGGCCTCAAAGCCCCTGGTCAGCCCCGCGTCACCTCTCCGCGCGGACTTTCAGTCGAGAGTTGGAGTGTTCCACGTGAAACGTTCCTCTCGAAAGACTTGACCTACCCCTCAATGAAAGGGAGTATGTGTCCCTTGACCCCTGATGCTCTGAGGAGACGATGATGCGCGGCCGCCGCAGAGATCGAGACCAGTCACCCCTGCGAGGGATGAAGGGACATTCGCTATCGTCGGGAGAGACCGACCAGCAAAAGGCCTTGCCCGAGGACGTAGTTCTATCGGAAGAGGCATTGCCTGAAGAGGTCGAGACTCGCACAGAGGTTGCGCCACAAGCAGCTCCAACGCCCGTTGCGGAGCCCGGCGGCGTGCCAGCATGGCCTTCTGGGGAGAAACAACCCGAGCCCGTGCCAGCTGCTGAGATAGCCCCGCCGGCAACCGAACAGCTGGCTGCGAAGGCCGAACCGGCCGTGGTAGAGGCCTCTCAGACAGTGGGATCTGAGCAGAATGCGGATGCCGAGCCCGTTGAGGTTGCGAACGGCCGTATGGTCCAGGCGGCGTCGGGAAATCCACTTCCCCGGATCCTGGCGATTGCCAACCAGAAGGGTGGTGTAGGCAAGACGACTACGTCGGTCAACCTCGGGGCCGCCTTGGCGGAACTCGGGTTCAGGATTCTGGTGATAGACCTTGATCCTCAAGGGAACGCCACTACCGGCTTGGGTATTGATGCCCGGAACTTCGAGCGGTCCATGTACGACGTCTTGATGAGGGACACCTCACTAGAGGACTGCATCGAACCCACCAGCACCAAGAATCTCTTCGTCGCCCCGTCCACCATCGATCTCGCTGGTGCCGAAATTGAGCTCGTGCCGGCATTCAGCCGTGAAACGAAGCTGAAGCGGGCCATCGAGACGGTGATTGATGACTTCGACTTCATCCTGATCGACTGTCCTCCGTCGTTGGGCCTCATTACGGTGAACGGACTTGCCGCTGCCGATGAGGTCCTCGTTCCGGTCCAGTGCGAGTACTACGCCCTCGAGGGTTTGACCCAGCTGATGCGTAATGTGCATCTGGTGGCATCCAACCTCAATGCCGGGCTCGATGTCTCCACTGTGGTTCTCACTATGTACGACGCACGAACCAAGCTCTCGGACCAGGTAGCCCAAGAGGTCCGCCAGCACTTCGGCAACAAGGTGTGCCGCAGTGTCATCCCCCGAACGGTGCGTTTATCGGAGGCACCGTCGTTTGGGCAGCCGATCACGGCATTCGACCCGACATCCCGTGGGGCGATCGCATATCGGGAACTAGCTAAGGAGGTCAGCGGTGGCGCGTCGTAGTGGATTGGGAAAAGGACTCGGTGCGCTGATCCCGACCGAGGTTGTGAGCGACCGTTCATCGTCGCTGCGAGAAGTTCCTCTCGGTAGCATCAAGCCGAACCCGCTTCAGCCCAGAGTTCAATTCGACGAGGACACCATGTCTGCGCTGGCTGCATCGATCAAGGAGCTCGGCATCTTGCAGCCGGTTCTGGTGCGCGAGGTGTCCGGAGGTGGGCCTGACCAGTTCGAGTTGATTGCCGGAGAACGTCGCTGGAGAGCTGCCCGGCGAGCCGGTCTGCAGACGATCCCGGTCCTGGTTCAGACATCGAACGAGGCCCACAGCCTCGAGCAGGCATTGGTAGAGAATCTCCACCGACAGGATCTCAACGCGTTGGAGGAGTCAGCCGCCTATCAGCAGTTGATCGAGGACTTCGACTATACCCACGACCAGGTGGCAACCAGGGTGGGAAAGAGCCGGACGGCAGTCACCAACACCCTCCGGTTGTTGCACCTACCGGCGGCAGTCCAACGCCTGTTGATCGAGGGACAGATCAGTGCCGGTCACGCCAGGGCCCTGTTGGGAACGCCCGATCGGGCGTATCAGGAGTCACTGGCAAAGTTGATCGTGATCGACAGCCTGAACGTGCGGGCGGTCGAGGTGCTGGTGAGAGAGCGGTCAGGATCCGACGAGCCACGCGAAGCCGCAGAAGGCGGCCCCAAAGGCAAGGCGGGCGCCACCAAGGGTGGTGCAAAGCCGGATTCGGCGGAGCAGAGGCGCCTGCCTCCTCCGGGGATTCTCGAATTGGAAGAGTTGCTCTCTGCCCACCTGAACACCCGGGTCAAAGTGGAAATGACTGCGAAGCGGGGGAGAGTGGCGGTCGAGTTCGCCACCCTCGAAGACCTCGAGCGAATCTATAAGCTGATGGTCGGTTCCCAAGACGACAGTGCAGTCTCCGGGTAGAATCTCACGTAAAGTGGTAATACTTGACATAATAACGTGAACTAGAGGGTTATGGCTACTCAAAGTGGGATTCTAGCCTTAACCCTCAGTTGAACTTCATCCACAACCTGTGGATGAAGTTGTGGATTATGGTGACGCCAGATCTGACGTTGAGGTCGACAGTCGTCGGATTGCCCGAAGGGCGTGGGTTGTCCCCCTGCCTGCCCGTGCCTCAATCCCAGGGAGTATCGACCCACTCGGTGAGGGCCTCGACGATCGTCCGGGCCAAGGTGGGGGTCTGTTCGACAACTACCGAGGCCGGACCGATCTCACAGATCACCGCCGGCATCCGGGTTTCACGGAGGACGGGCAGGGACATACCGCGACTGCCTCCATCGGCCACGCCGAGTTTGGCCGGTAGGGTGCTCTGGAGTAACTCGGCCAGCCGCCGCCCTCCCAGGGAGGAGTAGCGGTACCCGGTGTAGTACGCCGTCGAACAGTGTCGCTTGGTGGCATCCAGCCGCAGTCCTACGTATACCTCGGCGTGACCAGCGTTGGCCTCTGAGGCCTGAATGGAGCCGTCAGGATGGTGATGGGTCGTCACCAGCGCGCTGCGGCCCACCAGTAGTCGCCTGAGTGCTCCCACCGCGGCGTCGAGGCCGCCTTCTTCACCGATTGCCACCCGCCGCCCGGCCAACGTTCGGGGCGCCTGGCGAAGTAGTTCCCGGTCCCGAACCGAGCTCACCAGCTCGCTGCCGTCGTGGCGGGATCCGCACCGGAGCAGCTCGGCGACGGTGGAAGCCCCGACGATCCCGTCGACCGGGAGACCGACGTTCCGCTGGAAGTCGCCCAGACCCGCAGAGGTGAGGTCACCGAGGATGCCGTCCACTCGCCCGGTATCGAACCCGAGGGCACTCAAGCGCTGCTGCAGCTCCGCCACGTCGTCACCCCGAAGCATCGGGGTCCGCCGGTAGAGAAGCCGATCTCCCAGGCGTCGCCCGGCTTCCACCAGGGCCGACCAGGTCTGCCGGCCACAGATGCCATCGACCCGCAGGCCGCGGCGGTATTGGAAGGCCTCGACGGCCGTCCGGGTGCCGCGTCCGAAAGAGCCTGCGGTGTCGAGCCCGATCGACAAACCCAATGCCCCAAGACGATGTTGCACATCGACGACCGCCGGGCCGGCGTCGCCGACAGCCAGGTGAATGGAAGGAGCAGCACTCACGCTGGGGTTACCGGCGGAGTAACCGTCGAAGCGGCCCTTTCGGGGGCGAAACCCCCTAGAGGTGGGCAGCCAACTCCTGGAGGAGCTGACCCTTGCCCTTGGCTCCCACGATGCGGGCCGCCGGCTCGCCATCCTTGAAGAGGATGAGGGTGGGGATGCTCATCACATCGAACCTGCGGGTGATGTCGAGGTTGTCGTCGATGTTCAGCTTGGCGATGTTCAGCTTGCCCGCCTGCTCGGTGGCGATCTCTTCGAGCACCGGAGCGATCATTTTGCACGGGCCACACCATTCGGCCCAGAAGTCCACCAGGACAGGAATGTCTGAGGACTTGACATGCTCATCAAAACTAGCGTCGCTCAGCGTGGTGATCGTATCGCTCATGGCGGGTGCTCCTCCTGGCCGCTTGTCGACCGTGTGTCATGTGTTCTTCGATGCATGATGTAACAACGATACCCGGGTCGATTTCATTCCAATCGTCCGGACCGGGAGGAAGCGGAAGCTCAGATACCGCCGGTCTGCTCCTCGATCCAGCGCTCGGCCCCGATAGCCGCCATGCACCCTGACCCGGCCGCGGTGACGGCCTGGCGGTACTCGTGATCCTGGACGTCCCCACAGGCGAAGACACCTTCGACGTTGGTACGGGTCCCGTCGAAGGTGCGGATATACCCGTTGTCCTCCAACTCGAGCTGGCCCTTGAACAGCGATGTGTTCGGTTCGTGGCCGATGGCCACGAACAGGCCGGCGATCTCCAGGGTGGACACTTCGTCGGTGGTGATATCTCGCAGCGTGACTCCGGACACCTTGTTTTCCCCGAGCACGTCTTCCACCACGGTGTTCCAACGGAAGCTGATCTTCGGATGGGCGAAGGCGCGCTGTTGCATCACCTTGGAGGCGCGGAGGCGATCGCGCCGGTGGATCACCGTGACCGAATCGGCGAATCGGGTGAGGAAGAGGGCCTCTTCGAGCGCCGAGTCACCACCGCCCACCACCGCGATGTCCCGTTCGCGGAAGAAGAAACCATCACAGGTGGCACAGGTCGACACCCCGTAGCCAAGTAGACGCTCCTCGCTGGGCAGGTTCAACATCAGCGAACGGGCCCCGGTGGCGATGATCAGAGCGTCGGCCCGATAGGAGGGCTCGGCGGCATCGGGATCACCGACCCACAGCCCGAAGGGACGGGCCGACAGGTCAGCCCGGGTGACCTTGGCCGTGACGTAGTCGGTGCCGAAGCGAGCCGCTTGCTCCCGGAAGGCCTGCATCAACTCGGGCCCCATGATCCCGTTCACGAAGCCGGGAAAGTTCTCGACCTCGGTGGTCAGCATCAACTGGCCACCGGGTTGGTCGCTGGTAGAGGAGGGCTCGCCTTCGATCACCAGGGGAGAGAGTTGGGCCCTCGAGGCATAGATCGCCGCGGTCAGGCCGGCCGGACCCGACCCGACGATGACGACCTGCCTCGACTCGGTCACTTGGTCGACCTGGCGCCGGGACTCCCGTTCGTGCGCAGGTTCCATGCCACCAGGCCGATGGCGACGAAGACCGCCCCGATCAGAAGCTCGGAGGCCCACACCCGTCCGTCGAAGGCGTAGACGGTGAGGAGGCGGACCAGGGAAATCGAGACGAAGACCACCGTCACCGTGGCGGCGACCAACACGATGATGCCGAAGACGAGGGCACGGGCCACCAGGGTCAAGGGCCGAACCGTCTTGTCCCTCAGCACGCTGACCAGCGTCTCGACAAGATCGGCCCCACGAGCCGGCCAATCCCCGGCTCCGCTGGAGTCAGAAGGAAGAGTTCGTACCTGACGCGGCTGCTGATCCATGGGGCGAGGATAGCCGGATGATGCGCCCCACCTGCCGTAGGGCGGAATCAGGTCGGGCTCAGTCGGCGGTAATCAGGCAGAGCCCGATGGTGCCGGGACCGGTATGGGTTCCCACCACCGGACCCAGGTCCACCACCACCACCGGATGTTCCGATTTCACCCCGTCCAGCATGGAGAGAAAGTCGTCGATGTCAGTGGCGGCGCCGTTGCACACCGCCATCCGGCTGATCGGCCCGGCCTCTTGTGCTTTGCCGGCCAGATAGCGCAACGAACGCGAACGGGTGCGCTGCTTTGACTCCTCGCCGACCATCCCATCGGTGACCGTGAGCACCGGCTTGATGGCCAACAAAGTACCCAGCAGGGCCTTGGCCCCACCGATCCGGCCACCCTTTTCGAGATGCTCGAGGTTGTCGACGGCCCCGAACACCTGGGTTCTTTTGATGAGCGCCTCGGACCGGGCCACGATGTCCTCGGGAGAAGCGCCGGTGGCCGCCAGGGCGGCGACGTCGAGGACAATCAACCCCTGGCCCATGGTGGCCGTCCGGGAGTCGACAGTCAGCACACGAATGCGGTCCTTCACCGAGTCGGCCGCGGTGCGGGCTGATTGGTGGGTGCCGGAAACGCCGCTCGAGATGGTGATGCAGACCACCGCGTCGTACCCCTCGTGAGCGGCGGCGAGGAACGCCTCTTGGAAGGCACCGGGCGAGGGGGCAGCAGTCTCCGGCAGCACCGGGCTGGCCGCGCACCGTGCCCAGAAGTCATCGGCCGACAGGGTGGCACCGTCGACGAACTCCTCGGAGCCGAACCTGATCGACAACGGCACGACAGTGATTCCCTGCTCCTCGGCCAGCGCCGCCGGTAGGTCACAGGCGCTATCGGTCACCACCCGCACCCGGGCCATGGAAATCCTCCTCGTCGTCATCGTCCGGCTCACGTTCGACCCTCCGCAGATGGCGGATCAGTGTGTCCGGGTCTACGCCGTCGAGTCTGCCACGGAACGATGGGGATGGCGCCGACGCCGGCTGATCATCGTCAGCAGGCTCGGTGGCTTGCCGGTAGGCACCATTATCGGGTCGGTCGCCCGACAACGACATGGCCCGACCATCGGCCCGCCGGGCGGCGCGGGCTCCGGCAGCACCTGCGGTGGCCAGGTAGGCGAGGGCGCCGGCCACCACGGCCAGCACCACCCGGGCCAGGAGCCCTATCCCGTGGGTCGAATCGGACACATTGACGGCCAACACCGTGACCACCGCCATCACCGATGAGGCTCCGATGACCCTCTTGACCGGGCGGATGAGGGTGTCCCCGCCCAGCCAGCCGATCCTCCGTCGGATGACTGCGACGGCGACGATGGCTGCCACCGTGTAGGCGACGGAGATCGAGAGGGCCAGGCCCCGGACGCCCAGCGGTCCGACCAGAACCACCCCGAAGACGATGTTGACACTGTTCTCCACCAGGTAGAGGTAGAAGGCGGTTCGGGTGTCCTGCATCGACTGCAGTACGCGGATCATATAGAGGAACATGCAGAATCCGGGGAGGCCCAACGAGAGCATGGCCAATGCCGCCGCGGTGCTCGCGCCCTGGGCGGCCGTCTCCGACCCGTGGACCAACACCAGGTCGATGAGAGGCCGGGCGAGGATCAACATCCCGACCGAGGAGGGAATGATGATGGCCAGCATTCCCCGCATGCCGAAAGCCAGACGGTGGCGGAATCCGGTGGTGTCCCGTAGCGCCCAGCGGGTGGCCAGGGACGGGGTCACCGCGCTCATCACCGAGACGGCCACCACGCCGTAGGGGAGTTGGAAGAAGATGTAGGCGTAGGTGTAGGCAGATACTTGACCGGGAGGTCTGATGCCATCGGCCAGGGCCAGAATCACCACCAGCGCCACCTGGCTCGAGACCACGAACGCGAAGGTCCAACCGGCCAGCCGGACGATGGTCTTCATGGCTTCGTGGGTCGGTTCCCACCGGAACCGGATGTGAAGGTTGGCCCGTTTCAGGGATGGAAGCAACAGCGCGGCTTGGATGACGACGCCGAGGGTGGTGCCGAGCCCGAGAAGCACCAGAGCACCATGCTGATGGGTCACCGCGGCCAGGGTCGGATGGGGGACCAGCGCATGGAACCAGAGCAGGACGATGATGACCACCACGTTGTTGGCGATGGGCACGAACATCGGGGCGGCGAATTTCCGTCGGGCGTTCAACAGCGCGGCGAACAGGCCGATGAGGCCGTAACAGGCCAACTGGGGCACGAACCAGCGGAGCAGGCTGACGGCCACCTGCCGTTGCTGGACGACGTCGGTGTGGTTGGCCACGGTATAGAGGTCGATGATCGACGGCGTGAGGAACCAGAAGGCCACCGTCGCCACCACCAGGATCACAATGGTGACGGTGGTGACCGCGGAGATGGCCCGCCATGCCTCCTTGCTTCCCCGGGTGGCCAACCTGTCGACGAAGACAGGAACGAAGGTGGCCGACAGGACACCCCCGATCACGATGTCGGTGATGATGTTGGGAGTGGTATTGGCCAGGTTGTAGGCGTCGGCCGCGCCGAACTGGCCGAGGGCAAGGGCGAGGGCAATGAGTCGACCCACCCCGGTGATGCGCGACAGGGTGGTCCCGATAGCCATTCCGACCGTGGCACCGGCCAGGCCTCGACCCCTCGTAGGTCCTGGATCGGCTCCTCGGGGGACGGCGCCGACTCCGTTATCGGTCACGACGGCGCCGCGGCGTCTTCGATCCCCTGCCTCTTGCGACGGCGGATCCCTGTCCGTACCCACCAGGCCAACAGCACGACGACGGCGCCGAGGGAGAGCACCACGCCGACCACCGAGGTGGCGGTGGACCGCACGCTGATGACTCCACTGGTGATCACCACGCCCCCGGTCGGCGACCGGAAGGTGATCTCCAACTTGGACTCGCCCGAGGTGCGCGCCTCCACGTTGATGTAGAAGTTGTTGGTGGACGTGGTGAGAGTGGCCGGCCTCGAGAGTCGCCTGGTTCCATTGGAGAACAACAGTTCGTCGCTGGTGAGGATGAGCGTTCCGGTCACCGGATACGGAGCCCTCGAGTCGATGGAGACCGGAATGAGCCCATTGCGCGAGGTCAGGGTCACCGCCTGATCGCCCGAGACGGAAATTTGATCGAATTGGGCGTTGATGGCGGCATCGGTGTTGCGAAGCACCGATGCCTGTTGTGACGACTTCAAGTTCTCGGACTCGGACGCCAGCACCAGATCGCCAAATTGAAGGGGAAGGGTGCGGGCAACCGGCGAGGAGGGAGAGATCGAGGAGGTGAGTCCGGCGATGCGGTCTCGTTGGTTTCGGATGGCACTCACCGGCAGCCCGGTGCCGACCGACGAGCCCGAGGCGCCCGATGAAGAGGTGAGCCTGCACCCACTGCGACACGGTGCCGGCGAGGGGAGGGCTTGAAACAGGCCCTGAGCGGTGACCGCCTGGGTGATCGGGTTGTTGGCCAGATCGGCCACCAACGTGGTGATCAGGGTCGGGTTGGCGGTCCATCCGGTCGGAGGCACGGCCACCACGGCCCGGGCGGTCGAAAGATACGGGTACTCGAAGTAGATCTGAGCAAGTTCGCCCATGAGTTGAGCGGCGGCCAGCACCGGATCTCCGGGGTCGGCGGTGAACCGGTCCGACAGGTCGGCATTGGAGGTGATGGCGGCGAACGACGAACCGTGGGAGGAGCTGATCGTGAAGGGTTCGGCCCCCGAGCCGTTCACCGGTGATGAAGTGACATCAGCGGCGGGCAGAACGAGCTGGTTGTAGCCGGCGGCAGCCAGTTGGACGAGGGTGTTGTCGTCGAGCCCGTCGTTGGTGATCCACGGAGCGGAACCACCTACGGCGGGTGGGGCGGCCGACCGGTTGATCCCGTCGTCGGCCAGGATCTGATCACCTCGGTTGAGTTGGGAGACAAGTTCGGAACCCAGTCCGGCATCGACCAGCGCGGAGCTATCCACAGGGGTGTAGGGGGACGACGCGAACTGATGGACGGCCGGGGTGTTGGACAGCTCGGCCAGGGCACTCACCGTCGACGGGTGGCCGTCGGACGAGAGGGCCTGCAAAGTCTGCGCATTGGCAGCGATGGTGACCGGAACCGCGGCGCCGGCCCCGGTGGAAAGGGCCGCGACGAGTTGGTTGATGCCGGTGAGGGCATCGACCGCCGGTCGGGTCAAGGCGGCGTAGGGGGTGCTCAACAGATGGGCTGCGGTGGGGTGGGACGTCGGTCCGAACGAGGTGGACACCGGTACCACCATGGCGAAACGAAGTCTTTGGGTTGCTGGCGTGGTGACGTAGACCAAGAAGGTGGTGAGCGAGGCAACGGTGGTATTCGAGGTGGTGTTCACCAGTTGCAGTCGGACCGGAAACACCCCGGCCTGGCACGAGGTGCCGGGGGACCGGAGGCCGATGACCGGGTGGCCCGGACTGATGGTGCTGCCGGCGGATCCGGTGGTGTCCACTCCGAGAGAGAGGTCGACGCCGGTGGCGTTGGGGTGCAGGCCTGACCAGGGCAGGGGCGAGGCCGTGCGAGAAACAGGAGTGCCCGACGGGCTCGAGGAGGTGGCGGCCTGGTCGAAGCTCGAGACTGATGAGAGGCAGCTGTAGACGGTCACCGACACCCCCAGGTCCGCCACCGCCGGAGAGCCGGGGCCGGCGCGCAGCTTGATATCGAACGGTTGACCCGGACCCACCCAGGGGGATTGATAGGTCAGGGACAGTGATCCGACGGGTGTCGACGAAGGCGTCGCCGACGTCGCGCTCAAGGACATCGCCGACGCGGCCGACGCCGCCGACGCCGCGGAGACAGGTGCCAGGGCGCCAGTGATGGGCGGAAGCCCCAGCGGGTCGATCATTCCGACCACCATCGCCACTGCCAGCAGAACGGTGACAGCAACGGAACGGGCACGACGCAGCCCCACCCCGACGACCGGGGCGGGGCCGTCCCCGGTTGGCCCGAAGCCTCGGGGGCGGTTGCCACTGGGGCACAGACTGCCTGGTTCCCGACTCACCTCGGACGGCAGCCTACGCCAGGCGCACTACCCTCGGCGGCGTGTTCCCTGAGCGACTGAGGCCTCTGGTGGAGGTGACCGCCGACCTGGCCGACCGATTCCAATCGGCCGATCACACCCTCTACCTGGTAGGGGGCTCGGTGCGGGATGCCATTGTGGCCGGGGAGGGACCGCCCCCCACGGTGGGCGATCATGATCTCGACTTCACCACCGATGCCCAGCCCGATGCCATCGAGGAGTTGGTGACCGGCTGGGCCGACGCGGTATGGACCCAGGGCAAACGCTTCGGCACCATCGGATGTGTCCGCAGGGGGCAACGCTACGAGATCACCACCCACCGGGCCGAGGCGTACCACCCCGACTCCCGCAAGCCCGACGTGGTCTTCGGGGATCGGATCGAAGACGACCTGTCCCGTCGGGACTTCACGATCAATGCCATGGCACTCCGACTCCCGGATCTCGAGCTGATCGATCCCTTTGACGGCCTGGCCGACCTGGCTGTCCACCGGCTGCGTACCCCGCTCGATCCTGAGGTGTCCTTCGGCGACGACCCGTTACGGATGCTCCGGGCGGCACGGTTCGTGGCCAAACTCGACCTCGAGCCCGACCCGGCATTGGTGGAGGCGGTGAGGTCCGGGCACCATCGGCTGTCGATCGTGTCGGCCGAACGGATCCGGGACGAACTGGACAAGATGATGATGGTCCCGGTGCCCTCGACGGCGTTGTGGTTCGTGGTCAGGACCGGCCTGGCCGACGAATTCTTTCCTGAGCTCCCGGGGCTCGCCCTCGAGCAAGATCCGGTCCATCGTCACAAGGACGTGCTGGCCCACACCTTTGCCGTGGTGGACAAGACGAGCCCCGACCGGCTCCTACGTCTGGCCGCCCTCTTCCACGATGTGGGGAAGCCGAAGACCCGGGCCTTCGTGGACGGGGGGGTCACGTTCCACCATCACGAGGTGGTGGGGGCCCGGATGACACGCCAGCGGATGTTGGCTCTCAAGTACCCCAAGGACGAGGTCGAGATGGTGACCGAACTGGTCAACCTTCACCTGCGCTTCCACACCTATCGGCTGGGTTGGACCGACCGGGCGGTGCGCAGGTATGTGAGAGACGCCGGACCCCTGCTCGACCGGCTCAACGAGCTGACCCGGTGTGACTGCACCACCCGGAATGCCGCCAAGGCCAAAGCACTTGGCCGTCGTATGGATGAGCTCGAACTTCGTATCGACGAGCTACGTCAAGAGGAGGAGCTCGACGCCATTCGGCCGGACCTCGACGGGGCCCAGGTCATGGAACAACTCGGGATACCGCCCGGGCGCGACGTGGGGAGGGCCCTGGCCTTCCTCCTCGAGCTCAGGATGGACGAGGGTCCGCTCGGCGAGGCCGAGGCCCACCAGCGCTTGGCGGCCTGGTGGGAGAGCGCGTCGGGGACCTGAGTCCACCGTCGGCCTCTTTTCCGGGGCGATCAACCCCTCGGGCTCAGTCCTCGGGCCACACCGGGCCGGCCTCACCGGCGGCAAACGACTCGACCATGTCGTGCGCCTCGTCGTCGTGGAACTGCACCGGGGGCGACTTCATGAAGTACGCCGATGGCCCGATCAGCGGTCCGCCGATGCCCCGGTCGAGGGCGAGCTTGGCGCAGCGGACGGCGTCGATGATCACCCCGGCCGAGTTGGGGGAGTCCCACACCTCGAGCTTCAACTCGAGGTTCAGGGGAGCGTCACCGAAGTTGCGGCCCTCCATGCGGATGTAGGCCCACTTGCGGTCCTGGAGCCACGGCACGTGATCCGACGGCCCGATGTGGATATCGTCCTCGGAGAGGACGCTGTCTTCGATCTGGCTGGTGACAGCCTGTGTCTTGGACACCTTCTTCGACTCGAGCCGGGTGCGCTCCAGCATGTTCTTGAAGTCCATGTTGCCGCCCACGTTGAGCTGATAGGTGTGGTCGAGAGCCAGGCCCCGGTCCTCGAACAAGCGGGTGAGGATCCGGTGGACGATGGTGGAGCCGACCTGGCTCTTGATGTCGTCGCCGACGATGGGGAGTCCGGCGTCGTGGAACTTTCGTGCCCACTCGGGGTCCGAGGCGATGAACACCGGGATGGCGTTGACGAACCCGACCCCGGCCTGCAGGCAGGCATCGGCGTAGAAGCGCTGGGCCTTCTCGGAGCCGACCGGGAGGTAGCTGACCAGCACATCGGCCCGTGAGTCCTTGAGGGCCGCCACCACGTCAACAGGTTCGGCCGGCGACTCTTCCACCGTCTCGCGGTAGTACTTGCCGAAGCCGTCGAGCGTCGGGCCGCGCTGAACCATCACACCGAGTTCGCCCACGGAGGCAAAGCGGATGGTGTTGTTCTGCCCACCGAAGATGGCCTTGCCCAGGTCGGTCCCTACTTTGGCCGCGTCGGCATCGAACGCCGCCACGAACTCGAGGTCGCGAACGTGATAGCCACCGAGCACCACATGCATGAGGCCGGGGACTGTCTCTGTCGGATCGGCGTCCTTGTAGTACTCGACGCCCTGAATGAGTGAGCTGGCGCAGTTTCCAACGCCGGCGATAGCCACTCGGATAATGCTCATAGTTCAGTTCCCTTCGCTGCTGAAGACCGGCTCCCGACGGTTCGGGCGCTGCGGTTGTCTGTTGGGGGTGTTGCCTGCTTCTGTTTCTCGGACTCAATGAGGCTGTCCAGCCAGGAGATGTCGTGCTGGGTGGTATCGGTGCGGTGTTCCACCAGCGACCGGGTGTAGCTGTCGAAGTCACCACCGGCGGCGGCGCGGGCCCGATCGGCGGCCAGTCGGCGGATCAACTGATCCCGTCGGCGCTCCAAGAGGCCGAGTCGGGCTTGAGGGGCCAGATGGCGGGCGAAGGCCAGGCGAAGGCCAAAGCTGCGGGCCTCGTCGGTTCCCACAGGCTCCTCGGCGGCCAGCAACCCCTCGAAGACCCGTCTCCCGGTATCGGTGATCCGGTAGACCTTGCGCGATCGCTTGGTGCCCCGGGTGGTGCCGGCCCGCCGCGACCGCATGGCGGCCCGTTCTCCTCCCAATGACCCGGTGAGGGGGATCGGAGCCGACGCCGGGGCGGCACCGACCGACTCGGTGCCGATTACCGCTCCCGATAGTTCGAGGCGTGACAGGGCGGGATACAGCGAGCCGAACGAGATGTTGGCGAAGAGCCCGAGCTCGTCGCGAAGACGCTTGCGGATCTCATAACCGTGGAACTCGTGCTCCGAAAGAAGACCGAGAATGGCCAGGTCGAGCACGTCAGTGTCCCCCGACGTCTGCACCCGCGGGGGCGGGGCGCCACTCGGTATGGATGAGCTTCATGGCAACATGATATATCAGATCGATATATCGATGCAACATATGTGTCGATAGCCGGTGGACGGGCGTGGACGGGCGTGGACGGCACCGACCGAGGCTGTACGCTGCGGCGTGCTCATCGGGACGACCAATGTTCTGCCCCCCAAGGGCATCAACACCACCTGGTACCTCGATCTCAATCACTTCGCCCGGCAGACCTCCTGGGCCCACGGGTTCATGCATGCCTATGCGCTTTGGGCCGGGTTGACAGTTCTGGCGGTGCTGACGGCATTCGTCATCGTCACCGCCCGACTCCGGCCCGATGCCCCTCGGGCGCTGGCCATACCGCTGTTGACCGCGGCATCGGCGTTGGTGGCCCTGGGAGTCAACCAATTGTTGTCCCATGGCTTTGGGGAGTTGCGCCCCTACGTTGTTCACCCCTCCGCCCTGGTGCTGGTGGGTCGGGCCAACGACTTCTCATTCCCGAGCGACCATGCCATCGTGGCCGGCGCCCTGGCGTGCGGGCTCCTGCTCTATGACCGCCGCTACGGCATTCCCGCTGCGGTGCTGGCGCTGACAGTGGCCTTCGCCCGGCTGTACGTCGGCTCGCACTATATCGGTGACGTGGTGGCCGGCCTCGCCGCCGGAGCGGTGATTGCCGCTGTGTTCATCTTCGGGCTGCGCTCCCTGGTGGCAGCGGGTGCCGACCGGTTGGCCCGGACACCCCTCCGGCCATTGCTCCAGGCCCGGGCCACCACCGACAGCTGACCCGTTCCCGTCGGCCCCAGGCCCAGGCCCGGGTTCGGGCCACTTCGGGCACCACCGGCGTCGGGACTCGGGACTCGGGAGTCGGTTGCCGGAAAATCATCAGAATACGTGCCCTTTCGGACGGGCGAAGGGTTACCCTGAGACACGTGAGCTTCCGACCTGGAGGGCTCGGAGGTGTGCAGACATCCCCGACCGGAGGACAAGTCGAGTACCGACTCGCCCGAAAATCCGTCGTCAGTGAGTACCGCAAGGGTCGGTTGTCCAAGCTCGATGTGTGTGACGCCCATCCTGAATTGCTCAGGGCAGCCGGGCACCTTGGTCTGCCCACCGGTGCCCGGTGCCCGATCTGCGAAGAGTCCGAGTTGGTGGAGGTGACCTTCGTCTTCGGTTCCCGCCTTCCCCCCGGGGGGCGCTGCGTGACGTCCCATGCCGAACTCGCCCGCTACTGGCGACGGAAGGACCCGGTCGTCTGTTACGTGATCGAAGTGTGTAACGCCTGCCGCTGGAACCACCTGGTCCGTATGTACCCAGCCGGTGCCGGGGTCGAGGCGGTGGCGCGCCCTTCTCTCGGCGCCCGGGCGGCAGCACGTCGCGGCTGAGATGATCGACACCTGTTCCCTTCGCCTTGCCCCCGAAGTAACCTGACACCGCAGCACAATTCTGTGCCACCGTTCCGGTGTCGACCATGCCGCCGGCAGCCTCGTGGCGCTGGACGGCCGATCAGGAGGGTCACCATCCATGTCCGACATCCGGCCGGCACCGATCACCGTTCCCTCCGTTCGCGCCTCGAAGCGTCGCGACGGCCATGAACCCCTCGTCATGGTCACCGCCTACGACGCTCCCGGGGCCCGTATCGCTGACGCTGCCGGGGTCGACCTGATTCTGGTGGGAGACTCGGTGGCCAACAATGTCCTGGGATATGAGGACACCCTGCAGGTCACCATCAACGACATGGTGCATCACACCGCGGCCGTGGCCCGGGCCAAACCGAGGCCACTCATCGTGGCCGACCTGCCGTGGTTGAGCTACCACATCGACGCCGCCGATACCGTCAGAAACGCCGCTGCCCTCATTCGGGCCGGCGCCGGGGCGGTGAAGTTGGAGGGAGGCCGCAAACGGGTCCTGATGATCGAGGCGTTGGTGGCAGCGGAGATACCGGTGATGGGTCACCTGGGGCTCACCCCCCAATCGGTGCACACCATGGGCGGCTACCGGGTGCAGGGGAAAGATGACGCTGCCGCCGAGGGGTTGGCTGCAGACGCCAAGGCCATTGCCGCCGCCGGCTGTTTCGCCATCGTCATCGAGGGGGTTCCCGAAGGGCTGGGAGCTGCCATCACCCAGGTCCTCGACATCCCCACCATCGGGATCGGAGCCGGCCCGGACTGTGACGGACAGGTGCTCGTCTTCCACGACTTGCTGGGCCTGAACGCCGCCACTCCCAAGTTCGTCCGGCGCTATGCCGAGCTGGCTGGGCTGGCCACCGACGCCCTGGCCGCCTATGCCGCCGATGTGCGGTCGGGGGCCTTCCCGTCCGACGCGGAGGTGTACCACTAGGCACCGGCTAGAGTGTCCGAGTCGTTCCGGCCGCGCCAATCACGCGGCTTTCAGTTCCGACCTGCCCCAACCGTGGGGCTCGGGTGCACTGTCACCTGATCCAGAGGGAGGTGAGCCGCCGATGCGGCCATACGAGACAATGGTTATCTTCG
>OCTA010000694.1_pt1 | contig 30891 bp, 25 predicted proteins | sample 1538991 | NCBI WGS metagenome assembly OCTA01 (sample SAMEA3539302, study PRJEB22396) | soil metagenome | biome: tundra; feature: field; material: soil | place: USA | collected 2010-05 | depth 0.15 m | reverse complement strand
ACACCACGCCCGTCCCGAGCGACAGCAGAAAGGCAAAACCCAGCACCGGCAGCGACGGCGCGGCGTTGATGGGGACGTAGCGCGACCCGCGGAAGAAAACCATCAGGATCGTGCGCGTGCCGGCGAACGCCACCGCGAGGCCGCCCACGCCGCCTAAAATCGCCAGCAGCACGCTCTCCGTAAGAGTCTGCCGCAGCAGCCTGTAGCGCGGAGCGCCCAACGCCACCCGAATGGCCGTCTCCGAACGCGTCGCCGCGCCGCGCGCCAGCAGCAGATTCGCAATATTGGCGCAGGCGATCAGCAGCACCAGCCCGGAAATGGTCATGAGCAGCCGCAACCCCGCGGACGTCTCGTTCGCCATCGAGGCCACGCCGCCGGCGGCAGGCGTCACCAGGATCTGCTGCTTGCCTTTCTTCGCCCGGTATTGGGGCGAAATGTCGGGTTGGATGGCGATCCACTGCTCCAGTTGAGCCGTAACCTTCGGTTGGATGCCGGCCACCTGCACTCCAGGTTTCACGCGGCCGATAATGTATAGCCAATAAAAACCGGGGCCATTCAGGATCGAATTCTGTCCATTGAGGAGCGGCTCGGTGGCCAGCGGCAGCCAGAAATCGGGCGGATCGGGACGCACACGGTCCCCGAAGAAGCCCGGCGGAGCGATGCCCGCAATCGTGTAGGGCGTCTGATTGATCGTGAAAGCGGCGCCGATCACTGAAGGATCCAGGCCAAAATGCTCCTGCCAGGCTCGATAGCTCATCACCGCCACCGGTGCGGCGCCGGGCCGGTCGTCCGCGGGCGCAATCGTGCGCCCGGCAAATGTGCCGATACCGAACGTCGAGAAGTAGTTGCCGGAAACGAACTCTCCTTCAAATGGCTCCGCGGGCTCGTTCGACCCGCTGCGACGCACGCTCAATTCGGTCAAGCCACCCTGAAATGCGGCCAACTCGCTGAACTCCGGCGTGTGATCGCGGAGTTGCTGGTAGAGCGTATAGGGATAAATGTCCCAGTTGTTCTGCAGTCCCCCGAGCACGCAGCAATTGTCGCCCCGCCCCAGGCGGTACAGCTCTTTGGGGTTCTTTACCGGCAGGGACTTGAGCATGACCGCGTCCACCAGCGTGAAGATGGCCGTGTTGGCCCCGATACCCAAAGCCAGCGTCAGCACGCAGACGACGGCAAACCCCGGCGACTGCCGCAACCGGCGGAATCCATAACGAAGCGGGCAGCGTTCCGTTATGTGAGTGGGGCAGGCTCTCAGCCTGCGCGGGAATCCCAGTCCCGCCTGGACATCTCCAACAGCCCTGCCAACGCGGAGCTGAGAGCTCCGCGCGGACTGGGAGTCCGCCCCACATCATCACCGTATTCTGCGAGACTCAGTAGCAACTCTTCCGGCCCTGGCACCTACATAGAGGCAACGAAGCGAACACAAGGCGAATCCGGCAAAACCGGGATACCTCGCCCGCACTACACGTACCATTACCAAACGGTCGCCAGACGGCCTCAAGGCCAACAGGAACCGTCGAACTGGACAGATTCGGCTGCCTATTCCAAGAAAATTTCGCCTTTCGTCATTTTTATGTTGCATTCGAGGCGCGAACCTAGTACACTTCGGCTGTTTAAGGTCTTTATCCAGTATTCACGGAGTATACTGGTGCAGGTGTATTGGGAGTAGCGCTGTCGCTTTGGGGGCATGGCGCGCATATCTTTGTCTCTAGGCCACCCGCCGCTGTTGCGACGAGCTATTCCTCGGCAACTATGGTAACGACCCGGCCCATATCGGCCGGCTGAAGTCATCTTGGTTGAAGGGGATACGAGTATGCATCTACGTGCAACAGGGGTTAAGTTCGCCTTTCTATTGGCTCTGCTGATACCGGCCCTCCTAATGGGCCAGAACAACGTCACCGGAGCCGGAACCATCACCGGACGCGTCACCGACGCCACGGGCGCCATCGTCACCGACGCCACCATAACCATTACCGATACGGAAACCAATATCGCGCTCACGGTCGCTTCGAATGCCTCCGGCCTTTACGTCTTGGAGGGCGTGAAGCCCGGCGTTTACAACATCGAGGCCACCAAGCCCGGATTCCGCAAATCGGTGGTCCCGAAGCAAGAAGTCACATCGGCCTCCAGCCTCACCCTGAACTTCGCGCTCGAAGTCGGCGCCGTCACCGAAACCGTGCAAGTTCAAGCCACTGCCGAGGCGGAGTTGCAAACGTTGAACTCCACCATGGGCACTTCCATGACGGGATCGACAATCCTGAACCTCCCCACCATCAATCGTGACGTTTCGAGCCTGGTCTTTCTCCAGCCCACCTCTGCCCCTACCTTCGGTGGAGCGGAAGGCAACATCACCAGCGGCAATATCGCGGGCAACCCCGCCGACCAGAACACCTATCTGCTGGACGGCGGCAACAACACCAGCGACCTGGACGGTGACAACGCCACTTACGTCAACCGGAACGGCGCCGGTGTGATGCCCACGCCCGTGGAAAGCGTCGAGGAGTTCCGCGTCAATACCAACAACATGACGTCCGACTTTGGCACCTCCGCCGGCGGGCAGGTCATGGTGACCACCAAGCGCGGCACCAACCAGTTCCACGGCTCGCTTTATGATTTCTTCCAGTCGGATGTGATGGCTTCCAACGACTGGAGCAACAACTTCAATGGCGACCCCAAGCCCAAGTCGCACTACAACCGCTTCGGCGGCGCCATAGGCGGTCCCATGCTGCCGGATTTCCTGGGTGGCAAGACTTATTTCTACATGAATTATGAGGGTGAGCGCTATCCGCGCTCTGGCCCAATCCAGACCGTTGTTCCCTCGGACCTGCTGCGGCAGGGCATCTTCCAGATCAAAGACGCCAGCGGCAATCTGGTCCAATACAATATTGCGACGATGGCTATCTGCGGCCCGAACGGCAACCAGCAGTGCGACCCGCGCGGGCTTGGCATGAACCCGGTCATCAGCCAGTTATGGAATAAATACGAGCCTGAGCCGAACGCCGGTACAGCCTGCGGAGATACCGCTCAAGGGAGGGTGAATACCCAGTGCTTCCGCGGCAATCTGAGCTATCCGCTGGCGACCAACTTCGGGGTGATGCGCATCGATCACGACTTCGGCGCCAAATGGCGCGGCTTCGCCAGTTACCGCTATTTCGGAGAGGACGACCCAACCACCAACCAAGTCGATATCGGCGGTCTGGTGGCTGGCGATAAGCTGGGTCAGCCGGCGTCGCAGTCCAGTTTCCCGCTGCAGCCGCGCTACTATGTCGCGGGCCTGACCACCACTATCACTCCATCGCTCAACAACGATTTCCACTTCAGCTTTCTCCGCAACTTCTGGGATTGGGACCGGCTGGCTGCTTCGGTGCCGCAAATTCCCGGCATTCCGGCGTCCCTCAACATGCCCGGCGATGCCGGCTTCGGCACCGCGCTGATCCCCATGAATGTGGACACCCAGCAAACCCGTCCCCGTATGTGGGACGGGCATGATTATTCCTACCGCGACAGCCTGAACTGGCTAAAGGGCACGCACTTGATCCAGTTCGGCGGCGAGTATTTCCATCAGTGGTTCCACTTCGACCGCTACGACAACGTAGTGGGCGGGCTGACGCAATTGAAATATCTGGTAGGCCAGGGCGGCGTCAACTTCACGCCGGAAACCCTGCCAATAGCCTGCACCGCCACCCTCACCACGAACTGCTTGCCCGAAGGCGCGGCCGGCCAGCCCGACTACCTAAGCACCTACGAGCAGTGGTATGCCGTGGAGACTGGAATGGTTTCCGCGGCCAATATTGTGGCCACGCGCACTGGGGCGAACCTGAACCTCAATCCCCTGGGCACGCCGGTACATTCCTACGCCACGGTGGAAAGCTACAGTCTGTACTTCAACGATGCTTGGCGTATCAAACCCAATCTGACCCTGAACTACGGCCTCAACTACGGTGTACAGACGCCGCCCCACGAATTAAATGGCGCGCAGGACGTGCTGGTGGATGCCAATAACAACATTGTTACAGAGCAAAGTTACCTGGCGAGTCGCCTGTCCGCCGCGCAGAACGGGCAGAACTACAACCCGCTCCTCGGTTTCTCGCCGGTAGGCGTCGCCGGCGGCGGGTCAAGCTATCCGTACAAGCCGTACTGGGGTCAGTTTGGTCCCCGCGTTTCTATAGCCTGGAACCCGGATTTCGGGGATTCCTGGCTGGGCAGAGTTTTCGGCCACAAGAACACCGTTATCCGCGCCGGCTATGGCCGCTTCTACGCCAAGACTCTCGGTATCGACCAGGTATCCACGCCAGTGCTCGGCGATGGTTTCCTGCAGCCGGTTTCGTGCATCAATCCAAATAGCGCCGGGCAGTGCACCGCGAGTAGCGCAGTGACCCCAGCCACCGCTTTCCGTATCGGTACGGACGGCAACGCCTCGCCGTTACCGGCAATCACTCCTACCCTGCAGTCTCCCGTCATTCCCTGTTACTCGGGGGTTGGCGGCGCTTGCAATTCGCCCGGATTGGAGTACTCCTTCTTCCTGGACAACGCCTTTAAGCCGGGTTCCACGGATCAGGTCAATATCACCATCCAGCGCGAGTTGAAGGGCAACTTCATCCTGGAGGTCGGCTACGTGGGCGTGTGGGCCAGGCACCTCTTCAATGGCGAAGACCTTAATGACGTGCCCTTTATGATGAAACTGGGCGGCCAGACCTTCGCCCAGGCCTACGACAACCTGAATATCACACTTCGCAACGGTGGGACTCCCGCCCCTCAGCCGTTCTTCGAAGCGGCCCTGAAAGGCAGCAGCTACTGCACCGGCTACTCCAGTTGCACTGCCGGCGTCGTGGCTAACGAGTCCGGCAACATCACGGCTGAAAACGTGACTAACTTCTGGTCGGATTTGGACAGCAGCTTTGTCTTTGGGCCGGCTTTGCTTTCCTCCACGCAGGCCCTAACCTATTACGGAAATACCTCCACCGGCTTTTCGAACTATAACGCGTTGGTGGTTACCGCGCAAAAGCGCATGTCGACGGGCCTGACGATCAACGCCAACTTCACCATGGGGCATGCTTTGGGTTTGGTGGGCATTAACCAAGCTTATACCTTGGCTAACCTCAACGACGTCTGGAATCCCGGCGTGGATTACGGCAACCAGTATTTCGACCGGAAAGCGGTCTTCAACCTTCTCGGAACCTACAATCTCCCATTCGGAAAAGGCCAGCGCTGGGCGAACAGCAACCCGGTGGCTGACCGTGTTCTCGGGGGCTGGTCCCTCTCGCCCATCTTTTCTTACGGCTCCGGCTTGCCGATGGCGGTTTATACCGGATCTTTCCAGGAATTCGGGGAAGGGGTTACGTACAACAATGGCTGCCAGGCCATCCCGATTAACCCTAGCATGAGCTATACCAACTCTCCTATTACGGGCTATTCCCCCGTAAATGGCTTAGGCACCGGGATCGGGAATAACACGAACGTATTCTCCGCCTCGCAGATACAGAATGTGTTCAACAACTTCTCGCCGGCCCTGGTGGGGATCACCGGAAGGTGCGGAGGCGCCGGCATTCTCCGCGGCCAGGCCCGTTGGAACCTGGATCTGGGCCTCACCAAAGACACCCGCATCAACGAGCGCGTGGGCTTTCAGTTCTACGCCCAGGCATTCAACGTGTTCAATCACATGCAATGGAACGACCCCTACAACGCCATCAACGATCCAGGCGATTTCGGCGCGCTCGAAGGCCAGTACGGCGCCCTGACCCTGGGAGGCGCCGGAGCTTCGGCCAACTACACCAGGATCATTCAGTTGGGCCTGCGTCTCCGCTTCTAGACCCTGTACCCTCCTTGCCCCTGTGGGGCAGGTTGTCAACCTGCGGGCCGATTGTTAATCGGCCCCGCAGGGCTTTAAGTCCCATCACCGGAACACCGAATCCCACCTCCGCACAATCTCCTCCTCCATCTCCACCCAAATCCCACAACTTAGAGCGGAACGTGGCTTGCTTGCTCCTCGCGCGGAAGGTCGTGTCCGATGTCCAAACTGCAAAGGGTGCGAGAGGTTCCGTCCGCTCCGCTCACGCCGGATTACGTAAGCCAGAAGGCCAAGGAAGGCTGGAAGTTGACGGCCGTAGAATGGGAGCGGGAGGTCGAGGAACCCGCCACCCAACCGGGTCCGCTAACCGAAGAGGTCCCCTACGGCCTGCGTGTGTCCGCCGATTGCAGCCACCTGGAAGAGAACGCCACCGAGAAGCAGGCGCTGATCCTGATGATGGACCTGATCGTTCAGGACGGACCGCTGTCCCTGGTCGCCGAAGAATTGAATCGCAAGGGATTCCGCACCCGCGCCGGCGCCAACTGGACTCCTGGATCGGTGTTCGACATGTTGCCGCGCCTCATCCAAGTCGGACCACGCATCTTCTCCAGCACCGAGTGGACCGCCCGCACGCGCCACCTGTTCCGCATGGCCTAGTGCTACCTAGACAACTCCCTCAGATCCAATAGCTTGGGCTGCTCGTGGGGCAGGCCCTCGGCCTGCGGCGGCCTCCCAGGCCGCCAGCGCGCGCTAGTGCGTCTTTTTCATACCCCGTTGTGGCCGCAGGCCATGGAGCGTTGACGCATCTCGTGCTCCCCGGTCCACGCTGAAAACAAACGCCCAAAGCCAATCCATCAGCCGAACTTCCGCCCCCGCCGTGTTACGCTTACGCCGGGTAGGCCTTCGCTCGACGCACCGCTACCTCGATCCTTGAAATCCGAATACTGAATCCGGGGTGCGCCCAGGGGCCCCGGATGAACCCAAAACAAAAAAAACGAAACGAACCCAATTTGATCCTTTGTTTTCATCAAAACCACAAAACGAAAGCCAAAGCGAGCAAAGCGCCCCACTCACTTGCGCACGAAATTGAGCGTGAAGACGGTGTCCTTGCCCTTCTCCCGTTTCGTCCACACTTCGCTGAAATGACTGGCGTCCTTCAGCCGCAGCACCATTCGCCGCATATGCGCATCCCCCGGCGTCGCCAAATTGGTCGCACTCACAAACGAGAACAAGAACTCGTCTCGGCCAGCCACCGTCACACCCGTTTCCAGGCGCGGCTGATTGCCGCTCGCGGTCAGCGCGCAGTAGTGCGTCATCGCGATGCGGCCGGCGTCCCGAGTGTAGAGCGACACCTCGTTGTCCTCCGGCGTGCCGATGGTCTCCTCGATGGCTGTACCTTTGGAGACCAGCGCAATGGTGTTGGTGAGCTTGCCACCCGCGGGGCTGTCCGCTTCCCACGTGCCAGCCAGCGCCAGAATCGAAACCCACCTGCTCACGCCGGCGATCCTTCTAGCAGGCGCGCGAGCACTTCGAAGCAGCCCAGCCACCCGGTCCGGGTACCCTCGCGGATCTCGGCGCTCTCGAAGTCCGTATGAGTGAAGATCATCTCAGTCGAGGCGCCGCGGTCGAACAGCTCCACGGTAACCAGCGACTCGCCACCGAGCTGCTCACCGGACTTCTCCGGGAAGCGTTTCCAGGACCACGTGAAGACCAATTTCTCCGGCGGCTTCACCTCGCGGAATGTGCCCTGGCCGACGTACTTGCCGTCCGGCAGTGGAATCTCGATGACGTAACGGCCGCCGGGCCGAACGTCGAGTTCCACATATTTGGGATTGTGCGTGGGAACGTCCTTGCACATCCATTCTTCCAGTTGTTCGCGTTGGGTCCACGCAGCCCAGACCCTTTCGCGCGGCGCTTGAAACACACGGCGGAGCTGCAAGCGGCATTTCGGGACCCGCGGGTGAGTTTGTCATTTTACATTCTCCGGATTTTGAGTTTTTTCAAGATAAGAGGACAGGGCGTCGAATTGGTTTTCCCAGAATCGCCGGTACTGCGCGATCCATTCCGAAGCGCTCCGCATGGGCTGCGCCGCCAGGCGGCAGCGATGGACGCGCCCGTTCTTGCGCCGGACGATCAGGCGGGCGCCTTCCAGAACCCGCAGGTGCTTGGACACCGCGGGCAGCGACATCCGATACGGCGCGGCCAGTTCGCTGACGGAGGTCTCGCCTTCGGCGAGCCGGGCCAGGATGCCGCGGCGGGTAGCGTCGGAGAGCGCAGCAAACGTGGCGTCCAGGTGGCTCTCCGAATACTTAACCATATGGTTTAGTATAGCGTGGCGTACGCTTTAGCGTGCAGCGGCGAACTTCAGTTCGCCGTGCTTGACATGGTTTCTGCATTTCCGGTATCATCGAAATAGATTTCGACAACAATCGAAATGAAGAAGATCAACGACAGTCCGGAACAGATTGCCCGCTACGCCGACATGTTCGGCGCGCTGGCCAACGACGCCCGCTTGCGCATCTTGCGGCTGCTGCTGTCCGCTCACCCGGACGGCATGATCGCCGGCGATGTCCAAGCGGAACTGGGAATCCCAAACTCGACGCTGTCTCATCACCTGGAAAAGCTCCGCAGCGAAGACCTGGCCCGCGTGCGGCGGGACGGCTCTTTTCTCTGGTACACGGCGAATGCAGACGCTTTGCAGGAGATCCTGACATTCCTGTATGCCGAGTGTTGCACCCGGAACAAGGCGATCGAACCGGGGGCAATCGTCCAACTGTGTAAGTGAGGAAAATATGGAAATCAAAGAAATCGTGAAAGAAAGATACGGCCAGGCTGCCTTGCGTGTCTCGACTGGCGGCAGTTCGTGCTGCGGCGCCGCGGCAGCGATAGATTGCTGCGACCCGATCACGACACAACTTTACGATGCCAACCAGACGGCCGAACTTCCGCCGGACGCGGTGAAAGCTTCGCTAGGCTGCGGCAACCCCACGGCGCTAGCCGAGTTGAAACCCGGAGAAACGGTGCTGGATCTGGGATCCGGCGGCGGGATCGACGTGTTGCTTTCGGCCCGTCGCGTGGGACCGGCCGGCAAAGCCTACGGCCTCGACATGACCGATGAGATGCTGGCCCTCGCACGCGAAAACCAGCGCAAGGCCGGCGTCGGGAACGTCGAGTTCCTGAAGGGCGAGATCGAAAGCATCCCGCTGCCGGACAACTCCGTCGATGTGATCATCTCCAACTGCGTGATCAACCTCTCGGGCGACAAGGACAAGGTGCTGCGGGAGGCTTTCCGCGTGCTCAAGCCGGGCGGACGATTCGCCGTCTCCGACGTGGTGGTCCGCGGAGAAGTGCCGGCGGAGATCCGGCGCAGCATCGAGTTGTGGGTCGGCTGCGTCGCGGGCGCGCTCGAAGAATCCGAGTACCGGACCAAACTGGCAACGGCGGGCTTTGAGGGCATAGGCATCGAGCCGACCCGTATCCATACCGTCGAGGATGCCAGACAGTTCCTGGCCGGGCAGGGTTTGGACGTCGACCGCATCGCGGCGCAAGTGGACGGCAAGTTCATCAGCGCATTCATCCGGGCGGTGAAGCCCTGTGGCGCACGCTTCAGCGTGCCGCTGTCGGCTTCAGCCGGCAGTCCCGCGCCGGACGGCCAAATATCATAATGAACGGCCTCGGACTCTTCGAGCGTTATCTGTCGCTATGGGTGGCGGTCTGCATGGGGGCCGGCGTCGTCATCGGCAAGCTGCTGCCCGGTTTTGTAGCCGGGCTGCGGGGAATCCAATTCACGCCCGGCAGCCAAATCAACGTGCCGATCGCCATCCTCATCTGGCTGATGATCACGCCCATGATGATGAAGGTGGATTTCTCGGCCGTGAGGGATGTGGGACGCCGGCCCGCGGGCCTGTTCGTCACCCTTCTGGTGAATTGGATCGTCAAGCCTTTTTCCATGGCGCTGCTGGCCTGGACCTTCTTCCGTATTCTGTTTGCGGCCTTCATCACTCCGGCCGAAGCGGACCAGTACATCGCCGGCTGCATCATCCTGGCGGCGGCGCCTTGCACGGCGATGGTGTTCGTGTGGAGTCATCTCACCAGAGGCGATCCGGCCTATACGCTCGTGCAGGTCTCGGTCAACGACCTCATCATGCTCGTGTTGTTTGTGCCGATCGTGCAATTCCTGGTCCGCGGGGCATCGTCCCTCACCGTACCTTTCGGCGTTTTGCTGACCTCGGTTGTGGTCTTCATCGTGGTGCCGCTGCTCGCGGGCGCATCCCTGCGCGCCTGGCTGGTCCGCAAGCGCGGACAGGCCTGGTTTGAAGGGGCGTTGCTGCCGAAATTCGCGCCGGTCACGATGGCGGCGCTGCTGGCCACGCTGGTGCTGATCTTCGCCTTTCAGGCCGACAACATTACCAGCCGCTTTTTCCATGTGCTGCTAATCGCCGTGCCCATTACCTTGCAGGTTTATCTCAATGCCGGCCTCGCCTACGGCCTCATGAAACTGTTCAAGGTCGAGCATTCCGTGGCCGCGCCCGGAGCGTTGATTGGCGCCTCCAATTTCTTCGAACTAGCCGTGGCCACGGCGATTGCGCTCTTTGGGCCGGAATCGGGCGCGGCGCTGGCCACCGTGGTTGGGGTGCTGGTGGAGGTGCCCGTGATGCTCTCGGTCTGCGCGGCATGCAACCGCACCCGCCATTGGTTTCCCGCTCCCTTGGCAGGCAAGGCATGAAGGCCCGCGTGCTCATTCTTTGTACCGGCAATTCCGCCCGCAGCCAGATGGCCGAGGGATTGTTGCGCCATCTGGGCAATGCTGCTGGTGATCGCTTCGAAGTGGAAAGCGCCGGCACGCGGCCCGGCCGGGTCCGGCCGGAAGCGATTGCGGTGATGCGGGAACTGGGCATCGATATTTCGGGCCACCGCTCGAAATCGGTGGACGAGTTTGCCGGCCAGCGGTTCGACTATGTGTTGACCGTCTGCGACAACGCCCGCGAGAGCTGTCCGATCTATCCCGGACATGCGAATCGGTTGCATCACAGCTTCGACGATCCGGCCGCTGTCAAGGGCGATGAGGAGGAGCGGCTCGCGGCGTTCCGGCGCGTGCGGGATGAGATCCGCGCCTATTTGCGAGGGTTTCCGTCGCAGGCCACGCGGAAGCCGTAATCCGCGTAGCAGAATTCGGGCGGGATGCTGCTGCGGGCGGCGCAGCGGGCAATTTTGATCTGATGCCGCCACGCGCCTCCACGCGAAGCGCGCCGTGTGCCCGTGGGCGGCCCTTGCGGATTGTCGACGGGCGAGACCGCATAGTATCCAGGGTCGTACCAGTCGGCGCACCATTCGTGCACGTTCTCGCACATATCGTAAAAGCCGAAGGCGTTCGGCGCGGCGGTGCCCACCGGCTCGGGAGCCCGCATCCAGCGGGCCTGATATCCAGGCCGCTCGAAAACCGGCTCATTGCCCCAAGGATAAATCTGCTGCTCCAACCCTCCGCGCGCCGCGAATTCCCACTCGGCCTCGGTAGGCAACCGGAAAGCTGAAAGCCATTCGCAATACGCGACTGCATCGAACCAGCTCACGCCCACCACGGGTTGCGCGGCGTCCGCGAACTCCGCCTGCATGCGGAACGCCGGCATGGCGCGGCCGGTAGCGTGGCGGAACTCGTCGTACTCGGCGTTGGTCACCTGGCAGCGGCCCAGGCGGAACGGCGCAACCGATACGCGATGCACGGGGCGCTCCTCATCGCGCCCATCGGCCTGGCCCATGAGAAACTCGGCGCCGGGAATGAGGACGAGGTCGGGCGTCACGAGCGGGCCTTCTGGCGTCGCTTGCGCGCGGGCTCCGGCTCGACGATCGAGAACTGCAGCTTCCGCTCAGCGGCATCCACCCGATCGAGCGACACGCGCACGCGATCGCCGATCGAAAACTCCCGGCGGGTGCGCTGGCCGACGATCTTGCGCACATTCTCGTGGTAGGTGTAGCGGTCGCCGGGTAGCGTGTCTATGGGCACCAGTCCCTCGATGAACATCTCCTCCAACTCGACGAAGAGACCGTACTTGGTGGCGCTGATCGCCAGCGCGCCGAACTCCTCGCCCAGGCGCGCTTCCATGAATTTGACCTTCTTCCACTCCACCAGCTCGCGCTCGGCATCCGCGGCGCGGCGCTCCGACTGGGAGCAGTCTTCGGCGACGGCTCGCAGCTCTGGCTCGGCCGGAGCGGCTTTCTGTTGCAGCGCGGCCTTCAGCAGCCGGTGGACGATCAGATCGGGATAGCGCCGGATGGGCGAAGTGAAATGCGTGTAGGAATCCGCGGCCAGGGCGAAGTGGCCGGCGTTGTCGGTGCTGTAGCGCGCCTGCTTCAGCGACCGCAGCATCAGGTAGCTGAGGATGCGCTCCTCGGGCTTGCCCTCGATCTTCGCCACCAGCTTCTGATAATTGCGCGACGAAATGCTGGCGGACTTCTCCGCCACGACAACGTCCTTGCGCACCTTGCGCCCGTCGCGCCGGTGGTCCACGTAGCCGAACTTCTTCACCGGAATGGCGCCAACGCCCAGCGAATAACCAAAGTGTGCGGCGACTTCTTCGAACTCCATGACGCGCCTAGGATCGGGCTGCTCGTGGATGCGGTAGATGGATGCTTCGAGCGCCGCCCCCAGGTGCGAGGCCACGGCTTCATTGGCCGCCAGCATGAATTCTTCGATCAGCCGGTGGGCGATGTTGCGCGGCGCGCGAATGACGCCGGTCATTTCGCCGAACTCGTCGAACTCGATGAGCGGCTCGGGCAGATCGAAATCGATGGAACCGCGCCGCACGCGCTTGCGATTCAAGATCAGGGCCAGTTCCCGCATCAACTCGAAGCGCGCAACCAGCGGGGCGTAGCGGGCGCGCAAAGCGGCGTCGCCCTCGAGCAGCATGTGCACGTCGGTGTAGGTCATGCGCTCGGCGCTGCGAATCACGCCCGGCGTGAACTGCTGGCTGACGCGGTCGCCCTGGTGATCGAACTCCATCAGCGCAGAGAGCACCAGCCGGTCCACGTGCGGCTTGAGCGAGCAGATGTTGGTGGAGAGCTCGAAGGGCAGCATGGGCACGGCGCGGTCCGGGAAGTAGACGCTGGTGCCCCGCAGACGCGCCTCCGCGTCGATGGGCGTGCCGGGGCGCACGTAATGGCTGACGTCGGCGATGTGGACATGCAGCGCGTAGTTGCCGTTAGGCAGGTGGTCGACCCACACTGCGTCGTCGAAATCGCGGGCGGTTTCGCCGTCGATGGTGACGATATCGAAGGCGCGGAAATCCTGGCGGCCTTCGAGTTCCCAGGCGGCGATCGCGCCGGGAACGCGCTCGGCCTGCTCCACCACTTCGGGCGGAAACTGGTGGGGCAGGTGATGCTTGCGGATGACGATCTCGACATCGATACCGAAGTCGTCCGGATGGCCCAAAATCTCGATCACGCGTCCGGCGGCGCGCCCGCCTTCCTCGGGGAATTCGAGCAATTCCACGTCGACGATCAGGCCGTCCAGATCGGCGGGATCGGAGACTTCGAGCGGCGCGGCGCCGATGCGGTCGATCTGGCGCACGCCGGCGGGAATCTCCATGCCTTCGGGAATATCGATCCACTGCTGGATGCGCCCATCCTGCGGCACGACGTAATTGCCGCGGCGGCCCACGCGAAATTCGCCCACCACGGTGGGATGCGCGCGCTTCAAGACTTTGACGATCTCGCCATCGGCGCGGCCATCCGGCTCGATGCGCGCGATGCGCACCAGCACGCGGTCGCCATGCATGGCCTTGCGCGCGGAATCGGCGGGGATGTAGACGTCTCCCTGAATGCCTTCGACCGGGCGTTCGGAGAGCAGGAAGCCGTAGCCGTCGCGGTGCATGTTGATGCGCCCGATGGCGTACTCGCGCGTGCGGGCGGTGACCACGTAGTGGCCGGGCCGCGGTTCCACCAGATCGCCGCGCGCGAGCAGGCGCGCCAGCCAGAGGTCCAGGTCCGCGCGGGTCGCGCCTTTGGCGCCCAGCTCGCGCACCAGTTGTTTGAAATTGGCTTTGGCGTGCGGCAAGCGGGTGATGTGGTCGAGCAGCGCCGCATCGGTCATAGATTGATTGTATTAGGTGCGACAGGCCTCCTGCCCTGTCCTTCTTCAGCGATATTCGATCATAATTCTAAACGCCGCTTGCGCTTTGGACGCCAGCGCATCGACGTCAGCGGTCTGAGGGGTGGCGAACGTGGGTTGCTCCAGGCGCGAGAGCACCAGCAGAAGTTCCAGTCGGGCCGGTACGTCCGACCGCAGGCCGCCCGTTGACGGCAGCACGTAGAGTTGGGCCTTCTCGACGCGCTGGCTTGTAACGAGATTCCAGCCGGCGGTTGCGTCGTGCTGGAACAGATAGATGTACCCGGCCTCGCTGGGCGCGACCTGGAGGCGCACCGAATCTCCGGCGTGAAACACGGTGCTGGAGGGCACGGGCGCGTATGCGCCGTCGGCGTCCTTCAGCAGCAGACTGTACTCGACAGCGAGCTTGACAGCCACGGAGGGTGCAGCTTTGGCGCGGCTCAGCGAAGCCACAGGCGCCCCGCTCCGCGCAGTGAAGCTCAGGTCCGGCGCTCGCGTCGCTTGGAGCATTTGACGCCTGGCTTCCGCTGTGTCCGCCAGGGCGCCGCTGCCCAGCGCGCCGGCAGGCGGGAGCGGCGACGCGGCCGGCCGGGACGCGGGCAGGGCGGGAGGCGCGGGCAATGTCGCCGATGGTCTTAGCACACGCGCGGCAGGGGGTCGGAACAGTTTCTGGTGGGCAGCGCTGGGTGCAACAGCGCTCAGCGGTGCCGCACGGGGCGGTGCAGGTTGCGGGACGAGCGCGTCCGCCATCATCACCTCGCGGCGCGCGGGATGCCTTGTCTGGCGCAGCACGAGCCCGGCCACGATTAGCAAAGCCGCCATGCCTCCCGCCATCGCCAGCGCAGCGGGTTGACGCAGCCAGCGCCAGGCGCGCGCCGCGACAGGCTCGCGCGCCGGGCCCAGCGCCTCGATCAGTTGTTGGCGCGCGGACGGATCGTGCAGAACATCGCGCAGCGCCTGTTCCTTCGCCAGCGCGTCGAACAACTCTTGATCTTCGATCGCGGCTTCGAACAACGCGCGCCGCTCCGCCTCGCTGAGAGTATCGGTGGCGTAACCGCCCAGCAGCTTTTGGATTTCCTCGCGGCTCATTTCTTATCCGGCTCCCAGCCTCCGCCCATGAGATCGAGCAACTGTTGGCGGCAGCGATAGTCCCAGGTGTAGACGGTGTTGATCGACTGCGCGCCCATGCGCTTCTGGATCTCGCCGAAGTTCTTGCCCTGCAATTTCAGGCGCAGCAACTCGCGGCAGCGGTCGCCCAACTGTCCCACGGCCTGTGTCAGACGCTCCAGCATGAGCTTGCGCTCTACCAGCGTTGCCGGGTCGGCCTCCGGATCGGGCAACTGAATGTCGGTGACCGAGACCTGGGTGTATTCACCGTGGCGTTGCGATTTGCGGCGCAGGCTCATGATCTTGAACCTCGCAATCCGGAGAGCCAGGGGAACGAGTTCCTCCAGGCGTTCCACGTGATGGTATTTCTCATGCAAGAGGATCAACACCTCCTGCGCCAGGTCTTCGGCAAAATCCCCCTGCAAATGAGATGCCGCGAAGGCCACGATCCTTTCACGCAATTTGAGAAGGATCTGCTCTCGTTCCACGCGTGTTTACCGGATGATCCACCCATCATAGCAGCGCAGATAGCAGTGAAGCTGTTCCGGCATAAACTATTGGGTGCGACATAGAAGTGGAGCCCGCGAGTGGGATGATCCCTGCTGAGCCGCGACCGTCAGGGAGCGGGTACCGTGCGTCAGGGCACATCCGCGACGAAGATCGCCATGGGTTCGCCCTGCTCCTCGGCGACATACCGAATCGCTTCCCGAACATCCCGATCCTTCATAACCATCGCGTGCCTCCGTGGCGCGCCCAGCGTTTTCGATCCGATCCATCGCCTTCAAGCCGGTTCAAACCTCGGCTGGCGTAGGACTCCAACCACGGTACGATGGGGGACAGCGCTGTATCGTTGCAGTGTAGTAAGCTTGTTGGAAACTCTAGTTGAGATCGCAAGAAGTCGGAGGTGGAAGGATAGTGAAAAAGCTGATTGTTTTCGATCTGGACGGTACACTTGCCGAAAGTAAATCGTCTCTTGACGCTGAAATGGCGGCACTGCTGCATGACCTTCTCGCCATCGTCAAAGTGGCCGTAATCTCCGGAGGCGATTGGCCGCAATTTGATAAGCAACTGCTCTCCAATCTTCCCCATGACGAACGCCTGGTGAATCTGTCCCTCCTTCCTACATGTGGAACAAAGTTCTTCCAATACAAAGGGGATTGGAAGAAGATTTATTCGGAAGATTTCACCGCGGATGAAAAAGAGAAAATCGTCGGTTCTCTAGAGAAGGCGGTCGGGCTAGCGGGCTTCAAGGTCGAAAAGGTCTGGGGAGAGGTAATTGAAGACCGGGGAAGCCAGATAACATTTTCCGCATTAGGTCAGCAGGCCCCCTTAGGAGAAAAGGACAAATGGGATCCCGATTTCACCAAGCGGAAGAAGATCAAAGCGATCCTTGACACTTTTATTCCCGAATTCTCTGTCCGAATGGGTGGCGCGACATCCATTGATGTCACCAAACTTGGCATTGACAAAGCCTACGGAATCGGAAAGCTGCGAGACATCCTGGGCATTTCATTGGAAGAGATGATTTTCATAGGCGACGCCTTGTTCGTAGGGGGGAACGATTATCCGGTCGAAGAAGCGGGTGTTGTTTCTATCCCTGTGCGCGGTCCCAATGAGACGAAACCGGTGACCGAAGCAATCATCGCTTGTTTAGATGGCGATCGGCAGGCGTGACCTTGCGGGGGCGATTTGATGAGTGGATTTGAATTGCAGCGCCTGGGACTGCTGATGGAGGCGGAGCCGGGTAATCCCCAGGAGCTCGAAGGCGTCCTGAATCCGGCCGCCATGCGTGGCCCTGATGGCGAGCTCTACCTCTTCCCGCGGCTGGTCGCGCGAGGGAATTACTCGCGCATCGGAATTGCACGAGTGCGGTTCAACGAAGCCGGCGATCCGGCAGGCGTCGAGCGGCTCGGCATCGCACTGGAGCCGGAAGCCGATTATGAGCGGCGCCCCGACGGCGGCGGTGGCTGCGAGGATCCTCGTATCGCGTTCGTGGAACCGCTCCAGCGGTACATGATGACCTATACGGCACTTACGCCCCACGGCCCACGGATCGCCGTGGCCCTATCGGCGGACCTCTTCCGCTGGCAGCGTCTGGGGCTCGCGGCCTTTGCTCCGTATTTCGGCATCGCATTCGGCGGCGTGGATGACAAAGATGCCAGCCTCTTCCCCGTCGCCATTCCTAATCCATCGGGGCAGCCGGAACTGGCCATGCTCCACCGGCCGCTTTTTCCCGGCACTCGTCCGGAGGAAACCGCCTGCCACCCCGCGTCCCGGGAGGTGGATCTCGATCGGGAAAGCATCTGGATTTCCTACTGCAAGATGCCCTTGGATGGCAGTGAACCATATCGCCTACGCAAGTTTACCTCTCATCACCGGCTGGCGACTCCGGTGTCGCCCTGGGAGCGGCTCAAAATTGGCGGCGGCACTCCGCCCATCCTAACCCGGCACGGCTGGCTGATCGTTTACCACGGCGTGAGCGAAGTGGTGGACCCGAGCACCCCCGGACACCAGCTTTGCTACTCGGCCGGCGTGATGGTGCTCTCGAAGGAGCATCCGCGCGTGATCCGCTATCGTTCGGCGGAGCCGGTGTTGACGCCGGTGCTGCCGCAAGAACGGCGCGGGACCGTCGCCAACGTGGTGTTCCCCACCGGCATCGACCGGCGCGACGATCTTGGCTCACCGGACCGCTTCGACGTCTACTATGGAATGGCCGACAACCGGATTGGCGTGGCACGCCTTGACGTGCCGGATTGCCTGCCGCCGGGAGGAGCCGCCGACACGCCGGAAGCAAAGGTGTAGTTATCGTGCAACCGAATGCGGATAAGCCACATGCGAGGCTCGCACAATGCAGTGACAATCAGAGGGTGGGGCGGGCGCCCTCGCCCGCGTCGGGACCCGCCCCACCTCTAAGGAATGAAGATGAAAATCGATTCAAAAGATTTCCGCGTGCGGCCCGGAGAAAAGGTCAAACTCAGGGAGTGGCCGACGATTGTGCAAGCCCTTTTGCAAGTCGAAGAAGCAGTATCAAAAACTGATCGGAGAACACGTTGCGGAGTTGAGTTCGCTGCAATGTCTTCACTGCGCGTCCAACCGCTATGCGTTGCTGCTGATTTTTCAGGGGATGGACGCGGCCGGCAAGGACGGCGCCATCCGGCACGTCATGTCCGGGGTCAATCCGCAAGGCTGCCAGGTTTCCAGTTTCAAACAGCCGAGCGCCGGCGAGCTGGAACATGATTTTCTATGGCGCACGACTCTCCGCCTTCCCGAACGCGGGCAGATCGGCATATTCAATCGCTCCTATTACGAGGAAGTGCTGATCGTTCCGGTGCATCCGGAGATTCTCCGCAGCCAGGGGCTTTCCGAAGAGTTGCGCGCGGGAAAACCATCTGGGAGGAGCGGTATCGCTCCATCGTGGACCTGGAAAGCCACCTTTATCGTAACGGAACGCGGACCATCAAAGTATTCCTCCACCTTTCGCAGGAAGAGCAGCGAAAGCGATTCCTCGGTCGCATTGATGAGCCTGACAAGAATTGGAAATTCAGCCTCTCGGACATCCACGAGAGGAAATACTGGAAGCATTACATGGAGGCTTATGAGGCTTGCCTGAACGCGACAAGCACCCATCACGCGCCCTGGTACGTCGTTCCCGCCGACGATAAGGAGAATGCCCGGTTGATTGTTTCCCAGATTGTCCTCGATGCGCTCAATGAACTTAAGATGGCATATCCAAAGACCACCGCGAAACGCCGGCGGGAATTAAACTCTATCCGCACGTTGCTAGCGAAGTAATATTTGAATTATGGCCTCTTGTTTGACGAGCGCTGCCAAGGCGGACTCGAAACGCCCGCACCTGCCCGCCGCACATCGGATCGGTTACGCGCGAAGAGTGTGAGCTTCAATTCGCTTAGACCTTCGGCCAGTGAGCTGCGCATTTACTAATAAGTGCCCAGCGTCACTCGCAGCATCTGCGGCGCGGAACTAAAGTTCAGACCCCAGTCCGTCTGGTCGCCATTCCATATGCGGATGGGTTTGAATACGCCGCCCTGGTAGCCGCCTTCCTCCACGCGCACGAACTCGCGCTGCTTGCCCGATGCTGCCTCGCTCACGTGGAAATCGACGCGGCAAAAGAATCCGGCCACCAGGAATTGGTTGTCCGCGAGTTGCGCGACCAGGGCGCGGCCTACGGGTTCCGGATTGCCCTTCGGGTTATTGCCGAAGCCGAACTGGGGCACGCCATAGGAAACCACGGCCTTCCAGGGCCCGAACTCCAACGTTTCGGAATGCTCCTCTTTCTCGTCTTTTTCTTCGATGGCGGTCTGCAGCTTGCCTTCGAAATTGAGACGGGCGATCTCGCGCATTCCGGGACCGATCAGCTTGTAGTTCAGCGCGAACGGAGCCAGAGACTCTTCATTCAATCGCGGCGCGCCCAGGGGCGCATTCGAGAAGCCCGTGTAGTCGATGCCGAAGGGCGCATAGCCAATCGCCCCATGGCCCAGCGCCGCGAAGAAGAACCGCGCGTATGCCGGGAAGTCGCCGGTTTCCGGCACAAACAGCGGATTGTCCGGCCGGCGATAGAGTTCGAGCACCTTCAGATAGCGGGCAGGATCGTTCTGGTAAATATCGGGCGCGAGCACATCGAGCGCGGGGGCCGCGGCTTTCCAGATCGGAATCACGTTGTCGGTCGGGCCGCCGCTTTCATAGCTTCCGGGTGGGCCGGGCTTCAAGGGGTCGCGCAGGGCGGCGTTGGCGTACAGCGGCAGCGGGTACTCCGCCTTCCCCGCGGCGGCCACCTGCCCTACGAAGTGCGCCACCGACCAGGCGTGAAAGAACTCATCGGCATCCGCGCCGAAAACCTCGCGCCAGCTCGCGGTAGGGCTGCCGGCATCCTTGTGTAGCGCAGCCAGCAGTTCAGCCGGCACGGGGCCTTCGAAAGCCTTCTGCGCCTCGGGCGCATAGTCGCGCACGCTGCCCCAGGTGCCCGCCTCATTTTCGACCTGAACCATGATTACGGTGTGGCGCGCATCGGATGCCTTCAGATGCCGCATCAGCGCGGCGAAGGCGCGCTTATCGGCGGCGAGAGTGGCCGCGGCGTGCGGCGATGGCGAATCCACGCGGCGGCCGTTCGCGCCAATCATACGCGGGTAGCGCTCGGGATCGCGTTTCATCCAGAGCGGCATGTAGTGCGAGCTGCCATTCTTCCAGGTGCCGAACCAGAGCAGGACCAGACGCACATGATGCTCGCGCGCCTGGCTCAGAAGCGTGTCGAGCGTCGCGTAGTCGAACCGGCCCGGCTCCGGCTCGAACTGTTCCCAGTAGACCGGTATCTCGACCGTGTTGGCTTCGAGATACTCGATGGCGGGCCAGACCTTCGGCAGCATGGCCGGCCACGCGCTGGAGTTGTTGACCTGTGCGCCCAGGATCAGGTAGGGCGCGCCATCCACGAACAAGGCATACCGGCCTTCTTTTTGAACGATGCGCGGCAGCGATGGCTGGTTCGTCTGCGCGAACAGGCCGGCAACTGCTGTGACGAGGAGCAGCGGCCGTGGTAGGAGATTGCGTACGGATTTCATGAGGCGCGACTCAATGCCACATCATAGCGCCGCGCTGGTGGGATACACTGTCCCTTCAGTGCTCCTCGATCTGAACGGCATCCGGAAACAGTTCGGCGGCGTGACGGCCCTGCGCGATGGCAACCTCTGCGTGGGGCCCGGCGAGGTGCACCTGCTCCTGGGCGAGAACGGCGCGGGCAAATCCACGCTGATGAAGATCGTGGCGGGCATGGAGCGCCGCGACGCCGGACGCATGCTTTGGCAAGGGCGCGCCGCCGCCTTCCGCACTCCCGCGGAAGCGGCGGCGGCGGGCATCGCCATGGTGCACCAGGAATCGCTGCTGGCGCCGCATCTAACGGTCGCGGAGAACCTCTTCCTGGGGCGCGAGGAGCGGCTTCCGTTCGGCTGGGTGAACCGGCGGCGCATGATCGAGCAGGCCTCGCGGATGATCGAAGAGCACCACTTTCCGCTCGATGCGGATTGGCGCGTGGAACGGCTCAGCCCGGCGGGCAAGCAATTGGTGGGCATCTGCCGCGCCATCCAGCACGGTTCCAGTTTGCTGATTTTCGATGAGCCCACGTCGTCGCTCTCGGGCGCGGAGACCGAAGAAGTCTTCCGCATCGTGCGCACGCTGCGCGCGCGGGGCATGGGCGTGATCTACATCACCCACCGGCTGGAGGAACTGCGCGCGATCGGCGACCGGGTCACCATCCTGCGCGACGGCGCCACGGTTCACGACGGGCCGCTGGCGGAGGTCTCGACGGACCGCATCATCCAGCATATGGTGGGCCGCGAGATGGTGTCGATCTATCGGCGGCAGCCGGTCGCGCCGGGTGCGGAGTCGCTGCGCGTCGAAGGACTCACGCGCCGCGGCGCATTTCGCGATGTTTCATTCTCCCTGCGCGCAGGCGAGATTGTGGGGTTGGCCGGTCTGGTCGGCGCCGGAAGAACCGAAACCTGCCTCGCTATTTTCGGAGTGGACCCCATCGACGGCGGAAAAGTGTTCGTGGATGGCCGCCAGACGCGGATCGGATCGCCGCGGGAAGCAGTGGCGGCGGGGATCGCACTGGTCACCGAAGACCGGCAAAAAACGGGCCTGGCGCTGCGGTTGCCCATCGCATACAACATCACCATGGCGAACCTCCGGGAGATCTGCCGGCTCGGCCTGATCGACTTGCGGGCGCAGGGCCGCGTGACGGCCGAGTACATCGCGCGCCTGCGCATACGCGCTTCGTCCGGACGGCAGGCGGCCGGCCGCTTGAGCGGCGGCAATCAGCAGAAAGTGGCGATCGCCAAATGGCTGTTCCGCCGCGCGCGCGTGTTCCTGTTTGACGAGCCTACGCGCGGCATCGACGTGGGCGCCAAGGTCGAGGTATTCGAAGTGATGGACGAACTGGCGCGCGCCGGGGCTGCCGTCCTGATGGTGAGCTCCGAGATGCAGGAGTTACTGCAGGTGGCCGATCGCATCCTGGTGATGCGGCAGGGCCGCATTACCGGTGAACTGCCGGGAGGCGCCACACAGGAGGAAATCATGCGCTTCGCCGCGCTCGAACCGGAGTGTGCGCCATGATGCAGCGGCTGCTGCCTTTCTTGAGTCTGGTGGTTCTGTTCGTGGCGCTGGCGATTGCCTCGCCGCATTTCCTGACCGAGACGAATCTATCGAGCGTGGTGCGGCAGACGGCGGTGATCAACACCATGTCGCTGGGCATGACTCTGATCATCATCGCCGGCGGCATCGATCTCTCGGTGGGCGCCATGCTGGCGATGTGCGGCGTGCTGGGCACGATGGCAATGGAAAATGGTATGCCGGTGCCGGTGGGCATCCTCGTGGGACTCCTGACCGGGTTGTTCTGGGGATCGGTGAATGGGTTCCTGACCACGCGGCTGCGCATCGCGCCCTTTATCGTGACGCTCGGCACGCTGGGCATTATCCGGGGCTTGACCCTGATTATCACGAACGGTTTGCCCGTGACTCGCGTTCCGCGGAGCTTTGCGTTTCTGGGCGAGGGCAACCTGTTGGGAGTGCCTTTCGTGCTGTGGGTGGTGGTGATCTGCGCGCTGGCGACGCACGTGATTCTGGAGCATACGCGCCTGGGCCGCTACGCGTTCGCCATCGGCAGCAATCCGGATGCGGCGGTCTACGCGGGAGTGCCGGTGGCGTTTGACACCACCGTGATCTATGCCCTGGGCGGCCTGCTCACCGGCCTGGCGGGGATGATAGAAGCGTCGCGGCTGATGACCGGCCAGCCCTCGGCCGGCAACGGCTACGAACTGCAGGCCATCGCCGCGGTGGTCATCGGCGGCGGCAGCCTGCATGGCGGCGAAGGCAGCGTCATCGGGACGCTGATCGGGGCGTTGATCATGGGCCTGCTTTCAAACGGCAGCGACCTGTTGGGCATATCGCCGTACCTGCAGCAGGCGATTATCGGCGGGGTGATTATTCTGGCGGTGACCGTGGACGAGCTGCGGAAAAGGCGCGGCCGGGCGGAGGCGTAGTCGGGGCCGGAGTTGACCCGACCAGGGCTGCTGCTAGTAATAAGCGCTGCCAGGCTTGCGGCGGACAATGCGCGACATAGCTTTCGCCGGGCGCTTGTACGGGAAGCCGACACGTCCAAGTGAGCTGTTTCCAGTGGCAGACGATCCGACCGGAGGTGGGAGTGGAACCCTTGCCACAACACGTTTCTTGGGGGGCACCTAAACACGAGAATGTATTTTATCGGGTTTAAAAGCAAGTCCTAACGACGACCATGAGGCGGGATGCCGCACCTGCGGCCCGGCGCTGCACGCGAACTGCCCGCTGGCCGCTACGTGCTGTGTGAGCACGCGCCGGTTCTTTTCGTTTCCTCCTGCCCGCCTGCTGCACCCAGGAGAAAAATGCGGCCCGCCGCCACGAAGGCAGGCCCTTGGTTGGATTGTCTCGGCGTGCTCGCCCGCGGTTCGCAGTCGAGATGCCCGCATACGAACGCTAATGATTGCAGCCGGGTGAAATGCTGTAAAAGGAGTTCCCCTTGTAGTCCAGCTCTTTCAGACCCGCCTGAGATGTGTAAAACCCCTCGATGGCGCGGTGCTTGAGCCAACGGACAAACGGATCGCCGCCCGATTCGAGCGATTCGAGTGTGAGCGACGGCTCCGCGCTTATCCGGGCTAGACCGGCGCGGCAGACCTGCTGGGCGTCGAACGTCTCCAGTTTGTGGACCGCCTCTTCACCATAAAAGGCGACCGCCAGCCCGCGGTGGGCCGGAGAAAGCGATTGCGCGGCTTCGCGGACCGCGGCCGCGTCGCGCACGAGCAAGTCGATCCACGCTGTGATTTCCGGCACGGGCGGTGTTCCGGGATCTTCTCCAAGCGTCCTGCCCACAAGGTCTTTGAGTTGTTGGTACTCCGCGGCGGTGAAGAAGAGCGGCGCCGGACGAAGCTCGGCGCCGGCCACGGGTTTCAAAACGTGCGCCAGATGATCGATGGAAGGCTGATACAATCCGGGCGGCAATGGCGATTGTGCGGCGGCCTCCAGATCCAGACCGCTGAACCCAGTCAGCACAACGCCGCTACCCAACCGAAGCAACCATAGACGTCTGGTGAATTCGTCCGGCTCCATCACAAGTTCCCTTTCTTGGATTCGGCGGCGATATAATCCGTAGCCCGGGCAGAGATCGCCATGATGGTCAAGGTCGGCTCATAGCAACCCTGAGTGACGAAGCAGGCGCCGTCTGTGACGAATACGTTGCGGGCATCGTGAACCTGGTTGAAGCGGTTGACGACGCTCTTCTTCGGGTCGTTGCCCATCCGTGCGGTGCCACACTCGTGTATGTTTTTTCCGAAAACGCTTAGCTTCTCCGACGGTGCTTGTAGCTCGTCCACTTTGATGGCGTCCAAAATCTCGTTCAACCGCGTGTGCATGGCCCGCGCCATGGCGCGCTCGTTCTCCCCGTAACTGGCGTTGATGTGCAGCACCGGAATTCCCCACGCATCCGTTTTGGCCGGATCGAGCTTCACATAATTGTCATAGCGCGGCAGACACTCGCCTTGCGCGTAGATGCCAAAGTGATAGGGAATCTCCTGGCTTACCTTGCGCCGAAACTCTCTCCCAAAGCCCTGTATGCCGACTGCGTGTCCGTAGAGATCCTGGTGGCTATCACCGGCCAGATAGTAGCCGCGGAGAAAACTCTTATTCTGGAAGCGCGGGTCGGCGTTGACATATTTCGGGATGATGTAGCCCGCCGGACGCCCCACTGGTTCCCGCCGCGAGGACTTCAAAACGGAAAGAACGCCACCGCCATCTTCCAGCGTAAAATGGTCCATCAGGTAGTGGCCCAGCGCTCCCGACGAGGCCCCCACTCCCTCTGGGAACCGCGGCGACCGCGAGTTGAGAAGGATGCGCGTGGATTCCAGGGCACCCGCTGCCAGAACCACGACGCGCCCGTGTGCTTCCCGCTCGGCGCGGGTCTGGCGGTCGAGGAAAACTACGCCGGTCGCTTTGCCGCGATCATTCATGACCAGGTGACTCACGATCGCGTCGCTCACCAGCGTCAACCGGCCTGTGCGCGCCGCGTCGGGGAGAGTTGTGGAAGGACTGTTGAAGTAGGAGGCCGTGTAGCAGCCGCGCTGGCATTGATCGCAATAGTGACAGGCGGGCCGGCCATTGTGCGGCACCGTCAGATTTGCCGTCCGATCCGGAATGATCCGCCAGCCGAAGTGGCGCTCCACGATCTTTCCCGCATGGACCTCCCCGCAAGAGAGACGCATAGGCGGGAGGAAGTTTCCGTCCGGAAACTGCGGCAGTCCTTCCGCAGAGCCGCTCACGCCAATGTATCGCTCGACCTTGTCGTAATACGGTTCCAGGTCTTTGTAGCTGATGGGCCAGTTCTCGCCATAACCGTCGCGCGCGGCCGCCTGGAATTCGAAGTCACTGTATCGATAGCTGACGCGTGCCCAGCAGAACGTCTTGCCACCCACCTGCCGGCCGCGAATCCACATGAACGGCTTGCCTTGCGGGAAGGTGTACGGAAGCTCCCGGTCGCCGATGAAGAACTGGTGACTATACTCGTCGCATGCGTAGCAGAGCCGCTGCACCGGCTGATCCCGCAGCAGCGCCTTCTGATCGCCGAAGCCGCGGTAGCGCATGCGGTACGGCCAAACATGCTCGGTGAAATCGCGCGTGGGACTGCGCGGCGGTCCGGCTTCGAGTACAAGCACTTCCAGGCCTTGCTCGGTAAGGATCTTCGCGACCCAGCCGCCGCTGGCGCCGGAGCCTACTACGAGTGCGTCATAGAGTTTGGGTTGGGCCATTGTTCAGAATATGTTCAGGGTTGTTCGGCTTCGTCAACCTTCAAGAGCAAGCCCGTCGCCTTCCGAGCATTATCCCAGAAAACTGCGGCACGGGATTATTGATCGAGGTCGTTGAAGAGTGGTGGAGGCGTGCCACCTGTTGGGTCAGTTCTGGAAAGCAGTAGCGGGTAACCTGTCGCAGGCGCCGAAGCTGCTTCCATATCCGCCCGCTCGAACGCAGCCCTGTACGCGTGGTCGGTTGCCTGCCATCGAGAATGAGTCCGGCGCCTGATATTGGTCGCATGGCGAGAGCGGTTGGCAGGCCCGGCCCATAAGGCACTTCGAGCGCACAACTGGGGTTGATTCCAACCCGCGCGCGTCAATCTTCCATCGCCGCGCGCACCCGCTCGGCAACCTCGGCTGCAAGTCGCGTTCCAGTCGAACGGGACCGAAATATCCAACTCCGGGTATGACGTGATCCGCACGGCGAACTTCCGGCGGTCTGGGGTGGCGACGATCCAGCCCTCGAAGAGCTTTGTGAGATGCTGCCGGCAGCAACCACGGGCAGTCCCTCCGGCCGTATCCCGGTCGGAGTTTTTAATTCCCCAGCTTACATTTCCCTTTTAAAATGTTTCAAAATGTTTCGGCTTTACGGTAACATGATCTCGTCGGCATAGGCCGAAAGGGAGAACAATGACTCAATCGCAAATCGTCCAAGCATTGGCAGAGAAGTGCGAGGTTACCAAGAAAGTCTCGCAGGGCCTGCTCGCCGCGCTGTCTGACACGGCCATCAGTGAGGTCAAGAAGAATGGCGTTTTCGTGTTGCCTGGTATAGGGCGGCTGGTCCGTGTGGATCGCAAGGCGCGCATGGGACGTAACCCGGCCACTGGCGAAGCCATCAAGATCGCCGCCAAGAAGGTGGTGAAGTTTCGGATAGCCAAGGCCGCGAAAGAAGCCATCGTACCGCCGAAGAAGGCGAAGGCCTGAGAGAACGCCTCAATCCATGCGCCGCGCCTGCGGCGCATTCAGATTCCCACGTTCAGAGTTATAGGGAGAGAACCAATATGCCAAGACAGGCACAACCGAAAGTAGACAACACCATCCTGGAGATGGCCATCGTCGGGTATCGGACCGAAGTCGAAAAGATCTCAGCGAAGATAGCCGGCATCAAAGCGCAACTCGGCCAGAGCGGTCCAAGCCAGCCAAAAGCCACGGTAGCGAGGGCGACCGGAACAGATCGCGCGGGTCCACAGAAGCGCCGCACGATGAGCAAGTCTGCCCGCGCCAGGATCGCCGCCGCGCAGCAAGCGAGATGGGCGGCGCAGAAAAAGCAACAGGCGCAACCAGCCCAACCGGCGAAGCCCAAGAAACGGAAGTTGTCTGCGGCAGGGTTGAAGGCGATAAGAGAAGCCACCAAGAGGCGTTGGGCGGCTTACCGCAAGGCCCGCAACGCTACGGCGTAAGCGGCATGTCGGCCATCCGCAGGCTGGCGGCGCCGGCGACGGACAACGGGCCGCTGGCGCCGGAACTGGCCGCCGGCATCGCCCGCGTGAAGAGCGCGAATGCGCCGGAGCTTTCGGTGTAGTGACGGGACGCATAGCGCCTGCGATCTCCGACCGCGCTTCTTGGCGCGCCTTGCGGGTTCTCGGCGCGGCGGGGCGTGTTGGGTGGTACCGCCCGCGCGAGTGCGTCACGCTCGGGCGAACCGTTTCGCTTCTATCCGCTCCCGATCTTCCCGTGAAACAGAAGAACAACAACCTTAGTCGGGAATTCGAATACTTCCATCCTCCGCTATCGGGAAGGATGGATTCCAAGCGACCCCCCATAGAAACCCGTCCAGATCAGAGAAGTACCCCGAATAGCCGCCCCAGAAGGCTTCCTGGACGGGCTTGAGGAGTCTTGCGCCTGCGGCCGCAGAAACAATAAAAGAAGCTTCAGATATCGAGAAGATGTATAAATGTGTTCGTAGTCTTCGGGAACTGGGAGACGGCAGAAGACGCACAACAGTGTTAGTTGGCGATTCTGAGGACGGCAGAACGTCCGATTTTGGTTTTGCGGGCTGCGTTCACCAGAATTGGCCGTGCAAGAGACAGGTGACGCTAAAAAACGGCGACCGGACGCAAACATTGTTCTGGGCTTCAACACAGACAGTTGACGGTAAATTTGCCTATTCGTTTTTCTGGAATGGGCAACCTGCGTATATGTTTTTCTGGAATGAACTCACGGAGGATTTGTGGCACCGCCAGCTTGAGCGAACAAGACTCTGGGAGTGGATTAGAACGGCCGGGCCAAAAGACCGTGAGGCGATGGGTGAGTTGATTGTCGAGCATACGCAGTCCGGGTATCGGGCCTGTGTTTACACTATTCCAAAATTCGCAGGCGGCGTAAGAATTGGCAGTACGGTGCTGAGGTTGCCTTGGCCGGACTTGCTACGAATCGAAATCGAGATCAGGAAACTCAGTGTGCCAGACCTTCGCAAGCTGAACAGCCTCATTTCGCTGGGTCGGTCGGAACCCAAAATCTCAGTTGACCGGGCGGATGACGGGCCTGTGGTTCGCAATGAATCCCATCGGGCGGCGTGAGGATTCTCTGCTTTCGAGCCTGAGGCTAATATCATTAATGAAGATGACGACACCGGAAGCAGATTCGACATCGACCAGCCGGTGGGTTAACATTCGGGAAGAAGTTTATTGGCCACCCTCGCCGAATCTTTCGCATTGCCATGAGAGGCCACAGGCCTTCCCCACATTGCGGCAAGCCGCAAACGGGCGGCGGACTGAAGTTCGCCGCTGCACGCTAAAGCGTGAGCCACCAAGCTGCAAAAGAAAGCCCGGCGGCGGCCGGCAAAATCACTAAGCCGCTATATTGGGTCATGGCTGCTCGTACGCGCCTATATCGATGTCCGGACCCTGCACGCGCGGATTGCCCGCGAAGTCGAGTGTCCCAACCACCGTAGGCGCCAGGTTGATACCCTTGTCGACCGCCGGCGAAGAGGGTCGCACCCGCAGATCCGGCGTCGTGGTGCTCAGGAAGAGCGGATTCGCGAAGCTGGAATGGGCGTCCTGACCCGTGGCCTGCCGGTATTTCGTAAAGCCCCGGTACTTCGTTTGATTCCATTGCCAGATCCCGGCGGCCGCACCGGTGGAAGAGAAGTAGAGATTGTAATCGAGAGTCGCTGGATCCGGTTCCGAATTCGTGAAGCTGTGAAGAAACAGCCCTTGTGAAGTCGCGTTGACTACATTGTTCTCGAAGATGTTATTCGTCGCATAGAACTGGATCTGGAATTCCCCGCTGCCGGTGTTTTTTGTGTCGTTCATGAAAAGCGTGTTATTGACGATATCGCAATGGTCCGTGCCGCCGCGGCCCGGGCCGTAGCCGCCGATGCTCACGCCCACCGAATTCGCGTAATAGATCAGGTTGCTGCGCGCTGTGATGAAGCTGGTCAGTTTACCGTAATTCTCGCTTGCCAATTCGAGGTTGAGGTCGGTATTATGCACAAGATTTCGCTCGATGACGATCTGGGTGCCGCCATCCACGTAAATGCCGTCGGTCGAGTACGCCTTCCCGTAGGCGGGATTGTCGTAGGACGTAATGTTGTAGATGATGTTTCCGCTCACCTCGCCGTTGCGCGCCTGGTCGTAGGCCGGGTCCGGCGACGTGTTCTCGAACCCGATCGCGTCGAAGCCAATGTTGTTGTTGTCGTGAATGAGGTTGTTGGTGACGCTCCAATTCTCGACATTGCCATTGAGAGTAACCGTCTCGCTGCACCCCGTGGTCAAGTCGAAGACTTCGTTGCCGCCGATGGTCAGGTTGTTAATGGAAGCCGGAGCGCTGCTGCCATATACCGCAAGGCCGAGGGCGTTCGCGTTGCAGCCCTTGGCCGTGGTCACGATATCGTGAATCCGGTTCCCCAGAATTTGGATATAGCTGTCCGCGCCGGTGATATAGATTCCGATGGGCACGTCCGCGATACTGTTCGACTTGTAGTTCCGGATTTCAAAGCCGCCAATCGCCAGATATTCCCGATTCTGAATGGTGAGCAGTCCGTATTGCCCGCCCGGAACCGCCAAGCCCGTGCCGTCGATCGTGGCCGTCTGGCCGCGGTAGCTTTCAAACGTAATGTAGCCCGCCGTGGCGGAGCCGGAATTGGGGAAGGCGACGATTTCGTTGTAAACGCCTCCCATCACGTAAACCGTATCGCCCGCCACCGCCGTGTTGGCGGCGTGCTGGATGGTGCGCCAGGGCGAACCGATGCTGCCGCTGTTGCCGTCATTGCCGGTAGTCGCAACGTAGAAAGCCGCGCCCGTGCCAAGGCTGATGACCGCCACCGCCGCCGCGGCCGGAGTCTGCTCGGAAACGGCGGTCACGATGACGATAGCGGGGCTGGGACTCACGCCGGGCGCAGTGTAGAGTCCGGACGGGGTGATCGTGCCAACCACAGCGTTTCCGCCGGTCACGCCGTTGACTTCCCAGATGACGCCCGTGTTCACCGTATTCGATACCGTGGCCGTCAATTGCTGCGATCCGCCGGGTTCGACCGCCGCAGATGCCGGCGAGATGCTCACGGCCACCTGCGGCGGGGTAATGGTCACCGTGGCCGCGGCCGACACGCTCGAATCCGCCACCAAGACGGCTGTCACGCTGACCGTCGCAGGGCTGGGTACGGCCGATGGGGCAGTGTAGAGACCGGCCGCCGTAATCGTGCCGGTGGTGGAGGTTCCTCCCTGCACGCCATTCACCTTCCAGGCGAGGCCGGTGTTTTTCGTATTCCGCACCGTGGCGCTGAACTGCCGGCTCTGGCCAATTGCCAGCGTAGCGGATGTCGGAACGACTGCGACGCTCGCCTGCCCGCTGGCTGGCTCGGCGACCGTCCGATCCGGATGCCTGCCTCGGGGCGCGCCCAGCGCGCAGAGGGCCGGAACGAGCAGGGCGGCTCCCGCCTGTAATATATATCGGGCAAAGCGCACTATAGCATTCTAGTGTAGTGCGTCAGAAATTCCTTAACATGATCTTCGGAGTGAACGGCCCTTCGCAGTTCTAGCCTGCTTCGGAGGAATAGCTGTCGCTCCGATAGGGAG
>OCTA010000693.1_pt1 | contig 30894 bp, 34 predicted proteins | sample 1538991 | NCBI WGS metagenome assembly OCTA01 (sample SAMEA3539302, study PRJEB22396) | soil metagenome | biome: tundra; feature: field; material: soil | place: USA | collected 2010-05 | depth 0.15 m | reverse complement strand
ACGCCTCCCCACCCGAGCAAACTTCCACCAACCCCCCAACGGCAGCAGCGAGGGGAGCATGAACGCTGCTCACTTGACAAACGTTCCTCCATATGAGTAGTAGTCAAGAGCATGAACGCTGGCACGAGATGCCATCAGGGAGAGCCGCAAGCCCCAACCAAACTCACGGTGGCCTCGGCGCTGATCTCGGCACAGACCTGGACGGTGTCGAGTCGGTCGAGTCGCGGCAGCGCGGTCGTGACGGCGAGGATCCTGGAGCGCAGGAGCAGGAGCACTGCGTGTTACCGAACAGCTCGGGCGCTCCGCGCCGACATCTCCGGCATTGTCAGCTAACCCACCAGTCACAGCCTGCTGACACTGGTCATCGTTGGGACGTGATGTTTGGCGATAGGTGTGTGCGCCGGGAGATTCTCACCCGCCGTGACCTGGGCTCGCCGGCCGTTGTGTCTTGCGTCCGTCGGATGTGCCGCCGCGGAGGGCGGGAACCCGGTCGCGCTAGATCTCGCCGATTGGCTTCGTCTTCGTTGCAGCGTATTCGTCTGGCCCAGACGGTTCACGCTCTCCTAGGTCGGGTGCGGTTGGGGTGTCCGATGGAGGGCCGGGAGATGCGCCCACTACTCGCCGGAGCTCCACCTGGGGTATGAGCCATGAGGCGAGGAACGCGATCAAGCCGATTGGCGCTGCGATCACGAACACGGTTTGGATCGACTCCGCGTAGGCCGCGGCAATGCCGTGATGGACGGCATGCGGAAGCTTGTCCATGATGGCCGGCGTGATGCTCGCGCTCGACAAGCCCGCTGGCAGCCTCGCGGTGCCGAGATGCGTGACCAAGTTGCCGACGAGCACGTTCGAGAAGATGGCACCGAAGATCGCGGTACCGAACGACCCGCCGATGGACCGAAAGAAGGTCGCGCCCGAGGTGGCGACTCCGAGCTCGGGGTAGGGAACCGCGTTCTGCACGATCAGCACGAGCACCTGCATCACACAGCCGAGTCCCACGCCGAGCACGAACATGTACAGCGCGGCGACCGTCAAGCTGGTCCCGACCCCCAACCGCGACAAGAGTAAGAGCCCGATCGTGAGGAGCGCGGTGCCGGCAATCGGAAAAACCCGGTAGCGGCCGGTCTTGCTGATGAGAATCCCTGATCCGGTGGAACAGATGATGAGGCCAACCAGGAGCGGTAACAGCTGGAGACCGGAGGTCGTTGGCGACTCGCCGTGCACGATCTGGAAGAACACGGGCAGGTACGTGATCGCGCCGAACATCGCAAAGCCGATGATGAAGCCGACCAGGCTCGTGACCGAGAACCCCCGGTTGGAGAATAGGTGCAACGGCAGCACCGGCTCGATCGCACGTCGCTCCACAACGACGAAGATGACGAGCAGTACGGCACCGGTGACACCGAAGGCGATGATCGTTGGCGAGCCCCAGGGATAGGTTGTGCCACCGAGGCTTGTGAAGAGCACGAGGAGGCTCGCCGAGAACACGAGGACGGCGGCTCCCAGATAGTCGATGACGTGGTGAACGCGCCTGAGGTTGCCCGGAACCTGGATCGCTACGACCGCCAGCGCGACGGCGCCGATCGGGATGTTGATGTAGAAGATCCAGTGCCAGGAGAGCTGATCAACGAAGACGCCCCCGAGCAGGGGACCGATGATGCTCGCCACACCGAACGCCGCCCCGAACAGTCCCTGGTAGCGGCCGCGCTCGCGGGGAGAGACGACGTCTCCGACGATCGCCTGCGCACCGACCATCAGCCCACCGCCCCCGAGGCCCTGAACGGCCCGGAACGCGATCAGCTCGGTCATGCTGTGGCTGAGCCCGGAGAGCGCCGAGCCGCACAGGAAGATGACGATCGCCGCCTGGAAGAAGAACTTGCGCCCGTACTGGTCGCCGAGCTTGCCCCAAAGCGGTGTCGAGACGGTCGCGGCGAGCAGATAGGCGACGACGATCCAGGCGAGGTGCGACGCGCCATGGAGGTCGGCGACGATCGTTGGCAGCGCGGTCGAGACGATCGTCTGATCGAGAGCTGCCAGGAACATCCCGAGCATCAACGCGCCGATGATGATCAGCACACGGCGGTGACTGAGGTTGAGGCTGGGCGCCTCGTCCGACAGTCCGGTCGAAGCCTCGGTCATTGTTCCGGTCGTCGCGAGTGGGTCATCCCTGGCGCCGGCGCTGGGAGAGCTTCCGTGTCACGGCGGTCAGTTCGAAGCCGGCCTTCAGGGCTATGGCGCGGACGCGGGGGAAGTGGACTTGCCGGAGCTCGCGGCCGGTTGAGAGCTGCGGGCGTCCGTTGGCCTTGATCGTTGCGAGGACCCCGTCGCGGTGGTCTGCGCTGACGCCCAGCAGCGTCTCGTCAAGAGTCATTCGTTTCCTCGTGCCTAGGCTGGCGGGCGGCCGCGCGTTAGCACTCGCCGCTGGTGGGACCGAGAGTAAGCGTCGGCTGCCGCGGAGGGAGCGAGGGTGTCGCGGATGACGATCAGGAGCGAGCGGAGCTGCTGGCGCTGCTCGCCGTTCAGGCCGGCGAAGAGTTCGTCTTCTGCTTCTCTTTGGGCTTGGGCGGCGTTTTCGAGGTGGCGCTCTCCGCTGGGCGTGAGGATGACGACGTGCCGTCGGCGGTCAGCGGGATCGCGCTGGCGTGAGACGAATCCGTCGGCTTCGAGCGGGTTGAGCAGGGTGACGAGGATGCTCGGGTCGACGCCCATGGTCTGTCCGAGCTCGCCTTGTCCCGTCGGTCCGTTGTCGTGCAGCAGCCCGAGCAGCTGGAACTGGCGCGGCTTGAGGTCGTGCGCGGTGTGCGCGTCGCGCAAGCGGCGCATCGCGTCCTGACCAAGAAGCGCGAGCAACAGCCCCGGGCTGGAGCGACGCTCCTCGAGAACGCTAGGCGCTGCGGGTCGGCCGCTCACCTCGAAAGCCACGACAACACTATAACCTCGCTAATCATTGAGGGTAATATATTGTCTCGATCACTCCATCGCTACATCGAGCAGGTGCTCGCAGCCGCCGCCAACCACTGAAAAGGACCAGACCATGGAGACCACACTCACCTCAACCACCACGCCTGCGTCCGAGGACCTCGCCACCGGCACCTGGCGCCTTGACAAGGAGCACTCAAGCGTCGAGTTCCACGTGCGCCACTTCTACGGCCTGATGACGGTCAAGGGACACTTCGAACGCTACGAGGGAGCGCTGAACCTCGGTGCCCATCCCGCCGTGGATCTGACCGTCGACGCCGACAGCCTCGACACCAAGATGGCCAAGCGCGACGCGCATCTGCGCTCGCCCGACTTCTTCGATGTCGAGCACCATGGGCAGGTTCGGTTCGTCTCCGACAGTGCCACACTCGACGGCGACGTCATGAAGGTCCGCGGGCACCTGCACGCCGCCGGCAAGGACATCCCCCTGGAGCTCGACGCCACCGTGCGCAGGGTCGATGGTCAGTTGGAGCTCGACGCAGTCACCGAGGCCGACCATCGCCAGCTCGGGATGACCTGGAGCCCGCTCGGCATCCTGCGCGCGCCGAGCAAGCTGATCGTCCGCGGTCGCCTCGTGCGCCAGGGCGGGCAACGATGAAGGCGTTCACGATCGACTCTGCCGGCCGCCCACCGACGCTGAGCGAGGACATGCGTGCCCCGACGCCAGCCGCCAACGAGGTGCTCGTGCGCGTGCACGCCTCCTCGGTCAATCCGGTCGACAACGCGATCGCCGCGGGAATGCTGAGCGGCGTCGTCGAGCACGAGTTCCCGGTCGTTCTCGGCCGCGACTACGCCGGCGTCATCGAACAGGTCGGCAGCTCCGTGACACGGTACGCCGCCGGTCAGGAGGTCTACGGGTTCATCCTGCACGCCAACCCGACCGTGCACGAAGGCAGCTGGAGCGAACTGCTCGCGGTGCCCGAAGATAAGTTCATCGCGCACAAGCCAGCCGGAATGGCACTCGCAGCGGCCGGCGCCGCTCCGTTGGCTGGCGTCACCGCAATGACCGCGATCGACGTGCTCGAGCTTTCCGAGGGCGACACGGCGCTGATCATCGGCGCGACCGGCGGCGTCGGCAGCTTCGCCGTCCAGCTCGCCGCACAGGCCGGTGCCATGATCATCGCCCCAGGACTCCCGGAGGACGACGAGTATCTACGTGACCTCGGCGCCAGCGAGCCAATCGACCGCAACGTCGGCATCACCGCGGCCGTACGCGAGCGCCATCCCGACGGCATCGACGCGCTCCTGGATCTCGTCTCCTACACGCCCGACGCGTTCGAGGTCTACGCGGCAGCTCTGAAGGCCGGCGGACGCGGCGCCTCGCCCACCGGCGCAGCCGGCCAGAGCGCCGGACGAACCAACGTGATGGCCACCCCAACCCAGGAGAACCTTGAGCGACTGGCCCGACTACTGGACGCCGGCGATCTCAAGGTTCCCATCCAGCACACGTACGACCTCGCCCGCGCCGGAGAAGCGCTGCAGGCCCTCGGGACCGCGCATACCCAAGGCAAGCTCGCGATCCACATCCCCTAGCAACAAGCGACTCCAAAGGAAAGATAGGCAGAAATGGAGATCGGCCGTCTGCTGCTGACGACTCGGCGTCGGCGACTTGCTCATCGGACACGGTGCACAGAAGCTGTTTGGATGGTTCGGCGGCCACGGCCTCGATCTCCCGCTGGCGAGGGCCAGCGGAAGATCCCGTTGCGGTTGTCTCAGCGTCCGATGATCGTGAACGCGTAGAACTTGTTGTTGCCGGTGAACCCAGGTACGCCGAGATGGGCGTAGCCCGATCCCCAGTAGACGTTGCCGTTGGCGATCACCGGGGCAGCGTTGACGGAGCCGCGCGGCGAAGCGACGGGGGACCCGCAGCGTCCGACGCTCCATCAGACTGACCGTGTGATCCCGGTCATCGCCTTGAGCCGCCGGCCCGGGCTAACGACATCGCAACCGTTGCCCGGCGGTGTCGCGGTACGCTCTTCGGCGTCGACTGAGAGGAAGGAACGGAGACGGTGCTGCATTATCTGACATCGGGGCGCGCTCGGAGGTTCGCGATCGGGATTGTTGGGGCTGGCGCGCTCGCGCTGCTGACTGGCAGCGCGGTGGCCGGAATTGTGAGCTCGCTCGGCGTGGTCAAGCGAACGGTCGCGGGCAAGTCGATGACGATCGTCGTCGATCGCCGCGGCGACACGATCTACGAGCTCAGCGGCGAGAGCCTGGCCCACCTGCAGTGTGTCACTCGTCAGTGCCTGAAGCTCTGGCCGCCAGTGGAGGTCAGGTCTGCCGGGGTAAGACCCCCAAAGGCGGCTGGCGTGCCCGGAACGCTGTCGATCCTGCGTCGTGTCAAGGGGAATCTCTACCAGGTGATGCTGGATCGACATCCGCTGTACTTCTACTCGGGTGACGGGAACAACGTTGGCTCCACCAAGGGTCAGGGGATCAGAAGTTTCGGTGGCACCTGGCATGTCGTGACCGCCGGCTGACCGGCTGCCGTCGCGGAGCCCAGGCCGAAGCCGTGCTCACGGCGCCGGCGCCGGCGCGGGCAGGGCGGCGGCCAGGCGTGCGAACTGGGGCACGCCGAGCCCGCTGGCGAGGTCATAGCCGCGCTCGGCGTGGCGGGCGCGCACCTTGCGCAGATATCCGTTGGCTCCGCTGACGACGTCCCAGAACGTGCTCGGCGCCGACTTGGCCATGAAATAGAAGAGCCCGTCGGCAGGGCCAACGGGGGGCAGATGGCGGCGCTGCTCATCGGAGCTGAGCATCGCCATCGCCGAGGCCACCAGCGGCGCCGAGCCGCTCGTGCCGGCGTCGGTGATCCAGTTACCCGCGAGCACGACCGGCCAGCCGGGGAATTGCGAAGCAACGTTCGCGCCCGCCCGCGTGGTGGCTGTCGACCTCTCGCCGCGAGTCGACCTCTCGCATTCTCCGTAGGAGATCGAGAAGCTGTCGGGTAGATGCAGAGCGTCCAGCACCTGCGACGCCCCGAGGAACCAGAGCTGTGGCGAGAGCCAGGCCTGCGTGAAAGTGAGCGAATTCAAGCCCGGCGCCATGCCTCTGACCAGCGCCAGGTCCTCCTCGGGCTCGAACGTACCCTGGCCGAAGGCATGAGTCTGGCCGTCGGTCAGCAGCGTCCGCACGTGCAACCTGGGGTAGCCGAAGCACCGCGCGTTGTCGGCAATGTCCTGGCGCGACACGCCTTCGCCCAGGTTCAGGATCGCCACCGACGCACCGCTGCCTCTGCCGAGCCGATCAATCCCGTAGGCGTGGCGCACCTGACCGAAGCTGAACGCACCGGTCGCTTTGGCCTGGGCGCATCCGCGGCTCCAGGCGCCGCTCCGCTTCGGTGGCACGGCGCGCGCGGCCCTGGCGGCCACACTCGGATGTCCCGACGGACTGGCGGAATGGGCGAACGTCGGCACGACGTCCTGCACCAGCGAGCGCATGTCCACGGGCAGATTCAGTCGCCCGCTGCCCCCCAGGAAGTATCGCCACTTCTCGAGCGCCCGAAAGGTGGCCGCGCTCTAGCTTGGCGAGCCCGGCTGCTGGACGGCGAAGAACGCGGCGCGGGCCTGCGCCTCGGGGCGTTTCAGCCCGAAGTAGAAGGTGATCCTCGGAGGCTGAGCCACGGCCCTCGCGGGCGCGGCGCCGCCCACGGTCAGCAGCAGCACAACGGCGAGAGCGGGCCCTGGCGCGCGGAGAGCGCGAACGATTGTCTTGCCAATCACCGGCGAGTCGCTGCTTCCTGAGTCGCGGGTAGCACTAGCCAGGCGAAGCGCTGGTTGGACTCAAGCACCGCCTCGTGGTCGGTGTCAAGCGAGCATGGGACGATGATCAGACGCTCGATTCCCCTAGAACTTCTTCTCCAACCGATCAAAGGCGGGTGAGGTAAACAAGCAGGCTGTAACTCCACCGTTCATGACAGGATAGCCGGAAACCTCAGCTCGCGTAACAGTATAGAAATCGTACTTGCCGGTGTAGAATTTCCAGAGTGGCTCCGAATCCGACACTGGACAGGTATCACCAGAGGGTGGCCTGACATAACCTATGAGGGTCGCGCTGGTCCCAAGGAAGTTCGCGATTCTATTCGCGGCCGCTGGAGTCGCGGCTATATCGTAGAAGTTATCTGCGCCGCTCTTCGGGAAGAAGTAAAATCCAACTGTACCGACACCAGGGTTATTCGGTGGAAGCACATAACCGATGGTCTCGTCAAGACTGCAATCACTCATCGGCGTGGGTGAAGCAGGAGCACTCGGTAGGGCAGAGCCAGCATCAGGTGACGATGGTGCCGTTTGGTAGAAATGGATACCGGGATAGCCGGCGCCAGCTCCGCAAAAGTAGCGATGCAGCGGTACCGTGCCATTGCGTATGGGTTTTGTTGTAGTAGCACCGGAGGGACTCGGTGTCTCATCACGTGGGCTGCGCGCGTTTCCAAGAAGGACGCCACCGACGGCTATCACCAGCATCGCAACGCTCGTAGCGATCATGCGGCGCTTCCGCCGAGGCATTGCGGACCGTGATGTATGCAACTGTGCCTCCCTGGCTTCCACTCGATGACTGGCGAGGACATAGCCCGCATGCGGTCCAGATTAGCTGCGTTGAGGCTGGACGTCTCTAACCACGGACGCTCACTGCCGTCCACACGAGGCTCGCGACACTGCCGAGGGCTTCGAGCAGACCTTGCGGCTGCCGCTGAGGGTCCATCGATCGCTTGCAAAGTGCCGAGGACTCGACCAGTTGCAAGCACGAAGGCGCGCGGACCATCGCCCGGCCGAGAGCAGGCATCCCGTCTCCCGTGCACCGAGGCTGATTCTGGTCCTCAAGCAGCGAGAGGAGTCTCGATGCGTCTGGATGCCGGCAGAGGGACCACCCCTACCGAATCGCGACGGCGCAGTCTGAAGTACTCAGTGGAACAAGTTTCAGAGCTCACCCGGACACTCCAAGACAAGGCGCCTGAAGAAGGTTCCAAGATGCTCTCCCTCCAACCTAGGAGCATGCTGGCCCCAGCCGGGTTTGGATTACCGCCGTTCTCGCAGTGACGCCGATGCTCCTCTGAGCGAAAGCTGCCGTTCGATCGCACTCGCATCGCCTTCGGCGTAAACCGCTTGTCGAGCTGCGCCGGCATGATTTCGCCGATCCTGGACGGATGCCAGACAACACCACGCGGCTCCCGGTACGGGCAGCGGATCGGCCTCGGCATCGACACCCATAGATCGAAGGCACGGCGCGTGATCCGCGGCTCCAAATGCCCCCGCAGCCCACGCCGGCTTCGATTCCCACGTCGACTTCGCGCCAGCGGGATGGAGGGCGCCGAAGGTCCCATCGATCGCCAAGGGCGCCGCCGAGCTTCTTGGCGGAATGGACCGCGTCAGACCCGCACCTTGCTCGCCTCAGCCTGCCTTACGATCCATTGGGTCGCTTGTGCCGCAGCCGGGGATGACCTGGGCGCGCATCGAGCCGATAGGCGTGTTGAGCTCACGCGCGCTAGCCCGTGCAGCGACTTCCGCCTCCTGACGTGAGCCCGCCCGTCCTCGTCTCACGCCCGCGGGACCGAATGCCGACCACCGGAACTCTCCCGCGGGGGCTTTTCGACGTTGAAGCCGAACGCCCATCCGCTAGCTGTCTCTCGGTTGTGCATGTCCAGCGCGGCAGCTGCACGAGCTCTCCACCTTAGGGCTGGCGACCGGCATGCGCGGTCGCGGCTGTCCGACCATTAAGATGAGGCGCGTGGCGCGCGCACATGAAATCGGCCCCTTCGCCATCATCGAGTTGACCGAACGGCTCGACGAAGCGCCAGCTATCGCTCGCGAGGGCCTGCTCGAACTGCACGACGACGTCGCGATGCCGGCGGTCCGGCGGTCCGGCGAGCGGGGAACGCGTGAAACCCTAGCGATGCACGCGACGTCTGGCCGTGGCAGAGCGATGCGCCCATGGGATCTGAGCTCATATGAGTGCCGCCGTGCGTGATGCGAGCGCAAACCCCGTGGCCGCGATCCGGATGGACGGGGCGCAGCTCGGTGTCGTGGCGTTGTGTGCAGCGAGCGACGCGAGGAGACAAGGTTTCTAACGTGCGCTCGGATGTGTCGTCGCTCCTGTGCCCAACGGTAGATTGTGCGCTGGTTGACCCCGATGCGGGCTGGGAGCTGAGCGGCGAAGAGGCCGTGCAGCGGGTTGATGGTCTCGCCGCCCAGATCACCGCAGCTGGTGTCGTACCGGGCGACGCGGTTGCGCTCGTTCTCGACCATGGGCCGGGCGCAGTGCTTGCGTTCCTCGCGGTGCTTCGCTGCAACGCAACCGCGATCCCACTGAATCCGCAGCTGCATTCGCATGAGATGGAGGCGCTGCTCGGCTCTCGGACGCCGGCGCTTGTGGTGCTCGGACAGGAGACTGGTTCACAAGGCGCGCAAGCGGCGAATGAGCTGCGCGTGCCGGCCGTCACGCTGGTCGCAGACCGCGACCCTCAGCTGCAGCATGCACCACCGGGGCACATCGATCGGTTGCCCGACCCAGACGCAGAGGCAGTCGCGCTGCTGCTGCACACGAGCGGCACTACCGGCCGCCCGAAAGCCGTGCCGCTTCGGCAGCGCAACCTCACCGCATCCGCACGCGAGATTGCCCGCGGCTATGGGCTTTGCGCCGACGACGTTTCGTATTGCCTGATGCCCCTGTTTCACGTCCACGGACTGGTCGCCTCGACGCTCGCTGCGCTTGGCGCCGGCGGCGCCGTCGTCGTCCCTCGACGCATCCGACCGAGCGCTGTGTGGCAGCACGGACGCGCTCACGGTGTCACCTGGTTCTCGGCGGTTCCCACGATCCTGGCTAAGCTGCCACCTCGTCCTCAAACCGAAGGCGACCGCCTACGGTTCGTACGCTCCTGCTCATCGGCGCTGGCCCCCTCGTTGTGGACGGCGCTCGAAGAGCGACTGGGCGTTCCGATCGTCGAGGCCTATGGGATGACCGAGGCTTCCCATCAGATGACGACCAACCCACTGCCACCGCGCGAGCGCCGGCCCGGGACGGTGGGCACACCGGCGGGCGCGGACGTACGCATACTCGATGCCGACTGGGAGGTCGTGCCGGCCGGCACCGCCGGCGAGGTGGCGGTGCACGGTCCCGGAGTCGTCGACGGGTACCTCGACAACGACGAAGCCAATGCCGTCTCGTTTCGCGACGGGTGGTTCCGGACCGGGGATCTGGGACGCCTGTCGCCCGACGGGTATCTCAGCCTTGAGGGTCGTCTCAAGGAGCTCATCAACCGCGGCGGCGAGAAGATCGCCCCACGAGAGATCGACGAGGCGCTCCTTGCTCACCCGGCGGTGCTCGAAGCGGTCGCGTTCGGGCGCCCGGACCCCAAGTGGGGCGAGGTGGTTGAGGCGGTCGTCGTGCTCGGCACGCCGGTCACGTCTGATGCGCTGCGAGAGCATTGCAGGGAGCGGCTCGCAGTATTCAAGGTGCCTCGAACAGTGCACATCGTTGAACAGATCCCAAAGGGAGCCACCGGGAAGATCCAGCGGCGGATGGTCGCCGACACCTTGGGGACATGAGGATCGCGGTTGTCGGAGCCGGCGCGATCGGAGCGTTCGTCGGCGCGTGCCTGGCACGTGGCGGTACCGAAACACACCTGTTGGCACGGGGGCCGCACCTCGCAGCGATGCGCCGCGACGGTCTGCAGGTGCTCACAGACGCAGAGACCTGGTCGGTGCGCATTCCATGCACTGATAACCCGCGAGACATCGGACCGGTCGACTGCGTGATTCTCGGACTGAAGGCCTACGCATACGCGAGCGCCGGAGAGCTGCTGCGGCCGCTGTTGGCAGCTGACACCGCGGTTGTGCCAGCACAGAACGGGATCCCCTGGTGGTATTTCCACGAGCACGGCGGCCCGTATGATGGTCGGCGCATCGAGAGCGTCGACCCTGGCGGCGCTGTGAGCGCTGCGATCCCACCCGAGCGGGTGATCGGATGCGTTGTCTACCCAGCTGTGGTCCTCGAGGCGCCGGGCGTCATTCGCCACATCGAAGGGCGCCGGTTCGCGATCGGCGAACCATCCGGCGCGGTAACCGAGCGCTGTCGCTCGCTGAGGCAGGCGATGACGGCCGGCGGGCTGAAGTGCCCGATCGAAGAGAGACTGCGCGAGCAGATCTGGGTGAAGCTGATGGGAAACGCCGCGTTCAATCCGCTCAGCGCGTTGACCGGAGCGACGATGGCCGAGATCTGCCGCTTCCAGCCAACACGAGCGCTGGCTGCTCAGATGATGGAGGAGGTTGTCGCCGTGGCCACGAGCCTGGACTGCGACGTGCCGGTCTCGATCGAACGACGACTTGAGGGCGCAGAGCGCGTCGGCGATCACCGCACATCGACGCTCCAGGACCTCGAGGCCGGCAAGCGACTCGAGCTGGAGGCGTTGCTGGGCGCGGTCTTGGAACTGGCCGAGCTCACGGGGATCGAAGTGCCTCACCTACGGGAGATCTACGCAATCGTCTCGCTGCTCGACGGCGTCCGAGCGGGCGTGAGCGCGGGCAACCGTCGGTCATCGGTCATTGGCGATTCAGGTTCGGAGAGCACCAGTAAGTAGCCATTGGTGTTTGGGCGTGTCACGTAGCAGGCCTTGACACTGCATTCAAATCGGGATAGCGTCGGCCTCCGGAAATGCTGCTGCGGGGGCTGTGCGACGTGAGCCCAGCACCGGAGCCAACGATATTCATTCGCTGCGAGAACAGTGGGGCGCCCGAGGGCGCGGGGCGTCGTTTCGGCGTCCTCGGGGCCACCGCGCCGGGCGATGCGGTGCACGGCACCGGCGCGGTCTGGCGGGCAATCAGTCGCGCGCAGGGTTTACGCGCGTCGTTTGCCTCCTCGGGTGTCACGGTCACCGCGGGATCGTCCCGGCTCGGTATCGACCTACAGGCCGTCGGCATCGGCCGCGCTGGTTGTGCCCTCCGCCCGAGGTTCGGGCGCGTAGTGCCAGAAGCCGGGGATCGCGGTCGCGAGCGCCGCACACGCGCCGACGCACGCCAGCCCGCCGGCGACCACTGATTGACGCACGCCAAACAGAGACGCCGTCAGCCCTGCGCGTGCGTTGCCGAGCGTGGGGCCCGAGGACCACGAAAGCATCTCGATGCCGGCGAGGCGGCCGCGGAGGTGGGCGGGGATCGTCTCGTTCCAGATCGTCGCGCGGAAGATGCCCGAGATCGAGTCTGCGCCGCCCGCGAGCGCTAGGCAGATGACCCCCAGCGCCACCGATCCGGCGAGGCCAAACAATGCGACGCCCAGGCCCCAGCCAATCGCCGCGATCACAACCGCCCGGCCGTGACGACGAACATGGCGGGTCCACCCCGAGGTGAGCGCCGCGAGCAGCGAGCCGATCGCCGGCGCGGCGAACAGAAGGCCGGCCGTCGAAGCACCGCCGTGCCCCGCCGCGATTGCGGGCAGCACGGCGAACGGAATCGCCAGCAGCATCGCAGCGATATCGACAACGTAGGTGCCGACGAGCTCCGGGCGCGAGCGAGCGTAGCGAGCGCCCTCGAGAATCGCTCCCAGATCTAGCAATCGCGCTGATTCCCCGCGCTGCGGACTTGCTGCCCCCTTGGCGGTGGCCGGTGGCCGCAGCCGCGTGATCAACGCAAACGACACCATGAAGCAGGCAGCGTCGACGACGTACGTCGAGCGGTACCCGGCGAGCGCGATCAGGACGCCTCCCAGAGCGGGACCGGCTATCTGGGCGACATTGAACGCAACGAATTCGATCGCCGCGGCCGCCTTCAGCTCCTCCCGCCCCACGAGCGTCGGAATCAGCGCATCCTGCGGCGGTCGCCGGACGGCATCGCATCCGGCCAGAAACAAGGCGCCGGCGAACAGGACCCACACCCGCGGATGGGTCAATGACGCGTTGGCGACTAGCCCCGCGGATGCGCCCGTGGCCAGGAAATCCGCGACGAGCAGGAGCTTGCGGCGGTCAACCGTATCCGCGAGCGCCCCGGCGATCAGCGCCAGCGCCAGGATCGGCACGAGCTCGGCCAGACCGAGCAGCCCGACCGCGAACGTCGAGCGCGTCAGGTTGTAGACCTGCAGCGGAAGCGCTACGAACGTCACCATTGACCCCACGAGCGAGACCCAGACCGCGCCCATCAAGAGCCGCAGCTGTGAGCGCCGGCGCAGTAGCCCCAGGTCGAGCGCGACGGCTGCGAGCAGGGAGCGCAGACGGGCCACGATCGTGACAGGCTCGCACAGCTCGCATCCCGCTACTTTCATCGCGCTTGCGAGATGTCGATCGCCTTCGCCGACACGGCGAGCGTCCAGGAGCCATGGCCCGATCGGTACTCCAGGTCGGCCGGTACCGCGTGGGCTGGTGTGTCGTTGTGGGTCGGGTAGCCCCCGCGGCTTGACATCGTCCTTCCCAGCCCGCGACGCTCCCAGCTTCGACGCGCAAGACTCCATCCGGCAGCAATCCGCCGACTTCCCTGTGGGCCTTGCACTCTCCAACGGGAACTGCTGCTTGCTGCTACACAGCCGGGCTTGCTTCGGAGAGGAAATCGAGAACCAGTCGGGAGAAGCTGGCTGGAGCGATCTCAAGCGTGCTCAGCGCGTCAGGAGCAGCCATAACGGGATCTTGGGCGTCGGGGACATCTCAGGACGTCTGACCACGGAGCAAGCTCGCCGCGGGGTGTCGCCTCGCCGAACCCTGGAAGGTCCATCGCGATCACGCGATAGCCGGCATCCGCGATCACCGAGGACTGCTCCGCCCACATCGTCCGGTCCGCCACCCCGGCATGACGGAGGACGACGGCGGAACCCAATCCAATGTCATCGTTCGGCAAAGACACGTGGTGCAGTATCGCTCACGCTCTCAACTCCGAGTGCGGGCCACGCTCCGCTGCAGAAGCTCGTGGCACGTCGGCGTGGCGCACTACGGATTGGGGTTGCGGCGAGTTTCCGATGCGGCTGGCGGCAGCGTGCCGATGGCATAGCGCCCGGGTGCGCGTACGGTGGTGTTGACCTGAGGATGTGAGCGGGTGTCGGACCGTATCTCGTACATACACGGAAGCTCGATGACCTCTCTCATCGGGGAGACGATCGGCGCGAACTTCGACCGAATTGCCGGCTCTTATCCGGAGCGGGACGTGTTGGTCGTCCGCCACCAGAATGTGCGTTGGACGTACGCCGAGTTCGCCGCTCGTGTCGATCGGCTCGCGCGCGCGCTTGTAGCGACCGGGATGCGGCCTGGAGATCGCTTGGGGATTTGGGCGCCTAATTGCGCCGAGTGGTTACTGGTCCAGTACGCCTCTGCCAAGGCAGGGGTGATCTTGGTCAACGTCAATCCGGCCTACCGGACCTCGGAGCTCGAGTACGTCCTCAACCAGTCTGGTTGCCGCGTACTGATCGCCGCCCGTGCGTTTAAGAGCTCGGACTACGTGGCGATGGTCGATGACGTTGCTCCACGATGCCGCACGCTAGAGCGCGCGGTGTTCCTGGACTCAGCCGATTGGGAGGAGCTGCTGGCAGCGGGCGACCGTGAGCTCTCGCTGCCCGCGGGGCTGCAGTTCGACGATCCGATCAACATCCAGTACACCAGCGGCACTACCGGCTTCCCCAAGGGAGCGACGCTCACTCATCACAACATCCTCAACAATGGCTTCTTCATCGGCGAGACTTGCCGATACACGTCCGAGGACCGAGTCTGCATTCCGGTGCCGTTCTACCACTGCTTTGGGATGGTGCTCGGCAATCTCGCGTGCACCACGCATGGAGCGTGCGTGGTCATTCCGGCGCCGTCATTCGAGCCACTCGCGACGCTTTACGCCGTTCAGGACGAGCGCTGCTCCTCGCTCTACGGCGTGCCGACGATGTTCATCTCCGAGCTTGACCTGCCCGAGTTCGACGAGTTCGACCTCACGTCACTACGAACCGGGATCATGGCTGGCTCTCCCTGTCCGGTGGAGGTGATGCGCAGAGTGATCGATCGCATGCACATGCCTGAGGTGACGATCTGCTACGGCATGACCGAGACCTCACCCGTTTCGACGCAAACGAGCGCCGATGACGACATAGATCACCGCACCTCCACGGTCGGGCGGGTGCACCCGCACGTCGAAATCAAGATAATCGATCCGACCAGTGGAGCGTGCGTGAAGCCCGGCGTATCTGGTGAGCTGTGCACTCGGGGCTACAGCGTAATGCTCGGCTACTGGAATGATCCCGAGCAGACCGCCATAGCAATCGACCAGGCCGGTTGGATGCACACCGGCGATCTCGCGACGATGGACCAGGACGGCTACCTCAACATAGTCGGCCGGTCGAAGGACATGATCATTCGCGGCGGGGAGAACATCTATCCCCGCGAGATCGAGGAGTTCCTCTACACCAACCCCGAGATCAGAGACGTACAGGTGGTTGGGATTCCGGACGTCCGCTATGGCGAGGAGATCGCCGCGTTCGTGGTCGCCCGGACGCCGAGCACGTTCGACCCCGAAGCGGTGCGCGAGTTCTGTCGCGGCAAGATCGCGCACTACAAGATCCCGCGCTACGTGATCCCCGTCGAAGACTTCCCGATGACTGTCACCGGCAAGGTCCAGAAATTCAAGCTGCGCGAGCAGGCAATCGAGTGGTTCGACCTGCACAGCGCGATCGTGGATACGGCATAGACGTCAGTCGGGTTTGGCGTCGCGTGGCGGTCGCGATGCATTCTCGTCGGTCTGTCCTGCTGCCAATGACGACGTGTGGGCCGAGATGGTCCAGGTCCAGGTTAAACGCTTCCGGTCGGATTCTCGGGGCACGCCCAGGAGCGACGCGGAACATCGCGAAGTCGACTCGCGACACGTAACTGTCGGGCGCGGATATGCCGGAAAGGTCACAGGGACGCTCCCCCCGAGCGAACAGACCGATACGTTCGCGGCCATCCTGATCCCACCGGGGATTGAGCAGCGCGAGCGAGCGAGCGCCGGTGACCTCGCGGTCACGCTGCTTGAGCCTGGGACCTTGACCCGGGCGAACCGGTGGCTTGTGATCTTGTAGATGTATCCATGACTGCTGCCCTTCGAGTCGTTGTAGAAACCGACCGCGACCCTCCGGTCGTTGACCCCGACTGCAAGGCCCGCTGCCGGGCCTCCTCTGGCGCAAGAACACGATGTCCGATCGCTATGTCGCACCTCCTCTCGACAACATGCGGGGCGAAGGAGGTATCGATGGGCAACCGCAGATCGATCGGCAGCGAGCGCTGGCAGCGCCGCGAGCGCGACCGCCAGCGACTCAGGGCTGGCGGCTGAGCAGCTGCTCAGCAGACGGGTAGAAGCGAGGGTCACGGTACGTTCCCGCAACTGACTTTCCGCGTCCGGAGGTTGACCTGCGGGGACGGGAGCTTGAGTTAGCGGGGTCAGCCGCCGGTGATGCCTGGACGGAGGGAATCGTAATCCAACCGACCGGCGAAGTGGAGATGGCGCTCTCGAGTCCCGGCGAGTTCCAGCGCCCCGAGCTCGGCGTCTCGCAGTTACCGCAGCATCTGACTCCGCTGGCGGACATCGCTCTGCAGCCGAGCATCGATCAGGCTGTCGAGGCGGTGCGCGAGTTCTTGGGTATGGACATCGCCTATGCCACCGAGATCGTCGGCGGCGATCACCATCTGCGTGTGCTGCAAGGCGACGGGGAGTCCTTTCACGCTCGCGTGGGACTGTCCTTGCCGGCGGAGCAGACCTACTGTGACCGCGTGCTCGGGGGCCGGCTCCCGAACGTGATCCCCGACGTGCAGGGCGAGCCCCGCGCCGCCGACCTGCCGATCACGAGGGTAATGGGCATCGGTGCGTTTACGTCGGTCCCGCTGACTTTCTCGGACGGGCGCGTCTACGGAACTTTGTGCACGGTCAGCCATAGCGCCAAACCTTCACTTGGCTATCGAGAACTGCAATTCCTGCACGTCTTCGCGCGGATGATCGTTGATCAGATCGAGCGCGAGGAGATCAAGGACTCCGTCCGCGAACTCGAGCTTCAAGCCGCGGTCGCCAAGACCCTGGTCGCCTCAGTCCAAGCACGGGATGCCTACACCGGCGAGCACTCCCAAGCGGTGGTCAAGCAGGCCGGGGCAGTCGCGCGACATCTCGCGCTCAACGACCGAGAGGTCGCCGATGTCGAACAGGTCGCGCTGCTGCACGACATCGGAAAGATCGCGATCCCCGACGCGATCCTGCAAAGCGCGGACCGCTAACCGGCGCGGAATGGAAGATCATGCGCACCCACCCGATCAGCAGCGAACGGCTGATCCGAGACGTGCCGGGACTCGCGCGCCTAGCCCCCGCGATCCGCGCCGAACACGAACGCTGGGACGGCACCGGATACCCTGACGGACTGGCGGGCGACCAGATTCCGATCGCCAGCCGAATCACCTTCGTCTGCGACGCCTACCACGCCATGACCACCGACCGACCCTACCGCCAAGCGCTCCCAGCAGCCGAGGCACAAGCACAGATCTCCGCGGGCATCGCCACCCAGTTCTGCCCGACCGCCGCCCAAGCGCTGCTTCACCTACTCATAGAGTCCTAGCTCCGAGCGGGCTGGCGGGCAGCAGCGCGTATTGCTGCTTTTCCCGCCTCTCCGCTGCGTTGCCAGAGCAGACGTGGGGCCGAGCGAGAGACAAGGCCTCCCAGTTCGCTCAGAAAGAACAGCATGCGCCCGAGTTCGAGGACCGGGATCGGGATCTTTAAGGGAACGTAGTTCGCCGCCACAGCTTATGTGGGAACGGCCCGATGTTGGTCGCGGCCGCGCACGTGAGACTCGTGGGCTGTGATGGATCAGGGCAGCCCTGCGTCACGGTCCGAGCGGATGCAGTCAGACGATGACCATGGAGTCACGCGGCGTGTCGCGCTGGGCAGCGCAATGGGCACGGCGTTGGCGCTCCAACTGTCCCGGGGTGTCGCCGACGCCAGCTCGGGTCGCATCCAGGGGCGCGTAGGAAACCTACAGACCGGTGAGCTTGGCAGCGGCGGCCGGCCGATGCGGCTCGCTTCTGTGGCCGCGCTCGCCAAGCTGATCGGCAACGGGGAGCCGGTTGCGATCCTCGACCTAGCGGCAGTCGATCACAACTGCAGCCGGCTGGCTGCCTGGAGCGCGAGCAACAGGATCGCGTGGCGGCCGGCATTCAAGACGCTGCGATCGCCCGAGCTGCTCGAATATGTGCTCGCCAAGCTCGACCGGCCTCGGGTCATGATCCACCACCTTCGCGACTTGCCCCAGGCGCTGCCTCATGTGCCGGCGGAGACCGATTTCCTGATGGGGTATCCCCCGACGCTCGGGGAGCTGCGTCATTACGTGAGCTCTCCCCCAGCGCGCGGCGAGCCGCGTTACAAGCTCCGGATCAACGTCGACGGATTGCAGCTGCTGCGCGCGTTGGACGAGCTCTCTAAGCACACGCCGCGCAAGCTGCCGATCGACGTCGTGCTCGAGATCTACAACGGCATCCCGCGCGGAGGTTTCGATCCGAGCGCCGAGCTGACCGAGGCGCTGAACGTGCTGCGCTCGGCGCGAGGTCGACTGCGCCTCAGCGCCCTCCTCTGCTATGACGCGCTCGCCGCCGCGACCAGCGATGACGCCACGCGCAAGACCGCGGCTCAGTTCGCTCAAGAGAACCTCACGCTGGCCCACAAGTCGGTGATCGCCCAGGCGCACGAGTTCGTCGACCTCGCCACGCTCGTACGCAACGGACCGGGCTCCGCCAACTACTCAGACTGGGGGGGGACAACCGCGGCGAACGAGTTCTCCGCCGGGTCGGCGGTCCTGTTCGCTAACTATCTCGATCCCTACGACACCGCTGCCGGCCTGGCCAAGGCGCTCTACCTATGCGCTCCAGTGCTCCGGCTGCCCAAGAACACCCTCCTGGGCAAGGGAGGCTTCCCGATCCCGGCAGGGACCGAGCTGGTGTTCATCAAGTCCGGGGGATGGCCGACCGGCAACAACCCCACGCTCTCGAAGCTAGTCTATCCCGCTGGACTGGGAGAGGAACCGATCTACGGCCGTGGCTCCAACGCGTCTGGCCTGATCGTCGGCCGCCGGGGCTCACTCGCGCTCGGTGACTACGTGGTCGAGACCGCGCAACAGGTGATGGAGGGCCAGGACTACTTCGGCGGGCTACACGCTGTCCGAGAAGAGAAAGTCCGCGCCCTATGGACAACCTTGTCCCGCTGGGTCGGTCGACGTGAAGAGCTGGCCTGAGGGCCAACTCGCGCGGATGTAGTCTGTCGAGAACGTTGACGAGTTCGACGCGACTGTCGTCAACTCCGGTCTGGGTGGCTCGACCATGACGCGAAGAGCACGCCCGTGCATGGGGCGACGCAATGCTGCCCGCCTCATTGGGCAGCTTGCCGGAAATCAGTGACATCCAGCCGCGCTATTTCGACGTCGACGAGCGCCTCACCAACATCACGCGGGCCGCTGGTCGCCACCCAGGAGGCCTGATCGCTGGGTAGCCGGATCAGATCAAGAGCCGCCCCCGCAAGGTCAGCGGCGTTATCGCCGCTGATCAGCTCAGCCGCGCAACGATCACTGAGGGGCTCGTCAGCACCTGGCTGTCCCGACGGGCTCTTGGGTGACCATCACCTGGCTCACTCTCAGCGGCTTCTCGAGCACGCCGTTGGGCGTGACCGACTGACCGGAAGACGAACTTCGGCAGCTTGACCGGCGTCCCACCTGCGGCCCTGATCGCCTTGGTCAGAGCGACAACGTGCTCGCCCTCCTGGCCTGCGATCATCGCCGCCAGCATCCTTGCCTCTCCCCTGAGGCCGACAGTCTGGCCTTGTTGGTGCAGAACTCGGTCTCCAGGTATTCGAGCGTGAGCGCGAAGTTGAGCGTGTCGATATCCCCGCCGCGGCTCCCGCGTCGTCTGCGCGATCGCACGCGAGTGCGGATGGTTGCGGCCCGCGGGCTGTTTGGCCGATACTGTGCGCGTGGGCCAGCAGGTCGCCGCCAAGGCTTTCAGCCGAGAAGACCGCCGGCAATATAGGCGAAAGGTCCGGGCTTGCCTCGATGTGTTTGCCCGGATGCTTTCCGAGGCAAAGTTTCATCCCGAGCGGCGGTCCTTCGGTCTGGAGATCGAGCTCAACCTCACCGATGACGCAGGCGAGCCGGCGCTGGTCAACGCCCCCGTGCTGGAGGCGATCGCCGATCCAGATTTCCAGACCGAGCTCGGGCAGTTCAACGTGGAGATCAACATTGCTCCCCGGCTGCTCGAGGGTGGGGTGTTCTCCGGCTTGGAGCGGGACGCGCGCGCCAGCCTCAACAGCGCTGAGGAGCGAGCCCGAACGGTCGGCGCGCACATGATGATAATTGGGATTCTCCCCACGGTCGGCGCGAAGCACCTGCACGCCGGGAGTTTCAGCGCGGATCCTCGCTATGCGTTGCTCAACGAGCAGATCTTCGCGGCGCGTGGCGAGGATCTGGAGATAGCGATCGTCGGGGTGGAGCGGCTGTCAACTTACGCAGAAACTATCGCACCGGAAGCTGCGTGCACTAGCGTCCAGCTTCATCAGCAGGTCGATCCCGAGGCGTTCGCCAGCCACTGGAACGCGGCGCAGGCGATCGCTGGCGTTCAGGTCGCGGTGGCTGCCAACTCGCCGTTCTTCTACGGCAAGGAGCTTTGGCGCGAGACCCGCATCGCTCTCTTTGAGCAGGCGACCGACACCCGTCCGGAGGAACTCAAGGTCCAGGGCGTGCGCCCGCGGGTGTGGTTTGGAGAACGCTGGATCACCTCGATCTTCGACCTCTTTGAGGAGAACGTGCGGTACTTCCCGGCGCTGCTGCCCGTGTGCGAGGACGAGGATCCGCTGGAGACCCTGGAGCGCGGGGACGTTCCCCGTCTCGGCGAGCTGCGTCTTCACAACGGCACGATCTATCGCTGGAACCGTCCAATCTACGACGTCGTACGCGACCAGCCCCACCTACGCGTGGAGAACCGAGTCCTCCCCGCCGGTCCCACGGTCGTCGACACCCTGGCGAATGCTGCGTTCTACTACGGCCTGCTTCGCGTCATCGCAGACGAGGAACGCCCGGTGTGGTCGCAGATGTCGTTCTCGGCCGCAGAGGAGAACTTTCACACGGGCGCTCGCAACGGAATCAATGCCCGCCTCTACTGGCCTGGGCTGGGCGAGGTACCGGCAGCCGAGCTTGTACTAAGGCGCCTGCTGCCGCTTGCTCATGAGGGCCTCGAGCGTAGCGGCCTTGATTCCGGCGACGCCGACCGCTTGCTCGGAATCATCGAGCGACGCTGCGTGATGCTGCGCAACGGCGCCTCGTGGCAGAGCGAGGTTTTTCATCACTTCTACCAGGACAGAGGAATGGACCGCCTAGAAGCCCTTCGGCAAATGACCAGGGTCTACCGCGAGCACATGCACAGCAACGAACCGGTCCACGACTGGCCGACCGGCTAATCCAAGGATCGCGACAACGCCGGTGCTGTGGGCGAAGAGGCAGCGATGAACCGGATCGATCTCGAGCCGGTCGATCGCGTCGAGGTCACGGTCTTGATGGACAACGTGACCGACCCGCTGCTGGTCGATCAGGAGGCGGTTACGCGCATGAACTGGCCCAAGGCGCTGGTGGGCGGCCTTCCGACCGCACGCGCGCGCGTTAGTCCCGATAGCGGCGTGCCCGACGCGCTGATCGCCGAGCCCGGCTTCTCGGCGCTGGTGCGGATCGAGAAGGATGGGCGGGAGCGAACGCTGTTGTTCGACACGGGCGCGTCTCCCAACGGGATGGTTGAGAACATGCGCCGGCTCGGGATCGAGGCGGCTGACGTGGAGGTGATCGTGCTCAGTCACGGGCACTGGGACCACGGCACGGGGATGGAAGGCGGTCCATCAGCTCGCCACGCGATTCCCGGACGCGTTCGTCATGAGCACGGTCGGCACCACGATCACGCTCTGATCCTTGGATAGCGGATGGCCAGCGTGGACGCGGCCGGTCAGACGAGCGTCGCTAACGTCCTAAGCGCTCCTGCCGGGCTCGACCACACAGGTGGGATCAAAGCCCGCTACCGCCTGATGTGGATAGCCGCGGGGATTGCTGAGGATGCGCGTCCCGCGTACCTCGAGGTCAGCGACCCGATGCGTGTGCCCGAAGATCCAGAGCGCGACCCGGTCGGCGCCCATGAGATCGGTCACATCGCTGGCGAACGCACCCGCGAGCGCGCGCAACTGCGGCACGGGCGGCCGCGTCCGGATCAACGGCGCATGGTGAGTCACGACGACGGTAGGACCGTCGTGGGGCTGCGCGAGTCGTTGCGCAAGCCATCGGCGACTGGAGAGATGAAGCATCCGCGTGTCGCGCGCGGCGAGCGCACGGGCCTTCGGGCCGAACTGGATCTGCTCGTAGTCGTTGACGACCCGCTCGCACAGCCGCATCGCCTCGGCGCGCCGCTCAGGACCGTCAAAGTCGAAATCGCTCCAGAGCGTACAACCCAGAAAGCGAGTCCCGCCGAGGATCACCTCGTCGTTCTCGAGCACGCGCACCGACGACCCAACGGCCGCGCGGCGCAGCTGATCGATCAGCTCGGGCATCGCGTGTCCGTAGAACTCGTGGTTGCCCGCGACGTAGAGCACCGGGCGGTCGCGCGCCCACCGGCGAGCCCAGTCCACGCCGCCCGTCCCGGTAGCGATGTCGCCCGCCAGGACGACAGCATCAGCGTCGACACAACGCGGCACGAACCCCCCACGTTCGAGGTGCAGGTCACTAAGTACGTGCAAGCGCACGCCCTACATAATGACCGGCGCTTTTGGCCGTTCGGACGCACTGTCGTCCCCCAGGAGTTATCAGCTTGAAGTTTGCGAGGCCGAGAGGTATGCCGATCATCGTCGTGTCAGTCGGTGAAGCCCGCCGACGGGGGCTCGCGACCCAAGTCTCGTTGTGAACCACGCTCGCATTCAACAGATGGTCGTCCACATCGGCGTCGCGGGACCGCTCCGGACGCCGCTGATCGGGCCGCCACGGCAGCTCTGATCGGATCGATGCCTCAAGCCTGAATCGGCTCGAGTAGCGTCTCGGTGACGCGGCTGACGACGATCTCGCCGCCTCCGATCGTGTCCGCGCGTTCGATCTCGAGGCTGCCGAGCTCGTCTCGTACGAACGACAGCGCGATCTCGTCTGAGGCGGTGGCGGTGGCGCGATCGCGAAACACGCTGACCGTCACGAGTTCGCCCGCCCCCGAGCTGAACACGAAGTAGGCAACGAACCCTTTCAATTCGGCCATTCGCTCTGCGAGATCGATAAGCGCTTCTCCGAGGTGTCATAGTCGCGCCATGCGTCGCCTGGTCGTCCCAATCATGTGCTTTGCCCTGCTGACGCTGACGCTGACACTGACGGCGTCGGTGGGTGCTAGGACGAAGCCCGAGTTGCCAACGATCGCCGGCTGCCAGGTCTTCCCGGCTGACAACCCGTGGAATCAGCGGGTCGACCGGCTTCCGGTGGCCCGGAACTCAGCACAGCTGATCGCCCGGATCGGGCTCAACGATCCTGTGCACCCTGACTTCGGCACCGTCTATGACGGCGCTCCGAACGGGATCCCCTATGAAGTTGTCTCGGGCCGGACGCGCCGGGTGCCCGTGAGCTTCCAGAGCGCGTCGGAATCGGACGGGCACGACTACCCGCTCCCGCGCGGCGTGGCGATCGAGGGCGGCTCCCGGTCCACCGGAGATCGCCACGTGATCGTCGTCGACCGCGACACCTGCACCGACTACGAGCTGTACGACGCCTACCCGCATGATCAAGGCCGGCGCTGGACGGCCGGCTCAGGCGCGATCTTCAACCTGCGTTCAGATCGGCTACGCGCAGCCGGCTGGACCTCGGCCGACGCGGCTGGCCTCCCGATCCTCCCTGGCCTGGCCCGCTACAGCGAGGTGGCGGCCGGCGCGATCGACCACGCGCTGCGGTTCACCGCTCCCTGCACGGGCACCCGCTACGTATACCCCGCCCGCCACGAGGCCGCCACCTGCTCAGGCCGGTTCGCGCCCCCGATGGGGCTGCGGATTCGGCTCAAGGCGAGCGTGAACATCTCCGGACTGCCCTATCAGGCGCGGGTGGTCGGCCAAGCGCTCAAGGTCTATGGACTGATTCTGGCCGACAACGGTTCTCCGTGGTACATCTCGGGCGCGCCGGATCCGCGCTGGAACAACTCGGCATTGCACGAACTCGATCGTCTGGCCGGTAGCGACTTCCAGGTCGTCGACACCAGCTCGCTTCCGCATCCCGGTCTGTGAACAAGGGGTCTCGCGCCGCTCGCGGCGGGGCGAGACCGTGGCTCCCGCGGACTCTCTCGTCATGCGCGCGGGTGCCTTACCAAGGGCCAAGCAAGGGCCAAGGCCTTGTGGAATCGCTTCTACCCACGCTGCACGGGGCTTTGTGGCCCCAGGCAATGTGGCTCCGCTCGACTCGGCGTCAGCCGGGGATGTAGGCGAACGTGTCGGGGTCTGGGCCGGTGCGGCCGCTTTTCCCCTTGTCGAGCGCGGCGATCTTCGCGACGTCATCGGGATCGAGCTCGAAGTCGAAGAGCTCAAAGTTCTCCTTGATCCGTGCGGGAGTCGTGGACTTCGGGAAGACAATGGCGCCGCGTTGGATGTGCCAGCGCAGGACGGCCTGCGCAGGTGACTTGCCGAGCTTGTCGGCAATGGCCGTGATCGCGGGGTCGTCGAGGACGCGGCCTTGCGCGATCGGCGACCACGCTTCGGTCGCAATCTCGTGCGCCTCGCCGTAGGAGCGGACATGATCGTTGAGGAAATAGGGATGCAGCTCGATCTGATTGACCGCCGGCGCTACGTCGGTCGCGGCCGCCAGGCGTTGGAGATGATCGATCTGGAAGTTCGAGACGCCGATCGAGCGCGCGCGGCCATCCTGTTTGAACTCCTCAAGCGTCTTCCATGTCGAGACGAAATCGCCGCCGTATAGCTTCGGCAGCGGCCAGTGGATGAGGAACATGTCAACGTAGTCGAAGCCCAGCTCAGAGAGGGTCTGCTCGAACGCCCGGCGGGCATCGTCGGGCCGGTGAAAGCCGTTGCTCAGCTTGCTGGTGATGAAGACCTCAGCCCGGTGCAGGCCGGAAGCGCGGACGGCCTCCCCAACCCCTCGCTCGTTGCCGTACATCTCTGCCGTGTCGATATGCCGGTAGCCGACCTCCAGCGCGGTACTCACTGCCCGTGCTGTGTCCTCGGGCGGAATCTGGAAGACGCCGAACCCGAGCTGCGGGATCGCGTGACCGTCATTGAGGTCGAGGGTGGGAATCGTGCTGGAAATCGTGCTCATGTGTAGTGCCCTTCGCTTGGTTGACGTGTCCCGTCTCGCTGTCTCGGTCGTGAGCCGACGTTCACAGTCTGGACGCCGCGGGTCATAACTTCAAATCATCGTCTTGGTAGTTCTATAGTTCTAGCCTATGGACCCGAGGCGCGTTCTTACCTTCCGTGCCGTTGCGCGCCAGCGCTCGTTCTCCCGGGCCGCTCGCGACCTCGCGCTGTCCCAGCCCTCGGTCTCAAACCAGGTCGCGCAATTGGAGCGCGAAATCGGCACGCGGCTCCTCGAGCGCCGGCCTGGCGGCCTCAGGCTCACCCGCGAGGGAGAAATCCTGCTTGAGCATGCCGACGCCATCGCCGAGCGCTTCCAGCTCGCCGACGCGCAACTTGCCGCCGCCGCCGAAGGTCAGCGGACGCGACTGCGCATCGGAGCGCTTCCGACCGCGCTCGCCGGGTTCGTTCCCGCCGCGATCGCACGCCTGCGACTCCAACATCCAGACATCAAGGTCACCTTCGACGAGGGAACGTCTGAACAGCTATCAGCGCGCGTCGCATCAGGTGAGCTGGACCTGGCGATCGGCTATCAGGACACCAGCAGGCCGCCGCAGGAGGCACACGGGACCCGACGCCACCACCTGCTTCAGGAGCAGTTCATGGTCGCGCTCGCACCCGACCACCGCCTTGCCCGGCAGTCCCGGATACGCCTCGCGGACCTCAGCGGCGAAGATTGGACCGCGGCCCTAACCGACGGAGTCATCGTCCGCGCCTGCCGCGCCGCCGGCTTTGAACCAAACCTCGTCTCCATCACCCGCGACCAGCTGGCCATCCGTGCCCTCATCATCCGAGGCCTCGCCGTTACGCTCGCGCCAGAGCTTCTCGCCGACCCCTTCAAGGACCTCGCCCTCCGACCCATCGCCGACATGACCGTCGCGCGCAACGTCTACGCACTGCTACCACAGGGCCGGCGGCACCCGCTCATCGCCGCCACCCTCGACTCGCTGGACACGATCGCCAGAGAACTGCTTGCGCAGACGACTCGCGAGTGTTAGCGCCGAAGCAACCTTTCACAAGTGTGCGCGGCTTGGCTGTTATGGGGCCCACCCGTGGCTGTACGCGGTGGCCGACAGCGTCTTGCCGCTCGGCAGCTCCACGTGGCCGACAGCAACGATCCGATACGCGTGCCCGAGATAGGCGGTTCTCGTTGTGCGGAGCCGCAGCGGGTTGATCGGCGTAGAACCTTGCACGAGCCCTGAGCCGAAGATCGTGAACCATGTCTTCCCGTCCTGGCCCGCAACCTGCGCGTACACGGATAGGGTCTTCTGGCCGATGGCGCCAGCGCAGCTAACGCCGCCACCGTAGGTCATCATCCAGCCGGCGTTGTTGTAAGGGAATACCGGCCCATGCTCAGTCACGGAGCAAGTCCCGCCGGGCATCTGCACCGTCACCTGTGTTTGGGGCGGCGCGTATACGCCGCTGGCCACCGAGCTTGCAGGTAGCGCAATCCCCAAGCCGAACGCTGCTACCGCGGTTGGAATGAGAACTCTGAGCTTCATCGAGTCCTCCTTTCGCTCGGAAATCGTCCCAACTGAATCATGGCGCTAGCGCCTGGTTGCGCCATCCGTAGATGTATGCAATCTGCTGTGCACGCGTCGCCACCGATCTCGAAGAAGACCGATGGGCGTTTGCCGGCCTCGACTTCGCGTGAGCTCAACAATTCGCTCACGCTGACGTTCAAGACCTCGGCGCAGGACACGCTGGCAACAGCAGTGCAGAAGGGTTCGGCCGGCGTCCTGTTCGGTTTCAAGAACGGCGGCTCGGGGCGCTATGTCATCAGTGGCGACGGCGGTGAGGTCATCGTGGACTGCTCGCCGAAGCGCACCACCGCCGCGCGCGGCGGAGAAGCCCTCGGCTGGATCGAGCCGAGCGACGGCGGCGACGGCGCGATCCGCCGTGCCGACGGGACGATCGTCGCCAACGTCGCCGGCCAGCCGGCCGAGCGGCGCAGGGAGCCGGCTTGGACCCACGGGCTGACCGACGGTAAGGGCGCCGCGCTTGGCACGTTGACATGGTTTCGTACAGGCGCGACGTTCGATGCCATCGGCGAGCTGATGGACATGTCGATCTGGTGGGACCGCGCCGGAGCTCCGCTGAAGGTCCCCTCCCTAGGCGCGCATCTATCACTCGAGCACTCCGTGGCGGACGATGTCGGAGACCTGCTGCTGGCGACCTGCGTCGACCTTTCGCTTGGGTCGCACAGCTTCGTTCGTTCCTGAGCCGCCACCGGGCGCGCTGCGATACGCGGTACTGTGCGCCCGGTGGAGCGTGCTTCGGTCGGAGAGGTTCTGGACGGCCTGTGGCGCTTTGAGGCGCTACACCCCGATTGGACCGAAGATGAGGGCGGCGAGGAAGGCTGGGAGCAGAACGTTGCCTGGTGGGCGATCGACTGCGCAACCGGGCTGATACTCGTAGATCCGCTCGTCTTCGACTGGGCCACGGTCGACCAACTCGTCAATGATCATGGGCGCTGCGCCGGGATCATACGTACCTGCCACTGGCATCAGCGCAGCATCGCCGAGGCGGCCACTCGCTACGGCGCGGACGTGTGGGCAAAGCCGCCACCCTCCCGGGTTCCGCGCCATCCGTTTGACCATCCGGCGGCGAACGGCCAGGAAATCCTCGGCGGCTTGCTCGCGTTCGAGGTGGAGCGCACCGATGAGATCGCGCTTTGGCTGCCCGTGCAGGCGGCCCTGATATTCGGCGATGCGATGGTGCGCAGCGATGCCGGAGAACTCAGGACGTGCCCGGCGTCCTGGGGGCAGCCCGACGGTGGGCCCGCTCGCCTTCGTGCCGTGCTGGGCGGCTTGATGGAGCTGGAGGGCGAGCACGTGCTCGTGTCACACGGACCGCTCGTTCTAGGCAACGGTTTCGTGTCAATACAAGCGGCTATTCGCTGAAGGGCTCGCGGCCAGCTGAACAGCCCGGGCCAAAGGTCCGCGCCGGCCGGCGGTCCGGCTCCCGTGTCTGCCGCCGCTCGCGCGCCGGCAGACGGTCCGCCAGACGGCGACTGTCTCGTAGGCGTGGGCGTGCCGGCTCGGCATCGTCGAGCGGGATCCCGCCATTCGGCGACTTGGATGGGCCGGGCGGCTGCCTTCGGCCTCCTCCCCAGCCATCCTCGGAGTCCGAATCAGATTGCCCGGGCGGCGAGCTGCGACGGCCGAAAAACACAGGCAAGAACGCCACCGCCAGGATGCTCGCTAGGGAGAGCAGCCCGGCGAGGTCGACTCCACCGATATTAGACTTCCCTGGCACAGAAGAAACGTTACCGCCCCGCACCGAGGTCGAGAACGACTTCGTGTTCGCCGGCTGAGCCCGGGCTCGCGGCCGGGCGTTTAACGAGATTCAAGGCCGGCGCAGTGATGCCAACGCAATTCCTCGTACGGGTCGTAACCCTGACTGACTTTCCTGGTTCTGGCTCTTGATCAGACGGGAGCGGTCAGCCTGGGGCCGAGCAGGTATTCATGAAGCCAGGTGGTGCGGTATCCATCCCTCCAGATGATTGGAAAGAACGCCTCGTCGAGCTCTCGCTCGCCCGGCCGCCGGTAGCGGGAGTAGATCGGATGGGGGTGCGTGGGATTCCAGCGGGTCTGAGTCGAGATCATGTGGCTGACGATCGATCTGCGCTGCGCGTCAGTGCGCTCATTGGGGGGGCTGCCGTGAAAGGTCCATCCGTCGTGAAAGGCGGCGCCGCCGGCGGGGACCTCAATCGGCACCAACTCCAGTTCGGCGCCGGGTGGCATCGCTTCGCGCACATGCGCGAGCCAGTCCTCCGGCGCGTGGAAAGTCCCGCCTAGCGGCGAATGCGGCCACAGATGTGAGCCGCGCACGTAGTAGATCGTGCCGGTGTCAGACGCGGTGTCGTCGAGGGCCATCCAGCACGTTGTCATCTTCGGTGGGTCGAGATGATCGAGATATGCGGCATCCTGATGGCACAGCAACGTCCGTCCCGACGGCGGCTTCCAGATCGCGTTGTCCTGCGCAAGGCGCACCCCCGGCAACGCCGCCAGGCGCGCCGCGAACTCACCCAGCTCCCGTGACAGAACCACAGCGGCAAGCACGCGGTCCGCCTTCCACACGTTGCAGAGCTGACGGGTGAGGTCCGGCGCGGTAACGCCGGGGACGTAGTTGACCTCGTCTGGTTGAAGGCCGGTCTCCCACTCGTGCTCGAAGACGCGCATGAAACGCTCGCGGATACGAACGAGCTCCGTCCGCCCCGGGAAGCTGTCGACGACCAGAAACCCATCGCGTCGGTATGTCTCCATCTGCGCAGCGGTCGGTTCGATCACGCGATCAGTCTAAAACTCGCCGGTGGAATCGCTGCTCCGCACGCCTGCGGTCGCGTGCACACGGAAGCACAGATGGGGCATGAGTCGGCAAACCTGATCTAACCGACGGCGTAGAGCGCACTACCCGCCTCCGATGACATGCAGGACCGCGAGCGCCAGCCCGACCGCGATGAATCGGTGGGCGATCCGCCAGCGCCTCCAGCCGAGCGCGCGACGCGTGTAATAGGTCAGCCCCAAGAGCGCAACTACGTAGATCGACAGCACACCCAGGGCCGTCGCCGTCTGCCTGTAGGGCCACCGCCATGGAACGAGCAGTCGGGCCGCGTCGGGCGCGAGCTGGGTTGCCCCGAGCAGCGTCACGACGTGGAGCACCGCGACGCTCAGCCCCGACAGCGAGAGCGTCATATGCGCGGCGCGCACCTCGGCGCGCCGATCTCGAGCCACCAGCCGCCGCCCGAACAACAGCCCGACCGGCAGGGTGAACGCCAACAGCGCCAGCGCGGCGAGCCCGAGCGAACGGCTCACGGCGGTCCACGTGTTCATCGCCGCAGCGACGTGAACGTGACCGGCGCGCAACTCGATGTGCCGGCGCCGCGCCCCTCCGCGGATCACGACGACCGCAGCCGTCAGGAGCGCCGCGCCCAGCGCGGTGCGTCCAGGGACGCCGCGGAGAGCACGGCCGGTACCCGCCGACGGACTCCGTGTAGGCGGGGTTGGCTCTGGAGGCAGCACCACTCGGCCAAGCTTGACAGCACCAGACGGGTCAACCGGCGCCGAACAGGTTAGACGCGGCGCATCAGAGAAGCTCTGCTTCGCCGCTACGGTCATGACGCGGCAGCCCGTCGCAGGGAATCTTGTAGTAGTCGCCGGCTTGGGACACGAACCAGTGGCTGGCCACACGCAACCCCGTAGCGCCGTCGAACGTGCCTGCGGCGATGCTGATCGTCTCGCGCCCGGGAGGATCCCAGAACAGGCTCGAGCCGCACTCACCACAAAAGCCCCTACTTGCCCCGGCATCGCTTCGTGGACTCTGGATCCAGCGTAGACCCCGTGCTTCCAGTAGCACAAGATCCTCTCTTCGCGCAGCAGTGCACGCCGACACGTGACCGTGCCACCGGCGGCACTCCTCACCGTGGCAGATCAGTACGTCGCGAAGCGGACCCCGCACCTCGTATCTGACGCCTCCGCACAGGCAGCTCCCGGTCGCCATCAGTCACCTCGCGATCTGTCGGTCACTCCACGCCGGATCGAGCGTGGGCCAGGCCTGGGGAGTTAAGGACTCACGACTCTATGAGTCCTCGTGTTGTGCCGGTGTGATGGTGTAGTTCCAA
>OCTA010000692.1_pt1 | contig 30896 bp, 27 predicted proteins | sample 1538991 | NCBI WGS metagenome assembly OCTA01 (sample SAMEA3539302, study PRJEB22396) | soil metagenome | biome: tundra; feature: field; material: soil | place: USA | collected 2010-05 | depth 0.15 m | reverse complement strand
CGGCCGCAACCGCGGCGGCCGCAGCCAAGGTGGCGGCCACTGCAGCCGCGGCTTCGGGCCCGGTCGCTGCCGCGGCCCCCAAGACCCAACCTACGCCCGAAGTTGTGCGATCCGGTTCCGGCGAAGGCGGCTCGATTCGCGTCAGCATTGAAAAGATCGATGAGCTGCTCAATTCGGTGGGCGAGCTGGTCATCACGCAGTCGGTATGCAGTCAATTGGCCGCCGTGCTCGAAGGCCGTCAGGCCGATGAGCTGCGCAACGCTCTGGTGCAGTTCGAGCGGCATCTGCGCTCGCTGCAGGAAAGTGTCATGCGCGTGCGCATGTTGCCGATTGCATCGATATTCAATCGCTTTCCACGCATGATCCGCGACCTCGGTCAGCGGCTCGGCAAGAAGATGCAACTCAAGATGAGCGGCGATCAAACCGAGCTCGACAAGACGGTGCTCGAGAAGATCGGCGACCCGCTGGTACACCTGGTGCGCAACGCCGTGGATCACGGCATCGAGATGCCGGACAAGCGCCGGGCCGCCGGCAAGGACGAGCAGGGCACGATCTCGCTGCATGCTTATCACAAGGGCGGCAACGTCATCGTCGAGGTATCGGACGATGGCGCGGGACTGCAGCGCGACAAGATATTGGCCAAGGCGCGAGAGCGCGGCCTGGTCGGTGCGGACGAGGAGCTGTCGGACGACAAGATCCTGAACCTGATTTTCGCTCCCGGCTTTTCCACCGCGGAACTCGTCAGCGATGTTTCAGGACGCGGCGTCGGCATGGATGTCGTGCGGCGCAACATCAATGAGATCGGCGGTCACGTGCAGCTGTATTCGACACCCGGCAAAGGCAGCACCGTGCGTATCCGATTGCCGCTGACGTTGGCGATACTTGACGGCCAGCTGACCCGTGTCGGCAGGGAAATCTACATCGTGCCGATCGTGTCGATCGTCGAGACGATTCAGATCAAGCGCGATCAGATCAGTTCATTGGCACAGAAGGCTGAGCTGTTCCGGCTGCGCGATGAGTACATTCCGATCATCCGGCTCTATGAGCTGTTCGGGGTCCAAGCCGACAACACCGATCTGCTCAACGGGCTGCTCATGATCGTCGAGGCGGACGGCAAACGGGTCGGCTTGTTTGTCGATGAACTGCTGTCGCAGCAGCAGGTCGTGATCAAGAGTCTGGAGACCAACTTCAGGCAGGTGACGGCCTTGGCGGGCGCGACCATGCTCGGCGATGGCCGTGTGGCGTTGATTCTCGATATCCCCGGGGTGATCGTTCGATACCTGAATCAGGCGCGCCGCGCCGACTCGGCCAGGGAGGCGGCTTGAGCCATAACGCGGCCAGCGCCCAACAGGTCCTCACCTTCAAACTCGCCGGTGAGGAATACGGTGTCGGCATCCTCATGGTCCAGGAGATACGCGGCTGGTCCGCGGTTACGGCCATTCCGCATGCGCCCAACTGGGTTCTTGGGGTCATCGAGCTGCGCGGTGTGGTCGTTCCGGTCATCGATCTGCGCCAGCGCTTCGAGCTTGAGCCGGCGCAATTCGGACCCTCGACGGTCGTGATCGTGATTCGTGTTGCCAGCGGCGGCGAGGAACGCACGATCGGGCTGGTGGTCGACGCCGTCTCGGAAGTCTACGACATCGACGCATCCACGTACCGCACGCTGCCCGAAGTGGGCAGCACGGCCGCGAGCGAAGTGGTGCAGGGTCTTGCGCAAACGGATGGCAAGACCCTGATTCTGCTCAATGCGGAGCGGCTTGCGGCGAGCGCTGCGCACTGAAGCATGAGCTAGCGGTGGCCGTAGCGGGCCGTGCGTTACCCCTAACTCAAATTCCAAGGACGACTTTCATGGGACGACAGGTTGGCAAAAAGGCGGCAAAGCGCGGCAAAAGCAGTAAGGCCGCGATTGACGCCCTGCAGCTCGACGATTTTCGCGGCCAGATCGCGGCTATAGCCAAGGCGCAGGCCGTGATCGAGTTCGAACTGGATGGGACGATCCGCAGCGCGAATGAGCTGTTCCTGCGCACCGTCGGCTATGCGCTCGATGAGATCAAAGGCAAGCACCACAGCCTGCTGGTCGAGCCCGGGTATCGCGACAGCGGCGACTATCGCGCATTCTGGGCCAAGCTCGGGCGCGGCGAATACGATGCGGGTCAGTACCGGCGCATCGGCAAGGGCGGCCGGGAGATCTGGCTGCAGGCCTCGTACAACCCGATCCTGGACGGCAACGGCAGAGCCTTCAAGGTCGTCGAGTATGCGGCCGACATCACCGCGCAGAAGGCGCGGGCGGCGGACTACAAGGGCCAAGTGGCGGCTATAGCTAAGTCGCAGGCCGTGATCGAATTCGAACTGGATGGGACGATTCGCACGGCGAATGAGATCTTCCTGTGCACCGTCGGTTATGCGCTCGATGAGATCAAAGGCAAACATCACAGCCTGTTCGTCGAGCCCGCGTATCGCGACAGCGGCGAATACCGCGCTTTCTGGGCGAAGCTCGCGCGCGGCGAATACGACGCCGGTCAGTACCGGCGCATCGGCAGGGGCGGCCGCGAGATCTGGCTACAGGCCTCCTACAACCCGATCATGGACGCGAACGGCAGAGCCTTCAAGGTCGTCAAGTACGCGACCGACATCACCGAGCAGAAGTTGCTCGCCGTGAGCAGCCTGCGTATCAAGACCGCGCTGGATAACGTCTCGGGCAACGTCATGATGGCCGATGCCGAAAACCGCATCATCTACTTGAATCAGTCGGTCCAGAACATGTTTCGGAATATTGCGCTGGAGCTGCGGCGTGAACTGCCGAACTTCGACCCCAATAAGCTCATGGGTTCGAACGTCGATGTGTTTCACAAGCACAGCGCGGACCAGCAGCGCCTGCTCGCCGAATTGCGCGGGACGCTCAAATCCCGGCTCAAGATCGGCGCTGTAACGCTATGCACGATTGCCAATCCGGTGCTGGACGCGCAGGGCAGGCGCCTCGGCACGGTGGTCGAATGGATCGATCGGACCCAGGAAGTCAAGGTCGAGGAGGAGGTGGCCGCGATCGTTGCAGCGGCGCAGTCCGGAGACCTGCTCAAGCGCATTCGCACCGACGATAAGCAGGACTTCTTCGAGAAGCTGGCTGATGGTATCAACGGCTTGCTCGACAACATGCTGCAGGTCGTCAAACAGATCAAGGCAGCTGCCGCGGCGGTTCAAAGTGGAGCGGAGGAGATCTCCAAGGGCAACACGAACCTGTCGGAGCGGACCGAGAAGACCGCCGCGAGCCTGGAGCAGACCGCATCGTCGATGGAGCAGATGACATCGAGCGTCAAGCAGACCGCCAACAACGCCGGCCAGGCCAATCAATTGGCGATGGCGGCGCGCCAGCAGGCGGAGAAGGGCGGCGCCGTGGTGGGCTCGGCGGTCCAGGCGATGAGCGCGATCAATGGCGCATCGAAGAAGATTGCCGACATCATCGGCGTGATCAACGAGATCGCCTTTCAGACCAATCTACTGGCGTTGAATGCCGCGGTGGAAGCGGCACGAGCAGGCGAGCAGGGACGCGGCTTTGCGGTGGTGGCAACCGAGGTGCGCAATCTCGCGGGACGCAGCGCGACCGCGGCCAAGGAGATCAAGGCGCTCATCCAGGACAGTGTGGCCAAGGTCGATGAAGGCAGCAAACTGGTCGACGAGTCGGGCAAGACGCTGGCGGAGATCGTCAACGCCGTCCAGAAGGTCACCGATATCGTGGGCGAGATTGCCGCGGCGAGCCGTGAACAGTCTTCGGGCATCGAGCAGGTGAACAAAGCGGTAATGCAGATGGACGCGACCACGCAGCAGAACGCTGCGCTGGTTGAGCAGGCGGCCGCCGCCAGTCACGCCATCCTCGAGCATGCGCAATCGCTCAATTCGGTGATCTCCAAATACCACGTGGGCGAGGAGCCGCCGGGCATCGCCGCAGCAGCGCTCGAGCGTCGCGCGGTGAGTCGTCCCTGGGCCAATGCAGGGCTCAAGCCGCCCACGGCGGGCGCGCCCGCTGCGCCTAAGCCTGCCCCGCCGGCGGCGAAGGCGCCGGCAGCCAGGCTGATCGCCAACGCGCCGCTGGCCAGCGACAGTGAGTGGCAGGAGTTCTGAGGAGCAGTTCCATGACGCAGCCCATGACAGCCGCTTATGAAGCGTCGAGCGCCTGTGCGCAGAACGCCGCGCAGTATCTGACCTTTGTCTGCGGCGGTGAGGAGTACGGCGTCGAGATTCTGCGCGTGCAGGAGATCAAGGGCTGGGATCCCGTCACGCGTGTTCCGTATTCCCCGCCCTACGTACTCGGTGTAATGAATCTGCGCGGCATGATCGTGCCGGTGATCGACCTGCGCACTCGCCTTAATCTCGAGCAGCGCAATTTCGATGCCTCCACCGTGGTGATCGTGGTACGCGTTCAGAGCTCGCGCGGCGAAAAAACGGTAGGCATCGTGGTCGACGGGGTTTCGGAGGTCTACAGCGTGCTGGCCGAGGCGATCAAGCCGATTCCGGATATAGGCGCTGTTGCCGACGCTACCTGCGTCAAGGGTATTGCCACGGTCGACGGCAAGATGGTCATGCTGCTCGACATCAACGCACTGGTGGCCGCATGCGTCGAGACCGACGCCCCGCGGCCGCTCAACGCCTGAGCGCTCGCCAGGAGTTAAGGCGAAATGAATCAGGCGGCAACCTTGCACGTGACTACCGCTGGCACGAACGATTTCGTGCTCACGGATGCGGATTTCAACCGCATCCGCGAGCTGGTACGCGAACACACCGGGATCGCCCTATCGGAGGCCAAGCGCCCAATGGTCTATGGGCGACTCGCGCGTCGCCTGCGCGCGCTGAGATTGGCGAGCTTCGCGGACTACGTGGAGTTTCTCGAACGCGCGGAGCCGCTCGAGCTGCAGGAATTCACTAACGCAATTACCACCAATCTGACCTCGTTCTTTCGCGAGTCGCATCATTTCGATTATCTCGCCGAGCACGTGCTGCCGCAGATTGCGGCGCGTGCCGGCGCCGCCGGCCGGCTGCGCATCTGGTCGTGCGCCTGTTCGACCGGTGAGGAGCCCTACAGCATAGCCATGGTGCTGCGCGAGCAGCGGGCGCAGCTGACCGGTGTCGATGCCAGGATTCTCGCCACGGATCTGGACTCGAATGTATTGGCGGCCGGCGCGGCCGGCCGCTATCCCGCCGAACGGCTGCAGAGCGTGTCGAAGGCCCGGGCAGCGGAGTTTTTCCAAGAGGGATCCGGTCAACAGCAAGGCACGGTCAAGGTGGCGGCGTCGCTGCGTCAGCTGATCACCTTCAAGCAGCTCAATCTGATGCACGAGTGGCCGATGCGCGGACCGTTTGACGCTATTTTCTGCCGCAATGTGGTGATTTATTTCGACATGGAAACCAAGCGCGCGTTGTTCGAACGCATGGCGCAGCTGCAGCCGCCGGGAGCCATTCTGTTCCTGGGCCACTCCGAGAGCATGTACCGGATCAGCGAACGCTACGAGCTGATCGGCCGCACGATCTATCGGCGCATCGGAGCATAGGATGAGCAAGAAAGTCCGGGTGCTGATCGTCGATGACTCCTCGCTGGTGCGCCAGCTGCTCACCGATATACTCAATGAGTGTGCGGATATCGAGGTGGTGGGCGCGGCCAGCGATCCGCTGATCGCACGCGAACGGATTAAGGCACTGAACCCCGACGTACTGACGCTCGATGTCGAGATGCCGCGCATGGATGGGCTCACCTTCCTGTCCAATCTGATGCGCCTGCGACCGATGCCGGTCATCATGGTGTCCTCGCTCACCGAGCGCGGCGCGCAGACTACGCTGCGGGCGCTGGAGCTTGGCGCCGTGGATTTCGTGTCCAAACCGAAAGTCGACGTGGCCGGCACGCTGCGGGATTTCTCCGAGGAAATATGCACCAAGGTGCGTGGCGCGGCGCACGCCCGCGTGCGCGCACGCATTGACACGACGACTGCCGTACAGGTGATGCCGAAATATTCGGCCGATGCGGTGTTGCCGGCGCTGGCCTCGCAGCGGACATTGCGCACCACCGAGCGCATCATCGCGATCGGCGCATCCACCGGGGGCACTGAAGCCATCCGCGCAGTGCTGCAAAGTTTACCGGCCGACGGACCGGCCGTGGTCATCGCGCAACACATACCGGCGGCCTTCAGCGGGGCGTTCACGCACCGCATGGACTGCCTGTGCGCGATGTCGGTGTGCGAGCCGCGTGATGGCCAGCAGATCGTGCCCGGTCACGTCTATATCGCGCCGGGCGATCGGCATCTGATGGTCGAGCGGGATGGCGCGCGCTACCTGTGCCGGCTCAGTGAAGGCCCGCAGGTCAATCGGCACCGGCCCAGCGTCGATGTGCTGTTTCGATCGGTGGCGCAAAACGTCGGGCGCAATGCGGTCGGAGCGATTCTGACGGGCATGGGCGATGACGGCGCCAGGGGTCTTAAGGAAATGTTCGATGCCGGCGCGCCAACAGTCGCACAGGATGAGGCCAGCAGCGTCGTGTGGGGCATGCCTGGCGCGGCGATCAAGCACGGCGGCGTCAAGGATGTGTTGCCGCTGGATTGCATTGCCGAGACGGTATTGCGTCTGGCGGTAAATGCCGCTGAGGCGCCGGACACGGTGGCCAGAATGGGGGCTGCGGGATGAGCGCCCTAAATGATCTTTCGAGTCGTCCAATTGTGAGCAGGCAATCATGAAACGAACACGCAGCAAGACGGTCCGCCAACGGGCGCAACGCAAGGTCACGCTCGATGCACGCGAGCTCGATGAGCTGCGCGGCACTCTGGCGGCAAGCAGCAACGCACAGGCGGTGATCGAGTGCGAGCTGGACGGGACCATCCGGACCGCCAACGAGATGTTCCTGCAATTGCTCGGCTACACGCTCGATGAGCTCCGCGGTAGGCATCACAGCATGTTGCTCGCAGCCGCTGACCGCGATAGCAGCGAGTATCGCGCGCTCTGGGCCAAGCTCGCGCGCGGGGAAAGCGATAGCGCGCGGTACCGGCGAGTCGGCAAGGGCGGCAGGGAAGTGTGGCTGCAGGGCTGCTACCAGCCGCTCTGTGATGCGCGCGGCGTGCCGTACAAGGTCGTGAATTTTGCGACCGACATCAGCGAGCAGCAGACGCGCATCGCGATGTGCGTCAGCGAAATAGCAGCGATCCGCAGGGTGCGCGCGATGATCGAGTTCGAGCTGGACGGAACCATTCGCATGGCGAACCCGAACTTTCTGAAAATGTTCGACTACACGCTCGAGGAGATCACGGGCCGGCATCACTCGCTGCTGGTCAGCGCTGCGTACCGCGAGAGCGCCGAGTACCGGGAGCTATGGGCCAGGCTCGGTCGCGGTGAATACGAAGCCGGCGAGCACCTGTGCATCGGCAAGAACGGCAACGAAATCTGGCTGCAGGGCTACTACAGCCCGACCCTGGACGCGAACGGCAAGCCGGTTACGGTGGTGAGCTATAACACCAATGTGACCGCACAAGTGCTCATGTCGCAACAATTGCAGGCGACCGTGCAGCAGACGCAGGCCGCGGTCAAGGCGGCGCTCCGCGGCGATCTGACGCAGCGCGTTGCGCTCGAAGGCAAGAGCGGACAGATCGAGGCGCTGAGCCGCGGCGTCAATGAGTTGTTCGATACCATGGGCGCCGTGATTGACGATGTAAACGTGGTCGTTGAGTGTGCCAAGCAGCGGGATCTGAGCGCACGCATCGACACCGTTGGCAAGTCCGGCGCCTTCGGCAAGCTCGGCTCGGGTATCAACGCGCTGATCGGCAACATGATGACCCTGGTGCAGCAGATCAAGTCGTCGGCCGCCGAGGTCAAGACCGGAGCCGAGGAGATTTCGAAAGGCAATCTGAATCTATCGCAGCGCACCGAAGAGCAGGCCTCGAGTCTCGAGGAGACGGCCTCGTCGATGGAGGAGATGACCTCCACGGTCAGACAGACCGCGGATAATGCCGGACAGGCCAATCAGCTGGCTTTGGCGGCGCGGCGGCAGGCGGAGAAAGGCGGCACGGTGGTGGCCGCTGCCGTCGCCTCGATGGCGGGCATCAATGCCGCCTCCAAGAAGATTGCGGATATCATCGGCGTCATCGATGAGATCGCCTTCCAGACCAATCTGCTGGCGCTGAACGCCGCCGTCGAGGCGGCTCGCGCCGGCGAGCAGGGCCGCGGCTTCGCGGTGGTGGCAACGGAAGTGCGCAATCTCGCCGGGCGCAGTGCAACCGCCGCCAAGGAGATCAAGGCGCTGATTCGCGACAGCGGGACCCGGGTCGATGAGGGCAGCAAGCTCGTCGATGAATCGGGCAGAGCGCTCGAGGAAATCCAGTCCGCGGTCAAGAAGGTGACCGATATTGTGGCCGAGATCGCCGCGGCCAGTCGTGAGCAGTCCACCGGCATCGAGCAGGTCAATAAAGCCGTCATGCAGATGGATCAGTCGACGCAGCAGAATGCGGCGCTGGTCGAGCAGGCGGCCGCGGCCAGCCAGGCGATCGTGGAGCAGGCGCAGGCGCTGAACCAGATGATCTCAGGCTACCGGGTCGGAGCAGAGGAGAGCGCTGCCGGCGCCGGGCATGTCGAGCGCCGCGCCGGCGACCGCCCGTGGACGGCGAGCGCGAGTGAGCGAAATTCCGAGAGCAAACGGAGCGCATCCCGATGACAGCCCATCTTGGAGCAGTGCCATGGCACGCTTGATCATGACGGTGGATGACTCGGCGTCCATGCGGGAGATGGTCCGGGCGACTTTGCAGTCCGCGGGCTATGAAGTAGTCGAGGCGGTCGATGGGCAGGAGGCACTGGACTATGCCCGCGAAAATGCCTGTGATCTGGTGATCACCGACGTGAACATGCCGCGCATGGACGGCATCACGCTGGTCAGTGAGCTGCGCGCTCTGCCGCACTATCGGTTGACCCCGCTGCTGCTGCTGACGACCGAGTCCAGTCAGGAGAAAAAGCTCGAAGGCAAGCGCGCCGGGGCCACGGGGTGGATCGTCAAGCCCTTCAATCCGGAACAGTTGCTGGCGACCATGGCGCGCGTGCTGTGACGCGCGGAATGCACGATGACGTCCCATAAGCGGCATGTTGCTGCCGACAAGGTGAAACATTGCACCGCTGCCGACAGTCCGCCGCCGACGCTGCCGCATTTCGCGCACATCAACCGCTATTGGGATCGCGAACATCACAGCTTCGCGGCCAAGCTGCTGCCCGGTGAATACTATGTCACGACGGTCGGGGAGCAGATCGCCACGGTGCTGGGCTCCTGCGTATCGGCCTGCGTGCGCGATCGGCGCTTGGGGATCGGTGGCATGAATCATTTCATGCTGCCACTGGATACCTCGAAGGGCGCCAGCGCCTGGGGCGCGGCAGTCAGCGCCGCAACACGCTATGGCAACGTTGCGATGGAGCAACTGATCAATGACATATTAAAATTAGGTGGCCGCCGGGACAGCCTGGAGGTGAAGCTGGTTGGCGGTGGCAGGGTGCTCGACGGCATGGCCATCGATATCGGTGCGCGCAATATCGAGTTCGTGCGCAAGTACGTGGCCGATGAGGGTTTCGGCGTAGCGGGCGAGGATCTGGGAGACATCTATCCGCGCAAGGTTCATTACGCGCCTAAGAGCGGCAAGCTGCGCGTCAAGAAGCTCACTGCGGTCCGCAACGACACCTTGTTCGAGCGCGAGCGGCACTATCTCGAGGTCCTCGATGGCGAGCCCGTGGGCAACGATATCGAGCTGTTTTGACCCCATGAATACCGTTCAAGTTCGGGCGCAAATGGCCGATACGGGCGTAGTGGCCGCGGCGCGTTACGCGACGGCCGATTGAGGCATATAGGACATGGCCTTGCAAGAACAACAGCAAAATTCGGAACCGCAGACCCCAGTGCAGCGCGATGCCAGCACCGCGGCATTCGAATTCGTGCGGGAACTGTCTGCTGAGCTGTCGGCGAGCACGATCGAGCTGCCGAGCTTTCCGGAAGTGGCCGCGCGGGTGCAGAAAGTCCTGTCGGACGAGAACTGCAGCAGCGAGCGCGTGGTGCGTGTCATCGGCGCCGAGCCGATGCTCGCGACCCGGGTGCTGTCGATGGCGAATTCGGCGGCGCTCAATCCAGGTGGCAAGCCGGTGGCCGAGCTGCGCACCGCCGTCACGCGCTTGGGCTTCGATGCCCTGCGCGCGGCCACCGTCAGTTTTGCCATGGCGCAGTTGCGCTCCGCGGCCGGCTTCAAAGGCGTGGAGCGTTACCTCGATGCGCTCTGGCAGCAGAGCGTGCTGGTCGCGTCCCTGTGCTTTGTGGTGGCGCGCCGTACCGGCAGGTTGAACGCCGATACCGCCATGCTCACGGGCCTGGTCCACGGCGTCGGCAAGCTGTACATCCTGACACGCTCGACGCGCCATCCAGCGCTGTTCGCCGATCAGGACATGTATCAGCACATCGTGAATGACTGGCACGGCTCCATCGCCAAGGTGTTGCTCGAGAACTGGCGCATGGCCGAGGAAATCATCACGGCTGTGGATAGTTATGATGACGACTCGCGCCAGACCCGTGGCGCCAGCGCTCTGCTGGCAGACGTGCTGGAAGTGGCCGTCACGCTGGCGATGTGCAAGCAGTTGCCGGAACTGCTGGGCGAGCGCATCGGCGCTCTGAAGTCGGGCGTGCGCCTGGAACTGAATGCCGAGATCTGCCAGGCGCTGATACTCGAGTCGGCGGAGGAACTCGCCGCGCTGCGCAGTGCGCTGGGACACTGAACGGCGCGAGCGCGTGCAGCGAGGCGCGTTCAGCGAAAATCCCGCGATTCCCGAGCCAGTCCCGCCAGCCATCGCGAAGCATCGTGCAGCCGCCGCGCCACGACGTGGGCGACGTGATCACGTCTTTGCAGCGCACCGTCGACCACGAGCAGACTCGATTCGAGCGCGCAGCGTCGCTGGGCGGCGAACAATTTGGGCCAGAGAATCACGTTGACGATGCCGGTTTCGTCCTCGAGCGAGGCGAAGACCACGCCCGAGGCCGTCGCCGGCTGCTGCATATGCGTGATCAATCCTGCGACGCGCACGCTGATCCCATCAGGCAGCAGCAAGAGGTCGCTGCCGCTGCGAAATCCTCTGCGCGAGAGCCTTGGGCGCAGCAGCGCCAGCGGATGGCGTCCGATCGTGAGTCCTAGATGCCGATAATCGGCGAGGATATTCTGGCTTTCGGTCGGCTCCGGCAATGCCGCCGGCGCTTCTCGGGCCGATAATCCTTCGACCAGCCCGGGCAGTCGTTCCACGCCGAGTGCGCGCCAGTGGGCTTCGTGCCGGTGCACACTCAAGGCACTGAGCGCGCCGGCTGCGGCCAGCGCCTGGACCGCGCGCCGGGACAGTTGCGCGCGAGCGCTCAGTTCATCGATGTCGCTGACAGGCCGTTCGGCCCGTGCGGCGACGATGCGTTCGGCATCGGCCTCGGGCAGCGTGCGCACCAGGCACAGGCCTAGACGCAGCGCCGGCCCCTGGGTCCCGCGCTCGAGCGTGCAATGCCAGAGACTCACGGTCACATCCACCGGCAGCACCGTCACGCCGCCGCGGCGCAACTCCTGGGTGATCTGGGCCGGCGCGTAAAAACCCATCGGCTGACTGTTGATCAGCGCCGCGGCGAAGGCCGCGGGCTCGTGGCATTTGAGCCAGCAGGAGATGTAGGTCAACAGTGCGAAGGAAGCCGCGTGCGATTCGGGGAAGCCGTATTCGCCAAAGCCGAGGATCTGTTTATAGATCTGTTCGGCGAATTCGCTCGGATAGCCGTTGTGCGCCATGCCGCTGAGCAGCCGCTCGCGATAGGGCGTGAGTCCGCCGCGGCGTTTCCAGGCCGCCATGGCGCGGCGCAGCCCATCGGCCTCGCCGGGGGTAAAACCCGCGGCGACGATCGCGATCTGCATGACCTGTTCCTGGAAGATCGGCACACCGAGCGTCCGCTGCAGCACGCTCTTGAGCGCCTCGCTCGGGTAAGTGACAGTGTGGGGGTTCTCGCGTCGCTGCAGATAGGGATGCACCATGTCGCCCTGGATCGGACCGGGCCGCACGATCGCGACTTCGATCACGAGGTCGTAGAAGCAGCGCGGCCGCAGGCGCGGCAGCATGCTCATCTGGGCGCGCGACTCGATCTGGAATACACCCACGGTCTCGGCGCGACAGATCATGTCGAAAGTGGCCGTGTCCTTGGCGGGAATGTCCTGCATCGAGAGCTTGGTGCCGCGATAGCTGTCGATGAGGTCGAAACAGCGGCGCAACGCCGTGAGCATGCCGAGCGCCAGCACATCGACTTTCAACAGACCGAGCGACTCCAGATCGTCTTTGTCCCATTGGATCACGGTGCGCTCCGCCATCGCGGCATTCTCGATCGGCACCAGCGTGCTCAGCGGTTCGCCGGAGATCACGAAGCCGCCGACGTGCTGCGACAGATGGCGCGGGAAGCCGATCAGCTCGCGCACCAGCTGCGTGAGCAGGCCCAGCCGCGCCGGTTCGATGCCTTCCGCTGCCGCCTGCTGAATCTCGCCCGGCTGCTCCCACCACATCTGCAATCGCGTCAGGCGATGGATGTCGTCGTTGCCGATGCCGAGCGCGCGCGCTACATCGCGGATCGCGCTGCGCGTGCGATAGCAGATCACGGTCGCGGCGAGCGCGGCGCGTTCGCGGCCGTACTTGCGGTAGATGTACTGTATGACCTGCTCGCGCCGCTCGTGCTCGAAGTCGACATCGATGTCCGGCGGCTCGTTGCGCTCGCGGCTGATGAAACGCTCGAACAGCAACTGGGTGCGCGCCGGATCGATTTCGGTGATGCCGAGCGCATAGCAGACCGCGGAGTTGGCGGCCGAGCCTCGACCCTGGCAGAGGATGTGCTCCTTGCGCGCATACGCGACCAGATCGTGCACCGTCAGGAAGAAATGCTCGTAGCGCAGCTCGGCGATCAAAGCCAGCTCCTTCCCGACCAACTCGCGCACCGGCGCCGGCACCCCCTGCGGCCAGCGGCGTCGCAGACCCGTCTCGGTCAAGGCACGCAGATGCTCGCTGGCCGTGAGGCCGGCAGGCACGAGTTCCGACGGATACTCATAATGCAATTGCGCGAGCGAGAAGGTGCAGCGTTCGGCGATCGCCAGGCTCTGATCGAGCAGCGCTCGCGGGTAGAGGGCGCGCAACTGCGCCAATGAGCGCAGATGCCGCTCGGCGTTCGGATGCAGCCGCCAGCCGGCCTCATCGATGGTGCAGCCGTGGCGCACGGCGGTGAGCACATCCTGCAGGGCGCGGCGCGAGCGCACGTGCATATGCACATCGCCGGCGGCGACCGCGGGCACACCGCAGCGTTGCGACAATGCGCACAATTGCGCCAGATGCGCGCTGTCATCGTCGCCGCGATGCAGTTCCACGGCCAACCAGCTACGGTCGCTGAAAAAATCCCGCAACCACCGCGCCTGTGCTTCACTCGCCTGCCTTGGGGGCACCCACAGCGCCAGACAGTCGGTCAGACCGGTCTCGAAATCCGCCCGGTTCAATCGATACTCGCCTTTCTTCGAGCGCCGCCGGCCGAGCGTGATGAGCTGGCAGATTTGCCCGTAGGCTCGCTGCGAAGGTGCGAGCAACACCAGCTTCAGGCCGCAGACGGTGCGGAATTCGGCGCCGACGATGAGCTTGAAGTCCGCGCCCGCGGCTGCCTCCGACAGCGCACCTCTGGCCTCGTGCGCGCGCACCACACCGGCGAGCGAGCACTCATCGGTCAGCGCGAGTGCGCTATACCTAAGCGCATGCGCGCGAGCGATCAGCTCGGCCGGATGCGAAGCGCCGCGCAGAAAGCTGAAGTTGCTCAAGGCGTGCAACTCGGCGTAGCCGCTCATGCCCACAGGCCCTGCAGATACCACTCGCCGCCGCGCCGGTCGCGAAACACCCAAACCTGCGTGCCCTCGCCGGTGCGCGCGCGGTAGTAGTCGCGCCTCACATCGCCCTCATCCCACCACCCGCTCTCGATGCGCTCGGGTCCGCGCAGCAGTTCAGAGGGGGCGTCGATGCGTATCGGCTCAGGAAGCAGCCAACAGGGCCGCGCCGGCGCGGCCGTCTCCGGCAGGGCGCTGTTTGAGCTCGAAGCCGTCGAGGTCTCCGGGGCGACGAAGCGCCAGCCGCGCTCCGGGCGGTAATCGGCATGCAGCTGCAAGGCATGGATGCTGCTCTCGCCGAGCCGTGCGCGCAGGCGATCGAGCAGCCGCTGCAGCTGCTGCAAGGGCTGCGCGTCGCTGCCGAACAGATCCCCCTGCACGATGGCCGGCGAGGTGAACTCGAGCGCTTGCAGCCGCAATGCGTTCACGGGCGCGGGCAGCAGCAGCGAGTGCAGGCGCTCGCGCACCAGCGTCAGAAACTGTGCCGCATCGCGCCCCGGGGCGGACAAACCGATGGTCACGCGGCTGACCGGACGGCGGTAATGCTCGAACTCGAGCGTAAAGCGCTGCACCGAGCAATCGCGGGCCCGCAGGTAGCCCTGAAATTCCAGCAGCAGCCGTTGCAGCGGGAACAGCAGCGCGGTCGTCGTGCGCACATCGCTGCCGAATTCACAGCGCGCGCTATAGGTCTCGGGCGGGCGCCAGGCCGGCCGCGGATCGCTCGCCTGTGCGCACAGCCGCTGCAGATAGAGCTGGGTTTCGGGCCCAAAGCGCCGCGTGATCGCGGCGGCGGCCAATTCGAGGACTTGTCCTATGCGGCGCAGACCCGAGGCGTGCAGCGCAGCCAGTGTCGATGCCGGCAGAGCCAGCAACTGTAATGGCAGGGAATCGAGTCGTTCTCGCAGCTGCGCCTTTGTCAGCACATAGCGCTGGCCGGTTGCATGCGTCAGTAGCGCCGCAGCGGTGGGCGAAGGCGCGAGAGCGCAGATATGGCTGTAGCCCAACTGCACGAGTTCGGCCTGGATCCTCGCGAGCAGCGCCTCGTGACCAGCGAACAGCGTGCAGCTCGCACCGAGCTCGAGCCAGAGCAGCGGCTCGCACGGCGCATAACTGATCAGGCTGCTCCACTGATAGGCCCAGGCGGCCAGGCGTTCGAGCGCTTCGCGTTGGACCAGCAGGTCCCTTTCGCTGCTCGCGGATACCGCACCGCCTGCGATCGCTTCACGTGCGAGTTGCGGCAAACGAACGCACAGCCAGAGCATCGATAGGACTCGTGTGGGGGATGGCCGTCAGTGGCAGCTGCAAGCGCAAGCCCGCGCGGCCGCCGCGGCATTTGTGGATTTCCACGGCGAGCCCATCGGCCGTGGGGAGCAGCCGCAGCCGCAAGGCCGCCGGTGAGTGTTCGCGTGCGGCCTCGGCCGGGCGATAGAGAATGCCGAGACTGCCGCCGGCTTCGGCCGCGAGTTGCAGGCGGCGCACATTTTTATCGGCGATTTCGGCTGGCCAGCTCAGCACGGCACCGAACGCCGGGCAACGCAGTGTCTGTTCCGCGGCCCACAGCGATTCCTGCAAGCCGCGGGTTTGAATGATCAATATGCGCTTGAGCGGCAGGCCCCGTTGCGCGAGCGCTGGCGCATAGGGCAGGTAGGGCGGCGCAATCCACGCGATGTACCGCCCCGCGCAGGCCAGCCTGGACAAGGCCGGCACTAATAAACTCAGCTCCCCAATACCCATCGCCTCGGGCATCAGCTCGGCGATGGCTCCGACCGGCCAGCCGCCGCCGGGCAGGCTCGCATCGAGCTCTGCAAAGCCCGAGGGTGCGGCCTGATGGGGGGAGCGGCGCCACTCGCCGTTGTGGCACAGACGGGCGAGCTGATCGAGCGTCAACGCGCCCATGCTCAGCTCCGTCGCAGCAGATCGGTACGCACAATACCGACCACGACGCCTTCGATCTGCCAGGGCTGCGTGCGCAGATCGATTTCAATCGGCGCGAAATCGGGGTTGGCAGGTTCGAGCCGCAGCAATGCGCCGTCGCGGCGATAGAATTTTACTGTCGCTTCATCGCCTAAACGTGCCACCACGATCTGACCATTCACGGCCTCGGGCGTGCGGTGCACGGCCAGGATGTCGCGGGGGGTAATGCCTGCATCGCGCATGCTCTGGCCATGGACGCGCAGCAGAAAATCGGCACGAGGGCGAAACAGTGCCCGATCGAGTGCGATCTCCTCTTCGATATTGCTCTGTGCCAGGGTGGGTATCCCGGCGGCGACTCGCCCATAGAGCGGCAGCAGGGCGCTGCGTTGCGATGCCGGGCTTGCCTGCGCCATCGGTTCGCTGTGCAACACGCGTAAGCCGCGCGCGATCCCGGGTTCGAGCTGCAGGTAACCCTTGCGTTCGAGCGCACGCAGATGCTGATCGATACCCTGGCGATTGCGCAGGCCCAGCGCTCGTGCCAGATCGGCGCGGGTCGGTGGCCGCCCCTGCTGCGCGATGAACTCAGTGATCCGCTGCAGGATCTGCTGCTGGCGGGGGCTTAAGGGGAGGGGGAATTCGGATACCATACATTCGTATGGTATCTGTTCGCAGGGTGAATATCAGCTTGAAGATGGCCGCACCAAACCAGTCTGAACATTCACCGTCACATGCTAGTCTAACTGTCTGGATTGACAGGATAAGGCCAAGAATGCTGCGTTATGTTCAATCGGGCGGCACTGCCGCGTTGCTGACCCTGCTGGGGCTCAGCGCAGCTGTGCCCTCGCGGGCCACGGTCTATCCGCTCACGAATCCCGCGGATATGGTAGTCGGCGCGGATCAGACGGTCATGACCGTTTACGAGGACACGCTCTACGATCTGGCGCGCACCTACAGCCTCGGCTCGGAAGAGCTCATTCGCGTCAATCCCAGCGTCGACCCATGGCTGCCTGGCGCCGGTAAAGAGCTCACCATTCCCGGCCGCCATATCCTGCCCACCGGTCCGCACGAGGGCATCGTGGTCAACCTGCCCGAGCATCGACTCTATTACTACCCCAAGCCGGTACGCGGTAAGCCCCAAGAGGTCATTACCTATCCGGTCAGCATCGGCAAGATGGACTGGCGTACGCCGCTTGGCCTCACCCACGTGATCGCCAAGCAGAAGGATCCGATCTGGTTTCCGCCCGAATCGGTGCGTAAGGAGCACGCTGCCGCCGGCGATCCGCTGCCCGCGAGCGTGCCGCCCGGGCCCGATAATCCGCTGGGCGCCTATGCCATGCGGCTGGCCGCCGGCGGTGGTACCTACTTGATCCATGGCACCAACAATCCCATTGCCGTGGGACTTGCGGTCACGCATGGCTGCATCCGCATGTATCCCAACGACGTGGCGGCACTGTTTCCAATGATTCCAGTCGGCACTGCGGTGCGCCTCGTCAACGAGCCGGTCAAGGTGGCGTGGGTCGACGGCGAGCTATTGCTCGAAGCGCATCCGCCGGTGGACGCGGAGGGCCAGAGTTTCGAGCCCGATGTGGATCAGTTCGCCGAGCTGCTGCGCACGGCGGTCGGCGACAGCACGGTCGCCATCCATTGGGACTACGCCCGGGAAGTATTGCAGAAAGCCGACGGCGTGCTGGCCACGGTCGGTCTTGAAGCCGATCTGTCGGCACTCAATGCCGATGGCGGCCCCGATGCCGCCACGGTCAAATAGCAGTTCCGCGCTGGATAGTTGAACCGCGGCGCAAATCAGCTATAGTTCGCTGCCTGAAGCGGGCCTCGGTCCGTATAACCTACTGATTAGACGACATTTCTTCAGCGAAAATACGATGTCTGAACGCGATAACGAGAGCTTCGACCTGGACGAGGAATTCATCGCTGAGACCGAGGACAGCACCGATTACGACGGTTTGCTGGCCCGCGTCGACAAACGGGTGCGCGCGCAAGGCAAGCGTGGCAAGGCGGCATGGAGCCGGCTCGAGGAAGTGCTGGCCGACAAAAAACTGGAAAAAGACCTGCGCGACGTCTTCGACGACGACGAGCTCTGAGCCGCTGGCCAGGGGTTGCAGTATCGACTGCAAGTCGCTCCCGGCTCGCTCCCTCACACACGGATAGGCTATGGCTCCACGCGACCAGTCTTCCTGGGTCGTGCTCAAGTTCGGCGGCACGAGCGTTTCGAATTTGGCCAACTGGCGCAACATCGCCGCCGTGGTGCGCTCGCGGCTGGCCGCGGGCACGCGGGTACTGGTCGTGCATTCGGCGGTCAGCGGCATCACCGATCGGCTCGAGACGCTGCTGGCGGCCGCGCTCGCCGGCACGCACGAAGCGACGCTGACGGACATCGAACAGCGCCATAGCGCGCTGGCCGGCGAACTCGGCATTGGCGTGAGCGCCGAGCTCGAGCACTACTTCTCGGAACTACGGCATATGGCTGCGGGCATCGCGCTGATGGGTGAGGTCAGTGATCGCACGCGCGCTCGCGTATTGTCGAGCGGTGAGCTCATGGCCACCGAGCTCGGAGCGCGCTATCTCGCCGCCTCTGGGCTAGAAGCGCAATGGTGGGATGCGCGGCGCGGGCTCAACGCCGAACAGCGGGTCGGGGCGTCGGTGCGCGCCAATTTTCTCTCGGCGAGCTGCGACTACTCCCCGGATTCGGCACTCAGGGCGCAGCTCGATGCGCTCTCGGGCGTGATCGTGACCCAGGGCTTCATCGCCAGCGACGCTGCCGGCGATACCGTGTTGCTGGGGCGCGGCGGTTCGGACACCTCCGCGGCCTATTTCGCGGCCAAGCTGGTGGCGGAACGACTGGAGATCTGGACCGACGTGCCGGGCCTGTTCAGCGCCAATCCGCGGGCAACACCGCATGCGCGATTGCTGCGCTCGCTGCACTACGACGAGGCACAGGAGATCGCCTCCAGCGGCGCCAAGGTATTGCACCCGCGCTGCATCCTGCCCGCCAAATCGCAGCGTATTCCGATCGCGATCTACGCCACGCACAGCCCGACGTTCGAAGGCACGCACATCAGTGCCGATGGCGGCGACGGTGTGGCGCAGGTCAAGGCGGTCTGTATCAAGAAGGGCATCACGCTGGTCACGCTCGAGAGCCCCGGCATGTGGCATGAAGTTGGCTTTCTGGCCGACGCGTTTCAGATCTTCAAGCGTCACGGCCTGTCGGTCGATCTGATCTCCACCTCCGAGACCAATGTCACCGTGTCGCTCGACCCGGCCGCCAACGCGCTCGATCAGAGGCTCATCGAGGCGATGATCGGCGATCTCTCGCAGCTCTGCCGGGTACAGGTGCTCGGCCCGTGCGCGTCGGTGAGCCTGGTGGGCCGCAACATCCGCGGCATCCTTCATCAGCTCGGCGCAGCATTCGAACTGTTCGCCGAGCAGCGCGTGTATCTGCTGAGCCAGGCCGCCAATGACCTGAACTTCAGCTTCGTGGTCGATGAGAGCCAGGGCGACCGGCTGGTCAATGCACTGCACGAGCGGTTGATCCGGCCGGTACGCACGGGCGCGATCCTCGGACCGACCTGGGAGCAGCTGTTCGCCCGGCCGGAACAGCAACCCGCGCCGCGCGAGAGCTGGTGGCGCGCGCGGCGCGCAGAGCTGCTCGCACTCGCGGCACAGCATGATTGCGCCTATGTGTACGACCCGGCGGTGATCGTTGCCGCGGCGCAGGCACTCAAAGGACTGCAATCAGTCGAGCACGTGCTGTACGCCATGAAGGCCAATCCGAACGCCCAGATCCTGCGGTTGTTGGCGGCCGAGGGCTTAGGCTTCGAATGTGTCTCGCGCGGCGAGATCGAACATCTGCTGGCGAGCGTGCCGGGGCTCGATCGCAGTCGCATCTTGTTCACGCCCAATTTTGCCGGCCGTGAGGAATATCGCTGGGCGCTCGAGGCGGGCATTACCCTCACGCTCGACAATCTCTACGTGCTGCGCAATTGGGGCGAGTTGTTTCGCGCTCGCAGCGTCTTCATTCGCATCGATACCGGCACCGGACGCGGGCACCACCACCACGTGCGCACGGCCGGGGCGCATGCGAAATTCGGTGTGCCGCTCGCCGAGCTCCAGGAATTGGGGCGGCTGGTCGAGCGCCATGGCGCCATCGTGGTCGGGCTGCATGCGCACTCGGGCAGCGGCATCTTCAATGCCGAAAACTGGTCCGACGTGGCCACCTGCCTGCTTGATCTGGTTCCGCACTTTCCCCACGTGCGCGTGGTGGATGTCGGCGGCGGCCTCGGTGTGCCCGACGGCCACGATCAGCCGGAGCTGGATCTGCGCCAGCTCGATACCGCGTTGCTCGCCGCAAAGCAGAACCGCCCGGGCATCGCGCTGTGGATCGAGCCGGGGCGTTACCTGGTGGCGGAGTCCGGGGCGCTGATCGCGCGCGTCACGCAGACCAAGTCCAAGGACGAGATTCGTTACGTCGGTATCGCCACGGGCATGAACTCGCTGATCCGTCCGGCTCTCTACGGTGCCTGGCACGAGATCGTCAATCTCACGCGCATCGATGAGCCCGCGAGCGAGATCGCCAACGTGGTCGGGCCGATCTGCGAGAGCGCCGATTTCCTCGGACACGATCGGCTGCTGCCGCCGACGCGCGAGGGCGATGTCATGCTGATCGCCAATGTCGGCGCCTACGGTCGGGCCATGAGTTCGCGCTACAACTTGCGCGAGCCGGCCATCGACATCGTGCTCGCGTGACGCGCCCGCAATACCTCGATGACCTGATCGAGCGAAAGCGCGCGCGCGCGCAGCAGCACCAGCAGGTGATAGAGCAGATCGGCGCATTCGCCCAAGAGCGCGCCATCGTCCTCGCCGCAGCCGGCGAGGGCGACTTCCAGGCCTTCCTCGCCGACCTTCTGTGCCACGCGCCGCACGCCGCTCTGGACCAGGCGCGCGGTGTAGCTGCCTTCGGGATTTTCGGCAACGCGCTGCGCGATGATCTGCTCGAGCTGCGCCAGGAAGCTCAAGCGCGCTGCGGCCGCCAGCGGCTCATCGCCAAAGCAGGTGGCGGTGCCGGTATGGCACACAGGCCCCGCGGGCTCTGCGGTCAACAGCAGGGTATCGGCATCGCAGTCCAGGCGCAGCGCGCGCAGCTCGAGAGAGTGTCCGGAAGTTTCCCCTTTCTGCCACAGGCGCTGCTTTGAGCGGCTGAAGAACACCACGCGCCCACTCTTGAGTGTGGCTTGCAGCGCCTCGCGATTCATATAGCCGAGCATCAGCACGCTGCCGCTGTGCGCATCCTGCACGATCGCGGGTACCAGGCCGGCACCTTTGTCCCAGTCGATGCGCTCGATATCTTCGAGGGTGAGGTTCACAACCGCACCTCGAGGCCGCCGCGGCGCAGCTCGCGCTTGAGATCGCCGATAGCGATCGCGCCGCTGTGAAACACGCTCGCGGCCAGCGCCGCATCGACCTGTGCTTCCTGAAACGCGCGCTGGAAGTGCGCTGGCGTGCCGGCGCCGCCCGAGGCGACCAGCGGCACGTCGCACAGTGCGCGCACGCAGCGCAGCTGTTCGATGTCGTAGCCGGCGCGCGTGCCGTCGGCGGCCATGCAATTGAGCACGATCTCGCCAGCGCCTCGCTGCTGCACTTCGCGCACCCAGGCTAATGTGTCGCGCCGGGAGTCGACGGTGCGCGAGGGATCGCCGGTGAATTGATAAACACGATAGCCCTCGGCGGTGCTCTGGCTGTCGATGCCGACCACGACGCACTGGGCACCGAAGCGCGCACTCAAGCGGTCGATGAGCTGCGGATCCGACAGGGCCGGGGAGTTCACCGAGATTTTTTCCGCACCGGCATTGAGCACCTGTTCGGCGTCTGCGACCGAGCGGATGCCGCCGGCGACGCAGAACGGGATGTCCAGTACGCGGGCTACACGCGTGACCCAGGCGCGGTCGACCGAGCGGCCCTCGGGACTGGCGGTGATGTCGTAGAACACCAGTTCGTCGGCGCCCTCGTCGCGATAGCGCGTCGCCAGCTCGAGTATGTCACCGACCACGCGGTGATCGCGAAATCGTACGCCTTTGACCACCTGGCCTTGCCTTACATCAAGACAGGGGATTATGCGTTTGGCAAGAATAACCGCAGCTCCTCGAATGAAATGCGCTCTTCGAGCAGTGCCTTGCCGCTGATTGCGGCCGGCACGCCGAGCGCGGCGAGCGCGTTCAAGTCGCTGCCGCTGGCGATGCCGCCCGAGGCTTGCCACTGGATTTTCGGGAAGCGCTGCAGCGCCTCGATATAGAGCGCGAGGTTCGGTCCTGCTAGCGCACCGTCGCGTTCGATGTCGGTGCACAGCACGTGCCTGAGGCCGTCATCGGTGAATTCGGCCACCGCGTCCCACAGCGACAGCGCGGTCTTTTGCTTCCAGCCGCGGGTATGCAGGCGCGGTACGGCGAGCGCGTCGAGCCGTACGTCGAAGGCCAGGCAGATACGCTCGGGTCCGTAGCTGCGCAGCCAGCGGCCGACATCCTCAGGTCGCTCCACCGCGGCGCTGCCGATGACGACGCGCGCGACGCCGTGCGTCAGCAGGTCGTCGATGACCTCAGCGCCGCGCACGCCGCCGCCCACCTGCAGACGCAGCGCACGCTGCGAGGCCAGCGCATGGATCAGGGCCAGATTGCCGAGCGTGCCGTCGCGGGCGCCGTCAAGATCCACCACATGCAGCCAGCTTGCGCCGAGCGTGCGATATCGCGCCAGCAGTTCGTGCGCGCCGAGCTGGTAGCGCGTTTCCGCGGCGAAATCGCCCTTGAACAGGCGCACGCACGCACCGGCGCGCAGATCGATGGAGGGGATCAGCAACATGGGAGCGCGAGAAAGTTGCGCAGGATGCGTGCGCCGGCCGCCGAGGAGCGCTCGGGATGAAACTGCACGCCGCGGAAATTATCGCGGCGCACGCTAGCGCACAGCTCGCCGCCGTAGTGCACCGAGGCGAGCGTGCCCTCGCACACGGGCGCGGCGTAACTGTGCACAAAATACAGGCGATCGGCCGCGCTGATGCCGGCGAGCAGCGGATCCTCGCACTGGATCTCCAGGGTGTTCCATCCCATGTGCGGCACGGGCAATCCCGGTGCGGCCCGCAGGCGCTCGATCTGTCCGTCGATCACGCCCAGGCAAGCCGTGTCACCCTCGGCCGAGTGTTCGAACAGCAATTGCATCCCCAGACAAATACCGAGCAATGGCGCGCGCAATTGCGGAATGAGCCGATCCAGGCCGCTCGAGCGCAGGCGCGCCATCGCGTCGGCGGCCGCGCCGACGCCGGGCAACAGCACGCGCGGCGCGGCGGCGATCAGCGCGGCATCGGCACTCACGACCGAACTCGCGCCCAGGCGATCGAGTGCATAGCGCAGCGAGGCGAGGTTGGCGCCGCCGCTGTCGATGATGGCCACGTCGGCCGGCGGGCTCACAGTATGCCTTTGGTGCTCGGCAGATCGTGGCCGTCTCGGCGCAGCGCCGGCCGCAGTGCGCGACCGACGCCCTTGAAACAGGCCTCGATCATGTGATGGGTGTTCTCGCCGCGCACCGTGAGGTGCAGGGCCGCGCCCAGCGCTTGGCTAAGCGAGCGGAAGAAATGCGGCACCAGCTCGCTCGGCAGCGCGCCCACCTGCTCGCGGCCGAAGCGCCCCTCGAACACGAAATACGCGCGTCCCGAGAGGTCGAGCGCCACCTGCGCTTCGCTTTCATCCATCGCCAGCAGGAAGCCGTAGCGCCCAATGCCACTCTTGTCGCCGAGCGCGCGCCGCAACGCTTCGCCGATCGCCAGGCCACAGTCCTCGACCGTGTGGTGCTCATCGATGTGCAGATCGCCGCGACAGCGCAACTGCAGCTCGAAGCCGCCGTGCTTGGCCAGCTGCTCGAGCATGTGATCGAAAAAGCCGATGCCGGTGTCTATGCGTCCGAAAGCGGTGCTGTCGAGTTCGATCTGCACTTCGACGGCGGTCTCGCGTGTGGTTCGCTTGACGCTGGCGCGGCGTGCGAGCAGTGCGTGTACCAGCGCCGGCCAGCGCTCTTCTGGCGTCCCGTCTGTGCGAACCCGCAAGCCACGAATACCGAGCTGGCGCGCGAATTCCAGATCGGTGTCGCGATCACCGATCATCGCGCTGCGTTCGCGGTCCATGCTGTGCGTTTGCAGATATGGGTTCACGAGTCCGGTGCGCGGCTTGCGGCATTCGCACTGCTCATGGAGGAAATGTGGGCAGATGAACACGGCATCGAATTCGATGCCCTGTGAGCTGAACAGTTGCAACACGAACTGATGCACCTGCTCGAAATGCTCGCGCGGCAGGTGCTCGGTGCCCAGGCCGTCCTGGTTGCTCACCATCACCAGCCGGTAGCCGGCACGCTGCAGCGTCTGCAATGCCGCGAACACGCCGGGCAGCAAGCGGACCTGGTCGAGGCGATCCACCTGTTCATCGCTCGGCTCCTCGATCAAGGTGCCGTCGCGATCGACAAAGAGAATAGGTACGTCGTTCATGCCAGGCTCGCGAGCAGGCGATCGTTGTGTTCCGGACTGCCGATGCTGATGCGCAAGGCCTGCGTCAGTCCTGGGGCCGCGTGCAGATCACGCACCAGTACTCCGGCATCATGCGCGCGGCGCAGCGCGCTGAGCGCGTCGTCGAATTCCACCAGCAGGAAATTGGCCTCGCTCGGCCACACCTGGCGCACACTGTCGCGCTCGCGCAGCGCCGCGGCTACGCGCGCACGCTCTGCCCTGATGGTCGCACACCGCGCGCGCGCTTCATCAAGGGCCTCGGGCTCGAGCATGTTGAATACCGCCTCGATCGTCAGCTGTGTGACCGCGTAGGGCTGTATGACCTTACGCAGCAGCGCGACCACATCGGGGTGTGCGATCAGCGCGCCGCAGCGCGCACCCGCAAGAGCGTAGGCCTTGGACAGTGTGCGCAGCACGATGAGCCCCGGTTGGGCCGCGAGCTGTGCGATCAGCGACGGGCCGTCGGCGAATTCGACATAGGCCTCATCGACCACGACCAAGGCGCGGCCCTGCAGCGTCCGCGCGAGAGCGACAATCGCCCCGGGTTCGAAGCGATTGCCGGTGGGATTGTTGGGCGAGCACAGGAACACCAGTTTCACGCCGCCCGTGCACTGCGCGCGCACCGCCTCGAAATCGCAGTCATAGCCGGCTTCACGCCGCAACGGCACCTCGATCACCGTTGCCCCCTGAACGCGGGCGGCGACGGCGTACATGCCGAAAGTCGGCGGGCACACGATCACGGCATCGGCGCCGGCCCGGCAGTAGCTGCGGATCAGCAGATCGATCGCCTCATCGCTGCCTCGACAGGCCAGCAGCATCGGCGCCTCGACGCCGTAGAAGCGGGCCAGCGCCGCGGTCAGGGCGTGCGGGTGTGGCTCGGGATAGCGGTTGAGTCCGGCCTGCGAGGTATCGCCATGGGCTCGCCATGGAAGTTCGTTAGCGTGCAGACGCACCAGTCCCGGCTCCCAGAGGGCGTGCTCATACGCTCGCAGCGTGCGGATCTCGGGGCGCGCAATCTCGGTGAGCCAGCTCATGCGGCGCAGTCCCGCCGCAGTGCCTCGAGTCGCAGCTCGACCGCGGCCGCGTGCGCATCCAGGCCCTCGAGCCGCGCGAGCGTGCTGGCGGTGGGCCCCAGGTCGCGCAAGCCCTGCGCGCTGAGCTCCTGGACCGTCATGCGCCGTGTGAAGTCCATGACCGACAGCCCGCTGTAGGCACGCGCGTAGCCATACGTCGGCAACACGTGGTTGGTGCCGGAGCAGTAATCGCCCATGGGCTCGGGCGACCAGCTGCCGAGAAACACCGAACCGGCATTGTGTACCCCATCGAGCAACGCGCGCGGCGCGCGCGTCTGGATGATCAGATGCTCGGGCGCGTAGGCTTCGCTGACCGCCAGCGCGGTTTGCAGATCCGGCACCATCAGGATGCGCGAGGCGGCGATCGATTGCTGCAATATGGTCAGCCGCGACAGCGCCGGCATCTGCGTTGCCACGGCTGCGGCAACCTGCATGGCCAGGGTTCTGGAAGTCGTCACGAGCAGGGCCTGCGCACACGGGTCGTGCTCGGCCTGCGCCAGCAGGTCGGCGGCGACGAAATCCGCACGCGCACTGTCATCGGCGATCACGAGCACTTCCGAGGGGCCCGCCGGCATATCGAGCGCGGCGCCGTCCGGATCGGCCGCCACCAATTGCTTGGCCGCGGTGACCCAGGCGTTGCCGGGTCCGAAGATCTTGGCGACTTTCGGCACGCTCTGGCTGCCGTAGGCGAGGGCGGCAATCGCCTGCGCACCGCCGATCTTGAACACCTGCTCGATGCCGCACAGCTCCGCGGCCACGAGCACCGCGGCACTGGCCAGGCCGTTGCGCTGCGGCGGTGTGCACAGCACGCGCCGCGGGCAGCCGGCGATACGCGCCGGCACCGCCAGCATGATGACCGTGGAGGGCAGAGGGGCTGAGCCCGCAGGCACATACAGGCCCACCGCCGTGATCGCACGTATCAGCCGCTCACAGTGCACGCCGGGCTGTACCTCGAGCGCGACCGGGGCCGGCAGTGCGGCGCGATGGAAGGTCTCGACATTGGCGATCGCGCGCTCCAGCGCCGCGAACTGCGCCGGCTGCAATTGCGTGCGCGCCGCGGCGAATTCCGCGCGCGTGATCTCAAATTGCGCGAGCTCGACGCCGTCGAGCTCACGCGCGTAGCGGGCGATGGCTGCATCGCCGTGCGCGCGCACCGCATCGATGATGGCCTGCGCCTGTGCGAGGGTTTGGGACGCAAGCTCTGCAGCCGGGCGCGCCAGCGCGGCGCGGCGCTGCGTTGGATCCAAGGCTTGCCAGTCGAGAATCTCCACGGCGATATTCCCTAGGCCAACATCTTCTCGACCGGCAGCACCAGCAGCGCGCTCGCCCCGGCTTTCTTCAGGCTCTCGAGGGTTTCCCAGAACACGTTCTCGCGGCAAACCGCGTGCACGGCGACGCGGTCCGGTGAGCCTTCGAGCGGGATGATCGTCGGCGACTCGCTGCCGGGCAGCAGCAGCCGGATGGCCGGCAGCGCCGAGCGCGGCGCATGCAGCATGATGTATTTGCTCTCCTTGACCTGCTCGACGCCCTCGATGCGCAGCAGTAGCCGCTCGACCCACTCATTCTTTTCGGGCGCCAGCGCGATCGGGGTGCGAATCAGTACCGCGTGGCTCTCGAGCACCGTCTCCACTTCGCGCAGGTGATTGGCCTGCAGCGTCGAGCCGGTCGCGACCAGGTCGCAGATCAGGTCCGCACGTCCGAGTCGCGGTGCAATCTCCACGGAGCCGGAGAGCCTGACGATCTCGGCCGCGATGCCATGTTGCTCGAGGAAACGGCCCAGCAGGTACGGGTAGGTGGTGGCGATACGCTTGCCCTGCAGCGATGGCAGGCCGCCATAGTCGTGGTCGAGAGGCACTGCGAGGCAGAGCCGGCAGCGTCCGAAATCGAGCGTGCGCAGGGCCTGAAAGCGCGCGGGCGTGCCGCGCGCGGCCAGCGCCAGGCGCTTTTCCTCCAGTACGTTGCGGCCCACCAGACCCAGATCGCAGACGTCTTCCTGCACCAGGTCCGGGATGTCGTCGTCGCGCACGAACAGCACATCGAGCGGCATGTTCTCGCCGAAACCCATGAGCTGGTCCTTGCCGCGCGAGAGCTTCAGACCGCAGCGCGCGAGCAGATCGAGCGATGGATCGGTCAGGCGGCCGGACTTCTGCACCGCGAGCTTGATGCGAGCGGGCTTATCCATGCTGCGCTCCATCGACGCGCTGCGCCGCCAGGGAATAACCGCCGTTGCCGGAAGCCAGATAGCGCGCTACGCGCCCGATCGTGGTCACACTGACACCGGTCTGACGTTGGATTTCGCGATAGGGCATGCCACGGCGCAGGCACTCGACGACCGCCCAGCGGTCGGCCATGGCCTGCAGCTCCGCGGGCGTGCACAGGTCGCGCAGAAACGCGCGGCACTCCTCGACGCTGCGCAGCGTCTGGATGGCCGCGACCAGGTTGCGCTCGGCCAGGGCCTCCTGCCGCGCGGACAATAGCCGGTGGGACTTCATGGATTTGGGCTCGAATATCGGTCGGGTGTATTAATGCGCTATTACACTAGCGTATTGTGACAGACGTTGCAAGTGCCCGCGCGCCACGGCGGCGCTTGACCGGTCCGGGCACTGCCCTCTAGACTTCGCCCACTCATCGAGACCGGCTGAGGGAAAGGCCCTTCGACGCCGGGGCAACCGTCGGAAATCCGACATGGTGCCAACTCCTGCGGTGCCGTAGCCATGGGCTACGGGCCGATAGATGAGGGCCGACCGATGCGCCGCTGCCTTGCGATTTTGCCGGGGCGCGGCTCGTCCAGACGCCGATCCGCAGGAGTGCCGGGATGACGCACGACAGGCACTGCGGAGCGTGATGAATTTTGCCCCAAAAGTTACCGATCCCACGGGAGTTCCGACGGAGCAAGGGGTATGGCATTGGCCCGGGCGCTTTCCGCTGCACCATGGCGGTAGTCTCGAGCAGGCGAAGCTCGGCTGGCGCCTGGACGGTGCGCCTGAGGCCCCGGTGGTGCTCGCCATCGGGGGAATCTCGGCACACCGGCGCGTGTTCGATGTCCAATCCCCCGGCGAGGGCTGGTGGTCCGAGCTCGCCGGCCCAGGGCGCGCGCTCGACAGCGGGCGGCTGCGCGTGCTCGGCATCGATTACCTGGGCGCCAGCGGTCAGTCGACGGGACCGGTGGCTGGCGGCGAGTTCCCGAGTCTTTCGAGCTACGATCAGGCCGAGGCGCTGCGCGGCCTGATCGATCACCTGCAGATCGAGCGTCTGCGCGCCATTGTCGGGGCCTCCTATGGCGGCATGGTGGCTCTGGCGTTTGCCGAGCGCTACCCCGAGCGGGTCGAGCGACTGCTGGTGCTCAGCGCCGCGGATCGAACCCACCCGATGGCGACCGCCTGGCGCAGCGTGCAGCGGCGCATCGTGCGCTTTGCGCTCTCGGTGGGACGGCCCGCGGAAGGACTGGAGTTGGCGCGCGCGCTGGCCATGGCGACCTACCGCAGTCCACAGGAGTTTGCCGCGCGCTTCGCGTTCGGGCCCAGCGCCGGCGAGAGTCGCTTCGTATTCCCCGTCGAGCAGTACCTGATGGCGCGCGGGCGCGACTACGCGGCGCGGTATCTGCCGGAGTCCTTCCTGTGTCTGTCCGAGTCCATCGATCTGCACGCAGTCGATGCGCGGCGCATCACCGTGCCCACCACGCTGGTGGCCGTACGCGAGGACCAGTTGGTGCCCATCGGGGATATGCAAGCGCTGGCGGCCCGACTGCCGCGCGCACGGCTGCATGAGCTGTCCTCAGCGCACGGTCATGACGGCTTCCTCAAGGAGGCAACGCAGTTGCAGCCGATATTCCAGTGTCTATACGGAGAGCCTGAGTGAGCGAGCCCGCTGATCCCATCACGCGCGCGGTGCGCGCCGGCCTGGAGAGCGACGATGTGACCGGCGCGGTCGTGCCGCCGATTCATCTGAGCGCGACCTACGCCTTTCGCGGCTACGGTGACAAGCGCGCCTATGACTACTCGCGCTCCGGCAATCCGACCCGCGATCTGCTCAGCGCCGCGCTGGCCGACCTCGAGGGCGGCGCCGGGGCCGTGGTCACCGCCTCGGGCATGGGTGCGATCACGCTGTGCCTGCAAATCCTGCCCGCGCATCCGCGCGTGCTCGCGCCGCACGATTGCTACGGCGGCACCTACCGGCTGTTTGACGCGCTGCACCGGCGCGGCGACCTGCAGGTCGACTTCGTGGACTTTGCCGACGAAGCGGCCCTGCGCGCTGCCTTGTCGCAGCCGGCAGCGATGCTGTGGATCGAGACGCCGAGCAATCCGCTGCTGCGCCTGACCGACATCGCCGCCGTGGCCACGCTCGGCAAGGCTGCCGGGGCGTTGATCGTGGTGGACAACACCTTTCTGTCGCCGGCCTGGCAGCAGCCGCTGCGTTTGGGCGCGGATCTGGTCGTGCACTCGACCACCAAGTACATCAACGGCCACAGCGATGTGGTCGGGGGCGCGGTGATCGCAGCGCGCCCGGAGTTGCATGAGCGCCTGGGGTGGTGGGCGAACTGTCTCGGGCTGACCGGCTCGGCGTTCGATAGTTTCCTGACGCTGCGGGGTCTGCGGACGTTGCACGCGCGGCTCGCGGTGCATGGACGTAATGCGCAGGAGTTGGCGAATTGGTTAGTAATGCAGCCCCAGGTGGCGCGGGTATTTTATCCCGGTCTGCCGACGCATCCGGGTCACGAGATTGCGCTGCGCCAGCAATCCGGCTTCGGCGCGATCGTGACTTTTGAACTCGCAGGCGGTATTCCGGCGGTCAAGGCCTTTGTCGCCGGCCTGAACTATTTTTCGCTCGCTGAATCCCTCGGTGGGGTCGAGAGCCTGGTGGCGCATCCGGCCTCGATGACCCACGCTGCCATGCGCGAATCGGCGCGCCAGGCGGCCAGACTCACCGATGGATTGCTGCGCCTGTCGGTCGGGATCGAGGCGATCGAGGATCTGCGGGCGGACCTGGCCGCAGCGCTGGCGCGCGTCGCTTCATAGGCGCGTCAACGCGCCCATCGCACAGCCGTTACCCGGATGATCCAGGCGCTGCCCCGCAGGCCTGCGATAGGAGTTGCGCTATGCCTCACCGATCACCGCTCGCGCACGTGCTGTCCAAGGGACTGCTGCTCGCCGCCGCGATGCTGGCTGGAATATCGCTCGCGCATGCCGAGGACCAGCCTCGCGCCGAAGGCGAGCCTGGAACCTGGCAGAACCATGAGACCGAGCTGGATTACGTGGGCTTCACGACGACCTATTCCTGCGACGGACTGCAGACGAAGCTGGAGCTGTTGCTGCGCCAGCTCGGGGCGCGGCAGGACGCCAAGGTCAATGCCTTCGGCTGCGATCGCGGATTTGGCGCCCCGAGCCGATTCGCGCGCGCAACGCTGAAATTCGCCACGCTGCAGCCTGACACCGCGACCGCGACCGCGACCGC